>Ga0163161_10000411_pt1 | contig 35935 bp, 16 predicted proteins | sample S45metaG_FD_129847 | JGI IMG/M metagenome (GOLD analysis project Ga0163161, IMG submission 129847) | Switchgrass rhizosphere microbial communities from Kellogg Biological Station, Michigan, USA - S4-5 metaG | ecosystem: Host-associated > Plants > Roots > Rhizosphere > Soil | place: USA... | reverse complement strand
CCAAAACAATTTTTATTAATTTGGCAAAGATAAGTGTTTTGAAGATGATTAAGCAGCCCCCGTATTTAAAAAAAGGAGATAAGATTGCCCTGGTATGTCCGGCAAAGAAATTACCCAAACCTATAGACCATGCCATAACACGATTAGAAAGCTGGGGCCTGGAGGTTATTGTTGGCGAAAGTGTATACGCCAGTCATCACCAGTTTGCAGGAACTGATGCGTTAAGAACCAAAGATATTCAACGTTTTTTAGATGATCCGGCTATAAAAGCGATTATTTCGGGCCGTGGCGGTTATGGCACCATCAGGATTATTGATGACCTAGACTTTACAGAATTTAACAAGAACCCTAAGTGGTTTGTAGGCTTCAGTGATATTACCGTACTATTATCGCACCTCATTGCGCAGTGTAATACCCAGTGTATGCATGCGCAAATGCCCTATACTTTTGATGAATCTACTACAGAAGCTTTAATTTCTTTACAACAGGCTTTATTTGGCGAAAAACAGACCTATGCTTACCAAAGCGCCTTTAAAAATAGGGCAGGAGATGCGACCGGGGTTTTGATTGGTGGCAATTTAACTTTGCTCACCATGGTACAGGGCTCAGTTTCGGAAATGGATTTTACAGATAAAATTCTTTTTTTGGAAGATGTTGGCGAACAGGAATACGGTATTGACCGCATGTTGCGTATGCTGAAAAGAGCAGGTAAGCTAAAAGCTTTAAAGGGATTGATTATTGGTGCCTTTAATGAAATTGAAGAAGAAAAGATTTCTTTCGGGCAAACGGCTGATGAGGTAATTTGGGATATTGTTAAGGACTATGATTTTCCGGTCTGCTTTAATTTCCCAACGGGACATATCGATAACAACCTCAGTATGGTTTTAGGTGCTGAGGTGAGCTTAAAAATAGAAACAAATAACGTTCAATTTAAATATTTATAGGATGGCAATTTTAGATAATTTAGGAAAATACCGCAATACAGGCTTGTTGCTGCTACGCATTGGTTTAGGTGTAATGTTTATTATTCATGGTTTCCCGAAACTTGCAGGCGGCCCAAACGGCTGGACTGGTTTAGGAGGAAGTATGAAGGTAATCGGCATAGACTTTTTACCTATATTTTGGGGCTTTATGGCCGCCGCTACCGAAACCTTTGGTGGTTTCTTGCTAATTGTGGGGCTGTTTTTCCGTCCGGCACTGATTTTATTAATCTTTACGATGATTATAGCAGCGCTGGTTCATTTTGGTAAGGGAGATGGATTAGGTGGTGCCAGTCATGCAATAGAATTAGGCATTGTATTTTTCGGACTGATTTTTATTGGGCCGGGTAAGTATAGTGTGGATAAGAAATAAGAGTCAATTTAAAAAGAAAGGCCTGGAAAATTTCCAGGCCTTTCTTTTTAAACAAATTATCCGGTAATGTTAATGGTAAAAAAGCGTTTTACCATCTGTCCATTCCCGAGGGTGGCTGTAACGGTTAAAACAACCGCACCACTTGTACCAGAAGTTGGGAGTGGTGCATCGGCCGCACCACGTAAATCTTTTACCAGTTTGGTGAAAGTATAAGAGCCTCCACTTACTGTTGCTGTACCCAGGTTGTTAATAACTGTACCTGTTGGCGTGGTAAACGAAAGTGTTTTTACATCTCCACTATAGGTAATTACAATATTTACAGTTCCTGTTCCTTTTGTGGTAGGAGTAGCACTAGCATAACTTGAATAGGTACCCGATACCGTATTTAAGTTACCATCAAAAGTAATGGTAGCAGCTGTATCAAGTGTTTCAGGTTGCTTTGGGTCTTTTTTGCATGAGGCCAAGCCTAAAATTGATGCAAATAATATGATTAAAATTCTTTTCATAGTTATGATTATTTATCCCAAAATACAGATTTTACAAATACTGATGGTCGGGCCGGTGTGTTAGGATTGTAGCTTCTTTCGTTGAATGAGTATGGTAATATACGCGGAATGGCTGTTGCAGGGGATACTGGTGATAGTGCAGGAAATCCTGTTCTTCTCCAGTCTGTCCAAGGCTCTATGGCAACCCCAAAATTAGATACAAATTTTTCTTCGATAATTTTTTGCAGGGCATTACCTGTTGCCAAAGTTCCATTTGTTGAAGCCAGATAAGGAGCTAAACCCGCAGTTACTGCTGCCCCTTCTGTTGTTGGATCAGAAAATTCTATGGCAGCAGAAAACGATGCAGTTATACCAGCTTTATAATAGGTATCTGCAGTAAGCAAATCATTTCCTCCGTTTGTTCTGGCAAAATATTCGGCTAAAATCTGATTTTGCTCAGCAAAAGTTAACATTCTTATTGGTGCTTCACCAGAATATGCCCCTGCTGAAAGTTTCCCTCTAAGATAAGTGCTCATGCGTGAAAAAGCTGTACTTACCACTACATCACCATTGCCATTCGTGGCGCCAACATATGCAGTTCCCAGTAAGGTGAAAAATGAATTTCTTCTACTATCGCTCTTGGCATTCATGATATCAACCAATGTTTTACTCGGAAAAAACTGGTTTGGTCTTGATCCTTCAAATTGGTGAATAGGGTTGGTTTGATTGGCAGAAGTTAAAAAACGCATCTGAAAATTGTCGGTATTTGCCCTTAACAGTTTATTGCCAGCCAATAGAGCAGTTATGCCTGTTTTAGCTTTTGTTGCATCTGCGGCTGTTCCATTGGTAGAAAAATAGTGGATATACATTCTCAATTTTAAAGCATTTCCAAAACGTTCCCATTTATCCATGTCGCCACCATAAAATAAGTCATCGGTTGCAGGCGCCAATAAAGATGCCTTTTTAATATCTGCGATGCCCTCATCAATTAAACTAAACAGATTATCATATATGGCTGAAGACCCATCAAACTTGGGTTTTAAATTCGCTTCATAACCAATGGCTTCTGAATAGGGAAGATCTCCAAATGCATCAACATGGGTTTGATAAACATAAGCTTTTACCAACTCTGCTACACCTGCATATTTTGGGCTTGTTGCTTTGGTTTTTTCGATCACTTTCTGTAAATCAGCTAAAGTACCTGCAAAAGTAGCTTCCCAGGTATTATTGATATCACCTTCACCTACGGCATATTTATCATATTGCGTTGGTTGGGCTGCACCACCTCCCTGCGCAGCAAACTGCTGTACCCATAAGGCAGTAAAACGATGTATATCGGAGCCCATTGTAAACCCTACCCGACCCTGCGCTGCCGGCAAAACCAAACTGGCATCGGGATCTTTTAATCGTGTAGGATCATCATTAATGTCTACAAATTTCTTGCACGAGCTCAGTCCTGTCATGGCTAATGCCAATCCAAAAACTATTTTCTTTATATTAATTTTCATATTTAAACTCTCCTAATACTAAAATGATAATTTTAAAAATCCACCATAGGTTCTTGTTTGAGGCTGGCCGTTATACTCAATCCCCAGTCCGTTACCAACACCCAAAAGGTTATTCTCTGGATCCAGATGAGGGAAATTAGGCGCATACATCAAAAGGTTTCTTCCTGTTAAACCAACATTAATTCCTTTTATAAAGCTCAGTTTGTTTAATAATTTGCTTGGGATACGGTAAGACAATGTAGCTTCGCGTAACCTGATCCAGGAACCATCAAAAACCGCATATTCTTGCGCTGCTGAAGAGTATAAATCGCTATAATATTGTTCAGCTGTAATTAATGTATTATTTGGTGAACCATCAGCATATACTGCATTGTGCGTATACAAACGATCTCTATTCCCTGTTTCTGCAGCAACACCATATCTTCTTAAGTCGGTAATTGTTCTCGAATAAATATCGCCACCATAACGGATATCGGCAAATAAGCTTAATGATAAACCTTTATAAGAGAAGGTTGTATTTACACCACCGGTCCATTTTGGATTTGGATCACCGATCGGTTGTAATTCTGCAGTATTGATCTGGCCAGAACTCAACCTACCGTTCGCATCCACAACATCTTTCCCGTTAAGTTTTTTAAATACCTGGCCAAACAGGGTTCCATATTGATAACCGGTAACAATACGGCCTTGTGGATTGGTAAAACCACCATTACCGATAAAAGGTACACCTGGTGCTAACTCTACTACTTCGTTTCTTCCTTTAGTAAAGTTTACAGATAGATCCCAGTTAAAATTAGTAGATTTTACCGGCGTTCCACTGATCAACAATTCAATACCATGAGCTTTTAAAGTTCCGGCATTAAGCAAAGTACTGCTAAAGCCAGAAGAAGGCGCACTGGGAACAGAAAATATAATGTCGGTACTTTTGGTACTATAATAAGCAACATCGATGCTCAACCTGTCTTTTAAAAACTTAGCCTCTAAGCCAACTTCCCTTGAAGCCGTAAATTCTGGTTTAATATTAATGTTACCAGCTGCATTTGAAAAAGTTTGGCCATTTACGCCATTAAATGGAAAGATTAAATTTGGTCCAAAACCATCAGAAGGGCCTGCCGTACCAAAATAGGTGCCGGTACTGTAAACCGGAGCTTCTCTACCTACTTTTGCATAGTTAGCCCTGATTTTCAAATAAGTTAAAATATCATTTTGTTTTAACTCGGGAAAAGCCTCTGTTGCAATGAAACTGGCATCAACCTTAGGATAAAAATAACTTCTTTTATCAGGGGCAAATGTTGAAGAAACATCCCTACGTCCTGTAAACGACAGGTATGCAAAAGATTTATAATCTAAACTAATATCGGCATATACCCCAACCAGGCTTTGTTCTGTTACAGCTTGAAACGGAACATAAGTTAAGGTATTTGAGATATTGTAATTATGGGCTGCCTGTATACCATTACCAGTAATCTGTAGCTGATCCAATCTTCTGTAGTTAATCTCGTTACCTAATAAAAATCTGGCACCAAAATCTTTCCAAAATCTTTTGTTGGCCACTAAATTAAAATACGAGCTTACCTCACGTCTATTGGTGGTATTATCAATAATAGACCCAGCCCTGCTTGCTGATTGGTTATTATTAGATGATTTCTCATTAATTGTTTTCGATACATTTGTATATTGATCTATACCAATTTTATAATTAGCACTTAACCAGTCTGCTATTTTATAATCTAAACCAACATTACCAATGGCACGGTCTATTTTTTGTTTAAAAAGAACATATTTGATAGACCATAATGGATTATCCGATCCTAAAATATTGTAGTAGGTATAACCTGCATTGGGAACACGACTGGTTGGTATATTATTTAAACCTGCAGCTGTTTCAAATGGATAATTTGCGAGGTTATATGTTCTGGGCAAAGTCATACCATCAAATAAAGGATTAGATCTTGCATTACCTGTAGGTGTACCCACAGAATTATTATGGATGTACTGAATTGAAGAACTAATGGTTAAATTTTTATTCAATTGCGTACTTGCATTAACAGTAAAGTTATTTTTAGCCAAAGTGTTATTATCGATATATCCATTTTCTTTAAAATTTCCATAATTAAAGTAATAGGCTGTTTTTTCGGTACCACCAGAAAAAGTAACATTGTTCTGTAAGTTATAACCTCCTTTAAATATATCCTTAACATTATCTGGATAAGCGGTAAGGGTTTCCTGATTATTGAGGTAATTGGTAACTGTTTGCCCGGTTACCTTTGTTCCCCACGACATTTGAGAGAAAGGATCGTATAATCCATTGGTTCCCTGTGAGTATTCGTTCTGATAATCTGGCAAACGATTAACCTCTATGTAATTATAGTTACTGCTTAATTCTACCCTTCCGGCCTGGCCTTTGCTACCTTTTTTAGTAGTTACAATTACTGCCCCCGCCACAGCTCTTGAACCATACAGCACCGCAGCAGCAGGTCCTTTCAAAATGGTTACAGATTCAATGTCATCCTGGTTTAAATCAATACCCCTGTTGGAGTTGGTACTTCCGGTATTAACACTCTGGCTTCCTCCACCATTATCAATCGGAATACCATCCAGTACCCATAACGGTTGGTTCGATCCGGTAAAGGTTGTGGCTTGCCTGATATTAATGTTTGATGATGCACCTGTTGCACCACCTGTTGATAAGATTTTTACACCGGCTACTTTACCTGCCAATGCATTAACCACATTGGTTGAGCGGCCAGCGGTTAAATCGCTGTTCTTAATCGTAGTAGTCGCATAACCTAATGATTTGGTTTCGCGCTTTTGGCCTAACGCCGTCACTACAACTTCTGATAGAGACTTTGAATCTGTTTCTAAAGACGCATTTACAACGCTGCCCCTAATAGCAATTTCTTGAGTGGAATAGCCTACAGAAGAAAAAACTAGCACTTTGGCATCTGCACTTAACTTAATAGAAAATTTACCTGCGGCATTTGTGGAGACGCCAGAGTTTGAAGCGCCTTTAATTCTTACACTTACGCCAGGGAGGGGTAATCCATCTTCCTGAGCCGTAACTGTCCCAGTGATTGTTCGATCTTGCGCTATTGCTGAGGTGGCAATAAATAGCAATATGAACAAACTTTGTAGAAGTTTTTTCATAAAAAATAATTTAGTTTAGTTAATAATAATCCAAGATATGATTTAGTATTCTGTAATGCAAATTTTACACTCTAAAATTTTCAGCCGTTGATACATTAAAGTGTTTATAACAAACAGGTTCGCTTTTAGAGGGTACACCTGGTTTTAAAGAAAATGATTGCTATAATTTGGATGCATATAAAAAGATGATAGCCTGGGTATGAATTAGGCATTGTATTTTTCCGAACTGATGTTGATTGGTAAGTGTATTGTGGATAAGAAATAACGGTTGCGATATAAAACAGAAAGCCCATCGAAGAAGTTCGATGGGCTTTCTTATTAAGGCATAAAATTAATTCGGAACAATTAATTTATTGTTTTGAACCTCATTAGCCGATATTGGCCAAATATAACCCGCAGTATTAAATGGAATTGCAGGAGCAGTACCTTGAGATCCACTTTTCGCCACGAAGCCAGCACCTAACCTCATTACATCTGGAGATCTAAAACCCTCCCCAAGCAATTCGATTCTTCTTTCGGTAAGGATAGTATTTTTCAAATTAGCAGGCAATAAATCAGTTGCTGGAAATACATATCCTGGATTGGATCTTTGTCTAACTGCGTTTAATAACGCAATAGATCTTACAGGATCGGTTACCACAGTAGCTTCTGCTAAGTTTAATAAAACCTCAGCATATCTGATTACAGGAATATAATCTGTATATGGAGACGGTCTCTTAAATTTAGTTAAATAGGTGTTTGCTCCAGAAATTGCAGTCAAGCTTTTTCTTGCATCGGTAGAAGAGGCAGCGAAAACAGGGTTGGCCAAAATACCTGTAGGGTTTAAGAAATATTCTTCATTACCGCCCGCTTGGTTTGGTGAAACATTGTAATAATAAGCTAATTGATTCTGCGTGCCCGGTGCATCTAAATCAGCCATGGGAAAAGACAATGCAGCTTCGGTAGCTGTAGCATTACCTGTATAAGCACCACCAAATACAGTAGCAATATTAGCTTCTAACTGTAAGGGTGTACCTGTTGCTGCTTTAAACGGTGCTGCTGCGCTAACAATTTTGTTGGCTTCGGTAACTACTGCCGGCAAATTTCCCATCGTCAGGTATACTCTGGTTTTAAAGGCAATAGCGGTATTTCTGGATGCCCTTATAGATGTTGCCGTTGTTGGTAAAGTTAATGCCAAGTCTGTCTCTGCCTCATTTAAATCTTTTAAAATTTGCGTATATACTTCCGCAACAGTACTTCTCTTTAAGTCGTTACCAGTCAGATCCTTTTCCCCCTTAAGCCTTAAGGGTACACCCAGACTGGCACCATTATCGGTAATATAGGGTTTGGCATATAATTGTAATGCGCTATAATAACATAAAGCCCTCAAAAACTTGGCTTCTGCAACGTATTGTTTTGCTAATGCGGGCGTAAGTAAAGAGGCATTAGCATTTACACCTTCGATAACCAGGTTAGCCCTGTTAATTGCAGCATAAATCGCGCCCCATAAATTAACAACCTCATTGGTATTGGAAACAAGGTTAAATCTCCAGGTATCTAAACCCGTTACCCCATTGGGTTTATTTACCACAAAATCCTCGCCACGGATATCGCTATAGATTAAATACCTTCCGCCATAAAACTGGCCGGTTTTTACACCAGCGTAAATACCGTTTACCTGCGAAAGAATCCTGTCAGGATTGGAAAACGCATCTTCAATCGGTAAAGATGTATCTGGAGCTGTGTTTAAAAAATCCTTTTTACATGATGACGCAAAGAGTAAAGGAGCGGCTATAAAAAGATATTTTATTTTATTATTTATTTTAATTTTCATGATCTCTAATTTTAAAATCCAACATTAATACCAAAAGTAAATGTTCTACCAGATGGCACAGAGTTTCTATCTACGCCTGGTGCCAGGTTACCACTATTTCCTGTTGTGGTAGAGTTACCATTTACAGAAACCTCTGGATCAGGCCCCGGATAATCTGATATAATCCAAAGGTTGCTAGATTGTGCATATACCCTAACGTTCGAAATGCCATATTTACTTAAAAGTGTTTTTGGCAGCGTATAACCCAAAGCCAGATTTCTAACTTTTAAGAAATTACCAGAGAAAACATTCTGTGATTGTGCAAAAGCAGACCCATTCGAAGTATTATCTCCATAAACAACACGGGGTATATCTGTAATCTGACCTGGTGTAGTCCATCTATTTAACATTCCTGCATCGTTATTCCAAAAACGTTGATCACGAAGACCAGCTTGTGATCCATAATAAATTTTGTTACCCCCTGAGAATGTTAACCCTAAACTTAAATCAAAAGCTTTATAGCGGAAATTATTATCTAAACCGCCGAACCATTTTGGTATTGATTGTCCAGTTATTGTTGCATCTAATGCGGCATCAATTGCTGGGGCATTTTGTCCTGCATTCGGGCCATCAAGATACTGATAACGGGCTGCGGTAACACGACCAAAACTGAACCTTAATTTTTGCCCAAACCTATTAACGAAAATCCGCTCGCCAGTTGCTGGATCAACACCTGCGGTTTCAACCGTATAGATCGATCCGATAGGGTAGCCCACCCTTGTAATATTTGCAGTTTCTAAAGAGGTAGCGCCAAATAAATCTGCATTATTATTACCCAATGCAGTAACCTCGTTTTTCAATGTACTGAAAGTAAAACTGGTTGTCCAACCAAAATCATCACCATCAAAATTTCTTGAATTTAATGTAAATTCAAGCCCTTTGTTATACATTTTACCAACATTGGTTGTAATTGCATTTCCCGGAACACCCTTTGAAGGTGCCTGAGGTGCATTCTGAACCAGGTTATCGATATCATTGTGGTAATAATCTACATCTAATGAGAAACGTCCGCTTAAAAATTCTAAATTAATTCCGATATCAGCTTTTTTACTGGTCTCCCACCTTAAGTCAGGATTACCCGCTTGTGAAAAAGACAGGGCTGGTGACGAACCGTATAGCCCTGGATTATACAAGAATAGGGCTGGGTAGTTACCGATGTTGATATTTCCGACCTCACCATAGCTTCCATGCAATTTGATACGTGTTAATACCTTGCTAATACCTAGGTCTTTATAGAAATTTTCTTCTGAAACGGCATAACCTACGGATGCGCCACCGAAATTACCATATTTATTCCCGGCTGACAATCCAGAGTAGCCATCGCGCCTGAAAGATCCAGTTAAATAATATTTCTTTTTATAATCATAATTGATGCTACCGAAATAAGAGCGGAATGCATTATCTCCCTGCACCAATCCTGCAGGAGTAATGGCTCCAAAGGCTCCCTGAAAAACTTCAATGAAAGGATCAATTACCCCTTGCCTGGTTGCACCATAACCAAGCGATTTGGTATACTGGTCTTCAGCACCAATAAATGCACCCAAGGTATGATCACCAAATACACCATTATAGCTTAACGTGTTAGACCAATTCCATCTGCTATTCTTAACAAAATTACTTGTAGCACCACCACCATAAGAGAAGCCATCACCCTGTAAACGGTTAACAAATGAATTGTTATCGATTTTAAGGTTATCCAAACCATAGGTAGTTTTAAAAGTTAAGCCTTTTACTATCTGGATTGAAGCGTAAGCATTTGCAATGATACGGTCGCTTTCTGATGTATTTTTATCTTCGTTTACCAATACAGCTGCATTCGGATAGTTTGATGCAATGGTATTTGCACCTAAACCGACAGAGCCCGCCGGCGCATTTATATTATAAGAACCGTCCTCGTTATATGCCGCTACGTTTGGAGGCAATACAATTGCCAACCTACCTAAACCAACTGTTGAGAAAGCCTGCCCGGGTAGAGAACCCGTATTAGGTGCACGGTTTAAAGTATTACTATACGAAAAGTTTGTTCCAATAGTTACGTTTTTAAATAATTTATGATCAATATTTACACGGCCATTTTTTCTTTCAAAAGAGTTTCCGATGATAAAACCTTCTTGATTACTATACCCTAATGATACATAATATGAAGTTTTTTCATTTGCTCCAGAAAAGTTTAAGGCATGGTTTTGAGATGTGGCTGTTCTATAAGCGTAGTCATACCAATTGGTTTCTACTTGCGAACCATCCGATTTTGTTTGTAGAAAAAATGCTGGAGCCTGGCCATTATTTGTTCTTGACTCATTTTTGATCATAACATATTCGGCGGCATTTAATAATGGTGTAAGGTTTTGGGCTTTTGTAGTTCCTACCCATCCTTCATAATTAATTTTAGTTACCCCTTGTTTACCCTTTTTAGTGGTAATCACTACAACACCATTGGCCGCTCTAGAACCATAAATTGCAGATGATGCCGCATCTTTTAAGATATCGATTGATTCGATATCAGCAGGATTGATGTCTCCCAATGCATTACCTGCAGCACTGTTAGCCGATTGATCACCCGTAAATACAGGTATACCATCAACAATAATTAATGGGTAAGAACTTAAAGAGATGGAGTTAAAACCACGCACCCTAAAAACAGGGGGATTATTCAGTACGCCGTTTGGCTGAATGATGTTTACACCTGCTGCTTTACCTGCTAATGCTTGTTCAAAACTTTGAACAGGCAAGTTTTTAAGTTTTTCACCACTTACACTTGCTATTGACCCGGTAACATCTCTTTTTGATTGTGTGGTATAACCTGTTACCACGACATCAGATAGCGTTTTAGAGTCGCTTTTTAACTGTACGTTAACCACACTACTCCCGCCTATAGCTTTTGTTTGGCTTAAGAAACCGATATAAGAGAATTCTAGTGTGGTTGCTTGGTTGTTGACTTTAAGTGAATACCTACCATCTGCACCTGAAGTGGTTCCGCCAGTTGCACCTTTGATTTTTACACTTACGCCAGGGAGGGGTAATCCATCTTCCTGAGCCGTAACTGTTCCAGTGATTGTTCGATCTTGCGCTATTGCTGAAGTGGCAATAAATAGCAATATGAACAAACTTTGTAGAAGTTTTTTCATAAAAAATAATTTAGTTTAGTTAATAATAATTCAAGTATGATTTAGTACGCTGTAATGCAAATTTTTACACTAAAAACTATATTTCCCTTAACAGAAATAAGATTAATAAAATGAGCCGATTATTAATCGATAAAAATCCCGATAGACCTTAATGTTAAATAGAAATTAATGCCACTATTAACCTTATTTATCTGATCTGATAAGGCCACGTTTTTGACAAAAATGCTAATATCATCGCTCTGATTGACAATTATCGCGGGTGGTTCTACCGCAATTTTTATAGTTCAGAGTTAAGATTGAGCGATATTTAGAATCAGGGGGTTCTTTTGTAGTTGTTCGGCCTTGAATCATCACAAACGGAACACAAAACGATAACAAAAGCACACATAGCAGAAGTTTTTTCATGAAATTTAAATTAGTTTAGTTAATTACCAACCCAAAATAACATTTAAAAACCTTCAATGCAAATAATACACACAAAAAATGCTCAAAATTAAAATAAAAGGCCAAAAAAATAGATAATCAACACTAAAAGCATGAATTTTTAAGAATATTTTTCATAAAAACAGCAATAAAGACTAAATAGAAATGCAAATAAACAAGATAATTAACAAAAAATCCTCATACACCCTTACTCAGTAACATAAAACAGCTGAAAAACATCATCTTATTTGACAAAAACATAGGTTTAGTGAATGCACAAAAAAAAAGGGCTGCCTAGATAGACAGCCCTTAAGAATCTTAAGATTTTGATTTATGGATTTTGAGCGCTCGGTGGAATGAGCGGATTTGCATTCAGCTCATCGCGAGGAATTAAGAACAAAAACTTAACATCGCCCGCAGGAATAGTTAAAAGATTTGCTACTGATGTTCCTACATAATTAGGAACATTTGCAGCAGTTCTATCTAAAGGTAGATTTAAACGTTTTAGATCTAAATACCTGAAACCCTCACCCCAAAGCTCTACTCTGCGATTAATCATGATTTCATCAACCAACGCGGTTCCGGTTTTAACTGTTTTAACTGCGGTTAGATCTCTTACTTTAACTAGATCAAACAATGCGGTTTGCGCAAGTGCATCCTGATTACTACGTGCATATGCTTCTGCTAAAATCAAATACATTTCTGCACTTCTCATCCATGGTGTATCACCCAAAGAAGGGTCGCCAACCGTTTTTACAGAAAACTTTCTGCTCATATATGCACGGCGTGTAAATGCGGTTGTAGGAAGTGGAAAGTTAGCCGCTGTAGGAGCTGGTTCCCATAATTTTCTTCTTACATCATTAACAGGTATTTGATTGTATAAATTTGAATTAATCATTTTTGGTGTACCGCGCATGTAAGTGGTATTTGCGTTATAAGCAATTTGACCATAAAAGGATCCAAATGTATCCCCTTGCTCAGTAGTAGGCATTGCGCACCACATAAATTCAGATAACGCATTATTATTAAAACCACTTACATAATCTGATTGGCTCATTAATGGATATTTACCACCATCAATCACATCTTTTGCAAATTTAATTGCGTTCGGATAATCTTGCATGGTTAAAGCAACTCTTGCTCTTAAACCTCTTGCCACCCAAACATCAGCATGTGTTTTGTTTGCCTTAGTCGTAGAATTTAAAGCAATTGCCTTATCCAAATCAGCTACTATCTGAGTATAGACATCTTCGACTGTAGCACGTGGCTTTATAAGGTCAGCAGTAGTTAATACCAATGGAACGCCCAATTGAACATTCGGTTTTGCTGCAGCATTATATCTTGTTCCGTAAAATTGCACTAGATACGAATAAGCATAGGCTCTAATAGTTAAAGCTTCCGCTTTCAATCTAATTTTTTCCGATTCTAACCCTGTTACACTTGGTAAATCTATGTTATCAAGCACATAGTTAGCGTTGTTAATCATACGGTAAAAGGTACGGTAATAGTACAGGTTGCTCGCATGGTTATCGGTTCGTGGCGACACATAGTTACCTTCACCTGTTGAAGTAAACCATGTAGCTGCCGCCTGATGCAAATCCTCACCCATAAAATCGATACCTAACAATATACCGCCAACACCTGGTTTACCTTGTGCATTTGAAGTTGTGGTTGTAGTTCTGGTATTCATATAGGCATAAATACCACTAACTACTGCATTTGCATTCGTTGTTGAAGTGAACACTTCTTCCAAAGCAATCTGATCAGTTGGTTTGGTTTCAAGGTATTCCTTTTTACAGCCGGGAGCAATTAAAGCCACCACTAAGCTGGTTAATATTAAAAGCTTTTTCATATCTCTTTCTACACTATTTTTAAAGATTATAAGGTTAAATTAATACCCAAACTAAAGTTTCTGCTTTGAGGGTAAGTATTACCATTTACGCCGTCAAAAGATTCAGAAGGATTTAATCCTTTTCTTTTTGAATGAAGGTATAAGTTTTCGCCTGTTGCAAAAATACGGGCACTTGGCACTTTAATTTTGTTTAACCAAGCTTTTGGCAAATTATACGATAAGTTAATATTACGTAAGCTCCAATAAGAAGCATCAATTAACCACCTATTGGATGTTGCGTTAGTATTCGCAGTAGCTCCAAAATCAGCTCTTGGTGTATTTGAAGTATTATTTGCTGGTGTCCAAGAATTTAAGATATCTTGATGCAATGCACCGCCGTAAGAACCTGTACTCATTAAACCCTGATATACAGAATCGTAAGCTTTGCCACCAACTTGGTAATTTATCATAAATGATAACGATAGGTTTTTGTAGCTGAATGTGTTTACAAATGAGCCCATCAAATCTGGAATTGCCGAACCTGAATAATCAAATTTTGCAAATGATTGGTTGGTTACATATTGTACACCATTCACCGTACGAATATTTGCAGGAAGCGTTCCATCAGCAGGCAAATATAATGCAGCGCCATCGTTTGGATCAACACCGGCATATTGTCTTAACCAATAATCATAGATTCCATGCCCTACTTCTCGTTTTTTTGTTCCACTGATAATTGTTGGGGTTTCTGCCGGAAGTTTAGTAATCTGGTTCTTAAAAATACTCCAGTTGGTAATTAGGCCCCAAGTAAAATTCTGTTCGCGAATAATGTCGCCACCCAATTGAAGCTCAACACCTCTGTTATACATGGAACCAATGTTACGGAAAACACTAGTAACTGCTGCAGATAATGGCTGAGGAACACTGAAAATTAAATCATCTACTTGTTTGTTGTAGTATTCTAATTCACCATATAGTCTTCTCCCAAAAAACGCAAATGAAATTCCTGTATTTAGCGTGTTTTGTTTTTCCCAGGTTAAATCAGGTGTGGCAATAGATGCCAATAAAACACCACCTTCAGTATTACTATTCGAACCTAGATCAAAAAAGGCCCTGTCTCCGTAATACCTGTTATTTCCACTACCATCAAGCAAGGCGTTATTACCCACCTGACCGTAAGAAACTTTTAGTCTTAAATCATCTAACCAGCTTACATCTTTTAAAAAGTTTTCTTTTTTAATGGCCCAAGTAGCTCCTGCTGAGAAAAATGTTCCCCATCTTTGTTCTGCAGAAAATCTTGAAGAACCATCGCGTCTTAATGATCCATCGATGAAATATTTATCATCATAATTGTAGCTAACTTTAGATAAATAAGACTCAATACGGTCGTTATCCTCTCTACCATATGAACTAGATGATGTAACAAAATTTGCAAACTCTGTGTTGCCACGAGCAACCATATTCGTCCTATCAGCCTGGAATATTTTATATTTAAGATTATAGTTTTCGTGACCTGCAAGTACTGAAATCGTGTGTTTTCCAATCGTTTTGTTATAATTTAAGATTTGATTAAAGGTATATGATTTAGTAACCGCATTACTTTGGAACTTATAACCATTTGAACCTGCCCCATCACCAACGATTGGATTTTGGAACTGATCAACATTATTGTTTCTCAAATCCATACTAATTGTTGGAGTGAAAGTAAAATCTTTCAGGAATCTCACCTCAATATAACTTCTAGCGCTTAACTGGCTTCTTCGGTAAGCATTATCATTAAGCATCGTTTCATAAACAACGTTTCGACCTGGTGAAGCTCCTGACGGGCGATTCACAGCTCCTGGATGAATACCATAATCATACCATTGTTCACCTGTTAAGGTATTAGCGATTGGCTCGCCGGCTGCATTAAAGGCATGTACTGGATAAATCGGGCCAATTCCTCTTGCAAATGAAAACGGATTGACAAAGCTTGAACCATTTCCTGTAGAGGCATCACTTGCAGTATTTGCATCAGACATTGCACCTGATAAATTCAAACCTGTTTTTAACCACGACCTAAGTTTCGTATTTACATTTACACGTGCGTTAAAACGTTGAAAGTCTGATTTCAGAATGAAACCACTATCCTTTAAATAGCCTAATGAAACGAAGTAATCTGTTTTATCGCTTTTTCCTGCTGTGCTAATGTTTGCATCTGTTCTTTTTCCTGTGCGCTCCAGAGGTGCATACCAGTTAAAATCATTATATAATAAAGATGCGTTGGGATTAAGCTTACCATCAGTACCTACAACCTGACCTCCGGGAACATTGAATGGGTTATAAACTAAGTTCGTAAATACATCTGCAGACGCTCTTGTAGATGCCGCAGCATCCGTTAGCGCTGGAGAAGCAGAAAACATTAAGTTATTCTTAATCGCTTGCCAAACTGCAGGGTAGTATTGAGCAGCATCTAAACGTTCATACTCAGGAATTCCACGGGTAGACCATCCTTGACTGAAGTTAACATTGATTGCCGGCTCTGCTGATCTACCTTTTTTGGTCGTAACGATAATCACTCCATTAGCACCCCTAGAACCATATAAAGCTGAAGAAGATGCGTCTTTTAATACCGAAATACTCTCAACATCATTCTGATTGATATCACCAATATTACCATCATAAACCGCACCATCCAAAACGATAAGTGGGCTATTTGAAGATGAATAAGAACCAAAGCCACGAATACGAATAGCAGAGCTATTTCCTGGTTGCCCGTTAGATGCCAATACAGAAATACCTGGCGCCGATCCTTGTAATGAAGCCGTAATATTGGTTACAGTCCTTTTCTCCAAATCTTTCGCACTAATACTAGATACAGAACCTGTAATCGATTCTTTTTTCTGAGTACCATAAGCCACAACGACAACATCAGCAAGATTCTTCGAGTCAGAAGCTAATCCCACGTTCAGGATATTAGATGAAGGAACATTGACTGTTTTGCTTGTAAAGCCAATGTATGAAAATTGGATTGCTGTAACTGAAGAGCCGATCCGTAGGGAGTATTTTCCATCAGCGCCTGTTACAGCTACTGCTTGCGACCCGATGGCTCTAACACTTACACCTGGAAGGCCGATGTTATCCTCGGTAGATGTTACTGTTCCAGTAATTGTTCGGTCCTGAGCCATCGCACTTATTGCGACGAACATCAATAAGAACAAACTTTGTAGAAGTTTTTTCATGAAATTTAAGTTAGTTAATGATATAGTTATTTGAATTCCTAAATATAATGGAGTTTGCTAACAGTTTAACAAATTTTAACAAAACTAACCTCTATAATGACTTTATTTTGACAATAATCCTGTCTGATTAAAAAGGCGGAATTGGGGAGTTTTTCCGCAAAATGTAGAATATTATGGGCAGTTATGGCCATATTTTATCCCTGTATAAGCGAAAATTGCAGTTTATAGGCCGTAATGCCGCTATTAAAAACATAAAAAAACTGTGCCAAAAAACACAGTTTTTTCAATGAAAATTTACACATTAAATTTTGTTAACATTAGAAGAGGTCTTCTATTATTATAGGCATCTTTTTAATAGTAGCATTATGTTGTATACTAAATATTCTTATTATTATACAAATCGCATAATTATCAGCATAGGCTGAATCAAGTGATTTTGTATTTAAGTATATGATACTTCGGCAAAAATTAAAAATAAAAAAGCGATATCATAACTTAATATGATATCGCTTGATCTTAATTATAGGTTGTTTTTAGTAACCTGTATTTTGTTGACCTTGTAAGCCAGGATTATTATCAATCTCTCTTTGAGGAATTGGTAGTATGGTTTTAGCACCGCCAAACGCTGCTGCTGCATTACCAGATCTAAGCGCTTGTCTATTACGAAGCAAGTCCATTCTGCTATGTCCTTCAAAAGCCAATTCTTTACGTCTTTCGATTAGCAAAGCATCAATCAGGGCTTGCTGAGTAGCTACAGCTTTAGGAAGCAGTCCTGCTCTATTTCTAATTCTGGTATTCAAAATTGTAATCGCCTCTGCATTTGGTATTGTATTTTGACGAGCCAATGCTTCTGCGAGATTTAAATACACCTCTGTTGTACGGATAACAGGTGAGTTGTCAGAATTGTTTACCGCATCTGGAAACTTAGAAGTAAATAGGTGAGGTAAACCATCTGCTGCAGTTCCCGATATCTTCAAATCATAGCGCTTATCGCCAGGCTCTGATGTATAGGCATTAATTAAGTCTTGAGAGAAAGGTGCATCACCACGTCCAGCTAAAGCTGCCGGATTGTAGTATGAAGCCCAGCCACCAGAACCTGTTCTACCGTTATCAATGGCACTGTTTTGGATCGTAAATACATCTTCACTAGTATTACCACTATAGAAGGCATAGTTTGGTGCAGTATCATAAATACCCTGCGCCAAAGTGCTTCTAGCTGCACTTTCTGCTTTAGCCCATTCTTCTCTATATAAGTACAATCTCGATAAAAGCGCAAAAGCTGCGCCTTTGGTTGCACGGCCACGGGTTTCAGCGGCATCAGTATATGATTGAGGTAAGGCCGCTGCTGCTTCAGTTAAATCTTGAACAATCTGTGCATGAACCTGATTTAAAGTATTTCTTGATGGATACTTAATAGTTCCGTCAAAGTATTCTAAAACTAAAGGCACAGCAAGATTTGTTCCCGAGTTTACCTGATAAGGCTGAGCAAAGAAATTAGCCAATTGGAAATAAGCCAATGCGCGTAAAAATTTCGCTTCAGCTGCGTATTGCGATTTTTCTGCTGCTGATAGGCCAGGCACATCATTGATCTTAAAGATAACTGTATTTGCACGGGTAATCACCTGATAGTGAACCTGCCACATCGTAGCCACATTTCCGTTTGTTGATACACTGGAGAAAGTGTTTAGCTCTTGTAAAGTTGGAAATGTCCCTACAAAATCAACATTATTCCCCATGTAGTCACCCATCACTTGTGGTAAACTTCCATAAAAGTCAAAAGTTTGAGCCGTACTGTACACGCCTCTTAAAGCTCCTAGAGCTGTTGCTGGAGAATTAAAAACAAGTTGATCAGACAAATCTTGTTGTGGTAATTTCTCCAATTCTTTCTTACACCCAAATAACGATAATACCAGGGCTGAGGTTATGATATAATATTTTAATTTCATCTTTTCAATTTTTAAAGGCCAATATTTACACCGAAAGTAAAGGTTTTTGCCTGTGGTAAAGCAAAGAAACTCTGACCAAGAACCTGGCTAGAAGCACCATTCGCAGAAATCTCAGGATCACCTCTGAAGTCTTTATCCTTAATGGTCCAGATATTTTGACCTTGGAAATAAAGTCTTATGCTAGAGAAAAGTTTTGATCTTTGTAAAAACTCTTTGGGAAAACTATAACCAACAGATAACGTTTTCAAACGCATGTATGAACCATCCAATAATTGTTTCGTAGACACCTGCTGGAAAGTTGTTCTGGTTGAACTATTTAACGCCGGAGCAAAAGCATTATCTCCTGGCTGTTTCCAATAATTTAACAATTTAACACTTTTGTTATAAGAGCCTGAACTAAAGTTATCTGCAAATTGTAAACCATCTAAATAAACATCATTACCATAACTAAAGTTAAAGAATGCTGATAAATCGAAGTTTTTATAGGTAAAAGTATTGGTAATACCACCAGAAAAATCAGGATCACCTTTTCCTACAATTACGCGGTCAGATGCAACCGGTGAAGTAGTTACTGAACCATCTTTTTTCAACCACTCTGCATTACCCGTTTGAGGATTAATCCCGTTATAACGGATTAAGTAGAAAGAGTTTTTAGAGTAACCGGTAATTGCACGCTGAACAGTACTTCCGGTTCCAGCCACAAAATTGCGTCCATCTTCATCAGGATTGGCAGGCAATTCCAATACTGTATTTTTATTAAATCCAATATTAAATGAAGTTCTCCAGGTAAAATCACGACCAACAATATTATCCGAGTTGATCGTAACCTCATAACCTCTGTTTCTCATCTTACCTACGTTCTGTGATGCAGATGCATAACCAGTAGTATATGGGAACGGAACATTTAACAATAAACCAGTAGTCTTTTTGTCGTAAAAGTTAAATTGAACATCAATAGCCTTGAATAATCTGGCAGAAAGACCAATGTCTAACTGTGCAGTTTCTTCCCAGCTCAAGTTAGGGTTAGGAACCACATTTGGTGTTAATCCGGCCTCACCCAAGTAGTTTGATCCCGCTGAGAATGTTCCATAATATTGATAGAAACCAATATTATCGTTACCCGCAGTACCATAACTTGCTGTTAACTTTACATTTTGAGCAATTTTATTGTCTTTATTAAAGAATGCTTCGTTAGAAATTAACCATCCTCCAGATAAAGCATAAAATGTACCGTATTTTTTGTTCTGACCAAATCTTGAAGAGCCATCTCTTCTTAATGATGCTTCAAATAGGTATTTTTTATCAAAATCATAACTGAAACGTCCAAATACTGACTGAAGTGCCCAATCAAATACTTCTTCAGAAGCTGTAATTGGTGTAGAAGCCGAGCCCACGTTTGGAAGATCATCACTCACAAAACCCGAACCTTCAACCATCATTTTAGTCAATGTAGCCGTTTCAAAGCTATAACCTGCTAATGCACCAATAGTATGCTTACCGAAGGTCTTGTCGTAATTTAATGTATTACTACTTACCCATTTATTATCAGTATAGTGGGTTCTATACGCATAACCTCCAGGAGTTAACAAATCTGTTTCTCTATATTTTTCATCAATAGCATAGTTATCAATTCCCCAATCTGTTTTGAATTTTAATCCAGGTAAAATCTTCCAGTCTAAAAATGCGTTTCCTGTACTTCTATCAGAATAGTTTTTATTGATCCCTGTTTCAGCAATTGCAATAACATTGGCAACGAAACCTGTATTTTGGAATTGACCATCTGGTCCGTAAGGCGTAACATAAGGCAATTGCAGATAACCAGCTGTAATTGGCGCATAAGTATTATTTTCAGTACCAATACGATCCATATCTACATGAGAAAGATTATAGTTTAATCCAACAGTAAACTTATCTGATAATTTATGGTTCAGATTTAGTCTTCCTGATAAACGCTTCAGGTTATTTCCAATGGTATAACCACTTTCGTCTGAATAAGTTCCTCCTAAGTAGAATTGTGTTTTCTCATCACCACCAGTCGCATTTACGTTTACGGTATTTGATTTACCAGTACGCACAATTGCATCAATCCAGTCGAAACTTGTAGTTGGATAAGCAGGTACGGCTGTGTTGTTTGCTTTAAGATAATCTGTTCTGAACTGACGGAACTGATCTGCAGTCATCATTTCATCTAAGGAAGTTGGAGAAGAAAACCCATTTTGGTAGTCTGCGGTGATTCTCGTTTTACCAGCAGCTCCTTTTTTAGTAGTGATTAAGATTACCCCGTTTGCACCACGCGATCCATAAATCGCAACTGCAGAAGCATCCTTTAAAACTGTCATGCTTTCGATATCGTTCGGGCTAATGTTGATTAAAGGATTCAAACCAGAAGACCCACCCTGAGCTTGAGTATATTCACCACCAGCCGAGTTTAATGGAACACCATCTACAACGTACAATGGTCTACCTCCAGCTGCAATTGATGAACCACCACGTATAGTAATTTGAGCCTCAGAGCCTAAAACGCCAGAAGAGTTAACCATATTAACACCCGCAGCCTGTCCTTGTAAAGCCTGCTGAGGTGTTTGAATTGGCATATTTTTAAAAGACTCAGCTTTTACTGTGGTTGTAGTTTGGGTACTAAGCGCTTTGCTCTGCTGACCATAACCCACTACCACAACATCTGAAAGAGTTTTAGCATCAGCTTCTAAAGTGACATTAATTGTGTTTGATCCGGTTATTACCTGGTTTTTAACTAGATAACCGATAAAAGAAAAATCTAAGGTTTTAGAACCCGAGGGAACTTTAACGGAGTATTTACCATTCGCGTCTGTAATGGTTCCGATTTGTGTCCCTGTTACCCTTACGCTTACTCCAGGTATCGGCAGTTTGTCATCTGAAGATGTCACCGTACCAGTAATTGTTCTGTCTTGAGCTATTGCGGTAGATGCAAAAAACAAAAGTATGAACAAACTTTGTAGAAGTTTTTTCATGAAATTTAAGTTAGTTAATGATTATTTATCTGTTTAAAGCGCTAAATATAAGAGAGACAAGCAACAATTTAACAAAATTTAACTAAATCACCAGTTATAATGACGTTTAATTGACATTTCAAATACTGATTAAATTACATCAGCTGTATTTTTTTCAACACTCCTGAGGCGCGAACCATGTTAACAAACTAATTAGAATGGACTTTGTACTTGATAATTATATTAAATTTACCAATAGAATCTTCCGCAGTAGAAAAATATGGTAAAAGTGAGAATGAAATTGGCAGTTGCTGTTATTTCTTAATATCCACAAAAAATTATATTCCCGAATAAGGTTTTTCCACCCTCCCAGAAGTTTCTAAACAGGGGATCGTTAGCCAAATAAACTACCTGGCCTCGCCCGAAATCTTGTACACCGATTAAAAGTCCGGTTTTAAGTTCTTCTCTTGCTTTTTTACCAACCACACCGGCCATTAAACTTTTTTCGTTAATTAAACCCACATTCCAACCTTTAACAAAAGGTTCATAAATTTTTCGGTCTGTTTTTAAACTGTAGTACGTTTTACCCAAGCCATAGGAAAATGGGTGACTAGCATCGAGATTGATCCGATAAATTGCACCTGGTATGGTGGTTTCGAAATCATCCCTGTCCTTATCCTTAAAAAGAAGTTTGTTTGCCTCTCGCTTTTCATCCTTTTTCACAACCGCTTCTTTCTTCTTAATATCAAATCCTTTTTTCTCGAATACACTTTCGATGGCATCTTCCATCAGAATCAATCTTCCTCCTTTATTTAACCATGCGGTTAAACCATCACCTATAAAAGCACTATAACTTCCATCTGGTAAAATCAGGGTGTTTACTTTATTAATATCGAGGTTGTTCAGATCCTTAGCATTAATAATACTTGGTGAAAGATTTAGATCATGTTCAAGAAAAAACCAAGCTTCGCCAAAAGCGAGAGAAGAAACCTCCATACCAGATACAATGGCAATTTTAGGCTGTTTTAACAGTGGATAAACGTTTGAGCCAAAATCCTTCCCCTTTTCTACAAAACCACTGCTAATTGCCTGAATTGGCCTATTCAAGGTTTTGGCGATCGATGCAACCTTATCTTTCATTCCTTTGATCAACCTTTCGTTTTCTGCCCTCAACACAATTAGGGTTCCGGCAGGATAGTCTTTACCGTTTACAGAAAATGGCTGATCGGCCTGTCTGACTTTTATATTTTCTTTTTGCAGCGCCGTTAAAACCTGAACATCTTCGCTTGTTCCCCAGCTAAACAACCAGGCCAGGGGCTTCTCAAGTTCATTACCGATTATCTTTGGCTCTTCAATAGCTGAATATTTCCCTTTAATACTTTCTTTACTGGCATAACCTTTTAATCCGTACACATAGGGTAGGGCCCATGCTGTAATATCATAAGTATTAGAGTCCGTTACAAGAGTTTGGGGCTCTAATAAAACGTTAGCCAAAACTGCCCTTGGCTGCTGAATATTAACAATTAAATCGTTACGGGCGATGCTAAAACTTTCTTCCTTTTGGGTATCATAGTCATAACCTCTTCCCGTTTTATCACCACCAAAAGCAAATTCGATTTTATTTTTGGTTAGCAGTTCAGCCAGTTTTTTTAAGCGTGACAGGTTAGTCGCTTTGATGACATAACTTTTATAAATGCCTGGACTATTGGCCAATTCTTGTTGGAAATATTTTTTATACTCCTCTAATAATTTATTATGGTTTAAAGAGGTCACTTCAAGGGTCGACATCCCGGTTGTAAAGTGGTGTGCTATGCGGTCTTTTAAGGTTAACGTATCGCCATCATTCGTTACTACAGATAACCCGGCCCTGATTCCCCCCTGCTCATAGGTCATACCAATTGATCCATTATATAAAGGATAAGTATCGCCATAAGATGGGTATAGCAGATCAAAACGTTCCTTGGTGAAGTATTGCCATCCTTCTGCATCAAAATATTTGGCGTTGTTTTTACCTACCACCACCTGGAAACTTTTTTGCCAGGGCGTAATGTCCTGATGAACCGGTTCTGCTGCCGGTGCAAAATAGTAAGGTTCATTATAGCTTTGCTCATGAAAATCGACATGTACCTGTGGCATCCATTGGTTATACAACGCTAACCTTTGCTGACTTTCAACCTGTGTTTGCCAGGCCCAATCGCGGTTTAAGTCGAAATAATAATGATTTGGCCTGCCGCCCGGCCATGGCTCTATGTGTTCTCTTGATAATGGATCGGAATTGGGGGTTTTCCCCACTACACTATTAAAATAATTCACATAACGGTCTCTTCCATCGGGGTTTAAACAAGGGTCAATCACTACAACTGTATTTTTTAACCATTCTGTTGCAGGTTTATTATTACCCGAAACTAAGGTATAAAGCATCTTCATAGAGGTTTCAGTTGAGTTTGCCTCATTACCATGCACATTATAACTTAACCAAAGTATGGCAGGCTGATTTGTTAAATCGACACTATTATTGGTGCCTGTTGCCAAAACCAAATTGTTATTTCTGATCTGTTCCAGTCTGGCTATATTTTCTGGTGAAGAAACGACCGCAACCATTAACGGTCTGCCTTCATTGGTTTTACCATATTCTATCAGCTTTATATTTTTAGCAGAAGCTGCAGCTGTTTGTCTAAAATAATCGGCTACCTTATGGTGCGGGGTAAAGTGCGCGCCTAACTCATATCCCAAAAAATCATCGGGACTTTTTATTTGGCCATAAACACTTAGATTAATGAAGAAAGCGATGCAAAACAGGAGGTATCTCATGAAAAAATAATAGTTTAACCAATAATACATAAAATATTCTTGATTTTAATCTGGTAAATTATATCATTCTTGTGGTTTAAATTTAGTATAAGTAAGCCTTGAAACAAAAAAAGGCAACCCAGAACTGGATTGCCTTTAAAAAAGGTCAAAAAAGTTAATTAGCCCACCAAACCTTTGTTGAAGTAGCAATACTTTGCTGTGGCTGTGGATTTGAGGTAATTTCTTGCGAAGGATAGGGAAAGCGCTGTGGGATATAAGGCTTAAATGCATTTTGAACCACAGATAAACTTGGATATCCCGTTCTACGCCAATCGTTGTACACTTCAAGAGATAAAAAATCGGCAATGTATTTTTCGCCAATTATCGTTTTTAAAGGGGTAGTTGCATCAAGCGTTGCATGAGCTGCCAAATAAACATCCCTGTCTGCTGCAGCAACTTTTAGCATATCCATATGGGCAGCAATGGCACTACTATAAATTGGCGTAGCCGCAGCAGCTCCTGATTTGTAAAGAGTAGCCTCTGCTTTAAGAAATAACGCTTCGGAATAGGTAGCCAGGAATACAGGAGCCGCCGCTCCGCTATCATCTCCGTCAATGGATCCACCGTAAAATGTTCCTACGGTTGCATATAGAGTTGGATCTGTTGCAGCAGCAGTACCACTTGTTCTCCCAATATAATCCCCCCCAGAACCTTGATTTGCCAATATTGGTAATCTTGGATCGTTATTTGATTTTAGAATATTAACTAAATACGAAGATAAAACAACCCCGCCCGCACCCGGTAATGTATTCTGATACCATGGATTTTCAGCTTTCGCCGTTCCTGCGTAGGTTAGAGAAGCATTATCTGCATTTGAAGCAAAACCATTCTGAAGAGCTGTAAGCGCCAGATCTGCTTGCGTTGCTGCATTGTAGCCAGCCGCTTTGCTTAATCGAAGATAGTACCGCGCCTTAAGTGTATAGGCAAACTTTTTCCATGCGGCTAATTTTCCACCATAAATAAAATCATCAGAACCTACAAGTTTACCTCCCGGAGGTGTATTCAATTTAGCAATAGCCTCATCAAGAGTTGATTGAATAACTTTATAGATACTTTCTTGAGAATCGTACGCAGGTTTTACGCCATTTAAAGCCTGGAAAGCCTGTGTATAAGGAACATCACCCCATAAATCAGTACAAACAGCTAAATTATAAGCTAGTAATACTTTTCCTACACCCGAATCGCCTGTGTTACCTTTCTGATCGGCATTACTAATCATGGTACGTAAATTATAAAAGATAGCCGGATAAAGATCAAAACTCCAGGTATTGTTTACATCTGTAGGGGTAATGCGGTAAGTATCGATATTTGGCGATTCTTGATTTAATGCCAACTGCTGCGTCCAATAAGCTGTAGTAACCGACGGGTAACCCGCCGCAATTTGCGTAGTAGTATAAAGCTCTATTGGAGACAAAATCAACGATTCCTGCACCGTTGTCGGATTATTTGGGTCTTGATTAATATCAAGAAATTTCTTACAGCCAGTAAACGAAAGCAGTAATAAAATTGTTGTTGAGTAATATATGATTTTCATGTTCTTCAAAATTAAAAGGTCACTTTTATAGCAAAATTATAGCTCCTGTTTGTTGGCGTAACAAAGTTGGTAAAACTTGCGCCATTGCCCGTTCCATACAGACTCACTTCTGGGTCTGACCCAGTATAATGAGGCGCATAAAGCCATAAATTCCTACCTGTAGCTGAGATACTTAATCCTTTAAATGGTGTTCTCTTTAAAAAAGATGGATTAAAAGCATAGGCTAACGTTACCTGTCTTAATTTGTAATAGGTACCATCTTCCACACCAGTTTCATCAACCACACTTTCATTGTTTTGATAATATCCCTGGTCGAGTTTTGCTACAGTTGTATTTACAGTACCATCGCTTTCTCTAATTCCATCAAACACTTTAGTTGCTGTTCTATCTTCTGTTTTTTTGGTTGTTCCATAAAAATCTAAATAATGGCCATCTAAATTATATACATCACCACCATACCTCATATCAAATACTGCAGACAGGCTCAATCCTTTATAAGTGAAAGTTGTGGTCAAACCTGCATTCCACTTTGGCGTTGTATTTCCAATTACACCGAGTTGGTCATCAATAATAGGATAACCCTCATCATCAATCAGCATTTTACCGTCATTATTTCTTTTATACCTGGAACCGAATATTACCCCGTAAGGTTGGTTTTTATAAGCAAAAATACCCGGGTTTGTAAAACCCGCAAATTGTATATTCTCTAAACCCTGGCCAATTTCGGTAACCTCATTTTTGATTTTAGAGAAATTAAGGCCAATATTCCAGGTGATATCCTTTGTTTTAACCGGTGTGCCGTTAAGTATTAATTCTATCCCCTTATTGTACATACTTGCTGCATTGATTGTGGCAGCATTAAAGCCTGAGGATGGTGTAATTGGTGTAGTAGTAATTAAATCAACACTTTTTTTGTCGAAATAAGTAGCTTCTATACTTAGTCTACTTCTGAACATCTTTAGCTCAAGCCCTGTTTCAAACTCTTTTAATCCTTCATTTTTAAGATTCGGATCGCCATAAGTATTGGTTAGCAAAAATCCATTTTGACCTTGATAAGGGAATTCTATATTTGAAATTACCGGGTGTACATAAGTGGTACTTAAAGCATAGGGGCCTACGTTATCATTTCCTACATAAGAGTACGACACCCTGATTTTACCGAAATTTAATATGGCATTATCTTCTAGATGAAGTGGTTCCGTAAAAATAAAGGCTGCAGATGCAGATCCATATGGATAATAGTTTTTATCCTGGCTTAACACCGAAGTTCCATCATAACGCCCGGTTAATGATAATGACAGCATTCTTTTGTACTCTGTTGTTAATTGAGCATAATAGCCAACTTTTCTTTTGGTGTAATTATTTATAGACGATATTTGAGTGGAGGCATTATTGATGTTGTAAAAATCAGTAACAGATAAGCCTACTCCTTTATCGAACACATTCCTTTGAGAATTGCTTAGAATGTTGTTACCTACAAGTATGCTACCAAACCAATCTTCATTAAAGTTCTTTTTGGCCTCAACAATAATGTCATTATTAAACTGCTTGTAATTTATTTCACGGTTATACATTTTACCATCAGCAGATTCTCCACCTACTATTCCTGGTGCTTCATGGTAGTTACTGTTATCATTGTAAATGTCAGCACCACCACGTTCGGTAATGGTTAACCATGGTAAAGGATTATAGCTCACGGTTAGTACAGGTAAAAAGCGGTTAACTGCAGATACAAACTTGGTATTATCTACCAGCCAATATGGATTATTCCTTGCCGCCCTGTATACACGTTGTGAACCGTCAGGGTTTGTGGTTGGGAATGGATCCCATGAGATAGGAGCAGCATAAACAGTCCAATACGGGCTGGCCAATCCATTACCTTCCGCCAAACGGTTATTTACAGAATTAACATAGTTAAACTGTCCGGTAACAGTGATATCTTTTGTGATTTTATTAGAAAATTTCGTAAATAATGAATGTCTACCAAAATCTGTTGAAGGTACCGTTCCATTAGTTTTCAGATAGGAATAAGAAACCAGATAAGTAGAGTTATCTGTTGAACCATTTACAGCTAGTGTATTATCGGTTGTAAAGCCTGTTTTAAAGAACTCCTTTCTAGGGTCATGCTTTTGCACTGGCTGTCCATTAACAGTTAAACCATCAATAAGTGGCCCCCATGAAGATGAACTTAGCTGACCATTATTTCCATCAACATATACACCATTATTACCCTGGGCATACTTGTCCTGAAACGCTGGCAAAATAGGGTTATCAAAGGTAACACCAGAACTTAGCACCACTGATGGTTTTCCTTTTCCTGTTTTAGTCGTAATAATTACTACACCTCTAGCCGCTGCAGCGCCATACAATGCACTTGCTGCTGCTCCTTTTAATATTGTTACACTTTCAATAATGTTTGGGTCTATATCAATGGCACGGTTGGATGTTCCTCCGGCACTTAGTGCACCATCAGGATTACCCGCTTCAGAGTTATCGATAGGCACACCATCCAGAATAAAAAGCGCTCCATTTTCTCCAGTTAATGAGGTATTTCCCCGGATTACAATTTTCGAAGATCCCCCGGCAGCACCGCTTGAGTTGGTAATCTGCACACCAGCCACCTTACCTGCCAGGGCATTCACCAGGTTGTTTTCTTTCGCATCTACCAAAGCGCCTCCACTAACTTCTTGTGTAGAATAAGTTAGTGTGCGTTTCTCTCTTTTTATGCCCAAAGCCGTAACAACCACTTCACCTAAAACTTTAGAATCGGTAACCAGCACAACATTAATTACACTAGAAGCGCCGATATTAACGGTTTGCGTTGAAAATCCGATAGATGAAAATTGTAAGCTTTTTGCCCCTGATGAAGTTTTTACTGAAAACTTCCCATCTGCTCCAGTTGACACGCCTATATTGGTGCCCATTACCTTAATACTTACCCCGGGAATTGGCATACCATCTTCTTTAGCGGTAACCGTACCCGTAATGGTTCTCTCTTGTGCCATTGCAACAGATACAAATAGCAACAAGATGAACAAACTTTGTAGTAGTTTCTTCATGATATAAATTAGTTTAGTTAATAATGATCGAAAAGCTATGCTAAAAAACAGACGCAATTCATTTATAAACAATGAAATTAGCGCCTTTTGAAAGGAAATTGATGAAGAAATAATGAAGATTGGAAAAAGAGTGCTTTATTTGGGCTTGATTCGTAATTTTACTTTCGCAACTTATTTAAAATGACAAGTACAGAAACCCTTTATCAGCATTACTTACAGCACAACATTATTTCTACCGATACCAGAAACATTAGCCCGGGTTGTATCTTTTTTGCACTTAAAGGAGACCTTTTTAATGCCAACGAATTTGCTGCTCAAGCTATTGAAAAGGGAGCAGCCTATGCTGTTGTAGATGAAGAAAAGTATGCGAAAAATAGTCAGTGCCTATTGGTTGAAGATGTATTAAGCACTTTGCAGGATCTGGCACGCCATCACCGCAAACAATTAAATATCCCGGTAATCGGTTTAACAGGTAGTAATGGCAAAACAACCAGCAAAGAATTGGTAAATGCTGTTTTAGCAGAACGATACAAAACCTTTGCCACATTCGGCAATTTAAACAATCACATAGGAGTTCCGTTATCTATCTTATCCATTACCGATGAGGTGGAGATTGCGGTAATCGAAATGGGAGCCAACCACCAGAAAGAAATAGAACTACTTTGTACCATTGCTCAGCCCACACATGGCATTATTACCAATGTTGGCATGGCACACTTAGATGGATTCGGCGGATTTGAAGGGGTCAAAAAGGGCAAAGCAGAACTTTATGCCTATTTAAAAGAAACCCATGGTTACACTTTTATCAATAGAGACAATCCATACTTGCTTGAAATGAGCACCGCCGCAGGCTTAAACAAACTTATTTATTACGGAACAAAAAATGGCAACACCATTAAAGGCGAATTAAAAAGCAGCGATCCTTTTATTGAGGTAGATTGGACCAACCACGAAGTTTCATCATCGGTTAAAACCAATTTAACAGGAAGTTATAATTTTGAAAACATTCTTGCTGCAATCTGCATTGGCGATTTCTTTGATATGGCCCCCAAAGAAATTAACACTGGCCTTGCTAATTATCAGCCAAAAAATAACCGTTCTCAATTAACAAAAACAGAAAAGAATACGGTAATCTGTGATTTTTATAATGCAAACCCAAGCAGCATGACCGCTGCACTGAAAAATATCGCAGCATTATCGGCAGATAAAAAGACTGCCATTTTGGGTGATATGTTTGAGCTTGGACCAGAATCGCTTGGACAGCATGAACTCATTGCGAAACAGGCTAATGAAAGTGCTTTAGATCAGCTAATTTTTATTGGGAAGGATTTCTATTCATTTAAAGACAATTTTAAGGCCATATTTTTCCAAAGTCCGGCCGAAGCGGCAGCATATTTACAGGAAAACCCCGTTCAGGATCATTTGGTATTGTTAAAAGGATCAAGAGGAATGAAACTGGAGAGTTTGTTACAGTATTTGTAACTTCAATCTTTTAATGAATTAAGCTCAAGTTATTAATAAACACAGATATAAAAATCTGTGTTTATCTGTGTGCATCTGTGGCTAAAAAACGCTTAATAACATTAAAATGTACAGGCAATTTTGCCATATACATACCTACCACTAAAACCAAACTGGCTAACGGCTCTTGGGTACAAAAACCTGCCATTCGAGGTGTTGTCTAATCCCCCTGAATAATTACTGGCAGCGTTTCCGCTCAAATTATTTTCATTATTACGCGGATCGATATATAATTTATCAGGGTAAACATCAAAAATGTTATTGGCCCCAACGGTTACCGACCAGGTTTTGCTGGCGGCGTAACCTACAGAGAAATCAGTTATCCACTTTGGCGCAAAAGTCTGATCCAATTGTGTTGGCAAGCCATTGGCAGGAATATTTGGATCAATTGCATTTAAATAGGTAACCTCGCCAAAACGAACTGTTCTTGCCACAAACGACAGTTTATTTACATTATAGGTTGCGGTAATATTCAATTTGTTTTTAGGCACTGAACTTTCGAAACGGGAGCGTTCTAAACGATCGAAAAGTTTAGCCTTTAATGTAGGATCACTCTCAATTTTATCAGAACCCTGGATACTTCTCACCACGGTTTTGTTTACATTTCCGGCAACGCTTAAAATTAAGCTGCTTTTTGCACCCAAATTGAACCTATTGGTTAAAACCACATCGATACCTGCGGTATTGGTGGTAATGGCGTTGGTAAAAAACTGTACACTGTTAATCTGCGCTGTGGGATCTACCGTATTTAAAATTTGGTTCACTACACCGGTTGGCACCAAAACACCGCCAGCACGTTCGCGGGCATATTGGCTTGAGAAAACAATTCGGTCGCTGATATCAATGTTATAAGCATCGATGGTAAAAGTAAAGGTTTTGGCGATTTTGCCTGCTAAACCTAAACTTCCCGATTTAGATATTTCAGGTTTTAATGCGCCAACACCAAATTGGGCAACAATAGGGTTTGCATTATTTACCGTTAAAACCTGTGTTGCATTGGTGCCTACAAACTGTGTACTCTCATTATTGAAATATTGTTGGTGTAGAGATGGTGCTCTAAACCCTGTGGCATACGCCCCACGGATGGAAACATCTCCAAAAAGTTTAACCTTACCTGTAAATTTATACGAGAAGTTAGAACCGAAATCACTATAATTTTCGTAACGGCCAGCAGCTCCTAAAGTTATCCGGGGGCCAAATTCAGCTTCAATATCGGCATAGGCACCAACGTTGTGCCTCGATTTGTCCAATGCGTTGCTTGGCTTAAAGCCAGGGAATACCTGCGCACCTGATGCCGTAGGGGATGTCCCGATTAATCTTCCGCCATTTGAGTAAGATAACAATTCACCTTCTTTGATCTGGTAATTATCTACCCTGAATTCAGCACCAAATGCGGTATTTAATGAAGTTAAAAATCCACCGTCAAAAGTGTGCTTTTTGCTTAAATCAAGATTACTGGTGTTTTGTCTGAACAGCAATTCTCCCGCGTAAAACGAAGTAGGGCTTGTGCCTGTTGGTAAAGAGGCATTCACCGTGTTATCAATATTAAACTCAATGGTATTCTCTCCACTTGTATTACTTAGGTCGTAATCCCAAGTGCCTATTTTACCCCTTAATCCGGCTGAGAATGAATAATCATTAATCTTGGTATCGATGAAAGGCAAAAATCCATTAGGATAGATGGATAAATCAATCTGTGTGGTTTGTGTAGGCAGGCGATAAAAACCTGCAGCACTTCCGGTTTTATGTGTAAAGCCAGCTGCATAGTACAATTGAGTGGTTTTACCAAAATTAAACTGTCCGTTTAGGAAACCTCCTCCATTTTTTGAATCGGAGTTACCCACTCGCATGTTGTTTCTATCCAAGCCGTTTGCTCTTGCCCTTGCATCATCAGCAGCCTTTAGGCTTGCAAAACGGGCTTGAAAATCAGCCTCAGTTTCTGTTGAACCTTTAGTTGGGCTGGCAGAATATAATAACGGACGGGTATCTAAGCCGCCCCTGTTCGTATAGCCTCTTTGGAGGTATTGTGCTGCAAAATTGATGAAACCTTTATCATTTTTAAATGCCCATCCTTTGCTAAAATCAACCTGAAAGGTTCTGCCATCGCTAAAATCGCGCCCTAAAGCACTTGATGAAGACTGACCAAAAGAGGTAGAGAAACTATACGGCGTTACCTTCTTTAACACAATGTTGATTACCCCCGCAATGGCATCCGAACCATACTGCGCCGCAGCACCATCACGCAGTACCTCAATGCGTTCTATTGCCGAAACCGGGATGGAATTTAAATCGGTTCCAACAGAACCCCGGCCGAACGTACCGTTAATGTTTACCAATGCTGTAGTATGTCTACGTTTTCCGTTTACCAGCACCAAAACCTGGTCTGGTCCTAAACCGCGTAAAGATGCAGGATCGATGTGATCGGTTCCATCAGAAACGGTTTGCCGGTTAGAGCTAAAAGATGGCGCTACAAAGTTTAAAATCTGCGTTAAATCTGTCTGCGCAAATACTTTAACGTCTTTTGTAGAAATCAGATCAACAGGTACCACACTTTCAATGTTCGTTCTTGGTGTTGATCTCGATCCAACCACAACTACATCACTTAATAATTCTTTCGCATCCTGCAATGCAAAATCCATTGTTTTTACAGTATTATCAATCTGAACAGCTACTTCGGAGGTTTGATAACCAGTAAAAGAAATCCTCACTTTATAAGCCCCGGGTGAAGGAAACTTTAAGGCATAAAGTCCATTTCCATCAGAAGATGTTCCAATTTTTGAGCCAACTACCTGAACAGTGGCACCTGGAATAGCTAAGCCAACCGAATCGGTTACCTTACCTTTTAAGCCTTGAGCAAATAATTGAGTAGAAATTAAAAAAAAGAGGAGGGGAAGGATGTTTTTGAGTAAAATTCGTATCATAGTTCATAGGTTTATAAACAATAATAACAATTTTATTACAAACATGTAGCAAGAATGTTAATTTTCCCAAATAAAATTTCGAAAAACACACTCAAAGACAAATAAACAACGACAATAGATTAAATAATCAATAAAATTCTAAGTGAAAATAAACTTATTTTGCCTCTTTAATCAATAAACCAACATCAATTACCTCTAAAAGTGGATTATCACGCATATTCTGCTCGATTTCAATCTCAAATTTACCGTTTTGGGGAAAATGATAATTGGTTAACATCGGCAGGATATAACTAAACACATTTCCAGAACCACTACCCAGCCATTCGCCATCATTTTTGGCGAGTTTGTATTGATAACGCCGGGTTACCGTCTTCTTGCCATCTTTAAAATGGGCAAGGATAAAAATATTGGCATATTTATAATCGGCGGTATGTCTAAGCTTAAAATAAATGTTGTAGGCCTTGGCATTATCCTTAATCTCGAACGGTGTCGAAATATGGCTACGGTAGGTCCACCTGCGGTTGGCAATTTCCACATTACTATCAATTACATTGGGTATACAGCCAACAAATAGTGAAGTAATAAATAAAAAACCAAGCAACAATACTTGTCTTTTATTCAGCAGCAGGTTTATTTTCTGAGCCATTATTATTGTTTCGGCGGTTATTATTTTTCCTACGGTTATTTCTATTCTTGTTTTTGCCCTGTTCTGGCTTAACGCCCTCTGCCGCTACATTTCCTTCAGCTTTTATTACAGGCTTTTGCACTTGTGGCTGCTGTTGTTTTGGCTTATTGTTTTGAGGTTTTGGCCCGTTTACATGCTGTGGTTTAGGTACTGCCTGTTGTGGCTTTGGTCCATTAGGCTGTGGTTTTCCGCCTTGTTGAGCTTTCTGCACGCCCTGTTGAGGGTGCTGAGTCCTATTATTAGGCCCTGCATTTTTCTCTCCGGCAGGAATTCTTTCTCTTTTATTTTGGTTGTTGTTGCGATTGTTTTTCTGATTATTGTTTTTGTTCTGGTTATTTTTACCCCGCGAGCGTTCATCTAAACGGGTTAAACTATCCTGACCAACTACATTTTCGTAATCGAAAGATTTTTCTACTACAACCGGCGCAGCAATCTGAACGGCTTCTTCTTTTAAGTTAGGTGCTTTTTTACCCGCCTTGTTCATCGCCATAATTTCTTTTACTCGGGCAGCTTTCACCGGGATCCAGTTTTCGTCACCCTGGTAACTGAACCACATGATTTTTTTGAAAATGTCAGTTTTCTGGTGACGGGCATAACCAGCCTCAGTATCAAGGTTTTCAATTCTATCGGGAATATCTTTTAAAGCATCCAAATAGGTATCCAGCTCATAGTTTAAACAGCATTTTAATTTACCGCACTGCCCAGCAAGCTTTAAAGTATTTAATGACAAGTTTTGATAACGCGCCGCAGCCGTAGATACGGTTTTGAAGTTGGTTAACCAGGTTGAACAGCATAATTCTCTACCGCAGGAGCCAATTCCGCCTAAACGGCCAGCTTCCTGACGCATCCCGATCTGGCGCATTTCAATCCTGATACGGAAACTCTCCGCCATTTTTTTAATGAGCTCACGGAAATCCACACGTCCATCTGCTGTATAAAAGAAAGTGGCTTTGGTTTTATCGGCCTGATAATCTACATCACTGATTTTCATCTGTAAACGAAGATCCAAGGCTAGTTTACGGGCTTTGTGCATGGTTTCCCACTCCATCCCTTTAGCGGCATTCCATTTTTCTACGTCAGCTTCTGTAGCCTTCCGGTAGATTTTTTTGGTTACCTGATCAAGTGCCGTTTTACGGCGTTTCATCTGGATCCTTACCAGTTCGCCCGTAAGCGAAACATGCCCCACATCAAAACCACCAGTTGGCCCTTCAACAGCAACAAGTTCACCAATTTCGAGGTAAATGTTATCGTTATTGAGGAAAAACTCTTTGCGTGAGCCTTTAAATTTGATTTCTGTAACCTGAAAAGGTTTATAATTAGAAGGCATATCCAAATTAGATAGCCAATCGTGAACTTCCATTGTTTGGCAACCACCGGTGCCGCATGAGCCATTACTTTTGCATCCATTAGGGGTGCAACCACCACCTGTTGAACAACTTCCACATCCCATATTAATTGTATATATATTGAGTCCCCGCAGGGAGCGTTTTAAACTTGATAATTTT
>Ga0163161_10000410_pt1 | contig 36003 bp, 39 predicted proteins | sample S45metaG_FD_129847 | JGI IMG/M metagenome (GOLD analysis project Ga0163161, IMG submission 129847) | Switchgrass rhizosphere microbial communities from Kellogg Biological Station, Michigan, USA - S4-5 metaG | ecosystem: Host-associated > Plants > Roots > Rhizosphere > Soil | place: USA... | reverse complement strand
GGACGGTGCTGCCGACAAAGCGGGCATAAAGCCGGGCGACCGTATTGTGAGCTTTGGCGGCGTTCAAGATCCGTCATGGAACCGCGTCGAGGATGACGCGCTTCTTGTAGCCGATAAGCAGGTCCCGATCACCATCGAACGCGACGGCAAACGGCAGGATCTTACCGTCGTCCCGACAAAGGTGACCGAAAAGGGCCAGTCCGCTGGCTTTCTCGATATGGACGCCGACACGGGAAGCGAGCCTGTCGTCGTGAGCAGTCTCGACGAGACCTTGCCCGCGGCGTCGGACGGCGTCAAGGTCGGCGACTGGATAACATCGGTCAATGACAAGAATATCCGGAATGTCCAGGAAATGAAGGCCGCGGTCGCCGACGCCAAAGACGGGCCGATCAAACTCTCTATCGATCGTAACGGCGAAAAGCTTGCCGTTACGACGCATGCCGGGCAAAAAGACGGCGACTGGCGCATCGGTGTCGGTTTCGACCGTAACCTATTGAATCGCCGCGAGCCGGTCGGCGTTGTCGGTGCGGCTGCATGGGCTGTCGATCAGAACCTGCGTATTCTGCGGATGACCGGTCAGGCGTTTGGACAGGTCGGCACCGGCGAGCGCTCGGCACGCGACACGGTTTCCGGGCCGATCGGCATCGGGCAGATCATTGTCACGACCGTGTTTGCGAGTGGATTCATAGGCCTGCTATCGGTCCTTATGGCGATATCTTTAAGCCTCGGCGTGATGAATCTGCTGCCGATACCAATGCTCGACGGCGGGCAGATCTTGGTGCTCGGAATCGAGAAGGTGATGTCGTGGTTCGGCAAGACGCTTTCGATGGTGGCGAAGGAACGTATTCAATTGACCGGCCTCGCGATCGTGCTGCTGCTGGTTGTGACGGTGACATTCTTTGACGTTTCGAGGTTTTTTACCAAGTAGATGATCACTCGCAAGGCAACACGCTCGGTCATGGTCCGCGACATTCAGATCGGCGGCGGCGCACCGGTCGTCGTCCAGTCGATGACCAAGACCGACACGACCGACGTCGACGGCACCATCCGCCAGATCGAGGAAATGGTCGAGGCGGGCTGCGAGATCGTCCGCATCGCGGTGCCCGACGACGACGCGGCGGCGGCGATGTATGAGATCAGAAAGCGGACCGACGTGCCGATCGTCGCGGACATTCATTTTCATTACAAGCTCGCGCTAAAGTCGCTCGATGCGGGTATTGACAAGCTTCGCATTAATCCCGGCAACATAGGCCATATCGACCGCGTACGCGAGGTCGTCCGGGCCGCAGAGGCTCAAAAAGTGCCGATCCGGATCGGTGTCAACGGCGGCTCGCTCGAGAAAGACCTTCTCAAAAAGTACGGCACCGCGACGCCTGAGGCGATGGTTGAGAGCGGAATGCGGCACATACGCATTCTCGAGGACCTAGGCTTTTCGGACACCGTCATTTCGCTCAAGGCCTCCGACGTCAATCGGATGGTCGCCGCTTATCGACTGATGGCGGAGAAGATCGATTATCCGCTGCATCTCGGCGTAACTGAAGCAGGCACACCATTTGGCGGCACGATCAAATCGTCGATCGGAATTGGAACGCTCCTGCACGAAGGCATTGGCGACACCATCCGCGTCTCGCTTGCCGCGGAGCCGCACGAAGAAGTTCGCGTTGCGTGGGAAATTCTTAAATCTCTCGAACTCCGCAAGCGCGGCGTCACCGTCGTCGCCTGCCCGACCTGCGGCCGGCTCGATATCGACAATTTTGTCGAGATCGTGACCGAGGTCGAGCGGCGTTTGTCTCACGTCGAGGAGCCATTGCATCTATCGATCATGGGCTGTGCCGTCAACGGTCCAGGCGAGGCCCACGACTCGCAGCTTGGCATCACCTTTGGCCGCAACGTCGGCATGATCTTCAAGGACGGCGTCCCGATACGGCGCGTCTCGGGCGAGGATATCGTCGAGGAATTCGTAAAAGAGGTCGAGCTTCTCCGCAAGGAAGGCGCGGCGGCCAAGTCAGTCACCGACGACGCTAAGCTTGTCCAGATAACCTAGAAAAGGCGGAAACGCGCGCAGTAGCGAGTGTGCCCCGACGCCATCATCCGCCCGCTTGGGCAAACTCCCTACCGGTCGTGTTTCCGCCTTTATGGAAAGAGAACTGTGAATGGATACGCAGGTATATTCCTGATCACCCCAAACACCAACAGCACAATCATGAACGTCCAAAGGAACCTCGGCGCAGTCGGCCACATCGGCAAACCTTTGCCGCGGATTGCGAGCAGCGTCAGCGACACGAACACATAAAGAAAAATAGCGGCCCAGATCGGTATCAGAACATTGAAATCGAGTGCCGTGACGACGTCACCATGGAACAAGGCATGAAAGCCTCGTGTCAGCCCGCAGCCGGGACAGGCATAGCCAGTAATTGAATACAGTGGGCAAACGGGCAGGAACGAGAATTTTGTCGGATCGACGAGAGCAACAAATATCGAGCCACCCGCGAGGAACGCGGCCCCACCAGCCGCCATCGAACGCTCAGCGGCGGCTGAAACTTGATACCCCGCTATGTGCTCCTCGATCTGCATTCTAAAAACAAGTCTAGTCCATTCCGTTCCTCGGTCAACCGACCATCTCGGCAAATAGAGCAGCGGTCGCGACCTTGCGGTTGATGTTTACGATCAAATTCTCGCGCAGTGTCTCGGTCTCGGTTATCCATGAGGGCAGATCGGCTGTGCCAGACTCGTCCGCAAGACGTTTGAGATCATCGGTCAGATCTGCATTCACCAGGCGTGTTTCGTCGCCGGTCGTCCTGATCGCCCAGACATCATGGATGAGCGACTCGAGCGTGTCGAGGCTTTCCTCAAAGCTCTCTTTGTTCTTAGCGTCGTTCATCTCGTCGGACGCACGCATCAGTGCCGCTCGGTCGCCAGTTGCGATCGCGTCGCGGAGCACGCCGAGCATCCGGTCCCGCCGGCCGCGAAAATCTGAAATGTTGATCGAAACGGCGCGCCCGATGCTGCCGCGTGCAAGCCGCGACGCGAGGCGTGCCTCGTCGTGCGAGAATGCCCGCTCATTGATGAGGTATTGCTCGATCTCTTCGACGGCGACCGGCGCAAAGCGCAACGTTTGGCACCGCGAACGAATTGTCGGCAGCAAGCTGTCGGGCCGGGACGTGATGAGGAAAATGTACGATGTTGGCGGCGGCTCCTCGAGGATCTTTAGCAGTGCGTTCGACGCGTTCTCGTTCATCCGATCGGCTTCATTCACGATGAAAAACCTCGCCGGGCCCTCGAACGGCCGGTAATTAGCCTGTTTTTCAAGATCGCGGATCGCGTCGACGAGGATGAAATTCTTGTAAGCGACAGCCATCCCAACATCAAGATGACCGCCGAAAAAGACCTTTTCGAATTCGCTTTTGTTCTTGTCCGTCACCTGAGGGATGTTGAATTCCTTCACACGTGAACATACCGGACACACGCCGCATGCCTCGTCGATCTCGCCGTCGGTGCAAAGGAAATTGCGTGAAAGCTCCAACGCGAATTGTCGTTTGCCGATGCCCTCGTCGCCGGCAAAGAGCAACGAATTAGGCACGCGGCCGTTTGCCACGAGCAGCTTTAGCGTGTGTTTGACGAGGTCGTTGCCGATGAGGTACTTGAACATCCTATTGAAGGAAACCTGTGATCATGTCCATCACATCCGCGTGTATCGCGTCAGCCGGACGCTGGGCGTCGATCACACGAAAACGCTCAGGCTCGCGCTTCGCTATGCCAAGATATGCGTCGCGAACACGTGTGTAGAATTCGGATTCCTCTACGTCCATGCGGTTCCTTTTTGTGTGGGCCTCTTCTCTGGCGGCCATCCGGCAGACGGCCTCGTCGACCGTAATGTCGAAGAACAGTGTTAGGTCGGGCTTCAATCCGCCAGTCGCAAGATCGATCGCCTGCAGCACTTTTTCTTCGGAAAATCCACGGCCCGCACCCTGATAGGCATAGGTCGCGTCTGCATAACGGTCCGAGATAACGATCTTGCCTGCGTCGAGCGCCGGCCTTATCAGATGCTCGACGTGTTGGGCTCGGTCGGCGGCGAACGCGAGCAGCTCGGCCATGGGTGCGACCTGTTCCCAGGTCTCGAGAAACGCTTCGCGCAAGGCGCGGCCCAATGGCGTTCCGCCAGGCTCGCAGGTCGTGACCACATCAATTCCACGCGCCTGCAGCTCATATGCGAGCATGCGAAGCTGCGTCGACTTGCCGCTGCCGTCAATTCCCTCAAAAGTTATGAATTTTCCGCTCAAGACGATGGCAGCTCGGGTGCGGGTTTTCGCTCCTGTGAGATGGACGAGATCGCGTGCTTGAAGATAAGGACGTCCGGGCCGCCGACGTCGAGCAGCACCGAGAATTTGTCAAAGCTTTTTATGCGGCCCGAGAGCGTCGCGCCCTGCAAAAGATGGATGACCACGGCCACGCGCTCGCGCCGTGCAGAGTTCAAGAACGCATCCTGTATGTTCTGGGCAGCCTGCTTTTCCATCGGTCGTCCCCCCTTGCTCGCCTTGTAGTGTTCTGCGATTATACCAAATTTAACAGCCCAAACAAGAGATGCTTAAGCCGGCGTTATAGAGGCCATAAGTGTGTCAAAAACACGCTCTTCGTCGCCAAATCCTTTGAGCCAGACAGCGTCCGGCTCGCCCCGAAACCACGTCAATTGCCGCTTTGCGTAGTTGCGAACGTCCTGTTTTGACTGCTCGATCGCTGAATCGAGCGTCCGTTCGCCTCGCAGATACTCGCAAACCCGCCGGTAAGCATGAGCTCCCAACGCATTGGTATCGTCTCTAACGCCCGCCGCCCGCAATTGTTTCACCTCATCGATCAACCCGGCCGCAAAGTGCTGCTCGGTCCGGCGGTTGATCTTGCCATAAAGCTCGTCCCGCGGCGGGTCGAGGACGAAGAGCTTTATCCTGTCCGCAAACTCCGGCGGCCCGGCTCGGTTCGGCTGAACCGCCGATATTCGCTCCCCTGTTTGGAAATAAACCTCCAGAGCCCGTGTCACGCGGACGTAATCGCGTTGCTGCAGCTTTGCGGCGGCCTCACTGTCGACGCGTTCCAGCATTCTGTGGAGATGTTCGGCACCGTGCCTCTTTTGTATGGTCCGCAGCCTCTCCCGCAAGTTCTCATCCGTTCTCGGACTGTCAAAAAGCGGTTGCCTCAGCGTTCTTAGATAGAATCCCGTGCCGCCAACCAACACTGGCACCTTGCCGCGGCCCTCCATCTCAACGATCTTCTCCGCCGCATCGCGTGCCCAATCCGCGGCAGTGTAATTGATGCTCGGCTCGACATAGTCGATCAAATGATGCGGGACGCCGCGCATTTCTTCCTCTGACGGCTTGGCCGTTGCGATCTCGATTCCCTTGTAGATCTGGACGGAATCGAAATTGACGACTTCTCCACCGAGCGCGACCGCCAGCTCGACCGCGAGCGCAGTCTTCCCTGAAGCGGTTGGACCAGATATCGCAACGACCGGTTGGCTGGCAATAGACATTCTTCTCAGTTTAACGCGCCTAGTGCGATTAGCATTCTCCCGCTCGGCTACGCTAAATTATCGTTACCGATCAAGGAGGAAATTATGATACGAAACGCGACGGCAGAGTGGAATGGCGGCCTCAAGGATGGTGGAGGCAAGATCTCGACGGACAGTGGTGTTCTCAACTACACGCAATATTCTTTCAGCACACGATTTGAGGACGGCATCGGGACGAACCCTGAGGAGTTGATCGCGGCGGCACACGCAGGCTGCTTCTCGATGGCTCTTTCCGGGCAGCTTGGCAATGCCGGCCTTACTGCGGACAGCATTAAGACCAAAGCGAGCGTCAAGCTCGACAAAGTCGAAGGCGGATTTGCGATCACGACCGTTCATCTCGAGGTTCGGGCGCGTATTCCGGGCGTTGATAACGACGCCTTTATGACCGCGGCCAATAATGCCAAGGCGGGCTGCCCGGTGTCGAAGGTGCTCAACGCAGAGATCACAATGGACGCTCAGCTTGAAAGCTAAACTCAACATGCGAATCGTTGCGACACTGTTCACAGTGCTCTCACTCGTCAGCTCGTTATTCGGGCAAGCGGCGAACTACATCCAATACGTCAACCCGCTCATCGGCACCCAGAAGATGGGGCATACATATCCGGGTGCGACGGTGCCGTTCGGGTCGGTGCAACTGTCGCCGGACACGGACGAGCAGCCGCATAACATCGGCGGGAAATACAACAAGGACGCATATCGCTATTGCGCCGGTTACCAGTACGACGACAAAACGATCGTCGGATTTTCGCACACGCATTTTAGCGGCACGGGACACTCGGACCTGGGCGATTTCCTGATAATGCCGACGGTCGGGCCGCTGCAGTTGGAGCCTGGAGAGGCGAGCGATCCGAAAGGCGGTTTCAGGTCGGCGTTCTCGCATTCAACAGAACTCGTCGAACCTGATTACTACAAGGTGCGGCTCGATGACAACAACATCGTGGCCGAGATGACCGCAACGACGCGTGTCGGGTTTCATCAATACACGTTTCCTGCGGCCGAGAATGCTCACATCATCCTCGACCTGATGCACGGTATCTACAATTACGACGATAAGAATGTCTGGACGTATGCCCGGGTCGTCAATGATCACACCGTAGTTGGCTTTCGCCAAACGAACGGCTGGGCACGGACGCGGACGGTGTATTTCGCAATGGAGTTCTCTAAGCCTTTTGTTTCATATGGTTACAAGGAGTTTGCAAAGCAGGATTACAAGGGTTTCTGGCGAAAGTTTGACCAGTCTAAGAATTTCCCCGAGATGGCCGGGAAGCAGCTGCGGGCGTATTTTGATTTCAAAACTGCCGCCAACGAAAAGATAAAGATCAAGTTTGCACTGTCGCCGGTTTCGACCGACGGCGCAATTTCAAATTTGAAATTTGAAATTCCACGTTGGGATTTTGATGGAGTAAAGCGAGCGGGCCAGGCTGCCTGGAACCGTGACCTTGGCAAGATCGCGATCACCGCTGACAGCCGCGACGATCTGGTCAACTTTTATACGGCGATGTATCACGCCTTTATCTCGCCAACGGTTTACATGGATGTGGACGGGCAATATAAGGGTATCGACCAAAACGTTCACCGTGCGAATGGATTTACCAACTACACCACGTTTTCGCTCTGGGACACCTATCGCGCGCTGCACCCGCTGCTAAATATCATCCAGCCTTCACGCAACCGCGACATGGTGCGCTCGATGATCGCGCATCACGATCAGAGTCCCGAGCATATGCTGCCGATCTGGTCGCATTATGCCAACGAGAATTGGTGCATGATCGGCTATCACAGCGTGTCGGTCGCCGCCGACGCGATCGTGACCGGGAACCTGCTCGGTGCAGAGGCAAACAATGCGCTCGACAAGATGGTCGAGACAGCGAAGGTTGGATATTACGACGGGCTGGAATATTACATGCGGCTCGGCTATGTGCCGGAGGACAAGAATTCGTCGTCCGTTTCAAAGACGCTCGAATACGCTTATGACGATTGGGCAATAGCACAGGCGGCGAAAAAGCTTGGACGTACGGCTGTCTATGACGAATTCATCAAACGCAGCGAGAATTGGAAGAACGTTTTTGATACGTCAGCCGGCTTTATGCGGCCAAAGGATTCGAACGGTAAGTTCCTTGCAAAGTTCGACCCGCTCAAGACCGAGGGGCAAGGCTTCATCGAGGGAAATGCCTGGAACTACAGCCTCTACGTGCCTCACGACGTTCCGGCGATGATCGAAGCGATGGGTGGAAAGCGAGCGTTTACGCAACGTCTGGACCAGCTTTTCACGATGCACTTAGGCGACGAATTCTTCGCCGATACCGAGGACATCACGCGCGAAGGCATTATCGGCGGTTACATCCACGGTAACGAGCCGGCGCATCATGTCGCCTACCTTTACGACTGGACGAGCGATGCCTGGAAGACGCAGGAGCGCGTCCGGATGATCCTCAAGCACCAATATCACGCCGCGCCCGACGGCCTCGGCGGCAATGACGACTGTGGGCAAATGTCGGCATGGTACGTTTTCAGCGCACTCGGTTTTTATCCAGTCGCACCTGCGTCAAACCAATACCTTATCGGCAGCCCGGCAATCAAGACGGCGGTCATCCATCTCGATAATAGAAAGACGCTGAGCATCGAGGCACGCAATCAGGGCGCAAAAAATGTTTATGTCTCAAAAGTGACGGTGAACGGCCGCGCGTTGAACCGCGATTTTCTCACCTATGGCGATATCACGAATGGCGGCAAGATCGTTTTCTTTATGAGCGACAAGCACAGATAGTCACGGCGTGATCTTGACCGCGCCCGAGCCGTCAGCATTGGCGAGATAAAGCGAAGTCTGGGGGAACCTACCGCCGACATAAGCTACCTTTTTGCCATCGGGCGAAAACCTGGCAAAGAAGCTCTTGATACTGCCGAGTTTCGCCAGCGAAGAGCCGTCAGCATTCATCACATACAAGTAACTTCCGTCGACATATGATCCGCCCTGATCGATGTCACGCTTTGAACTGCTAAAAATTATCTTCCTTCCATCACGCGACCATCCGGGGAAAATATTATGGCCAACGTTGCCGGTCAGCAGTTTTTGCTCCGAACCGTCGGCTTTCATTGTCCACACCTGGTCGCGGTTATCGCCTTTTTCGGCATAGTAGAGCAGCCGTTTGTCGTCAGGCGACCATTGCGGGTTGAAATAGCCGATGCTGGTATCGGTTGTAAGCCGCTTCGCGTTTGAGCCGTCCGAGTTCATGACATAGATCTGATACTTGTCGCCGTCGCGTGTGGAGACGAAGGCGATCCTCTTGCCATCGCGCGAAATCGAAGGCGTGGAGTTTTTCGCCGAATCTTTCGTTAGCTGCCGCACATCCGAACCCTCAGGTGTGGCAGTGTAAATATCCGACATCTTCGTGCCAGAGACCTCGGCGCTGAAGGCAATTCGGCCTTTTGCCCATGACGTATAAAACTCATTCTTTTCCTGGCCGGTGAGCCGCTTCATACCCGAACCATCTGCGTGTATCGAATAAATGTCGGCTTTCAGCGTGTTCTTAACTTGGTCGAAGTCATACATCGCAGTGAACAGCAGCGTCTTTCCGTCTGGCGACCACGACACATCCTGGATGAACATCTGCGGCGCCTGGGTCAATGCGGTTGAGCAGTACACGACAAAAACGATGGGGATCAATATGGCGGCTCGCATTTCAAATGACTCCTTTGGGATTTTGGTCATTGATACGTGGAAAAAACAGGTTTCGTTTCAAGGGGGTTCACCGCAGCGATAAATAAAGACGGACGAGCGTAAATAACACGATGGCGGCAAGGATCACGATCGCGCCTCTGGTCTGGGTTCTGGAGAGCCTCATCTGCGAAAGGGTTCTATTTTCACCTTATGTTTTCCATAATACTAAATGAACTGAGCGATCTATGTTCTGCTGAAGCGGGACAAGGGGGTCTTGAAATGAAACACATCATAGGAGCGGTGTTCGTTGTATGTTCGGTGCTGATATTTGCGTCGGGCCAGGACGCGCACAAAAAGCAAAACGCGGGAAAGGACACGAAGGCTTGTTTTACAAAAGAGGCGCGGCTGACCGCCGAGCGCACGGCCAAAGTCTATCGAGCACCTGAACCCGGGTACGATCCAGTCCTCGGTTACGATACGGCTAGCGGACCGCGGCCAGGAGCTCCGCAGGTCGACCAGAATGGAAGGGGCAATCCCGTAAATTGCAGGGCGGCCGACAAGCCCAAGAAGGTAGGCGGCACGCTGCCGAAATTCTATTGCTCGGTCGCGGGCAATATTGATGAAGACGGCGATGTGGTCCGCTACAAGGTAAAGCCGCACTTTAAAGGCCAGTCACGCGATAAGCGTGACGGCGAGGTTTATGGTGAGTTTCTCTCTTCACGGTTTTCCAAGGCGCTTGGCTTTTTTGCAGATGACGAATGGGTCGCCGATGTTACTTGCCCCGACTGCGAAAAGAGCTTGACCAAGCCGTTTCAGGGTGCCAAGTACGCGGCCTTCCAACCGGCCGCGGGTATCGAGCTCTCTATCGGCGACGGCATCGACGTCGGCTGCAGCGACGATGATACTGCCGGTCTCTCACAGTCGCTGGATAAGCTCTTGCTCAGCGGCGCCCCCATGGCCGAGATCGACGCCTTCAAGCTGTGGCTGGCATTCATCGATCACGACGACACCAAGAGCCAGAATCAGAAATTCGCGTGTCTCGACTCGCACAAGAACAACGACGGCACGCGGACGTGCGAGCCGGGCCAGGCCATCTTCTATGTCAGCGACATGGGTTCGACGTTCGGGTCCTCGACGGCCAGCGAAAAGAAGGCCACGCTTGCCTTGTGGAAAGGTAAAGATCCGATCAAGGTCAGCGGCGGCAAATGCACGACGACGGCCAAGGGCGTCGGTGACACGCAGATCAGTGAAGAAGGCCGCGAATTACTCGCAGCAAACCTGCAAAGACTGCTCGATGCCGAGGCCCAAAACGGACTGATCACGCGCGTCTTTAAGGCGTCACGCAACGACGAACGCGACCAGCCGGCCGAGGCTTGGACGGCCGAATTCATACGAAAGGCGAAGACAATAATCAACGCACACTGTACTCGCTGATTCACTTATTTAGCGTCAAACAACAGGGCAGGATTGATCTTGAACTGCAGCATTTTGGCCGTCTCGCGGCCACCATCGCCGCCCTTTCGCTGCATCGTGATGCGGCCGATCTTAAGGTTGCCGTGTGAAGTGAGCTCGACCTTGCCGTCGCCGAAAAAGGCCATCGTGTCTTTGTCGCTGCGCAGTACCCATTTTGGTTTTTCCGAGGCCTTAAGAGCGACCATCACCCAACCTGCGGCATGAGGACCATCGCCTGAAAACAGGTCGTGGACGATCTTTTTCCGGTTGGCAGTAAAGAACTCGACGATCGCCTTCTGCTGGGGCGGTTCGAGCTCATTCAGGAACATTCGTTTCGGATCGCGCCCGACTTTTGCCGGGGGCACCTCGCCGAGAAATAGTTTCAACGCGGCCTCGACGTCCGGCGGAATGTTCCACATCTTGACATAATGCGACAGCCAGCGTTTGTCGATCTGGTTAAAGCCGTTTTGGCTCGAAACGAGTTTGATCGAAATGCCCTCTTTGCGTTCGCCTTTTTTTGTTTTGACAACCACCTCTACGTCGGCCTTCTCGCCGTGCGGCTTGGTTGCAGTCACAGTCTCGATCTCTGCAAACTGGTAATTCATCGCCGCGAGCCACACACGAGTGTCGTCGTCCGTCTTCCAGTTATTGAATTTGTCGCGGATCTCGTCTTCGTTCTTAAATCCGTTCTTCGCGGTCTGCGAGCCGAGCTCGACCTTTGCCGCCTGGGGCGTCTGGGCAAGGATGTGGCCGCCGAGCAGTAGCGTCGACAGCAGAAGGAGTAAGAACGTCCGCTCTTTCAAACGCATTCTCCGATCCCTAGTACGCCGTCGTCAACTCGACGCCGGTGTAGTAATGCTTGATGATCTCGTCGTACTTAACGCCCATCTTGGCAAGGCCGTAGGCGCCGTATTGGCACATCCCGACGCCGTGGCCCCAGCCGCGGCCAGTGAAGGTATAGCCCGTGACCGTGCTTCCGGAATAGCGTTTGTTCATAACAAAAAGCTGCTCCGGAAGGCGTAACGCGGACCTTATCTTTCCGCCTTTGAGGGTCTTTATGCCGTTCGAGCCGATGATCTCGAGCTCGACGGGACGGCGTGAGAAGCCGACCTTCTTCACGTTGACGTCGTAAAGCGTGCCGATACCGCGGACGTAGCGTGAGAGACGTGCCTGGACCTCACCCGAGGAGAGCGACTTGTTCCAGAATTCCCACGGTGACATCCTCTCGGCGGTGGTTGTCGTTTCGGTCGGTTTGATCTCGAGGTATTTGACCGCTCCCGTCTCGTCAAGCAAATAACGCACATCTTCGCCGCCGACGAGCGCAGCTTCGCGGACCGGATACATCGTGCCGCCAAATTCACGGAACAGGAACACGTCGGGCCGCGCCACGAGCTGTTTCTGCGTCTTGCCGGTCTTGAGCATCAGCTTGCCGTCCGTCGTCGGATTCGCGGTGCCGGTGGTAAGACCCGGCATCCAATTTCTCTTTTCAAATATCTGTCTGACGAGCCGCAGCATCTTTCCGCGGGTAAAAGGCCGGTTCGGTTTGAGGGTCATGTCGGGATGAATGGAAAAGTAACCGTCCCGAAGCAACGCGGCAAGCTCTGCTCGTCGCTCCTTAGGCACCTCGGCTGCGTCGTCGAACGAAAGTTGATAGGTCACGTCCGATTCGCTCATCAGGGTGTCCGCGTAATTGGGCGGATAAATGAATCCGGCCAGCATGCGCGCGAGTTCGAGTGGTTTGGCCGTCTCCTTGTTCACATTAGGGAACGGCTTGCCAAATCTGCCGGCGAGCTGGTTTAGCCAGTTCGACATCTCGCCTTCAGTCGGGACGTCGTCAAACCACTCGTCGGTCATTTGCACCGTCGTGAGCGAGAACCCGTTGACGGCGAGCAGCGACATCAGCCTCACTAATTCGAGATTTCCCTCGTCGCGGACCTTGGCCGGCATCCGCTGTGTTTTGATCAGAAAAGGTTCAAAATGACGATGCCCTTCGAGTGAGCATTCGACGCCTCGAAGGTACGGCTCGGGCTTGTCAAAGATATTTTCTACGTCCTCTGTTCGGCCGCCGCACGTCGATGTGTAAAGCGCATTGATCGGCTGGCCTTTGTAGGTCGCAATGACGCCGCGTGTCGTCCGCACAGCGTCGGTCCCCATCTTAGTCTCGATCGAGACGCCCTTGTAAACCTGCGACCAGACGGTCGGCACCATGTCAAAGCCCTGCTTGCCATAGCTGCCGATATTGGCGATCGCGTAGGTGCGCGCCGCGACCGCCTGAGCCTTTTGCGCCTCGATCGCCGGCAAGCCAAGCTCGCTCGGCACGACGCCAAGCAGATAATCCTCAAGCGGCACGACATTGACGACCGTCAGCCGCCCGCGGGCGTTGACAAAGACCTCGAGCTTGCCGCGATATGCCTTGCCGTTTAGCCGGACCGGGTTTGCCCGCTCGTTGATAGAACCGAACGCGACCGCCTTCAAGGACGAATAGTGTGCCTCGGTGCTCGGCCCTTCGATGATCACTTCGCGAAGGTTCGGGTCGATCGTTCCCATTCCGGTCACATTGGACGAACCAGTTGTCTTGACCAGGCTGCGAACATCGCTCCCGCCCGCGGTCCGCAATTGCTGCGATAACAGCGCGGCCTCGGGCGTTACGATCGTTTTTTTCTCAGACACGACCACGGCGTCGTCAAAGCCTTTCTCGGCGAGTCTAGCCTTAAGCTCGTCGGCGTCGATGCTCGCTTCCTTGACGGTGCCCACCCAAACTTTCCACGTACTCGTCGCCGGATCGAGGGAGGGTAATGCCGTTTCGCCGGTCGCTTCGCGGATGTCCTTTGCCAATACGTTTGCGTCATTCTGCGTCGGGAGGTTCTGGAATTCGATGCGGAAATTCTCGATCTCAGGCGGCTTGTATGCTCGTGCCGAAACAGTAACGCGTGTCGTCGCGAGCATCTTCGACGGTTCGTCGGGGCTGACCGCGATCAGCGACGAATCGGTCGTCGTGATCGTCACGGCACCTGCATTTGTTTCCAGGCCGATGCGTATGAGCGGCTCGGCCGGCAGCTTGAAGTATTGATATTCGCCGTCGGCGTGGGCGTTGGTGAGCGCTAGCAGCGTCAAACCAACGGTTATGAGAAGCCCGCGCAGCGTCATAACGAATATAATAGCAAAATGCCAAAAGCTGAGGTCGCCGACGCGGTTGACAACAAGAAGCTGGCGTTCCCTATCGATCCGCCGAAGGGATCTCGGTTGCCCGGCAAGATGCGGTATTGGTGGAGCTGGTTTGTCGCCGGTACGTTGCTTTTGTTTATCGCGACACCGGCGTTGCTTTTCCTGTGGATCATCAACCGTCGGATCTGGCTGTACCCGCTGGCGTTGTGGGGCGCAAAGACGTGGCTCGCGGCCAGCGGAATAACGGTCAAGGTAACGGGCCTTAAGGACCTCGACCCCGACACCGAATACGTTTTTGCCTCGAACCACCGCTCATATCTTGACACGGCCGCATTATTTGCCCACACGGGCCGGCGAATGGGGTTCGTCGCAAAGAAAGAGCTACTCAAGGTGCCAGTGCTCGGCCAGGGCATGAGCTTTGTCAACGTCATCGCCATCGACCGCACCAACCCGGAGCGCGCCCGGCAGTCGATGGAAAAGGCACGGGCCGTTATGGATGACAAATATTCGTTCGGGGTCTTCGTTGAGGGAACGCGTGCAATGCCGGGGGAGCTGCTGCCATTCAAAAAAGGTGCCTTCCACCTCGCTCTGCAGACCGATGCGCCGATCGTACCCGTCGCGATCAAGAACACCGACCAGCTCATGGGCAAACACACCGGCGTCGCTTATGCCGGCGAGATCGAGATGATGCTGCTCCCGCCGATCGAGACGACAGGAAGGACGGTTGACGAATTGTTATTGGAAACGCGCTCGGCTGTCGCCGATCAGCTAAAAACGGACGGCTGAAAGTGGAAAGCGGAAGAACCTGATCCGGTGTGTTTCCGCTTTCCACTGTCCCTTTTCCGTTGCTATGGCTTCTTCGGTGTCGGCGTAGGCGTTGGTTTGACCGGCGTGTCATCATCCAAAATTCTGACCTCGCTGCGGCCGAGCTTGTAGTCCTTGTAGGTGACCTTCATCCGGATGTGCGCGACCTGGCCGTTCTCAAAGACGAGGTGGTCGTCCGCGTAGACGTATGTCGGGAACCAATACTTGCCGTCGATATTCTCGCGATAGGTCTCGACGATGGGAAACTTGTTCTGCTTGGTCTCGGGCACGGCCTTGCCCTTTGATTTGACGATCATCAGTTCGTCCTTATCGACCCAGATGCGGCCCGTGAACATTCGCAGCTTCGACTTTTTTGGATCGGGGATCACCTTGGGCGTGACGTCAAAGATGTACAAGTCAAGCTCATCGATCTTTTCCATGCCGACGTATGAATAATTGTATTGCCCGGCCATCGAAGGCTCGAGAGCGAACGGGTTGACGCCGCCGAGGTCCTCGAGGTCCTCGGGCGTCACCGCAAAATCGGTCAGCGACGGGACGGGAAAGAAAAGTATCTTCTCAAACCGGCTGCCGTCCTGGTTAAGCGTCATGAACGACTGCCGGTGATAAACGCCCGTGATATTGCCGCCCATGCCGACCGACGAGACGATCGCGTCCCGCGTAAACACATAGTCGGTCAACGCCGACCTAAAATCTCCCTCATTCGCCGCCACCTTCTTGATAATGCGGTCGATTTCGCCGGGGCTCAGGTTGTTTTTGACGATTTTGGACTCAGAGCCCTGCGAATAAGCCCCCGCCGCAAAGCACAGCACCATCAAACCGATCAATAAACGTCTTATCATGTCGCAATTATAGATGCCGCCGCCTATGAAATAGTTTGTCAGAAGGTCCGTTCTGCGGTGAGTTATTCCACAAAATCCACCTTCACTTTATGAGGAATAATGCCGGCTTTGTGGCCTTCGTCTAACAAACGCGTTACGGCTTCGCGGCCGCGGTCGCCGTAGTCGAGGGTAAGGTCGTTGACCCACATGGCGACGAAGCGGTCGGCGAGCTCGGGCTGCATGTCGCGGGCGAACTGCATGGCGTAGGCGAGGGCGTCCTCGCGGTTTTCCATCGAGTACTGGATGCTCTCGTGAAGGTATTGCGAGACCTGGTGCATCAGGTCCTTGCCCAGGTCGCGGCGGATGACGTTGCCGCCCATCGGCAGCGGAAGGCCCGTCTTGTCGAACCACCATTCGCCGAGGTCGAGCACCTTGTGGAGGCCGAGCTGGTTGTAGAAAAGCTGGCCTTCGTGGATGAGTAGCCCGGCGTCGGCCTCGCCGTTCTGCACGGCGTCGATGATCTCGTCAAAGGGCAGGACGACGTGGCGAAAGTCCTTGTCATATATCCGCAGGGCAAGATAGGCGCTTGTCAGCTCGCCGGGAATGGCGATCTTCATCTTGCTGATCTCGGCGGCTTCGCGCGGCTCCTTTGTTACGACGATCGGGCCGTAATTGTCACCGATCGACGCACCGTGCGGCAACAGCGCGTACTTATCGCCCACATACGCATAGGCGTGGAACGAGATGGCCGTCACGTCATAAACGCCCTCTCGGGCGTCCTCGTTGAGCGATTGGATGTCCTTGAGCGTGTGTTCGAATTTCAGCCCGTTCGTCTCGAGCTTATTCGTCGCAAGTCCGTAGAACATGAACGCGTCGTCCGAATCGGGCGAGTGGGCGACGGTGATGGTTTGGGGTTGCGCTTCCGCGACGGGTTGTTTCTTTACTACTGCCATAAATTAAAGCCGTGAGAGGTACACATTCGTATCGTAGAGAATGTTTATTCTACCGTCTTGGTTGTATTTGGCAAACAGAGTTTTTAATTCGTCGATCATCTCGGTGGCTACGGGCTCGTCTTCGTTTGGCATGTAGCTCGATGAGAACATCCGGCCTTTCAGCCCGTCAAAATCGAATATCTGCACATTGTCGAACCTCGCGGATTGGTAATCTGCTTGAAAGAAATTGTGCAGCCGCGCGCCGTCGACATTCTCATGACGGACGCTTGAGTAATCGGTCGCGTACTTGAGCAGGAACGACTCGTATTTGACGAGAAACGGCGTCGTGTCCAGCTGCCGCTCGTTCCACATCAAGGCGACGTGACCGCCAGGTTTTAGGATGCGTTGGAACTCATTCCGCGTGGCCTCAGGCTCAAACCAATGGAACGCCTGTGCGGCGATAATAAGGTCAACCGAAGCATCGTTGAGATTCGTGTTTTCCGATGTGCCGTCGATCCGTTTGAAATCGGGAAAATCTTTCAGATATTCAACCGCTGCAATACGCATGGCCGAGTTAGGTTCAACGCCAAAGACCCGGTTGCCGTTCTCGAGAAACATCCTTGCCGACAATCCCGTCCCGCAGCCGATATCTGCAACGACGGAATCGTCATCGAGCGCGTTCTGCTTTTTTAGATAGCCGACGATCTCACGCGGATAATCCGCACGATACCTGGCGTAGTTGGCAACGCGGTTTGAGAAACGTTCGATCGCGGCGGTCATGACACTTCGTCACCTGTCCATTGCGTTTTCTTCGAGTGCGGAATATCGAACTGGTCGAGGATGCGAAAACACAGATGCTCGACAAGCTCATCGATCGTGTTTGGCCGGTGATAAAAGCCGGGGCTCGCGGGCATGATGCGTGCACCGGCGTGGGCGAGGCGGAGCATGTTTTCGAGATGAATGGCGTTGTATGGTGTCTCACGCGGCACGAGCACGAGCTTGCGGCCTTCTTTCAGGCAGACATCGGCGGCACGGTGAATGAGATTTGTCCCGGCGCCGGACGCGATCGCACCGAGCGTGCCCATCGAGCACGGGACAATGATCATTCCGCCCTGTTTGTTCGAGCCTGAGGAAGGTTTGGCCGCGAGATTGTCGAGCCGCCAGTAGCGGATGAGCTTTGAATCTGCCGGCAAACCTAGCCACTGGTTAAATGTCGCGGCGTCCGGATCTTTTAGGTTTACACCCATTTCGACCTGCGCGACCGTCGCCGCGGTCGTCGACATGATCAGATTGATCGTTTCGACCATGCCGCTCGCGGCCAGCAATTGCAGCGTTCGGTGAGCATAGATCGTGCCCGAGGCACCCGTAATGGCGACAGTAAGTTCCATAGGCGAATTAATATTGTAACGTCTGCAAGGTGACCAAACGCAATTTAGCAGGGTGATATCTTTGCAACTTTGGGAAGGGAAGCCTACTCAAAGCCAATATGCATCTATCAAGGCGGCTAAATATCGTTTTCATAAGTGTTCTGGTTTTCGCGGCGACCGCGGCGGGACAACCGACGGGCAAAAACCCGGTGATCATAATTCCCGGCCTGACGGGCACGGAGATCGTCGATCGCGATGGTAAAAAAGTGTGGTTCAGCATCCGTCGCGGTAAAACGGACGACCTACGGCTGCCGATGACGTCGACGGTACTTTCCCGGAACCGCGATAGTTTGCGGGCCGGCGACGTCATTCGCAAAGTTGACCTCAAACTGCTGCCAGATATCGAGGTCTATCAGAGCGTCATCGACGCGCTCGAGTCAAAAGGGTATACGGAGGCAAGTTGGACCAACCCAAAGGCGAGCGACGTCTATTACGTCTTTCCCTACGACTGGCGCCGTGACAATGTCGAATCCGCGCGACTGTTGATGCAGCGAATGGCGTCGGTAAAGACACGCCTGCGCCGGCCAAACCTAAAGTTCGATATCATAGCCCATTCTATGGGCGGCCTCATCGCGCGTTATTCAGCGATGTACGGAGCGGCCGATCTGCCCGCTGAAGGGGTTCTTGTGCCGACCTGGGCAGGGGCCGTGCATATCAACAAGCTGATGATGTTCGGCACGCCGAACGAAGGGTCATTCAGCGCGTTCGAGGCTCTGTTGAACGGTCAGCCCGTCATCGCGAATCGCAAGCTGCCGCTGGTCGACGACTTTCGCGCAGAGGATATTATGACCATTCCGTCGCTCTACGAGCTGCTGCCGCATCAGGGCAACGCCCGCTTTCTCGACGGCGACCTGCAGCCCATGACTATCGATATTTATGACCCCGAAACATGGATGAAGTACGGCTGGGGCGCATTGTCTGACCCGAAGTTCCTCAGCAAGCTCAAGGACGCTCCGGCACTTGCTCGTACAAACAAGGAGATAAAGCCTAAGCCGTACGACGGCAAGGGCAATCTCGACGACCGGCTGCTTTCACAGACGACGTACGCACAAGCAAAGGCGTTTTTTGCGTCGGCGCTGCGGAGGGCCAAGCGATTTAGCCTCGCGCTCGACGCGGCCTCGAAAATAGACCCGATCCAGCTCTACGCATACGGCGGCAACTGCACGCCCACGCTCGACGGGGCGGTCATTATCCGCGATGAAAAGAACGGGGGATGGAAGACGATACTCGATGACAAGGACATCAAGACCAGCGACGGGAAGGAGTTCAAAAAGGACGCTGTTAAGGCCGCGATCTACGCCTTAGGCGATGGCAGGGTCACAGTTTCCTCGCTCATAGCTGGGCCCGTCGCGGAGGGAGCAAAGATCGAGTTCTTTGGAGCATCATATCCACTCGCATCGAGCTTTTTCGGGTGCGGGTCGCATACGAAGCTCTTTCTCGAAAAGCCCATACAAGACAGTTTCCTCAGCGCGCTAGTGGTCACGAAAGGCGAACAGCCTTAGGGATTGATCAAAACATAAAGCCGGTCGGCCCAGTCCGAGTGTGAGTTCCGCAATATCTCATACTGGACACGGGCCATGTCGATATTGCCGATCTTGATGTAAGCGCGGCCGATGTTGTAGCGGGCTTTTTCGAGGTCGGGATTGTAGCCGAGAGCGTTGTTGAGGGCCTCGATGGCTTCCTCATTCTTGTTTATCTCTATGAGGCTCTCGCCGAGGTAATTGAACGTCTTGGCGTCAGGCTTGTAGATCTTTAGCTGGTCGAACGCGGCCGCGGCCTCCGAGTACCTGCCTTTTTTGAATAAGGCGAGGCCGAGCTTTTCCATCGAATTCGCGTGGTCGGGCCTTATCGTAAGCGCCCGACGATAGGCGAGTATCTCCTCTTCGGGCCGATTCATTTTGTTGAACGTCAGGCCGAGCGAATAATGGATGTCGGCGTTGTCGTCGTCGAGCCTGATCGCCGTACGATATGCTTCCACAGCGTCCTTGTATTGGCCGAGCGCATAGCTTGACGCGCCGATGTTGACGTAGGTCGCGGCCCATTCGGGGCGAAGCTTTGCCGCCTGGCGAGATGCCCGCAACGCGTCCGGATGGCGTCCGAGGACGCCGTAGCAATAGCCGGCCTGATACCACGCCTCGGCATAATTAGGATCAGTCTCGGCGGCCTTTTCAAAATACGGCAACGCCTTGGCGTAATCATCCAGCGAAAGCTGGGCGAGGCCGAGCGAATAAAGCCTCTCGGCAGAGGAACGCTTGTTCCTTTGCGTTATCGCCGTCAGCGACGAGACCGATTGAGGGTCGCTTACCTTCAGCTGTGAGATGCGTTCGGCGGGCACGGCAAAATTCAGGTTCTGTCCCTCGGCCGCCTGCAAAGTGGCGACACCGATGACCTGGCCGCCCATATTGACGACCGGCGAACCGCTTGAGCCTGGGCTTATCGATGCCGTTATCTGGATGATCTTCCCGTAGCCCGAGATCTCACGAACGGCCGAGACAATGCCGTTCGAGACCGACCCCTCGAGGCCGTACGGATTACCGATCACAACGATCGATTCGCCTTCCTGCGGCACGGCCAACACGATGGGAAGCGGTATCGCGAGCGCTCTTGGCACGTCGACTTGAAGCAACGCTAAGTCGCCCTCGCCATCCACAGCCAGCACGCCTTTTACGGGAAATTTCTTGCCGTCGAGCAAGTGTATCTCGACCCGGGCTGCGCGCTCGATGACGTGGCGATTCGTAATGATGCGGTCGGGAGCGATGAAGAAGCCGCTGCCCCGAGCGATAGTGTTGTCCTTAGCATCAAAGGTTTCGATCGCGACGGCCGACGGTTTGATGCGTTTGACCAGTTCGGGAAGAAACTCCTGCGCCGCCGCGGGATGCGCGAAACACCCAAAAGCCGCGACCAAAAAAAAGAGCTTTGCCGTCACCGATCTCATTCCACCTGCATTATATGTTCTTTGTTACCTCATCCCAAGCTTTTGGCGCAGAAACGCGGGCCGCTCGTGCCCGCGTTCTTTACAGACATTGACCGATTCTACTTGATGATGCCGTTCCCATCGAGTGCCGTGTAAACGTCAGGCGAATACAGGCCCAGCCATTTATCGTAGTCGGGCGTCTGGAATATCTCGTCATATACGCGTGAATTCAGCCCTTCCAGGTCCCCCAAGCCGCGGCCCTGATTGAGCCATTCGTAGAGCTTGGCGTGGAACAGGAAATCGTTTCGCGTCGTATCGAGAGCAATGAACTTGTCGAGCTTCGCATAGAGCGCCTTGTATTCGCCGTCGCTGAGCCCCGTCTTCGCATTCTGCCGGCGAATGAATGCCACGCTCGCCGCATCGGGCTGCGGATTCGGCGAATAGAGCTTTGCCAGCTTGTCCCAGTCGTCAAACTTGAGGCTCGCCTCGAATTTGGCAAAGTCGTCATAGACGCGCAGAATCGAGTATTCGTCCACCACGATCGCTTTTGCCACCGCCATCGGGGCGGCGAGGATCGCGAGCGAGCCGCTCTTGGTTTCGGTCATTTGGACGCCAGCCCTCTCGATGGCCTTGCTGCGTTCGGCAATGATGAGGTCAAAGTTCTTCTTGCGAAACTTCATTAACGCGAGTGACTGCCCGGCGGGAGCAATGGTCCTGAGCGACGCGTTCATCTCGTTGCCGCGTCTGAGGTACCCGAGAAAGGCCGACGGGCTATAAAGGCCCGGGATCGCATCGATGACCTGGCCATTCTCACTGAGGATGTAATGAATGCTATTGCCCGTGATCGTCCGCTCGATCTTTCGTCCGTCGCCAAAGTCGATCGTTATCCGCGGCGCGGGCCGTACCGACTTCCAATGCAGAATGTAATTGTCGCGAAGGTAGCTTGAGATCTCGGCATTGGGATAAAGGATCGCCCGGAAGAGACGGCTGTTAGCACAGGAAAATTCCTCGTTAAGATTGCCCAGTAATCGAAGCGATAAGACCGGTTTGTGCTGTGCCTTGGCGATGCGTTTTGCTTCATCAAGATCGGTGTACCAATAAAGGTCTGACGCATACGCGTCGCGCTGCATTGCCACCGTGTCGATCGCTGCGGCGATCCGTTTCCATTTGTCGTCGGCGTCGCCTGTCCGAGCATATGTCTCGATATCGGCCTTGTATTTTGCAGTCAGGATGTCGAGGCCGGGCTGACCCATCGCACGCAGTTGGCGAATTGCCGCCTGAGCCGCGGCGTTGTCATTTGAAACCGCCTCCACGGCAAGCTGGTCGGGCGAGCTGCCCGAGGCGGCCACCGCGCAGGAAAATGTTAGGAGAGCCGCGGATAATAGCAACAACGATCTCATTTTCATTTTTGATAAACCTCCGGTTTACGTTTGAACGAACTTGTGTTGGAGTTCTTGCACGGTTTTTTGGTTGTCTTTGCGCGGGCGCGATAAAGCGTTAAACTTCTTGCGGAGAAGAAACCAAATGAAAATCGCACTTGCCGCTGATCACGCGGGTTACGAGGACAAGGAAAAGGTCAAGCGGATGCTCGACGATCTGGGTGTAACTTATGACGACATGGGCACTTATTCGTGCGACTCGGTCGATTATCCCGATTATGCCAAGAAGGTCGGCGAGGCCGTCGCTAACGGCGAGGTTGATCAGGGACTGCTGGTATGCGGCTCAGGAACGGGCATGGCGATCGCCGCAAATAAAGTCCCCGGCGTTCGTGCCGCCGTCGCCTGGAACGAGGACATCGCCCGCCTCGCACGGCAGCACAACGACGCGAATGTTCTGTCACTTGCCGCCAGATTTACGCCAGCCGAGGAGATCGACAAGATATTGCGGGCATGGTTCAGCGCACAGTTCGAGGGCGGCCGGCATGAGCGACGGGTCGAAAAGATCGAGCAGATCGAAAAAGAAGAAACGTGCTGACTATCCGCTTGCTCCGCCGTGCATTGCTTTTGCGCGTTCGCCGATCTCCTCGGGTGTCAGGTCTTCCTTGTGCGTCGCAAATCCCCACAGATGGCCGAACGGGTCCTTGAAATGGCCCGAACGGTCGCCGTAGAACTGGTCGGCGACCGGCTTTAACACCTCCAAACCCGCGGCGATCGCCTTTTCGGTAAAAGCATCGACATCCTCAACATAAATGTACAGACTCACTGGCGAGCCGCCGACCGATTCAGGGCTGAGGGCCATCGGCGGGAATTCGTCGGCCATCATCCAGATCGCCTTACCGATGCGCATCTCGGCGTGTCCGACCATGCCCGGAGCACCGATGCGCATTATCTCTTCGGCGCCGAAGGCGCGTTTATAAAAATCCATCGCCGCTTCGGCATTGCGGCAGATCAGGTATGGCGTGATGCCCTCGTAGCCGTCAGGAATCGCTTTTACTGACATACATTTCTCCTTGCTGGTGTTTTCTCGAATTTATCATTTTCACCGACCGGAAGCGATATTTGAGTTGGCAGTCTCGGAAAAGTAAGATGGATGTTCAATGTCAGACTACTGTGAACATGTCAGCACAATAGCTGATGTCACCCCGAGTGCGAAAGGCTGCGAAGACTGCCTCAAGATCGGCGCAACCTGGGTGCATCTCAGGTTATGCAGGAATTGCGGCCACGTTGGCTGCTGCGACAGCAGTCCGAACCGCCACGCGACAAAGCATTTTGAGGCGGCCCGCCATCCGATGATCGCGTCGTTCGAGCCGGGCGAGATCTGGGGATATTGCTACATCGATGACATGTTTTACGAATCGCTTCCAAATTAGGTGAAGGGGAAAATACCATGGCAACAAGTGCTGAATGGCATGAGGATTACGCAGCGATGAGCGAGGACGCACGCAACTTTTCGCGTGCGGTAAAGTCCGTGCAGGAAGAACTAGAGGCCGTCGACTGGTACAACCAGCGTGCCCAGGCGACCACCGATGACCAGCTTCAGCGGATACTCGAACACAACCGCGACGAAGAGATCGAGCACGCCGTTATGGCTCTCGAATGGCTGCGGCGAAACAACGCGAAGTTCGACGAGCATATGAAAACGTATCTCTTCACGTCGGACGATATCCTCGAGATCGAGGAAAAAGCGGAAGGCTAGACGTGATCGATCTTCGAAGCGACACGGTCACGAAACCGACCGACAAAATGCGTGCGGCAATGGCGGCGGCCGAGGTCGGCGACGATGTTTTTGGCGACGACCCGACGGTAAACCGCTTGCAGGAACGGGCGGCCGAGATCTTTGAAAAAGAAGCCGCGATATTCGTGCCGTCAGGCTGCATGGGCAACGAGATCGCGGTCAAGGTGCACACCAAGCCGGGCCAGGAGATCGTCACTGAGGAACGCGGTCACATCCTGAATTACGAGCTTGGCGCCGCGGCGATCATCTCGGGGGTGACTATTCGTCCGGTGAAAAGCGGCGACGGCTCGGGACATCTGACGTGGGCTGAGATCGAGCCGGTCCTAAAGATCGATCCGTCATATTATCAAGCGGCCACCGGCCTCATCTGTCTCGAAAATACTCACAACTTTGCCGGCGGCAGCGTGATGACCGCAGAGGCCTGCGCCGACGTTTGCACGCGAGCACATGCGGTCGGCTTGCCGGTCCACATGGACGGCGCGCGGATCTATAACGCAGCGGTCGCGCTCAATGCTTCTGTCGCCGATCTAACGCGGCATTGCGATTCCGTCTTGTTCACGCTCTCAAAGGGCCTCGGCGCTCCCGCAGGCTCGATCCTGCTCGGGACGAGAGGATTTATCGATGAGGCCCGCATCTGGCGAAAACGTCTCGGCGGCGGGATGCGCCAGATCGGCATTCTCGCTGCAGCTGGCCTGATCGCGGTCGAAGACGGTCCACAAAAACTGCAAGATGACCATGGCAACGCAAAACGCCTTGCCCACGGTCTCGCCGAGATCAAGGGCATTGCTATCGACGTCGACAAGGTCGCTACAAACATAGTCATTTTTGACGTTTCGGGCACCGGCAAGACGTCCGCCGAGATCGTAGCCGCCTTGCGAATCGAAGGGATCCTGGCGATCGGCTTTAGTACGCAGATCCGGACGGTGACACATCTTGACGTGTCGGCGGCGGAGATCGATATGACGCTTAAGGGCATTCAAAAGATGTTGCAGTGATGCATTTATGTTGCATGTATAAGCCACATGTGATAAGATAAAGCGGCCGACAACGATTTGTGGTGCCGGCCGCTCTTTGAAAATTCAGCATGAAAAAGGGCTTTGATGTTCTTTTTCAAAAAGTTACGAAAACACTTGTGGAAAACACCGTAACTGTCCGAAATATAACCACTTCCCTGTCCCAACGACCTCGTGGGACACGGTGGGACATGGGACAGCGACAATCTACTGTCAGTGATTGAGTACATTGTAGTTAGCTCCCGTGAGGGAAGAAATATGAATATCGAACACCTTCGCAAATTTTGCCTGTCGATGCCCGGGGCGACTGAGGACATCAAATGGGGAGCCGACCTTTGCTTTTGCGTCGGCGAAAAGATGTTCTGCGTGACGGCAGCCGATTCGAGTGCCGGCGGGATATCGATCAAGTGCACGCCGGAGAAGTTTGACGAGCTTATCGAGCGCGAGGGCATCGATCCGGCAGCCTACGTCGGGCGTTACAAATGGGTGCATATTGCCGACCTCGACGCTGTCACACCGAATGAGCTGAAAGAGCTCATAGCTCAGTCTTACCAGCTTGTTTTTGATAAACTACCGCCGAAGGTAAAAAAATCGATCAAGTAAGACCCCAGCTAAAGCTGGAACGCAAAACGAATGATCATCGCTATCGACGGCCCGTCGGGTGCGGGCAAATCGACGCTCGGCAAGATGCTGGCCAAGAGACTGGGCCTGCTCTATCTCGACACCGGTGCGATGTACCGTGCCGTCGCCGCCGCGGTAAAGAAGGCCGGCGTCGCGTTTGATGATGTGGAACGCATAGCAGACATCGCCGAGAACGCGCGTATCGAGCTTACGGGCGAGCCTGACGCGATGAAGGTGCTGCTCGATGGCGATGACGTCTCGGTCGAGATCCGGACGCTCGAGATCGCGCAGGCGGCGTCGATCGTATCAACCATTTCGGAGGTCCGGCGAATAATGGTCGAGCACCAAAGGCAGATCGGGCTTGCCGCTCCAAACGGGTGCGTCCTCGAGGGCCGCGATATCGGCAGCGTGGTCTTTCCGAACGCCGATATCAAATTCTTTCTCACCGCCAAGCCTGAGGCGCGTGCTCGCCGCCGGTTCATTGAAGACCAGTCGAAGGGCCGCATCTCAACCTTTGAACAGACGCTGGCGGAGATAAATGAACGAGATGAGCGCGACGTTTCACGCGAAGATTCGCCGCTAACGATCGCCGAGGACGCCGTTGTTATAGATACGAGCGAGCTCGATCTGACCGAGGTCTTTGAACAGATGCTTGCTCGCATCGAAGAAACGCAGGCATTGTCGGCATAAACATTGACTTGAACCGACGCGCGCGGATAGAATTGCAAATTGCTCTTTTTGTGCTCCCGTAGCTCAGTTGGATAGAGCAACGGCCTTCTAAGCCGTAGGTCGCACGTTCGAGCCGTGCCGGGGGCGAAGATTGAAATTTGAAAAGGCATGGCGGCTATAGTTCAGCGGTTAGAGCGCCTGATTGTGGTTCAGGATGTCGTGGGTTCGAATCCCACTAGCCGCCCCATTTTACTTTCGTGCTGAACAAGTGAATTTTTGGCTTTATTGAGCACACTGTGTGCTAGGCACCGAGGTTCTCGGAGCTTGATTTTCCAACCAATGGTCTTTCAGGTGCGTCTAAGGTAGTAGATTTGAGAAAAGGGCCCGATTTTACAGGGCGTTAGAACAAGGGGGCAGGTTAGCACTTTTTATTGCGCCGTAGGTGCGAAAGTGCTATATTTAAGGTTCATCGTCAATAGGCAGTAGATTTGACCGTCGCCAGCGTGACAATTTCGTTTTAAGGAACAGTACAATGAGAATTATTTCGGCCCGAAGCGGCAAGCTCGCGTTACTTGCTGTCGCCACATTCCTCCTCGCTTTGCCCGCGTTCTCGCAGAACAGTCTGCGTAACGCAATGGATTATGACCACGACAGCATAGCCGATTTTGTCGTATTCCGTTCTAGCAATAACGTTTGGTACATCAACCATAGCAGCGGCTCGACATATACTTCGACAAACTTCGGGCTTGCCGATCAGGATTTTATGACGCCGGGCGATTATGACGGTGACGGTATCGGCGATATCTCGGTCTGGCGCGACACTAACGGAGCGTGGTATCGACTCAACAGCTCAAACGGCACATTTTTTGCCGCATCGTTTGGAACAACGGGCGACGAGCCGGTCGGTCGCGACTTTGATGGTGACGGCAGGACCGATCTGGCGGTCATTCGTCGGTCTAATGGAGCGATGATATGGTACGTGCTGCGTAGCTCGAATGGAGGTTTTTCGGCCCAGCAGTTCGGCCTAGCCACAGATTTTTCGGCTCCGGGCGACTACGACGGTGATGGCCATTTTGACTATGCAGTGCAACGTCCCGGCGGAACCCCGACCAGCCAATCGACATTCTATATTCTCAGAAGCAGCGATGGCGGCCTGGTCGCCACGCCGTGGGGCCTTACCAACGACCTTGTCGTACCTGGCGACTATGACGGTGATGGCAAGACCGACATTGCTGTTGTCCGTGAAGGTTCGACACCAGAGTCGAACCTGGCCTGGTATATCCTGCGGAGTTCGGATGGTGGATTGTATGCAGCTTTATTCGGGATAACGGGTACGGACATCAATGCGCAAAATGATTACGACGGTGACGGCAAGTGCGACATTGCTGTATGGAGGGATCCGACCGGTGTATTCTACGCATGGAGGAGCACTAATGCTACGTTGCTCGCCTCCCAGTGGGGCGCTCCGAACGACTATCCGGTCGCCGCTTACGATACGCACTGATCGGTGAACGGCTGTTAGGTCAATGGCTGAGGGTTCAAGACTCTCGGCCATTTTTGTTATCTGGCTCTTTTGTAGTAGGTTTCACTTAGATCAATGGGCAGGCTGCGATCGACGATAAGAGACAGGTTCCCAGGAAAAACGATCGTCATCGTAGGCGATCTGGTGGCGGACCAGTTTCTCAACGGTACGATCTCGCGTGTATCGCGCGAGGCTCCGGTCTTTATACTTCGCCACGATCAAACGGTCACGCTGCCCGGCGCCGCAGCCAATGCCGCGGCTAATGTTGCAGCGCTCGGCGGAAAGCCGATATTGATAGGACTTGTGGGCCAGGACGCTAATGGCGACCTGTTGATCGGAAAGCTGAATGACCTCGGCGTAGCAACCGGCAATGTCGTGACCGATGCCTCGATCTCAACAACTTCCAAGGTTCGCGTGTTTGCCGGCCAGCACTACGCCGTCCGGCAGCAGGTCATCCGCATTGATTACGAGAATTCGTCGGATGTTCCCGGCGCTCTAAAAGACAAAATGCGGGCCGAACTCGCCTCCGCTGGAAGTTCTGCCGACGCGATAATTGTCTCTGATTACAATTGCGGCGCGGTCTTCCCCGAGATCTTTGATGACGCAAAGGCCATCGCCGCCAAAAGGCATATTCCTCTCATCGTTGATTCACGTTACCGGCTGGCCGAGTATCAGGATGCTACAACCGCCACCCCGAATCGCGAAGAGGTTGAAAAGGTCCTGGGTGAAGATTTCAATGCAGACGATTGTGAAGGCTTGCGCCGCCGGCTGGGCTACGAGGCGCTCCTTGTTACCAATGGTAATCAGGGGATGTCCCTATTTGAAAACGACGGGTCTCCGCTTCAGCTCGACGCCGTCGGCCCCAAGGAACCTGTCGACGTGACCGGCGCCGGTGACACTGTGATCGCCGCTTACGCTTTGGGCCTTGCAGGCGGCTTGAGTTTCGCCGATGCTGCCACGATCGCCAATCATGCTGGTGGCATCGTCGTCATGAAAAAAGGCACTGCGGTCGTCACCCTTGACGAACTGCACGCGTCGCTCCTTTCCGACGGCCGATCGCAAATCTCAACGCATGTCAGTTAGCGCATCTATGTTCTCCGCCCCGATCCTTGAACGTGAAGCCGTTATCACCGAGACCTCTCGTGTCCGTGCCTCAGGCGCCAAGATCGTCCTGGCAAATGGCTGTTTCGACCTTTTTCATGTCGGGCATGTCCGTTACCTCGCCGGTGCCAAAGCTCTCGGCGATTTTCTGGTAGTGGCCGTCAACAGCGATGCGCAAGCCCGCCGGCTAAAAGGCGAAGGGCGTCCGTTGATAGCTCAAAACGAGCGGGCCGAGCTGGTGTCTTCGCTTCGCTGCGTCGATATGGTTACGATCTTTGACGAGCCGACCGTGGAAGAGCTTATTCGCTCCATCCGTCCTGATTTTCATGCGAAAGGCACCGATTACACGGTCGATACGGTACCTGAGCGCGACGTGGTCCGCGAATGCGGCGGCACGGTAGCGATCGTGGGTGATCCGAAAGACCATTCCTCTACCGACCTTCTGCAGGCGGTAAAAAGCGACGGCTGATGTGGAAAGCCCGAACAAAGAATGACCTGATCATCGAGGTCTGGGAAAAGCTCGATTGCGAGAATGTCGGAGCCGGTGAAATAGAGGCCATCGAGATGGTCGTTCGCGATGTGTATGGTGAAAAGGCGGTCGATTCGCCAATGGTGATCGCACGACTGCTGGCAGACGAAGGCGCCGAGCTTCGGCATTCGGAGATAATGAACCTGTACGTCGACCGCGCGTCCGACAGGCCCTACGACTCCGCGTTGCGAAACGTAATAAAGATCGATAACCTCGGCAGCACGCTGGCCTCGATCCGAAATCTGGAAAACCTGAGAAAGAAATACGCGTCCGATGGTGATAAGCACGGCCTCCGGTACGTCCGCGAAACAGCGATAGGCGCTAAAAACGGGGCTCTTAGCGCAGCGAAAAAAGCCGGTGATCCTGTGGCCGCGCAAATTAGCGTCGAGATCGCCGACTGGCTGACCATCTGGCTGCAAACGCCGGAGATGTTTGACACGTGGGTCGCGATGCGGCAACGATCCGCCGATTTTGTTAGCAAGTTCGGACAAATTCGGCCCGTTCGCGACAAGAACTGATGCGACGATTTTTTGCACCGCTTGATAGTTTTACCGACGGAGTCGTTACGCTCGACGCCGACGAAACACGTCACTTGCGCGACGTGCTGCGGCTGAGGCCGGGTGACCGCGTCGCCGTTTTTGACGGTGCCGGCGGTGAGTTTGCGTGCGATATCGTTAAGATCGAAAAGCGCTCAGCAATGCTTGCGGTCGTCAAACGCCTGGATCCGGCTTCGCCGGAATCCCCGCTCGACCTGACGCTGGCTGCCGCCATCTTAAAACATGACCGGTTCGACCTCGTGATCCAAAAGGCGGTCGAGCTCGGTGTTAGCTCGCTTATTCCGCTCGATGTGATCAGGTTCGATGTTCGCGGCAAGGATGCCGCAAAAAGGCTCAGCCGCTGGCGGCGCATCACATTCGAGGCGACCAAACAATGCGGACGCGCACGGCTAATGGAAATCGCTCAGCCAGAGTCATTTACGGCCGTAATGAACGACGCCGATCCGTCCGCGACAGTAATGTTCTCGGAAAGAGATGGCGGTCCGCTGCCTTCCGGCATCGGAAAAGGCAAGATCACCGCATTCATCGGCCCCGTTGGCGGCTGGGACGACAGCGAGCTATACGCTGCCCGGGAACGCGGCATACCGATCGTCACGCTCGGCGGACGCATCGTCCGCGCCGAAACGGCCGCGATATCGATCGCGGCCATTCTCCAGCACAGGTTTGGCGACCTTAATTAGAACTTGTCTTTTGGCCGATAATAGGCGTCGCCGCGTTTCACCATTTTGGCCCTCGTACCAAGTGCGTTGATAAACATCAAAAGCAGCGGTTTCTTATCAAAACGAAAATTTGCTATGCCTGGCGCACTGACCTCCTGCTCGTCATAGTGAACGATAAGGTACTTTCTGTTCGTTTGCGCCAGAGTGAACAACGACGCGCCCGGGATCGGCAGCTTGCTCCCAATGTTGCCCGCCTGCGTCATGTGCTGCTGATTATCCGGATAGATCACTTGCATCGAACTGTAAGAAATAGAGAACATCTCCGAACCGTCTTGACGATGAAACACCATCCGCTGATTTGCGTCGTCGAAACGCAGAGTACCCTTCTGCTTTGTACGAGAAGATCCGAAAATCCCGCTCTCATAACGGGCCTCAAAGGCATCGGGAACATTCACCGGTGCGGTCGGGGTCTTGTCTGCCGGCCGTGGCTGGGCGGCGATGAACATCGGCAAGAACAGCACTGCCACCGTGAGAAACATTCCCTTATTCATAAAACTTCCTCTAATTAGAAATTTCGCCGGATAGCTAATAGACGCGCCTAGGCGGCATTAAGTTGTCATTTTACCTTAGAAAGATCGCTTTTCCTGACGTACTGGGCCAACCGGGCCTCGGCGATCTTTATATAGTCAGCCGATACTTCTGAACCGAGCCACTGCCGCCCAAGAAGGTGCGCGATCTTGGCCGTGGTGCCGCTGCCCATGAAGCAATCGTAGACCAGCTCGCCGCTGTTCGTCCACGTCGAGATCTGGTCGTGGACGAGCTGTTCCGGAAATATCGCCGGGTGTTCGAAGGCGATCTTGTCCTTCGACGAAGACGTGCCGACGTTGTAAAAGAAGATATTATTAACTTTACGCTCTTTTGGCGCTACATGATCATGAGCCAAGTCGTTGCGGCCGACCTTGGTGATACGAAATGATTTGAATGCCTTTTCCTGCTTGATGGGCTGCATTATCGGGTTGAACGTCTTCGGCTGGCCCCTCGAAAAACAGAACATGTACTCGAAGCACTGCCGGTAGCGTTTTCCGCAGTCAGACGGTATCGGATTGTTCTTTGCGTAGATCATCGTGTCATGGACGTTAAAACCGGCCTCTTGAAACGTGATCGCATGGCGAAAGCTCGTCAGCGTCTCGTCGCCGTTCAAGGTCCTGTCTCCAACGACCCAAATGACCACGCCTCCCGGTTTTGTCTTGTGATAAAGCGAGGCCGCGATCTCCTCGACCGGAAAATGGTATCCCTTGTATTCGCGAAGGTCGTCGTAGGGCGGGCTGGTGATGGTCATGTCCAGCCAGTCGTCCGGCATGCGGTGCAGCGTGTCGATGCAATTCTCGTGAAAGATCTTGCCAGGCTTCATAGTTTTTATTCGGGCCATTTTTCGAGAAATGGTGTGATGAATGCTCTTTCCGGCTTTTGCGACTCGCTTTCAAGGAAGGCGCGAAACTGTTCCTGCTCGGTAAAGTAATCTTCCTCGCTCATCTTTCCGCAGAAATAAACGACTCGCAGCCAGAGCAGGTACGTATTTAGCACATCGATCTGATTGTATTCGACGATCTTTGTCAGGTCGCCGGCCAGCCAAAGATCGGTGACCTGGTCGCCCTTGACGTCGATCTTGCCCGGAAAGCCGCACACACGCGCAAACTCGTCGAGCCTCGGCGTCATTGCACGGACTGAGAAGAGCTTCATCAAGTCGAGATGGTCCTCATTGTCCCATCGGCGAAAATAGTCGCTGCCCTCCCACGGCTTGTCGGGCCGCTGGCAGAACGCCGGTGCGCTGACCTCGTTGATCATCCCTCGCTGAATGAGCACCTGCATGTCGGAGTCGGCTGAATTATACCCAACGAGCTGCGGGCAACGGCGGCCGAGAATGTAAAGAAAACGCTCGATTATCCAGGACTCGGTAGCCTGTTCCTCTGCAAGAGGCAGCTCGGGCAGTGAATTCAGCGAGAACTCAAGGACCGGCTCACCATCGCGAAACACCGGCTTTCGTGACATGAACGCGATCGACACCACGCGCGAGAGCATGTATTTGAGGAAAGGCCGTGGATTTTGCTCGGCATCATACCCGGCCGCCTTTTCCCACAGCGACTGCATCGCATCTAGTTCAGTCGTTTCTTCCAGAAGGTCGAACAGGCGGGCGGCCGCAGCGGCGTCGGGCACCCACTCCATGTCGAAGAAAAGGACCAATTCGGGTATGGCAGACTTCAGCATTTTGCAAAGTTTAGCATAACCCGCGTAGATCGCCGGTGGCTGCTCGAACCGCACGATACCGTTAATTTGGGGCCGATATCGTGTGAAAACGGACCTCGGAAAAATTCGCGGCCGATTGTAAGCCGTTATACAACGGGCAGTTCACTGTTTTGGCATACTGATTGCGATTATCACCGGCGTGGACAAATATCTCAAAACTTTCAGGGGGAGGAATAATATGTTCAAAAGATCCGTTACATCATTCTTAATGTTCTTAATGCTGTTGGTTACCGTGTCGCTGGCGACATCTACAACGACGATGGCGCAGACGCGTGTTTACTATAGCGCGCGAACACATCGCTATTATTACTATAAGAAGCCGAATTTCTACCGCCGGCATCGTAAGCTCGTTAATATCGGCGCCGGCACGGTCGGCGGAGCCGTCCTCGGCGGACTTATAGGCGGCAGGAGAGGAGCAGGCATCGGCGCGCTGGCCGGAGCCGGCACAGGCTATCTGGTCACGAAAAAACAGAAGTCAAAGCACTACTACAAGCGCCGCTATGTGCGTGTCTATAGGAACTATTAATTAGGCAAGTCAAGAGGGATCGAAAAGCCCCGGACCGATGGTTCGGGGCTTTTTGCGGGTCTCAATATCGATCAAAAGGCATATGTGTTCGCTTGGATCAGGTCATCTGCGACCCGTTGCCGGGCGGCGATCGTGTTGATAGGGAAATTGTTCTTTGTGAACCGCTTCAACGCCGTCAATAATGTACGCCCTTCGTCGCCCTCGGCGATCGCGGCGAGCGTGTTGCGTGCCTTCATCTCGATGCGTTGAATCGCGTCGTTGCAGAAGACGCCCGCTAGATCTATATATCGAGCCGCAGCCTCTTCGCCGTTCGCATCAATGTATTTTTTTGCTCGCAAAATTGCCGTTTCCATCTGGTACGCGTCCATGATGATGTCGGCGCAGTTGAGCAGAACTTCCTGCTGCTCGGCGAGGCCCATCATGTATTTCTGGGCCGCAGTGCCGAGCACCATCAGCGAGATCTTTTTTGCATTCTGAGCCAACTTGGTTTCTGTGGCGAGGGTGGTGGTGTCTTCGTCGAACGACATCTGCGGATTTAAGATCTCATCCTGCAAGGCCTTTGCCGCCTGCAAAAGGCCGAGCCTGCCTTTCATTGCTCTCTTCATAAGCTGGCCCGGAATGAGCATCCGATTGATCTCGTTGGTGCCTTCGAAAATCCGATTGATCCGAGAGTCTCGATACGCTTTTTCAGCGGGGTAATCAGCCGAATAACCGTAACCGCCGTAGATCTGTACCATCTCATCGACCACATAATCGAGAGCCTCGCTGCACGCGACCTTGTTGATCGACGACTCGACGGCATATTCCTCGATCGACTGCAATTTCTTCGCGTTGTCGGCACCGTCGCCAATGAGCGCGTCGATCATGCCGACCGTGCGATATGTTATCGATTCGGCGACCCACGTGCGTATCGCCATCTCGGCGAGCTTATGCTTGATCGCGCCAAATGAGGATATTGGCTTGCCAAATTGCTGCCGCTCGTTGGCGTAGCGGACGCTCTCGTGAATGGCGAGTTTCGCGCCGCCCGTGACCGATGCACCGAGCTTGAACCGGCCGACATTGAGAATATTGAACGCGATCTTTGCACCGTCGCCCATATTGCTGATCAGGTTCGTCGCCGGGATTTTGCAATCCGACAAAATGAGCGGTGTCGTGGACGACGACTTGATCCCCATCTTGTGCTCTTCGGCGCCGGGACGGCAGTTGTCGCTGCGTTCGACGAAAAACGCCGAGAATTTGTCTTTCTCGCCGTCGACCTTAGCAAAGACGATGAACACATCCGCAAAACTGCCGTTCGTGATGAACATCTTTTCGCCGTTCAGCACATAATGCTGGCCGTCGTCGGTCAGTTTTGCGGTCGTCTTTGCCGCCTGCGCGTCCGAGCCCGAGCCGCTCTCGGTCAGGCAATAGGCTGACACCAATTCGCCCGAAACGATCTTTGGTATCCACCTTTGCTTTAGCTCTTCCGATCCAAAATAGAGCAGCGGCAGCAGGCCGATCGACGAGTCGGAGCCGAATGTCGTCCCAAAACCGCCACTGCGACCCATCATCTCAGCGATGACGACGCTCGTCGTCTGGTCGAGTCCGAGCCCGCCGTATTCTTCAGGGATCGTCGAGCCGATCAGGCCGAGATCGCCGGCCTTTTTGACCAGCTCGCGAGCGACTTCCCACGCATGATTTTCCATCGCGGGCAATTGCGGATGCACCTCGTTGTCGACAAATTCCCGTGTCGTCTCGCCGATCATCCGATGTTCGTCCGTAAGATCCTCAGGCGTAAAGACCTCGTTGGCTGATTGGTCAGCAATGAGGAATTCACCGCCCTTCATGTAGTCTCGTTCCATTTGTGTTTCCATAAAGCGTCTATTCACCAAGTAATGTGGCCTGCGAAGCAACCACTTGCCAGCGTCCATCGCGCACCACGAAGATATCTGTAAACCGGAGCCTTACCTCCATAACTTGTCCTTCATACTTACCGGCCGCCTCGGTCAAGCCCGTTACGATCGCCCAAGCGCCGAAGGGACGGACGTGAATCTCATCGATCGTCATGGAAACGATCTCGCGGTCGTTCGAACCAAAGGTTTCCCGCAGCACCTCATCTTTTGTCAAAACGCGGCCGGTCAGGTCAGTTACGATCCAATCATCAGCAAGCGTGGCTTCAATGAAGCCGCGATCTCCTTCGACCCAAGCCATCGCGAGACGATGCTCGGCGTCTGTTAGAATTTCGATGATCTTTTCCGCTTCCATTCTTCAAACCAACTATCCGACCCGTTCAAAAATACCGGCCGCGCCCATGCCGCCGCCGACGCACATGGTGACCATGCCGTACCGGGCGTTGCGCCGCTTTAGCTCCTGCAATAATGTCGCAGTCAATTTCGCACCGGTGCATCCAAGCGGATGCCCGAGCGCGACCGCACCGCCATTGACGTTGACCTTTGACGGGTCCATCTCGAGCAGCTTGATCACCGCGAGGCCCTGCGTGGCGAACGCTTCGTTCAACTCAATGACGTCGATCTGATCGAGGGTTAGGCCAGCCAATTTGAGCGCTTTCGGGATCGCATACACCGGTCCGATGCCCAT
>Ga0163161_10000409_pt1 | contig 36015 bp, 41 predicted proteins | sample S45metaG_FD_129847 | JGI IMG/M metagenome (GOLD analysis project Ga0163161, IMG submission 129847) | Switchgrass rhizosphere microbial communities from Kellogg Biological Station, Michigan, USA - S4-5 metaG | ecosystem: Host-associated > Plants > Roots > Rhizosphere > Soil | place: USA... | reverse complement strand
TCGATCACGGCGGCGTCTTCCCAGGTGTTCATCGAGGTGCGGTCGAGCATCTTCTGGCCCGGGAAGGCGTCGGTGATCTCGCTGAACATCGGGCCCGAGAAGCTCTTCTCGGCCACCGTCGTGAGGATGGTCGACACCTTGAAGCCGGCCGCCGCCTGCGCCACCAGCGCCGCGTTGTTGCGCAGGTTCACCGCGTCGATCGAGTGCGTGGCAAAGGCCATCTGCGACTGGAAGTCGATCATCACCAGCGTGTGGTCGGCGGGGGTCAGCAGCTTGGAACCGGCGGTGGGGGTGGCTTGGATGGACATGAAAAACACTCCTGGGTGGTTGAACGGATATTCGATTGAATTCACAATTGCTTTCGGAGGGAATCTCCTTGGCATGGACTCAATCATCGGGTCCCGACCCACCGCCATCGACGAAACTTTTCAGCCCCAATGATCGAAGTTTTCGATCATTCCTTTTTCCCCACCCATCTGAAGGGCCACCGCGTGCTCAAGCTCAGCCTGGAAGCCATCGAGGTCGTCGACGCCATTGCGCGCCACGGCTCCTTTGCCGCCGCCGCCACCCACCTGAACAAGGTGCCCTCCACCATCTCGTACGCGGTCGGCAAGCTCGAGGAACAACTCGGCATGCTGCTCTTCGAGCGCAACGGCCCGCGCGTGAGCCTCACAGCCGCCGGCGACGAAATGCTGAAGGAAGGCCGCTGGCTCCTCGGCGCCGCGAGCGACCTCGAATCGCGCATGCGCCAGATCGCCACCGGCTACGAGTCGGAGCTGCGGCTGGTGCACGACTCGCTCATTCCCACCGAGGCGCTCATCGGCGACATCCGCGCCTTCGAAGACCTGCGCTGCGGCACGCGGTTGCGCGTCGGCTGCGAGGCGCTCACCGGCAGCTGGGAGGCGCTGCGCGAAGGCCGCGCCGACATCGTCATCGCCGCGGGCGAAGGCCCGGCCGGCGGCGGCTACCAGGCGGCGACGGTGGGCAGCATCGAGTTCGCGTTCTGCGTCGCGCCCACCCATCCGCTCACCCGGCTGGGTCGTCCGCTGGAGCGCGGCGACCTGCTCGACTGCAACGCCATCGTCGTGGGCGACACCGCGCGCACGCTCTCGGACCGCACCGTCGGCCTGCTCGCGGGGCAGCCGCGCATCACCGTGCCGTCGATGGCCGCGAAGGTCGCCTGCCAGGTGGCCGGCCTCGGCCACGGCTTTCTGCCGCGTGCCTGCATCGCCAACGAGCTCGAACGCGGCACGCTGGTCGAGCTGCCGACCGAAGAGCCGCGCGCGCCCGAGGTGTTCTGGCTTGCGTGGAAGACCGGCGCGAAGGGACAGGCGCTGCGCTGGTGGCGCGAACGCATGAACCGCACGCTGGTGCCGGCGCTGCTGCCGCGGTCGTTCGTGCGGTGAAGGTTCGGACGATGAAGGTGCGAGAGATACGGCTGGGCGTTCAGCCCGCCGCGCGCAGCTTGTCCAGCGCCCGATCGAGAAACGCCAACCGGTCCTGACCCCAGAACCGCTCGCCGTTCAGGATGAACGTCGGCGCGCCGAACACGCCCGCTTCCACCGCCTCCGCACTGTTCGCGCGGTACACGGCCAGCGTCTCGGCCATCTGCTCCAGTGCCTGCAGCGAGGCGCCGTCGTAGCCGTTCTCGTTGGCGACCGCGATCCGCACATCGGCCTGCGAGGTGTCGCGCTCCTCGGCCCACAGCGCGCGCAGCAGCGCATGCGAGAGCGGCTGCGCATCGAGCCCCTTGAGCTGCGCGGCGATCACCATCCAGCCCGGGTACTTGTTCCAGTTCGGATCGGCGGGCGCGCCCTTCGGGTAGTGCGCGGGCTCCAGGTTCATCGGCATGCCGAGGTAGTCGCTCCAGCGCGCGAGTTCGAGCGCATGGTACGTGCGGCGCGGCTCGGGGCGCGTCTTCAGCGGAATGCCGCCGGTCTGCGGCACCACCGCCTGGAAGTCGTAGGGCTTGAGCGTGAGCCGCACATGGTGGCGGCGCACGATGTCTTGAAGCTGAGGGCCGCCGAGGTAGGCCCAGGGGGAAGAGAGGCTGTAGTAGCAGTCGAGCGCGATCATGTTTGGGATTATCTTCAGCGCATGCCCGCCCACGCCCCGCCCCTCACCCTTTCGCCTTCGGGGTCGGCGCCTGCGCCGGCAGCGCGACGATGAAATTCCCCGCCTTCCTCTTCTCGCTCTTCGTCTCCCGGCTGGCCGACCAGATGCTGCTGTTCCTGGTGCCGCTCGTGGTGTTCCAGGTGACGCAGAGCGTGGCGTGGTCCGGCTACGCCTTCGCGGCCGAGACCTTTCCGCGCTTTCTGTCTTTCCCCGTCTGCGGCGCACTGTGCGACCGCGTCTCGCCGCTCAAGCTCTTGCGCGCCAGCCAGATCTTTCGTGCGCTGGTGTGCCTGCTCGGCGTGCTGGGCAGCGAGGCGCTGGGCGGCATCGGCTGGCTCGTCGGTCTCTCGGCCGTGTGCGGCGTGCTCACCACGCAAGGCGTGATGGCCCGCGAAGTGATGCTGCCGCAGATGACCGCCAACGGCCACCGCTTCGACCGCGTGCTGGCCCACGCGCAAACCGCCGAGCAGACCGGCATGGTGCTCGGCCCGCTGGTGGCGGCTGCGCTCTTTGCGCTCTGGCCGTGGCAGGCGGTGGTCGGCGCGGCAGCGGCGCTGTTCCTGCTGGCCGATGCCGCCACCGCGTACTGGCGGCACGGCAACCCGGTGCAACTGAGCGAACCGCATGCCGAGCCCGGGCACTTTCTGCGCCCCATCCAGACCGCCCTCTTGCACGTGCTGCGCCTGCCCGGCCTGATGCGGCTCACCGTGGTGACGGCGGGCGTCAACCTCGTCATCGGCGTCACGCTCGCCTCCTCGGCGGCGCTGGTCACCGGGCTCTACCAGCGCTCGGCCAACTACTACGCGGGCCTGCAGATGCTGGGTGCGGTCGCCACCGTGGTCGTGCTGCTGGCCATTGCGCGCGGCGCGTTCGCGCTGCGCAAGATGGGCGTGGTGTCGTTTCTCTTGATCTTCGGCGGCGGCGTGCTCACCGCCATCAGCCCCAGCCATTGGGGCTACGCGCTGGGCTTTCTGCTGGTGACCGGGTTCGACAAGATGTTCAGCATCTACATCCGCGTGCACCGGCAGAAGATCATTCCCGCCAAGGACTACGGCAAGACCACCGGCGTGATCGTGCTGCTCAACAACCTGAGCCAGCCGGTGGCGGGGTTGCTGGTCGGCGCGCTGGCCGGCATGGTGCAGACGGGTTGGGTGATCCTCGCGCTGTGCCTGCTGATGGCCGCCCTCGGCATCGCCGCCGCGATCAGCCACCGGGCATCGGCCGCAGCAGCCGATGCCTCCTCTGCTACATCACCTTGACCGCACGCCCGATGAACTGGATCGGCCCCGTCGGCCGGTCGAGCGGCGAGCCGTTCTCGGGCTCCAGCGTCAGCTCGAAGAGCTGATTCGGCTCCAGCGGCGGCAGCTTGTCGATGGGAATGCGCAGCGTCTGGCCCTGTTGCTTGACGAGGCCCAGCGACACCGGCCCGCGCCACTGGTCGGCCTTGGTCCAGAACTGCAGCGTCTTCTGCGGCGGCACCTCGAACGTGCCCAGCGGCACGAGGTTGAGTTGACGCGACGAGTTCGCCTGGATCACCCACCCCGGCGACTTGTTCTCGGGCGCCACCAGCACCACCATGTACTGCGTGGCCGGCGGCGCCGCGACACGCGTGACCACCACCGCCAGCAGCAGCGCCGCCGTGGCGAATCCACCAGCGGCCAGACCGCGCCAGAGCTTCAGGTTGTTCCACCAATCGGCGACGCCCGCAGCCTGCGCCTTCGATGCTTTGCCCAGCCCATCGACGCTGCGCTCGATGCGCCGCCACAGCCAGGGCGACGGCTCCGATGGCTCCGCCAACGCAGTGAGCGGCTGCAGCCGCGCCTCCCAAGCGCGCACCGCTTCGCGCAGCGCCGGCTCGCTGCGCATGCGCACCTCGACCGCCGCGCGGCCCGTGGCCGAGAGCGTGCCCAGCACGTACTCGCCCGCGAGCCCGTCGATGTCGTTGACGTCGCCGATGTCCTTGTTGTCTTCAGCGCTGCTCATCCCATGCACTCCCGCAGCGCGCGCATGCCGCGCTGGATCCAGGCCTTCACCGTGCCCAGCGGCGTCTGCAGCCGCTCGGCGATTTCGCCATGCGAGCAGCCTTCGACGTACGCGTAGAGGATGCAATCGCGCCGCGCCGGCTCCAGCCCCGAGAGGCAGCCGTGCAGCCGGCCCAGGTCAGCGCGCAGCTCGAACGGGTCGCCCGCTTCCGCATACGCCGCGAGCGAGGCCTGGTCGTCGACCGCAACGGCCGCGTCTTCGTCCAGGCTCACCTGCCGCGCGCCGTTGCGCACCATGTTCAGCGCCGCATGGCGCACCACGCTGTAGACCCAGCCCCGGCCTTCGCCCAGCGCGGGGTTGAAGCTCTCGGCGCGCTGCCAGATGCTGATGAAGGCATCGTGCAGCACGTCTTCGGCCTGCGGGCGCTGGCGCACGATGCGCATCGCCACGCCCATCAGGTAGCGGCTCTCGCGCTGGTAGAGCTGCTGCAACGCTGTACGGTCGCCGCGGGCGCAGGCCATGAGCGCGGCGTCGTAGTCGAAGGGGGCGGTGGATGTGGGAGGCGACAAGGTCTGCGGCGGGTGGTGGGCGGCCCCATCGTAGTGGAGCAACCGCGCACCGCAGCAGATTCACCCCCGAATCATCAGGACGCCTCTCAGGACGCCTTGTAGAAGATGTAGTCGGCCTGGTACTTCACGACCTGCTTCTGGCCCTTGGTAGCGGGCGTGCAGGGCATGGCGGCCGGTGCCACGCCGCCTTGCAGGGCCACGCGCTGGATGTAGGTCACGCCCGTCATCGCGCCCGAGCCTACGGCCGGGTTCGCCTTCACGAGCTGGAACGGCAGGCTGGTCGGGCCCGAGGGCGCGACGGCCAGTTGCGTGGCCGTGAGCTTGGAGCCGTCCATCGACTCCCAGGTGGCCGGCGGGCCGTAGTACTTGCCGACCTGCTTGCCGCTGCGGTCGTTCAGCTTCGCGTCGGGGCCGACGAACACCCACTCGGTCGCGCCGGGGGTGTTGGCCTTGTCGCGGCATTCGTACGTGATGTCGCCCACGCCCACGGTTTCCATGGCGACCTTGTTGCCGGCGGGCACCTGGATGGTGGGGGGCAGGCTGGACTGGTTGAACGTGGGGGCCATCGACATCGAGCCGCAGGCGGTGAGCACGGCTGCAGCGGCGGAGATGGCGCCGAGGACGGCGATCGAACGGGAGGTGTGCATGGAATTTCTCCTGGGTTGTAGAAGGTCAGCAGCTCCTCGCTGCTGACAGGTACTACCCGCCGGATGCACGTTTGGATGCAGGGGGTGCGAAATATTTTTCGGCCGCGGACGCCGGGGACTTTCTGCGATGGGCTGCCGCAGAAAGCCGAAACCAGCGCCCGGCGTGACGAATTCCCAGCCGATTCACACTGGGCCACAGTGTCATCAGCCGCATCCCTCTAGAACTCCCGGACCACAACAGGGAGGTTCCGAGATGATGCGAAAAATTCTCGTGGTCGGCGATCCGCCGGCTCCTGGCGGCCGTGTGCTGCCCTACGACGGCCCCATGCTCGACCTGTACGGCCACCGGGTCGCGCTGATCGGCGGCAGGGCTTACTGCGAGGGGTGCAACAGCGTCGGCATCATCGCGAAGGCCGGCGGGCCACGCAGGCCCCAGTTCATATCGGAGGCGGCGCTGGAGGGCGATGTGGTGGTTTGCCATTGCCCGGTGCCGCAGGTGCTGGTTTCCGTGCTGCAGCAGTCGGCGACGTATGACGATGCAGACACGCGGGCGGTTGGCGCCACAACGAGCGCAGCGGTGCTGGCCACCGCGACGGCAATCGGCTCGGGGCCGGAGATGGCCGCTTTCAAGAAGACGGTGGACGCCGCTGTCACCCATCCACCAGAGGCCGAACAGACCGAGAACATCTGCCCGAACATGACCAACAAGGAGTTCGCCACCTCGACGCTGAAATTGCGCGACCTGGCGGTCGACTACATCACGAAGAAGCGACTTCCTGAATTGGAGCGTTGGGACGAAGAAGCTCAGGCTCGCGCGAGGACATGGTTCGGCATCGCCGATCAAGGCATACGTGAGCACCTGCGCAAAGGATTGACTGCATGCGTTCGCGTGCTTCGAGGGCTGGAGGCCAGGAACTTCGTGCGCTTCACGGCGGGCGGCAAGCTGGTGACCTGCGTGCTGGACAACGGCTTTGGAACTGTCGCGGCGGTGTGCAAGCCTGATATCGCGACTCACACCATCGCGATTGCGCTGCCTTTTTGTGAGTTCGAGTACGACAACCGAGTCATCTTCGGAACGGACAAGGTCCTCGATGGCGACTCCAGGCTCTTGACGTTGATCCACGAGGTCACGCACTTCGACGACACCTTCAGCTCGACCGACACCTGGTACGGAACGGTCAAATCGAGAGCTCATGTCAACAGTCGAAATCTGGAGGCGCTTCGGGTCAATGCAGACAGCATCTCTGCTTACATCCTCGGCGTTGATTCAAAGGCTTCCAAATGAACAAGCACCGACAAACTACTCTGGGATATCTCTTGGCATTTTTCGCTGCGGTGGTGCTCACGCCATCCGCGCAGGCCTGCAGTCCCATCAAAAGCATTGGTGTCGTGTTCGAACAGAACGCCGCAACGCTTCCGGCCAAAGAGATTCTCAGGCTTGCCAATTGGACGGCGGTGCTCCGCTCGCAGTATCCAAATCGCGAGTCGCTTTTCCTGTCCACGCAGGCAGCATTCGGCGAGCGCGATGCGAGCAAGCTGGGAGTGAGGCGCGCCATGAATGTTGCGAGAGTCCTCAAAGAGAACCTGCAATTCGACGTGCGGGAGGTTGACCTTCCCGCCGAAGGGCATGTCGCCGCTATCCCGGCGCCCGAGGCAAGCCGTTTGGTCAGGCGCGTCGATATCGACTTCCTGCCGGCCTGCCCGCACGAGTGTCCGTGCCAATTTGGCGATCCTCTCTACCAGCCCCCGGCCCCGCAGCGATGAGGAAACCAACGCAAACCGCGTTGCCGGCCGTGTCGGCTGGGCGAGGATGCTTCACGCGAGTCTGGCGTCTTCTGTTGTTGGCCATGCTCGCAACTTGCGGCCACGCGTCGGCCTGCCAGCGGATCATTCAGATCACGCTGACGTTTGCGGATGGCTCCGCCGAACTGGACCGTTCGCAAATCGTTCGATTGGCTGGATGGATCACCAACGCGAGCGCGATGTTCGGGACATATACAAACGCGGGCATCGAGGCAGGGGCTACCGCCAACCCGCCCGAAAGAACACGGGAAAAGGCAGTGCGGCTTGCACGAGTGCGCGCCGACAACGTGGCGCTCGCACTGAAGACTCTTTTCCCAGCGTCGATCGACATAGAGAAGTTTGCGCACGCCTATCGGGAGAAGCGGGATTCCGATGTGCAAGTCAATGACTTCGCCGCGATTCAGCTTTATCCGGATCTGAAGACCTCAAAAATTCCGGACTGCAATCCTGGCCTTCCCGACGGATTGGAGCGTTGACGCGATGACTTTCATCAACACTCCCCTGCAAACCATCTCCAGATGCTTATTGGCATTTCTCGCGACTGCAACCACGTCGGCCGCGCTGGCCTGCAGCCCGATCAAGGTGATTGGCTTGTACTTCGAACGCGACTCTTCAAAAGTATCGGCAGCGCAAGTGGCGAGGCTGGCGAACTGGATGGCCGATCTTCGCGAGCGGTATGCGAACCATGAAGCCATCTATGTCGGTGCGTCCACCGAGCCCGGCGAGCGTGCGCCCGGCAGCTTGGGGATGGAACGCGCGCGCAACGTTGCGCGCGTGCTCCGGGAGAACCTGCAATTTCCTGCTGCGAAGATCGATTTGCCGAACCGCAGCTACGTCGAAGAGCCTGCGCCTGCGTCTATGAAGAAGTGGGACAAGAGCCAAGGCGTCAGGGGCGTGCAACTCGACTTCCTGCCCGCCTGCCCACATGAATGCCCATGCCAATTTGGCGACCCGCTCTACAACCCGCAGGATCAACGGCGATGAAGGGCCGAATCACCGCCCTTCATTGCCTTGCTCCACACCCTCAAAGCTCGTTGCAATAGCAACTGACCGGCGGGCAAGCCAACTCCTTCGCCAGCGAATCCCACGCCCCCGACGCCACCGCGCCCGCGATGTGCGCCTGATGTTGCCCCTTCGACGCCCACGATTCGACCAGCGTGAAAACGCAGTCGTTGTCGCTGCGACCGAACAGCTGCACGCCCCGGCACCCGTCCGCCGATGGCAGCGACTGCTTGACCTGGTTCATGAGTTCCGCGAACGCGGAGGCGCGCTCGGGCTTGGCTTCGAAAGTGATGATGACGTTGATCGGGTCCATGGCAATTTCTTCTTCGCGTTGGCTTGATTGACTGAATGAATGAATGAAAAGAGAGAGCAGGCAGGTTAGCCAGCCCCCTCCCTCGCGCCAAGACACGAAGCTGCGAACAAATTGACCATGGCTGCGAAGACGCATGCAGCCACGCCGGCACTACTTCGGCATCACCTCACCCCGCCTGCATCCGCCGCACGTACTCCGCAGGCGTCGCCTCGAACCGCCTGCGGAACGCGCGGTTGAAATGCGCCGCGCTCTCGAACCCCACCTGGGCGGCCGCATCGCCGGGGCGCAGCCCGGTGCCCAGCATCAGCGAGCGCGCCTCTTCCAGGCGCAGGTCGCGGATGCAGCGCATCGGCGTGACGCCGGCCACCTCGCGAAAGCTGTGCGCGAAGTGCGAGGGGCTCATGTGGACGTGGTTCGCGATCTCGGCCACCGACAGCGGTCGGCCCAGATGGCGGCGCATGAAGCCGATGGCCGTCTGTATGGGGGCGCCGGCCTTGGTGACCGCGCTCGCGCTGCGGATGGCGGCGGCAGCCTCGGAGCGCAGCAGCCGCAGCACGATCTCCTCGACGGTTAGCGGCGCGAGCGTGCGGCGGTCCACCGGGTCATCGGCCGCCAGCAGCAGGCGGGCGAAGGCCTCGACCACCTCCGGCCCCACCGGCGCCGTGAAGTGCTCGCGCACGCGGGCGGGCTCGGCCGGCGGCGCAGCACCACCGCCTCCACCACCGCCTTCGGCCAGTGCGAGGAACGACTTGACCAGCACGTCCGGCGGCAGGTCCAGATGAATGGCCAGGTACGGCGCCGCGGCGCTCGCCCCGACGACCGTGCCGAGGCACGCGACCTCGGCCCCGAGCACCAGACACTGAGTGGCGCCGTAGGCCAGCGAACGGTCGCCGCCGAGATGCGCGGTCTTCCGGCCCTGCAAGACCACCACCACGCCCGGCGTGAGGCGCTGGGTTTTCTCGTAGCGGATCGGGTGCGAGAAGCGGTAGCAGCGCAGGCCCGGGTACAGCGCGTCGGTGCGGCCGTCCACCGGGGTTCGCGCTGCGACCATGTCGCGCAGGCGGGTCCAGGCGGCGGGGAGGACGGCGGGGTCGTCGGGGTTGGTGTTGGTGCTGCCGTTGTTGTTGTCGTCGGCGATGGGCGCGGCTGGCATCGGCTTTGTCGGGGAAGAGAGAGGAAGAAGAAAGCGAACGGGACGCGCAGGGTAGCCGGTCGGCGCGCGCCCGCTGGCGGGGCGCGCTACCTGCTCAATCACTTAATTACTTGCTTGCTTGTTGCGAAGGGCCGACCGTGAGAAAACGTCGGCGCCTCTCCGGCGGCCCGGCCGTCAGGTCGCCGAGGGCAGGCTATTGCTGCTGTTGCTGCCTTGCAGCGCCATCAGCGCCCGGCGCATGTCGCCAGCGGCTGCGTTGACGGCGTCGATGCGCGCCACGAGCGCTTCGTTGAGCAGGCCGAGCAAGGCGCTCAGTTCGCTGCGGGTGGGGGCGAGCACTTCGCTGTCGTTCGGGGCGCCGGTTTCGATGAGCTTTTCGAACGCGGTGTAGGCGCGAAGGATCTCGTTGAGGTTTTCGGCGTCGTCGCAGGTTTGGATTGCGAGGGTGTCGATATCCGGAAATGCGGGATCGAACGAAATAGAAGGATTGCGAGATTGCGCACAGGCGCGAGCGAATTCAGCCATTAGATGGACTCCTAGTTACGCAGGGGCTTCATCAGGCTTCCAAACCCGGCCGGGACATCAGACACGGCGCAATCAGTATACATAAGAGATCAATAGAAATACAGCAGCATCGGAATAAGAATTTCAGCAAACTTTTTGAAAGTCACTATTTTGGAGACCATCAATTCATGACATAGAGTGCCCAACACAATCAAAAATCAAACTGGCTCAATCTTCTTTTTCAATCATGTGATTGCAGTAACCACAGAATCCACCATAGTCTTGCTCGTGGACCGTTATTTGCTCACCACAACGAACACATTTTGTATAAGAAATTTCCGCCCCACAGACAATGCAGCAATTTTCGTCAAAGACAAATGTCTGCAGTCCGCATTCAGGACACATATCGTTTTCTGGGTCGCCGCCATGTTTTATCGATGAATAATTAGCGCCCGCGAATGCAGTTTCGCACGCTGACTCTGCAATTTCCGAATATTCAGAAAAGGCACCGCAGGCGGCGCATTCAAAGTTCATCGAGCCAATATCGGATGCCGGATCCAAAGGCTTTATTAATTTTGAATGACATTTGGCACACTCGAGAAATTCAGCAATTTCTGATTGCGTGGCAAGCTCCCATTCAATCCGATTCATTTCTTTAACGCATATTTCCGCCTCTGCTTCATAAATATTATTTTCCTGCAGCAACACCTGCCATGTTGCCTCCCCAAGCAAATCGACAGGCGATGCATCAAGATAATTTTTAATGAATTCGCTGGCGATAACAAACGAATTTGCAACAGATTCTTGAATCAGAGCCGGAGGAGCATCATGATAGTGCTCGATCTGATTTCTTAGGTTTATTATTTTTTCAAACCTGATCCACGACACATCGATTCCGAGATTTTCAAAACGCTCTTTTATTTGAAAGACATCGACAGTTTTTTTACCTTCACCGACAAACTGCAAGACGCCGCCGATTTGTTTTGGGACGATTTTTTGCTTGATAAGAACTTCGTCAGACCCAGGAGGCGAAAGGCGTGAAAGTTTCTCCTTAAACAACAACAAAATTCCGGCAGTCATGTTTCGCAAGGCTGACAGGCGCCTTCTGGAATCCTCATTCGTATAGTCCTCGACCGCTATTTGTATAGAGGACACTGCATTAGAAATTAGCGAGTGTTTGACCATATTTTTTCATTCAAATATTCAATCGAATTCAGAAAAATACCTTGCCCGTCGCAAGCACATAAACTTGTAATTTCGCATCTAAACTGAAGGTTTAGAGTTGGGCAGATGATCGGTAATGCGTCGAGCAAATATCAACATTTCATCCAACCATCCTGCAAGCTCAGAAAATCGCACCTCCCGCTCTCCGATCTGAAGTCGATCTATTGTTTTAATGGTCTGACCGATCTCGGTAGGGTGCGCTATTTCGGGTCCATCGGGCTTTAATGCGAAGGGCTGACCTGAGGAAATTCGTCCGTCCATCACCATTTCCTCAAGATGATGGATTTCGTTTCGAATCAATCTAAATTTTGCTGTTACCGCGTCACCCGCAAACACCGCTTTTTCGATGTTTAGTTTCAATGAAAGAGGGTCTTGCTCTCGGTCTCGCCGAAGCCGGCGAAAGCAATTTGTCGCCCTATACATATTTGAAAGACAGGCTTCAAAATGGGATACGGATCGATGCATTGCTCCTAGGTTTATCGAATTATGTGTGGACCAAAATTCTTTCAACTTCGTCGATCCAGCTCGATATTCGATAACGGCAGCCTCGACTAGCCGAATGTACGTGCTTGTCAGCGCATTTATCTGATATCGACTTGATGGCGACTGAATAAACATGACTTTTAACCAATAATCCGGGAAATCGCCCGCTTGGGAAATATCGGGAATATTAAATTCGATGCGCATGCTCAAGCCCAAAATTTCGTTGGTAAAAAATCCCGACGCATGAGAACAAATCCATTAAATCCAAACCACCCCTTGTCCAAAGATATTAGCGAAGTACATAATTTAGCTCTCGAATGGAAAGTTGCCAGTGATCTCGTATCCTTCCGTTTTTTTGATCGGAAAGCATTTTTTGCAACATTTCACGAGTGACCTTGGCCATCATGATTTTTCTCAGTCGATTTTTCAATTCGTTTGGCTCATCAATTCCATGATGAATAAAAATCTCGCGCGCAATTAACAATTCATCTGAATTTTTAATGACATGCGAAATGCTGCCTTTGTCGATCGCCTCAGCCAGCTTTAATGCCAAAGACTGTACGCGTATTAATTCCAAGTCGGTGAGAGCTATAACGGCGCCTGGTGTCGGAAACCTTGTGACCCACGATTTGGAAAGTTCGGGTGTCACCTGTCGCATTGTGTGGACGATGCTATTACGGACCAGCGACCATCGAGACCATTCTTCAATTTCCGCCTTCATCGAAGACGAAACGCCTGCCTTGCAAAAGGTGTCTAGCCTCTTGATCATTTCAGCATGCGATTTATTTCTCAAATATTTATCTGCGACCTTAACTGCCAGCCATCTAGACAATTCTCCTTCTGGCAGCGCAAGTGCGATTTCTTTTGCAGCAATTTGCATATCGGAATCACCAAGCAAGGAGGGATCGATGTATAAGACTCGCTGGAGCAACTCAAGTAAGTAGCACTCGAAGGCGGTAACAAAACTAACCAATGCATTTTCTCGAATACGCGATTCAACTTGGGGTTGATTATTTTTATATTCTTGAGGAGAAATGTCTATATATGTGAATGGCTTAACATTGTCCCCAGGGTATTTCGACAAGCTAGCTATAGGCGTTTTAATCTCGTTGAGCCACCGTTGAGAATATTCGAGGCTGGTTCTTAAATGCCAAAACGTTCGTATTTCTTCCTCGAGCAAAGTTCTAAACTTTAAATATGCAATGCTCTTGCTCATGGAGTCGATCCGTTATTTAAGAAGTGAGAGTTTGCCCTGATTGAGAGGTTCAGCCAGGATTTTTTGTGACGGCGAAACGCTCTCGGATGAAACGTCATGAGCGAATTTATTGTTGAATATTGGCGTTAGGCGACTCATGGACTGTTGATCTTCAAGCAACTATCTTCTGCCCCAACCCCCATTTATCCGCAAAGGTATCCCCCAGACACTCCTCCTAACCCATCCAGGAGTGCCTCATGCCAATCGCCCTACTCGCGCTGACCCTCAGCGCCTTCGCCATCGGGACGACCGAGTTCGTCATCGTTGGCCTCATCCCCACGGTCGCTGCTGACCTCGCCATCAGCCTGCCCTCGGCCGGCTTGCTGGTCAGCCTCTACGCGCTGGGCGTCGCCATCGGCGCACCGGTGCTCACCGCCCTCACGGGCAAGCTGCCGCGCAAGGCGCTGCTGCTCGGGCTGATGGCGCTGTTCACGCTCGGCAATCTGCTGGCGTGGCAGGCGCCGAGCTATGAATCGCTGGTGGCCGCGCGCATCCTCACGGGCCTGGCGCACGGGGTGTTCTTCTCGATCGGCTCGACCATCGCCACGGGCCTCGTGCCCAAGGAAAAGGCGGCGAGCGCCATCGCGATCATGTTCACCGGGCTCACGGTGGCGCTGGTCACGGGCGTGCCGCTGGGCACGTTCATCGGGCAGCACTTCGGCTGGCGCGAGACCTTCCTGGCCGTGTCCGCGCTGGGCGTGGTCGCCTTCATCGGCAGCTGGATCTTTGTGCCCAACAACATCCGCCACACGGCGCCGGCCTCGCTGGCGCAGCAGGCAAAAGTGCTGGCCGAGCCGCGCCTGTTGCTGGTGTATGCCAAGACGGCGATTGGCTACGGCGGCTCTTTCATTCCGTTCACGTTTCTCGCGCCGATCCTCACCGACGTGTCGGGCTTCAGCGCCGGCGCGGTGGGCTGGGTGATGCTGGTCTACGGCATCTCGGTGGCGGTGGGCAACATCTGGGGCGGCAAGCTGGCCGACCGCTTGGGGCCGATTCCGGCGCTGAAGATCATCTTCGCGCTGCTGGCCGCCGTGCTGCTGGTCTTCAACTTCGCGGCGCCGCACAAGTGGCTGGCGCTGGTGGCGGTGCTGATGTGGGGCGCGGTCGCGTTCGGCAACGTGCCGGGGCTGCAGGTGTATGTGGTCAAGCAAGCCGAGCGCTTCACGCCGGAGGCGGTCGATGTGGCCTCGGGCCTGAACATCGCGGCCTTCAACCTGGGCATTGCCCTCGCAGCCTGGGCCGGCGGCCTGATCGTGACGCACCTGGGCCTCATGCACACGCCCTGGATCGGCGCGCTGGTGGTGCTGGTGTCGCTCGCCCTCACGCAGTGGAGCGGCGCGCTGGACCGCCGTGCCGGGATTCCGGTGCGCGCTTCGGGGCCGGTGCCGGTCGGGCACTGATTGATCTGATTTCTTTCTTCTTTTTCTCAACGCACAAAGGACAACTCAACCATGACCACGACGAACAACGCATCCATCCCCGCCTTCGGCCTCGGCACCTTCCGCCTGAAGGGCCAGGTGGTCATCGACTCGGTGAAGAACGGCCTGGACGTGGGCTACCGCGTCATCGACACCGCGCAGATCTACGGCAACGAAGCGGAGGTGGGCCAGGCGATTGCCGAAAGCGGCGTGGCGCGCAGCGACCTCTTCATCACCACCAAGATCTGGACCGACAACTACGCCAAGGCCAAGCTGGTGCCCAGCCTGAAAGACAGCCTCGCCAAGCTGCGCACCGATCACGTCGACCTCACGCTGATCCACTGGCCCTCGCCCGGCAACGCGGTTTCCGTCGCCGAGTTCATGGGCGCGCTGGCCGAGGCGAAGGCAGCGGGGCTCACGAAGCGCATCGGCGTGTCGAACTTCAACATCGCGCTCATGAAGGAAGCGATTGCGGCCGTGGGCGCGGAGAACATCGCCACCAACCAGATCGAGCTGCACCCGTACCTGCAGAACCGCAAGGTGGCCGAGTTCGCCAAAAGCCAGGGAAGCCAGGGAAGCCAGGGAAGCCAGGGCATCCACATCACCTCGTACATGACGCTGGCCTACGGCAAGGTGATTGCCGACCCGGTGATCGAGGCGATTGCCAAGGCGCACAACGCGACGACCGCGCAGGTCACGCTGGCGTGGGCGATGCAGTTGGGCTATGCGGTGATTCCGTCGTCCACGAAGCGGGCGAACCTCGAAGGGAATCTGAAGGCGCAGCAGTTGAGGCTGACGGATGCGGAGATGGCGCAGATGGCGGCGCTGGACCGTGGTGAGCGGTTGACCGATCCGGCTGGGCTGTCGCCGGCGTGGGACTGATCGATCGCGCTCAGCAATTCGCCTTGGGCGTCTCGACGGCGTCGACCGTGAAGAGCCGGCGCACGCGGTCGAGCGTGTCGAAGTAGCCCTTGTCGGATCGGCGCAGCGGCGTGCCGTCGCTGAGCCGGTAGCTCGTCGCGCCGCGCTCCACCGGGTAGCGCTTGGACACGCTCACGCGGTAGAGGCACTCGGTGTATTCGATGACGACGTCCGGCCGGTCGTGCGCATCGACGACCTCGAAGCGGCCGGTGACGTGCAGGACGGACTCGTAGGTGGCCATGGCGCCGTTTTTGCGCCGCGCGCGGTACGTGGCTGCCGCTTGAATTCAGCAGCGCGGGTAGGACAAAGGCGACTCGCTTACTCCGCCGCCACCGGCCCGGCCTTCTTCTGCGCGGAGATGGCGGCAGGCTTGATGTGCAGCGCGTTCAGCGCATCGCACTCGGTCTTCAGTTCGGCCGCGACCTGCACGGGGTCCACGTGCAATTCCACGATGTCGCGCTCGCCGACGCAGTGGCCGTCGAGGCGCACGTAGATGCGCTTGAAGTCCCCTCCCAGCGCCCGGGCCACATCGCTCAAACAGTCTGCGAGGGTGGGGAAGCCGCCGTCTTTATAGGAACTCGGAGGGATCACGCCCTTCGAGCGCGGCGCCCGCACCGAATAGGCGAAGGTGGCGCCCTCGCCCCGCAGCTCCACGACGGGCTGCAGGATGCGTTGGGCTTGCGTGATGCGTTGCATGGGCGCAGTTTAAAACCGGCATGGCCGCGAAGTGCTGGCGGACCGGATGGTGTTCACGCGCGCCCTGAGCCTTGCTTTTCTTCTTCGCGCGTGAACTCCGGCACCCTCCCCCTTCCACCCTCCTCGCGTGTCAACCCAGCGGCAGGAGCGGCACGAACCCCCATGCCTGTTTCTCGAACTCGATGAAGCTGATCGGGCCGGCCATCGCCGGCGCCCCAGACTGGGTGCCCGAGAGCTGGATGACCATGGGCGTCTGCGAATTGCTCGAATGGGCCTTGCTCTGGATGTACCAGTAGCCGAGTTTCTCGGTGGACTGGAGGCACCAGAGCTGGTACTCGGTCTGCTTCGGGTCCTTCGGCGCCATGAACAGGGGTCTGGGCTCGAGCGGCAGGTTCGGCTCGATCGGCGTATACGGCTCGAGCGTGATGACGAAGTTGCTGCTCATTTGCGTCTGCAGGTACCACCACCCCGGGTTGTCCGCGCCGGCGGCAACGAACATCCATTGCTGGTTGCTGCTGTTCGGCGTGTTGCGCGGATATCCAATGACCTTGGTGCCCGCGGCGGCGTTGTTCTGGAACACATCGAGCACGTAGTGGCTTCCGGCCAGGCCCCGGATGGCATAGGGGCCGAGGTCCAGCGGGCCCATGGTCGGGGCCGCTGGCGAAACATCTTTTTGAAGGGTCGACATCGTTGCTCCTAGAGGGGAATACGTTTGTGGGATTCCGTGAAACGGCGTTCGGGTGCTTGCGGCGCGGCGCTGGCTCTAGCCCTTGACGACATGGTTCCACCAGTAGGCTTCGATCAATGCCTCGGCCTTGGAGGTGTCCGCAGCCCAGCCCTTGTCCTGCAACAGCTGGATGGCCTCGGGGTACGTCGTGTTCTCCGGAATGAAGAAGGGCAGTGTCGGGTTGATGTTGACGTAGCGGTCGCCCAGCAGAAAGCCGGCCAGCGTCGGCATGAGGTTGCAGGAGGTTCCGTTCAGGCTCATGTCCAGGACCGGCCCGGGCGTGGACTGGTTCATGAGGAACGGCGGCGAGTTGTTGAACGGGTTGCCGTCGCCCGTCATCCACTGGTTGGCGCCCCAGTCTTTGGTGTCGCTCGCGATCCAGTCGTACATGAGGCCGGTGCCGATGGTGATGGCCGTGATGTCCTCCAGCTTGTGCCCTGCCTGCACGGCCAGCGCAATGGCCGCCACTGTCGGATCGTGGTTCAGGAAAGCGCCGTCGACGTTGCCTTTGTAGGAGCCCAGTTGCCCCGGCATCGCACCGCTGGAGGTGGCGGCCTTGGCGATGAGCACGTCGCCCATGTGGGGTGCCATGTTGGTGTACATGATCGGCGTCCACGGCGTGGGCGTCACGACGCCGTCGGCCGAGGTCGCGAGGCCGCCGACATTGAAGGTCACGAAAAGCACCTTGCGATCGAGATCGGCGACTTTCTTTTCCTTGTGCCGCTCGTACTGCGAAAGGAAGACTTCCTCGATGTCGTACGCAGGCTTGTTCGGGTCGGTGTTCATCTTGTCGTAGAACTTGATCTCTCCGCTCTTGAAGAACTTGATGAGATCTCCCGGGGTCTGCCCGGCAATGAGTTCGCTCGTGATGATCGACCCCGTCGAGCACCCTGCGATCAGGTCGCTCTCCTGCACGATGTTCGGATATTTCTCGCACAGTTTCTGCAAGATCGTGACTGACATCAGTCCACGTATGCCACCTCCGACGAACGAGAGGATGGTGAATTTTTTTCCAGGCTCTGCCATGACCAGCTCCTTTCAAATCATTGAATTCCCCGGGTTGGGGAAGCGGAGTCTCTGCCTGTGGCCCCTGCATCGTCTACGCGTGGAATCCCGTTCAATCCATCGGCGTAATTCCGAACGCCGCGCAAGATATCGGTTCCCTTTCATGCATCGTCATGCGGGTTCTTGCAGTGCTTCAAGCGCAGTCCTTAGTTCACTCTCTTGTGCGAACGACAGCGATTGCACGAGCTTGCGGAACTCGGCCCGGTAGCAAGGAAGCATCAATGCCGCGGTGAGTGCATGAACGCCATCGCCGCGTGCGATGTGCGCGTGGCATGCGGCAATGTTGCGATGGATGCCGAGGGCGCACTCGACCAGCGCGGTGCCGTGCGGGGACAATCGGGGGCTCCTTGAAAACGAATGCATCCATGCCGACCGAACCTCGCACCCCTCCTTCACCGACGGACCAGCCGGCCGATGCGTCCGCCCCAACGCCTCACGCGCGCGCAGCGCAGAGCGCAGGCAAGGCCCGGCGCCTGCGTACCGAAGCCGACAAGCTCGAGGCCTTTTGCGTCGTCGTGCGCGCAGCTTCGTCCGCGGCGGACCATGCGGCGTTTGCCGAAGTGAGCCGCGCGGCATCGAAAGCGCTGCAGGCCAAGTTCGGCGGTGGAACGATCACTTCGGTGTTCGCATGGCTGACCAGCAGCGCGGGAAAAGATGCGCTGGACAGCGTTCTTGCAGGCGAGGTCGCGTTGACGGGGTCGCTCTCGGTCGAGCAGATCGTCGAGGCGGTGGCACTGGCGCAGAAGGCGGAGCTGCTGCGCGCCACACAAGGCTGAGACCAAGGCTGAGGTTTCTGCTTCTTCCCTCAGCCGGCCGCGCGCCAGCGGCCGGACGCGGGGCACACGCTGGCCCGCGCACCGTCGAGCCAGACCTGCTCGTCATTCAATCGCGATGCGGTCGAGGGGTCGATGTCGAACGCGATGCGCAACGCGCGCGCCACATCGGCGTTGTCGATGGGAAGCTCCCAGGTCAGAAAGAGCTGGCTGCAATCGCGCCCGGCTGCGAAGTCTTCCGCATCGAACCCGCTGGCGTCGCGACGGATCACCGCATGCGGCTGGGCGGTGTCGAACATCAGCACCGTGCCCCTGGCCAGCGGAATGCGATGGCCGGTGCCGGGAAAGTGCACGTCGAGCCCCTTGTCCTCGCTCACGAAGAGATTGCAGAAAGCGGCGCTGCCGTACTGCTCGCCGTCGTGGTGGTAGCGCGCGCCGCGGCAGGCCATGAGGGCGATGTCGCTCGACGCCAGCACGTCCTTCAGGCCGAGCGCCTGCGTCCACTCGCGCATCGCCTGCACGCAGCGCTTGTGGTCGGGCCAGCGCATGCGCGCGCGTGCCAGCGGCAAGGGCTCGACGTCGCCGGGCTCGAGGAAAAGGGTTTCGGCGATGTCGCGTTCCCAATCGGCCATGAGCCGGGCGGGCGGTTGCGGCACATCGACCGTGCCCGACAACACGATGTCGCTCACGCTGCGGCTGCGCAGCGCGGTGCTGTTCCAGAAGTAGGAGGTGAGGCGGTCGCTCATCGGGGAGCCAGTGTAGTGAGCGCCCCTACCGGATCTGAAAAGACAGGTGCTCGGGGCTGAGCGACGCGAGAAAGTCGCGCGCATCGAAGGCCTCGCCGGCGGTCAGCACACCGGGTGTACTGACCTGCCCGCCGACGACCCGCTTCAACGCCTCGACCACGAGCGGTGCGGTGAATGCATAGATGTCCCGCCCGCTCGCAATCGCCCTGCGCTCTTCGCCACCGCGGCGCGCGATCACCTCCACCACGAAGGTCTGCGACGACCGGCCGCTCGCGTCGCTGGGCGTCGGCGCCTTGTGGCCCGGATCGGTCAGGTCCTTGACGGCTACGAGCGTCATGTACGAACGGATCTCGGGCACCTGGATGTGGCGCGAGATCGTCACCGTGTCGGCCATGGTGAATTCCGAGACGGCCTGCTGCCTGCCCACGGGCGCGGGAAATTCCCATTCGACGACCGGCGCGCTGCCCGTCGTGTACGCGATCTTTCCGTTGGCGAAGACGACGCGGCGGCCATCGCGGCGCTGCCGGGAGACCTGGCCGGCGACAAGCGTGCCGGCCGTTGGGAGCCAGCTGTCGAGGCCATACGCGATGGAGATTTCGTCGGCCGATGTCCAGTCGCCCATGGCCGCGGTCGCAAGCAGGTCGCCCAGCCCGCCGTAGAACGCCATCGCGTGCACGACGACGATGCCGGCTTCGCGTGCGCGGTCGGCGTACAGCGCGAAGGTGTCGATGTTGGCTTCGACTTCGGCGGCGACGTCGAGGTACGGAATGCGTGCGCGCAACGCGGCTTCGATCACTGGCCCGGCCGTGCTGGCGAAGGGGCCTGCGCAGTTGATGACTGCTGCTGCGCCCTTGAGTGCGCGGTCGAGCGAAGCGGGTTCGTCGACCGATGCGGGTCTCGCTTCGAGGCCGATGTATTCGGTTGCCAGCGCGTCGAGCTTGCCCGCATCGCGGCCGGAGAGCACGGGCGTCCAGCCGCGCTTCTTCAGCTCCGCCACGACGAAGCGGCCGGTATGCCCATAGGCGCCATAGACGACCACCGATTGATTGTTGGATGCCACTGCGAATCTCCTCCAGTAGAGCCGTCTGCCGCAAAACGCTACAGATCTGTACTCCTCTGGTTCGAGCTTAGAGTACAGATCTGTAGCGTGTCAAGGTAAACTGCCGGCATGAACAAGCAACGCACGGTCGCGACCACCGAAGCAGGCCCTGGCGAACGCAGCCCCTCCGTCGCGCGGGCGCGCATTCTCGAAACGGCGGCGGCGCTGTTCTATCGGGAGGGCGTGAGGGCTGTCGGCGTCGACCTGGTGGTCGAGCGATCAGGCGTCGCGAAGACCAGCCTGTATCGGCACTTCACGACCAAGGACGATCTGGTCGTGGCATTTCTCGAACAGGAAGACGCCGAGTACTGGCGCGATTGGGACGGCGTGGCCGAGAAGGCGAAGGGCGATGCATCGGCCGAGTTGGAGGCGCACATACGCTGGATCGCAAACCACATCCTCAAGCCGACCTACCGTGGCTGTCCGTTCCTGAACGTGGCCACGGAGTTTCCGGATACAGAACATCCTGCGCGCGCCATCACCACGCGGCACAAGCTCGAGTTGCATCGCCGCCTCGCCGCATTGGCAAAGCAGGCGGGCATTCGCAAGCCCGCCGAGCTGGCGGACCAGCTGGGGTTGCTGTTCGATGGGGCCTACATGAACGGGCACCTGACGGGCAAGAAGGGACCCGTGCGGTCGTTCGTCTCGGCCGGACTCGCGCTGCTGCGGCTTGCGCAGGAACAGGAATAGCGCGAGAGCGTCTTCAACCCGCGTTCTTCAACGACTGCTTGGCCTTCTGGGCCGAGCTCTTCGAGCGGTTCTTGTGATAGCCCGACTTGACGTTGTTCACCGCCTTGCCGACCGGGCCGCTCTTCTTGGCCTTGCTGTCGGCCTGCTTCTCGTCGATCTTGTGCTGCGCGGCATCGGTCGCCTCGGAGGCAGCCTTGCCGATCTGCGCGTTGGCCGTACCGGCCGCGAGCAGGGTGAGCGAGGTGGCGATTGCGATCAGGGCTTTGTTCATGGGGTTCCTCCAAGTGTTGAGATTGGAGTCGATGGTTGCATCGCCGACGGCGGTGGCGTGTCAGCCGTGGCCGCACATGGCCCGTGGGCCGCGCCCCACAGAGTCGCGGGTCACAACGCCGCCACGTCTGGCAGCAGCTCACCATCGCGCGCCACCACGCGCCCGCCCGCCACCACCAGCTTTCGCACCGGACGCGACACCACCGCATGCGCCAGGGTCTGCGCATCGACCAGCACCAGGTCCGCGCGGTTGCCCGGCACGAGCCCATAGGCCTCGAAGCCGCAGCCGCGCGCACCCGCGTGAGTGACAGTGTCGAGTGCCACTTCGACCTCGTCGTCGCGGCGCAGGTTGTAGCGCAGGCCGATGAGCATCGCGCGCTCGAGCATGTCGGGGTTGCCATAGGGCGTCCACGCGTCGCGGATGCCGTCGTTCCCGCCCACCACCGTCACGCCCGCCTGCCGGCAGGCCAGAAGCGGCGGCACGCTGCGAGACGGCGGCGCGCTGGTGACGAGCACCACGCCGAGCCTGGCCATGCGCGCGAGCAGCGTCTCGCGCTCGCGTTCGGCCACATCGCCCAGGCAGAAGCCGTGGCTCACGGCGACCTTGCCCTGCATGCCCAACGCCTCGGTGCGCTGCAGGATGAGGTCGAGCGAGAACGCGCCCATGGCGCCCGGCTCGTGCAGGTGGATGTCGATGGGCCGCTGGTGTTTGTCGGCGATGCCGAAGAGCACGTCGAGCGACTTCACGGGGTCACCGTCGATGGCGCAAGGGTCGAGGCCGCCGAGCACGTCGGCGCCGAGTGCGAGCGATTGGTCGAGCAGTTCGGCGGTGCCGGGGCGACCGAGCAGGCCGGACTGCGGGAACGCGACGACCTGGATCTGCTGCAGCTCGCGCAGTGCCTCGCGCGTGCGCAGCGTGCCTTCGAGGTGACGCAGGCCCGCCTGCGTATCGACATCGACATGCGTGCGAAGCCGCGTGGTGCCCAGCGCAAGAAAGGCCTTGGCGAGCACGAGCGACTGCGCGGCGGCGTCGTGCCCGCTCGCGTGGCGGAAGGCGCGCTCGTTCTCGATCTTGTCGATGAGGTTCGTGCCGACTTCGTTGCGATACCAGTCCATGCCCCACATCGTCTTGTCGAGGTGGGTGTGGCCTTCGACGAGGCCGGGCAGCAGCAAGGCGCCGCCGCCCTCTTCGATCGTTGCATCGGCGGGCGCGGTCAGCGCCGCGCCAATGCCTGCGATGCCTGCGATGCGGCCGTCGCGCACCAGCACGTCGACGGGGGAAGCGCCCATCGGGCGAACGTTGCGGATCAGGAGCGTGGGCATGGTTCTTTTTTGAGAAGGCATCGGGGGACGTCGTGAGACAGCGTATCCAGATTCGGACGCGTGGTCATCATCACTGCACGCACACGATTCGTTCCAGACCGAAGTGTTCGTGCCGCCCGCTCGCGATGATCGGCGCACCATGCACACGACCACGCTCGATACAGCCGCCAAGCCGCGCCCCAACCTTGCCTTCGAATGGACGCTGCTCGCAGTGCTCGCGACCTGCTGGGGCGCCTCGTACACCTTCATCAAGATCGGCGTCCAGACGCTGCCGCCCGTCACGCTGATCGCGGCGCGCACGCTGGTCGCCGGCCTGTTGCTGCTCGCGGTGCTGCGCATGCGCGGCGTGAAGCTGCCGACGGCGCCCGCGATGTGGGGGCGCTTCGCGCTGCAGGCGTGCCTGAACAGCGTGCTGCCGTTCACGCTCATCGCATGGGCCGAGCGCAGCGTGGATGCCGGGCTCGCGACCATCCTCAATTCGACTTCGCCGATCTTCATCTTCCTGCTCGGCCTCGGCATGGGCGGCGCGGAGAAGCCCACGCTGCGCCGGCTGTTCGGCGTGGGCGCGGGGCTGGCAGGCATCTGCCTGATCGTCGGCTTCGAAGCGTTGCACGGCCTCGGGCATTCGCTGCTCGCGCAGATCGGGCTGGTGGCGGCGGCCGTCTGCTACGGCTGCGCCGCGATGTTCGGCCGCGTGTTCAAGGGACTGGACCCGATGGTGCCGGCTGCGGGCTCGCTGCTGAACGGCGCCGTGATGCTGCTGCCCGCGAGCATTGCAATCGACAGGCCGTGGACGCTCGCGCCTTCGGCCGCATCGGTGATGGCGGTGCTGGCGCTCGCGGTGGTTTCGACGGCCCTTGCCTTCACCATCTACTTTCGCCTCATCAAGACGCTCGGGCCGATGTCCACCGCCGCGCAGGCGTATCTGCGCGTGCCCATCGGCGTCGCGATCGGCGTGGTGTTTCTCGGCGAAGCGCTCTCGCCCACGGCGTGGATCGGGCTCGCTTGCATCGTGGCGGGCGTGGTGGCGATGACGATGCCGGCGCGCCGCGCCGCGCCAACGGGCTGAGGCCGCGTTCAAAACTTTTGCGCGCAGGGCTTCATTTTTTACGCGGCTTTTAGACGCCCCCTCCTACGCTGCCGGCTCCTCCATCCGTTAGCGATTTCCTTCGATGAAACACCTTCTCCGCATCGCCCTGCCGGTGCTCGTTCTCCCCACCCTCGCCGCCCTGCCGATGCTTGCGAGCGCGCAGCTCAGTGGCAACGTCGCGCTCACCACCAACTACAAGTTCCGCGGGCAGGACCAGGACATGCTGGGCCGCAACGACTACGCCAAGACCAGCGGCTTCAAGCCCGCCATTCAGGGCGGCCTGGACTACGCCTTCGGCGAGAGCGGCTTCTATGTGGGCAACTGGAATTCGAGCGTCAACTGGCTCAAGGGCAACAGCCTGGAGAGCGATGTCTACGGCGGCTACAAATTCAAGGCCGGCCCACTCGACCTGGACGTGGGCGCGCTCACCTATGTCTACCCCGGCAACTCGTCGGGCAACACGACCGAGCTCTACGGCAGCGCCGGCTACACCAACGAAGCGATCGGCTCCTTCACGCTGAAGTACTCGCACACTGTGTCGAAGGACTACTTCGGCTATGCGGGCAACAAGGCCGGCTCCGGCCTGAAGGGCACCAACACCGGCTACCTGAACCTGGCGTACAGCAAGGAGATCGCGCCCAAGCTCACGCTGAAGGCCGCCGTCGGCTACACGAACATGTCGAGCGACATCCGCAGCCTGGGCTACAGGAACTACGTCGACTACAACGTGGGCGCCTCGTACGACTTCGGCAACGGCCTCTCGCTCGCCGGCTCGGTGCAGGGCGCGAACAAGAAGAGTGCGTACACGGCAGTGAGCAACCCCGGCGTGGACTTCGGCTTCGGCACCTTTGGCCGCGAGACCTATTCGCCGAACAAGACGCGCTTCATCGTCACGCTGACGAAGACGCTGTAGTTCCAGCAGTCAGAGCACTGGCGCCAGCCGCACATCCGCAGCGTGCCCAGGTGCGCAGGGCGTCGGGTGCTCCCCGCAGCGAAATAAAGGAGGAGCGAAGCGGGGGACATTCGCGGAGGGGAGTACCCGGCGGCCTGCGCACGCGCCCCGAACGCAAGCCTCCTGCACCAATCAGTCGATGCTGATATTCGCAGCCTTAGCCACCTCAGCCCACTTCACGCGGTTCTCATGCACCGTCTTCTTGAACTGCGCAGGCGACTCGATGCGGATGGTGTTCCCCTGCGCCTCGAACTTCTCGCGAATATCGGGCTGCTCCAGCACCGCCTTCACCGCCGCATTGAGCTTGTCCACGATCTGCGCATCCGTGCCCTTGGGCGCGAAGATGCCGAACCAGATCGAGCTGTCGAAACCCTTGGTGCCCGGCACGCCGCTGGAAGCGATGGTCGGCACTTCCTTCACCGCCGCCACCGGCGTCGCCGTGGTCACGCCAAGCAATCGCACCTTGCCCGCCCTGTAGTGCGGCAGCACCGTCTGCACCTGATTCATGATGCAGCAGGTCTCGCCGCGCACCACCGAAGTGATGGCCTCGGGCCCGCCCTTGTAGGGCACGTGCACCATGTTCAACCCGAGGCGTGAATTGAATTCGGCAAACGCCATGTGCGTGCCCGCGCCATTGCCCGTGGACGCGTAGTTGTACTTGCCGGGGTTCGCCTTGACGAGGTCGACGAACTCCTTCAGCGTCTTCACGTCGATCACGCTCGAATTGATGGTGAGCACGTTCGACACGTCGAGCACCGGCGCCACCGGCACGAAGTCGGCCTCCACGTCGAACGGCAGCTTCTTGTAGAGCGCGGCATTGCTGCCATGCGTGGCCGCGGTGCCGAACGAAAGCGTGTAGCCATCGGGCTTCGAATGCGCCACGTACTCGCTCGCGATGTTGCCGGCGGCACCTGAGCGGTAATCGATGATGACCGGGCGGCCCAGCTGTTTGGACAGCGGCTCCTGGATCGTGCGGGCGACCACATCGACGCCCGAGCCGGCCGGAAAACCCATGATCAGCGTGACCGGCTGCTGCGGCCAATCTTGCTGGGCGAAAGCGGCCGGCGATGCGGCGGCGCACAAGGCGGTGGCCAGCAGCACCGAGCGGTGCGAAAGCAGGGAGAAGAGAGAGAACGGAGAGGAGTGAGAATGGGCCATGACTGTCTTTCTGCGAGACCGACGGTGTGGACGGAACAGACGATGCAAAAAGCGGATTGTGGCGCGTGGCTCATGCCCGTTGGCTCATGAGCTTATGCACCGTGCCACACGCGCATCGCACCCGCTCCCGATAATCACCCCATGGTCCGCTTCTCCCAACTGATCCACCCCGCACGCGAGCCCGCGCCCGTGCGCGCCGCCGCCACCGTGCTGCTGCTGCGCGACACGCCCGCCGGCATCGAGGTGCTGATGACCCGCCGCTCGGCCACCGCGAGCTTCGCGCCCGGCGCCTACGTTTTCCCCGGCGGCCACATCGACGAGGCCGACGAAGCCGCCAAGCGCATCGCCACCCGCCGCCCCACCCAGAGCCGCATCCAGCGCACCCAGGCCATCGCGGCCATCCGCGAGGCTTTTGAAGAACTGGGCGTGCTGCTCGCACACCACGCCGACGGCCGCCCCGTGAGCGCCGAAGACATCGCCGCCATGGACCGCGGCGACACCGCGGGCACCGCTTTCGCCGACCAGTGCGCGGCACGCAGGCTGGTGCTGGCGTCCGACCAGGTGTTCACCTTCGCGCACTGGATCACCGACCGCGACCTGCCCAAGCGCTTCGACGTGCCCTTTCTCGTCGCGCGCATGCCCGAGGGCCAGGTGCCCGCGGCCGACGAGAGCGAGCAGTTCGAGCCCTGCTGGGTGCGCCCCGCCGACGCGCTCGCGCGCCACGCGGCAGGCAACTTCTTCATGATCTTCCCGACCGTGCGCACGTTGCAGCGCATGGCGGCCTATGCGACGGTCGATGCGGTGCTCGCGGCCTGCGCGCCCGGCGGCAACGGCGGAACCACCGAAGGACCGCTCTGGACCAGCTGCCCGCGCGCGGGCTTCCTCAAGGGCGAAGACGTGCGCTACATGGAAAGCGATTCGCCCTACGGCGAACTCGCGCTGGTCTGCCCCGACGGCCAGCTCGTGCATGCGCTCGACTGGCAGAGCGAGCAGCCGGTGGCGCTTTTGAAGAACGTGCAGCGCCTCACCGCTCCCAACCCGAGCGCCATGACCGGCCCGGGCACCAACACCTACATCGTGGGCGACGCGGCCACCGGCTACCTGGTGATCGACCCGGGCCCGAACGACTTCGACCACATCGGCCGCCTCTGGCGCCTCACGCACGGCGACATCCGAATGATCGTCTGCACGCACTCGCATGCCGACCACTCGCCGGGCGCCGCGCCACTGCAGGCGCTGTGCAAGGCAAGCAGACCGCCGATCCTCGGCCTGCCCTCGGCGCCGACCGCGCGCGCCACGGCGCGCTTCACGCCCGAGCGCGCGCTGATCAACGGCGAGCGCCTCTCGCTCTCTGGCACCACCGCCGAGGGCGAGCCCATCACCCACACGCTGCGCGTGATCCACACCCCCGGCCACGCGGCCAACCACCTGTGCCTGGTGCTCGAGGAAGACGGCCTGCTGTTCTCCGGCGACCACATCCTGAACGGCAGCACCACGGTGGTCGACCCGCCCGATGGCGACATGACGGCCTACCTCGATTCGCTCGACACGCTCGACGTGGCCTGCGCCGCGGGCCTGGTCGAATTCATCCTGCCGGCCCATGGCTACGTGATCGGCTTTGCGCGCACCGCCATCGCGCAGCTGAAGGCGCACCGCCTCAAGCGCGAGGCCAAGATCGCCGCCGCCATGCACAAGCTGCCCGAAGGCACGCCCGAGCAATGGCTGCCGATCGCCTACGACGACGTGCCCGAACGCATGTGGCCGGTGGCCGCGCGTTCGCTGGCCGCGCATGTGGCGCGCATCCAGCATCTGCAACAGCAGCAGCAACAACAACAGACGGGCGCCCGATGAAGAACAACAACGCTCCCGAAGACGAAGGCATCCGCCTCGCCAAGCGCGTGGCCGCCCTCGCCGGAGTGTCGCGGCGCGAGGCCGAACTGCTGATCGAGAACGGCGCAGTGCGCGTCGATGGCGTGCCCGCGGTGCTGCCGCAGTCGCGCGTGCAGGCGCACCAGCAGGTCGAGATCGCGGCCGGCGCCAAGCCCGAGCCGGTGGTGCCCGTGACGATGCTGCTCTACAAGCCGGCCGGCATGCCGACCGACAACGCGCACAAGCTACTGGTGGCCGCGAACCACCACGAGCCCGAACGCGCGGGCCAGAAATTCCTGCCCGCGCACTTGAAGGGCCAGCACTGCATGACGCCGCTGGAAACCGGCGCCAGCGGCCTGGTGGCCTATACGCAGGAGTTCCGCATCGAGCGCAAGCTGCAGGAAGACGCCGGCATCCTCGAACACGAGGTGATGGTCGACGTGGCCGGCACGGTGAGCCCCGAAGTGCTGATGCGCTTCGAGCGGTCGCCCGCGCGCGTGAGCATCGGCCGGCAGGCCGAAGACGGCAAACAGACGGGCCTGCGCTTCGCGCTCAAGGGCGCGCGGCCGGGGCAGATCGCGCACCTGTGCGACCAGATGGGCCTGACCATCGTCGCGATGCGGCGCATCCGCATCGGGCGCGTGCCGCTCGCGGGGTTGCAGCCCGGCCAGTGGCGCTACCTGGCACCGCACGAACGCTTTTGAGATCGAAGAAAAAGAAAGAGAAAAACGACGCGCCGCATGCCTTGTGCTTGCGGCCTGAAATTTTCAGCACGCGGCCTCACGCCGCCGACAGGGAGACCAAGCCATGACATTCAGAAAAACCAGAACGACGGCCGCCGCACTGGCTTCCACTGTGCCCGTGGCACTGCTTGCAGGTTGCAGCTTCTTCGCCTCGCTGCAGCCGGCGCCCGAGCCCGCCGCGGCAACTGCGCCACCCGCCCCGCCGCCCGCGGTGGTGTCGAAGGACGGGCTCGCGCCGATCACCGGCGAGCAGGTCGAGCGCATCCGCGAAGTCATCGGAGGCAAGACGCCCAGCCCGGCCGTGACCAAGGTGGTTCGCGGCGCGGCGCCGACCATCGAATCCTTCGTGCGGACCGAAGGCTGCATCACCGACCGCAACGGCGCGGTGCTCAACCCCTTTGCTGCGCCGGGCCGGCTGTTCGACGGCACCGGCTTCCAGGGCGGGCCGATGGCGCAGATGCAGTACCACGACAAGACGGCCTGCGTGACCGTCAAGCGAATCCAGAACTGGAAGATGGTGTCGCCCAAGCTGCTGCGCTTCGACGTGGTCTACGTGGGCGACGACGGCGAGGAGCAATCGGTGCGCCGCCACGAGCTCGTGCGCCAGCCCAAGGGCGGCTGGCTGTTCACGCGCTGAGCGTTGTTCTTCAGGCCGCGGCTGCGTCCGCGAGCTTCTTCTGGTGGCGCAGTGCCACCGCGAACGACAGCTGCGCCACGATGCCCGCCCCGGCCAACACGATGGCCGCAGCCAGCGCAGGATTCTGGTGGCCCATGCCGGCCAGCGCCGTGCACAGCGCGCCCACTGCCATCTGCGTCGAACCATAGAGGCCCGAGGCCGAGCCGATGACCTGCGGGTTGACGCTGATCGCCTGCGTCAGCGCCGCCGGTGAGGCCATGCCCGCGCCGACGGTGTAGAGGAACATGGTGCCCACCGCCAGCGGCACCGAGAGGTGCCCCGACAGCACGCCGCCCAACAGCACGAAGGCCGCGAGCACGCTGAGCGCGTTCGAGCGGATCATGAGGCGGTCCACGCGCACGCGCTGGATCAGATGGCTCGTGAGAAAGCTGCCGAGCCACACGCCCGACACCAAAATCGCGAGGTAGATGCCCGCCTCGTGCGCCGGGCGGTGCAACTGGTCCACGAAGATGAACGGCGCGGAGGCGATGAAGGCGTACATCGAGGTGGTCGCGCAGCCGCCGCCGATCGAGAAGCCGAGGAACGCGGGCGAGCGCAGCAGTTGTCCGTAGTTGCGCGCGAGCGCCGAGGCATCGAGCCGCGCGCCCGGCGTGCCGGTCTCGGGCAAGAGGCGCCAGGTGAAGAGCAGGCCGACGATGCCGAGCGCGAAGAGCGCGTAGAAGATGGAGCGCCATCCGAGCGCGGTGGCGAGCGCGCCGCCGACCAGCGGCGCGATGCTCGGGCCGACGGTGACCATCAGGTTCATCAGCGCGAGGCGGCGCGTGGCTTCCTGCGGCCCGGCCGTGTCGCGCACGATGCTGCGGCCCAGCACGAGGCCCGCACAACCGCCGATGGCCTGGAACAGCCGCGCCGTGATGAGCGCATGCACATCCGGCGCGAGCGCGGCGACGAGCCCCGCCGCCGAATAAAGGCCGAGCCCGAACAGCAGCACCGGGCGCCGCCCGAAGCGGTCGGCCATCGGGCCGTACAGCAACTGCCCGACGGCGAGGCCCAAGATGTAGAGGCTCACCGTCATCTGCATCGCGCCCATGCCGGCGCCGAGGTTCTTCGCGGCGATCGGCAAGGCGGGCACGAAGATGTGCATCGCCAGCGTGCCGCTGAAGGTGACCAGCGCGAGCAGCCACAGCGGCGCGTGCGGGCGTTGCGACGGCGTTGCTGTCGAGGTCATTGCTTCGTGGTTGCCGGCGTGTTCCGGTCGAGCGCGACGGCGCTGGCTTCATCGGGCTCCCAGCCGCCGCCGAGCGCCATGAAGAGCACCACCTGGTCGTCGGCCAGCTGCGCTTCGCTGGCCGCCAAGGCGGCATCGCTTGCCGCGAGGGAGCGCTCGGCATCGAGTGCGTCGAGGTAGGCGGTGCGGCCGTTCCTGTAGAGCTGGCGCGCCTGCGCCGCGACCTTCGCGCTTTCGTCGCGCGAGGCCTGCAGCGCAGCATGGCGGTCGAGTTCGCGGGCGTAGGTGCCGAGCGCGGTTTCGGTTTCGCGCAGCGCGGTGAGCACGGTGCCGTCGAACTTGGCAAGCGCGGCGCGCGTGGTGGCCTCGGCCTCGGCGATGCGGGCCTGCGCGATGCCGGTGTTGGGGATCGTCCATGAGATCAGCGGACCCATGCTCCAGCTCATCGTGTCCTTGCGGCCGAAGTCGGCGGCCGGGCCGGCCGACGAAGCCGAGAGGCCGAGCGTGACCTTCGGATAGAGATCGGCCGTGGCCACGCCGATGCGCGCGGTCGAGGCGGCAAGGCTGCGCTCCGCCTGGCGGATGTCGGGGCGGCGGCGCAGCAGGGCCGCGCCATCGCCCACGGGCAGCGTGCCGGCCACGCGCGGGGGCACGGTGCAGTCGGCCACCTCACGCGGAAAGTCCTGCGGCAGCGCGCCGGTCAACGTGGCGAGGCGGTAGAGCGCGCCCTGGCGCCCGGCCTTCAGCGGCGGCAGCGCGGCGTTCAGTTGCTCGAGCTGCGCACGCGCGCGGCTGGTGTCGATGGTGCCGGCGCGGCCTGCGCGCTGCAGGCGGTCGGTGACGTTCACCGCATCCTGCTGCAGCGCGACGGACTTCTCCGCGATCTGCAGGCGCAGGCCCGTCGAGCAGGCCTCGGCGTAGGCGCGCGCGGTGCCGGCGGCGACGTTCACACGCACAAGGTCGAGCGCGGCGGCGGCGGCTTCGGTGCTGGCGCCGGCCGCTTCGATGCTGCGGCGGATCTGGCCGAACAGGTCGACCTGGTACGACAGCGATGCACCCGCGCTGTAGTTGAAGCGGCTCGGCGGCTCGTAGCCCTTCTGCAGCAGCGAGAGGCCCGACACGTGGCCGAACGACGGGCCGCCGCTCACGCCCAGCGTGGGACGCTCGGCGCCGGCCACTTCGGACTCGATGGCGCGTTCGCGTTCGAGGTTCGCGACGGCCTGGCGCAGATCGGTGTTGTGCGCGAGGGCCTGCGTGACGAGCTTGTCGAGCAGCGGGTCGTGGTACAGGCGCCACCAGTGCGGCGGCAACGGTGCCGAGTTCGCGGGTGCTTCGGCAAAGGGCTTTGCCGCAGCGGGCTGGCTGGCGAGCGCATCGGCGGGCTGCTTGTAGTCGGGGCCAACCGCTGCGCACGCGGCGAGCCCTGCGGCCACGGCCAATGAAGCCATGCGAAAAGCGAAGCGGGTCATGGCGTCATCCCTTCTTCGGAGCGGCCGCGCCGTGCTCCAGCACCTGCACGGTCACGGTCTGGCCCGCGACAAGCCGCGCGCCTTCGGGCAGCGGGTCGAGTTTCACGCGCACCGGAATGCGCTGCGCGAGGCGCACCCAGTTGAAGGTCGGGTTCACGCTGGGCAGCAGGTTCGCGCTGGTGGAGCGGTCGCGGTCGGCGATGCCGGCAGCCACGCTGTCGACCGCGCCTTCGAGCACCGCGCCGCCGCCCATTGGCGTGACGCGCACGCGGTCGCCGAGGTGGATGCGCGGCAGTTTCGTTTCCTCGAAATAGCCTTCGACGTAGAACGACTGCGCATCGACCAGCGCGAGCACCGGCCGGCCGGCCGCGGCGTAGCTGCCCTGGCGCAGGTCGAGGTTGGTGACAAGGCCGTCGGCCGGCGCGCGCACCTGGGCGCGCTGCAGATTCAGGCGCGCGGAGTCGAGCGCCACCTCGGCCTGCGCGACGGCGGCCTGCATCTGTTCGAGGCGCGAACGGGTCTGTTCGCGCGACTCCTTGGAAACGAGTTCGTCCAGGCCCGCGTTGCGCGCGTTCTCGCGCTGCACCTGCGCGCTTGCGGCGCGTTGCGCCGACAGAGCGGCCTGCGCCTGGCGCACGGCGAGGTCGTAGCGTGCGCGGTCCACTTCGAACAGCAATGTGCCGGCGGCGACCGATTGGTTGTCCTGGATCGGCACGGCCGTGACGAGGCCCGACACGTCGGGCGCGATCTGGACCACGTTGGCGCGCACGCGGCCGTCGCGCGTCCACGGCGCGAGCTCGTAGTGGTCCCAGAGCCGGAAGCCGGCCCAGACGGCCGCGGCCACCACAGCCACGGTGAGAAGGACGCGCAGCACGCGCTGTATCCGGGAGTTGTCTGAAGAAGAACTGGCTGTCATGGGAATCTCTTCGTCATTGAAGGTGTGAGGTGAGGCGGCTCAGTGCATAGAGCAGCAGCAGGTAGAGCGCCATGTCGAACAGCGCCGGGTGCCACACCCAGCGGTAGAGGCCGGTGGCCGCGAGCAGGCGGCGCACGCCCCAGAGCGCGAGCAGCGCGCCGGCGGCGAGCACCATGAGCCATGGCAGGTAGAGGCCGTAGAAACTGGCTTCGCCGATCATGTGGAGGCTCCTTGAAGAACTGCGAGAGGGACTGCTGCCAGCGAAGGCGGCGCGTCAGGGAACAGGTTGCGGCGCAGGCCCACCAGCGCAGTGACGGCGGCGCGCGATGCCGAAGAGGTGTCGCGCGCGGCGAGCACCGCGTTGAGCGCGTCGTCGATCTGCGGCAGCAGGCCTTGCGGCCGCGGCGTCATGCGGCCTTCGCCGCGCTGGCGGAAGAAGCGCGAGATGCCGCCCAGCAGCGCGGCCGAGGTGGCCAGCGGCAACTGCGCGCGCACGCGCTGCAGCACCGCGATGTCGGCGCCCATGCGCAGGTCGCGCAGCGCGTCGTCGGCGGCCACGCCCTCGACGCTGCCGCCGGCCTGCGCGATGCGCGGCGCGAGCAGGCCGATGCGGTCGAGCATGCGCACCGCGTAGGCGTCGCCCTGCGCGTGCTGCGGCTGCGAGGAAGCGGCCATCTCGCCGAGCTCGCGCCAGGTCGCGCGCTGGATGCGGCGCGCGCTCCAGTCGGCGCCCACCGAGCGCACGAGGCGCGTGACGCGGGCCGCGACCAGCACGCCGACGATCTGGCCGATCATGCTGTTGATGAAGCTCACCAGGTCGGCGCTGGCGGTGTCGTGCATCGCGAGCGTGCCGGCCACGCCGAAGATCATCGCCATCGCGGGCATGAAGTGCGTCGGCCGCGGCAGGTACAAGCCCAGCAGCAGGAAGAGCGGCGCGCAGATGGCGACCAGCATGCCGAAGTCCTGCACCGTGGGCATGAGCACCAGCACATAGGCGGCGGAGATCGGAATGGACCACAGCGTCCACTTGAGGAAGCCGTGGATCGCCGGCACCGGGTCGTCCATGGTCGCGAAGAAGCAGCAGAAGACCGCGGCCATCATGGTGGCGACCGAGCCCATGGTCCAGCCGGTGAGGATCCAGAACGCGCCGCACAGGCAGATGGCGATGACGGCCGCGAGTGCGGAGAGCAGCGCCATGCCGTAGTCGCGGTGCAGCGCGCGGTTGCCGAGGGCGGCGGTGCGGCGCAAGGGGGCGGCGCCCTTGAGGCCTTCGTCGATGTCGATGCGCAGTTGGGCGCACGCGGTCCAGCCGTCGACGAGTTCTTCGAGGCGTCCGGCAAGGCCTATGCGCAGGGCGCGGCCCCAGGCGGTGGGTTGTGCGCCGGTGTCGGCTGGTGGTGTGGCGCTCAGTGCGGCTATTGCCTCGCGCAAGGCTTGCAGGCGCTCGGCGCGCGAGGTGTCGTCGCTCGCGGGTTCGGCTTCAGCGCGCAGCCATTGCGCGGCTTGCGCGAGCACCGCGGCCACGTCGGGTGCGAGCGCGCCTTCGGCCTGTTCGAGCGCGAGCAGCCGGTCTTCGACAGCCGAGAGCGCGGGCGTGAGCGCGGCGACGCGGTCCTGCATCGTGCGGATCGCGCCGGCGGTCCAGCGCAGGTGCGTGGTGTCGAAGGGCACGTGGGTGGAGAGCAGGCGCAGCTGCGTGATGTCGCCCGCGAGGCGGCGGCGGTCGGCATCGAGGCGCCTGGGCTCGGCAGCGTTCTTGCGGCCGGTCGGCTGCAGCAGGTCGCCGAGCCATTTGCGCGCATCCTGCAGCGTGCGGTCGAGCAGGCCCAGCACCGTGGGCGCAAGACCCGTGGGCAGCACAAGGCTGTGGATCAGCGTCGCGCAGAAGATGCCGAGGCCGATTTCCTCGACGCGCGCCACGGCGGTGTCGAACAGCACCAGCGGCGTCTGCACCGACGGAAAGCCGATCAGCGCGGCCGTGTAGCCCGCGAGCATGAAGACGTACGAGCGCGGCGTGCGGTCGAAGAGCGAGATGCACAGGCACAGGCCGACCCACAGCGCGAGCACCAGCGTCAGCAGCTCTGGCGCGTTCGAAAGCGCGGGCACCAGGAGCACCGTCGCCGTGCAGCCGATCAGCGTGCCGAAGAAGCGGTACACCGCCTTGGAGCGCACCGCGCCGGCCAGCGGATGGGCCACGATGTAGGTGGTCATGAGCGCCCAGAACGGACGCGGCAGGCCGGCGCGGCTGGCCAGGTACATCGCGAGCATCGCGGCGGCGAAGCTCTTGCCCGAGAACAGAAGCTCCGCGCGGCTGAAGCGCGGCAGGCGGAGCGTGGTCATCTACTTGCGGCCTTCCTGCTGTGTTGCCAGCGCATTGCGGCCCAGGCGCTCTTCGAGCGTGGCGAAGACGCGCAGGCACGCGGCGATGTCCTCGTCGGCAACGCCTTCGAACAGCGTGTTGCGCATCTCGCTCAATGCGGCTTCGATGGTGGCGCAGGCCTTCACGCCGGTGGGTGTGAGGTGGAGGGTCTTGGCGCGGCGATCGGCCGGGTCTTCGAGGCGTTGCACGAGGCCCGCATCGACCAGTTGATCGACCGAGCGGACCAGCGACGGTCCCTCGATGCCCAGCACGGAGGCGAGCATGCCCTGCCGCATGCCGTCGCCCATGCGGCCGATCATCACGATGGGCCAGGCCAGCGTCTGCGACACGCCGACGTGGGCCACCGCCTTGTCGGCCGCGGCACGGTAGGAACGCTGCAGCGTGGACAGCGACATGCCCAGGTGCATGAGCGCGTGTTCGCGGCTCTGGGTTTTCTCGAAGGTGGTCACGCCGGATAGATAATAGTTAGCTTGCTATCTATTATACGGGTAACTACCGATCCGTGCAGCGGCCACGCTGGCGCCCGCCTGGGGCGCCGGCGAACCGGGAAAGAAAAAACGGGGGAAAGAAGAAAAGTGTGAAGCCCGCCGATAAGCCGGATTCTGTGCATCGGAGGTCTCTTGCGAAACTCCCGGTGTGACCGCCATTACTCTGGGCCGTTTGTCGCCAAACGGCTCGATGCCACCTACCCGCCAGCTCAGCGGAACCACCTCGATACTGGCCTACTTGGTGTTGCTGCGCGCAGAGATTGCCCGTTTCACCCGAACTGAATCGGCTCGTCTCTGTTGCTCTGA
>Ga0163161_10000408_pt1 | contig 36019 bp, 24 predicted proteins | sample S45metaG_FD_129847 | JGI IMG/M metagenome (GOLD analysis project Ga0163161, IMG submission 129847) | Switchgrass rhizosphere microbial communities from Kellogg Biological Station, Michigan, USA - S4-5 metaG | ecosystem: Host-associated > Plants > Roots > Rhizosphere > Soil | place: USA... | reverse complement strand
TCACCGCGCTACCGCCCGAATGGCGAAACTGGTAGACGCATGGGACTTAAAATCCCCCGCTCGTAAGGGCGTGCCGGTTCGATTCCGGCTTCGGGCACCATGAATATCAAGGGCTTACGCTTAGCGGCGTAGGCCTTTTTTGTTGGGTTCGGATTTTCGTGTCTATACGGTGTCTGTTAGACCTGCATTCGGAGAAACAGGCACCAAAGGTTCCACTTTGGGACACGGCGAGGCGCGGAGCCAACGCAATCGCAAATCGGCCATGACTGCTATGGCCGATTCTGTTGAAAAAAGTCGGAATTTCAGGCTGGAAGGCATCGAGGCTGGCCGTTGCTTAAGAACCTGTTCACCACGCTAGGTGGCTTTTCGGTTCTGCGTTGTCAGTTGCAGCTTCGTCAGTAGGTTAATTTGAGGTTTTTTGCATACTCCGGGCGCACTCTCGATTACATTGCTGCCCATAAGGTAGGCTGGAAAAATGCCAAGCACGCCCAACAGTGGAAGAACACGCTAACTACTTATGCGTTCAAGGTCATAGGCGATCTTCCCCCGCAGGAGATAGGCATTGAGCATGTGCTGAAAATCCTCAAGCCGATTTGGACAGAAAAGCCCGAAACCGCCAGTCGTTTGCGAAACCGAATCGAATTGTTCCTGGATGCAGCAAAGGCTCGAAATCTCCGCGCTGGCGAAAATCCCGCTCGATGGCGAGGACACTTCGACAAGCTTTTGCCTCCCCGCCAAAAAGTGCGTGCTGTGAAACATCACACAGCCATCCCATGGGGCGAACTTCCCGCGTTTGTGGCGACTCTTGAAAAAGCACAAGATCTGAGCGCTAAAGCTCTGCGCTTCACTATCCTGACTGCCTGCCGAACCAGCGAAGTGCTGTCGTCCACATGGGCGGAGGTTGATCTAGTAGCAGGGATATGGACCATTCCGGCGTCGCGAATGAAAGCCAGGAAAGAGCACCGCGTTCCGCTGTCGAAGGCAGCATTGAATCTACTGATCGATCTTCCTCGTTTAGAAGGGAATGATCATCTATTTCCTGGTGCTCGAAAAGGGAAGCCGCTAAGCAATATGGCGATGTTGATGGTATTGCGTCGAATGAAGCGCAACGATCTCACGACTCATGGATTCGGCTCGACTTTTCGGGATTGGGCGAGTGAGGTCACCCACTATCCTCGAGAGGTCTGCGAGCATGCACTTTCACATACAGTAGAGAATGCGGTCGAAGCTGCATATCGGCGTGGAGATCTCTTCGAGAAGCGACGGTGTCTCATGGACGATTGGGCGAAATATGCCACGGTAGTCCAGGAAAGGTAGCCAGAAAGCTTATGCTTACCGGGTTAATTGCGAACTCTGAAGAACATTTTGACAGGGCTTTAAGGCAGTGGTTTCAGGTTATAAAAAACTAGTGATGTCCCCAGTTTTGCCCCCTCTCGCACCTGGTGCGCGAGCGATCGCCAAGGGTGATTCCTGACATAGTTCAAGTATGGCACTGGGTGGCTTTTAGTGTAATTCCACATTGGAGTTAAAGGCTGCCACGCGTCATTGAGGCACGCCTAGCGCCCACCGGCCTAAAGAATCGCCAGCTTCAAACGATAACCTGGCATGCGCTTACGTCGAGCCCTCCGGCTTGTGAAGGATCTGCACTCAATGGATTATGAATTTGATTCGAATCGACAAGCCCGTAACCTTTCTACTGCCCTTTGATCGGTACAGCCTGACACTTTCGCACCGCTTGCTGGACAGCATGGGCGGCGTATCGCGTTTTTTGTTGAGGGCCATCGAACAGCAGCTTTCGCTCGCCGCGTTGATCGATATCACGGCGTTGAGCGAAGCAGTGCTGCTCAACCAGCTGGCGTACCTGCAGGCTCACCATTATCTGCAGGTAGAAGAGAGCGTTGATGGCCTGCTTTTGTGGCTGACACCGCGAGGCGCTTCCATCGTGCAGGTAGAACGCTTGCTTGAGGGCTCCCGCCTCAGTATCTGGATGGATGCCTTCACGCTCTCTGGTCATGCGGCGCACATGATGATGCTCGACGACTGCGCGAAGTTGGCACCTCCCATGCCAGACAGTGATGCTCCCTCGGCCGTTGTCGTCAATGTGCCTCGCCGAACAGGGCGGGCAGGACGAGCTCGACTCTTCGATGATGCAAACCGCCTGAGGGGCCTGCTTGAGCAGAGCGGGCTGAAGCAACTTCTCGAACATTGCTGGGGAGCCGATTGCGAATTGATCGCCAGTGAGTTCGAGCACTGGGCGTTCGAGCTTGGTAAAGACGAGGGTGAGCAAGCTGAGTTGCAGGTGCCCGTCGAATACGCGGCGGGGGAACTGCTGTTGCGTTTGAAAGCATCCGGCAATCAATGCAAACCAGGTGCGCTGCCACTCCTGACCTTACCGGTGATTGAGCTTACTCACTCCTATAATCAGGTTGCGCATTTCCCATGGTCAGTCGACCTGCCGCCTACGTGTGTTCAGCGGATTGAGTTGGTCAGTTCAGGTACCTTGAACCGGTTTGCGGAAAACGCGGTGGCGGAGGCCGAGGATGCCCGGCATTCCAAACTACCCATGAGCCCTGAGACAGCCGTCCCGGCAGCGCTTGGCACAGTGACCGTGCGGCCAGGCATCTCGATGCAGGCCAGCGTCAGAACCCTGCGGCTTTTGTGCTCCATGGATGAGGTGCAATTTAGCCGTCATCTGCAGTGCACTCCCGATGCACTGGTCCTGTCCCATAACCTCATGACCACAGAAACGGCGGAACTGGCATGATAACTGTCAACGTATTCGCGACCTTGTTCGACTGGGACGATAAAACCACGGAGCGGGTCAAGCGAACCACGGGCGCGGCACGCACCTTGTACACGATGGCGCGCACAGGAAAAGCAGCTACAAGCCCACTGATTTTCGTCGAGGCAGGGCTGGCATTTCTGGATGCCTTGGGTGCTTATGCGGATTATCGCCAGGCCAAAAGCAAAACACAGGCGCTGGAGGCCGAAGGTGAAGCTCTGCGCCGTGAACTCAAGGAACTCGAGAAGCAATTTCGGATACAGACCAAGACGCGGGACTTGAAGTTCAGTGCGCAGATGGACGCATTGCGCAATCAACTGGAGGAGAGTGACGTGAAATTGAGCATCGGGGTTGCGAACCTGGAGAAACTGGGTAGGCATATCAAACGACTGGGTGATCATGTGACCCAGCAGCGGCTGGCATCGGCGCCTGATTGCGTACCCTTGTTGAAGTTGGAACGCACCTACTATCAACTGGTTGACGCACAGCTCATTACAGCACTCACGCTTGTAGACGAGTAAGGAGCCCACGATGAAAAAAACAAAGCCGCAAAAGACTGCATCCAACGAGAAGGCAGGCGACAGCGAGAAGGTCACCTTGAAAAAACTCGACCAGACTACGGCTATCGTCAAATCCGGCATTACCACGGTCGGCAAGCTTGCCGATTGGGGTAAGCAAGCTACGGCGAGCAAAGCCTCGATTGAAGCCAGCAGGGCGCGCGTACGCGACGCCGAGGAGAAGACACAGCAAGTGGCATGGGGCGCTATGCAGAAGATGAGTGAAACCGAGCGCCTGCGTCATAAAGACGCCAATGAGCACGCTCAGGCAATGGCCAGGCTGCAGATGGAGCATGAGCAGATGGTCACTCTCGACCAGGAGCGGGGGCGTGTTCTCGACAAAATCCTGGAGGAACCCACCAGTCTTGATCAACTGGCGCACAGCTTCCGCGCGCTCATTCCGCCCAAGCCATGAGATGAACGACCTATGTACCAATACGTTGCCGCTGGCCTGTTCGTACTAGGAGCAACGGCTGTCGCCTGGCTCCTGGATAGCGAAACCGACGAAGAGCGCGAGTTGCATGAGGAGTTGGAACGGCGTAACGCCCGAGCGCGAAGTGACTATCAGGCTGCCAGCAAGGCAGACGCCAAAGAACAAGCGTGCGCGCACGAAAGGGCTGCGCTTGGGTTGAAGGCTGAGTATCAAGAGTACTGCTTCAAGTTCCGATCCCGCCTCCAGGGTCCCGCCAAAGAGTTCGACGCGTTGGCGCAACGGTTGGCCAGCGACTTGGCTGATGTGTCTATCAGCCCCTACAGGCGTAACGCATTGCGCCTGCTGAGCGGTCGCCTGCAAGACACACAAAATCGCTTGTCTGGCTTTTTCGCGTACTGCGAGTGGTACTTGCGCACCTTGGAAAAACTCGCCCAGCGGCAACAGTTCAGTGACCTGATGAGCATGGCGCAGCCGCAGTCCCGGCTGCCTGAGGACTGGTTCTACAGCGGTAAAGTGGTCTTGGCCTCAGTCGCGGAAATAGATCAGGCCTTCAACGCCTATCGACAGAGGCTCGAATTGCGTGAGGAGAAACAGGCTGACGTTTGGACTGACACGCAACAGCGCTCGCTGATGATGCAGTATCCCGATCAGAACGCTGTGCCGGTGCAGATGATAGGCAACGCGAAACGGCCGGACTTCTTCAAAGCCTGTGTGTTTCGTGGCGCCTTGCACGCCGAACACATACTTGAAAATGTGCCGTGCACAGCCTTCATAGAAAAAGCACGAGTATCGTCACAGCATGGCGACGGTTACACCGTGCGATGTTTTCCAAGCTTCTGTTCCATCGACAAACAGCAGGCCGCGAACGCCGGTATCGTCGCATTCCTGCCGCGCAGTGAGTCGAGCTTCCCCGGCAAGATTTACCCTCGTGGCGAGCGTATTGAGGTTTACGTTCACTACTATGATCTGTTGTTGAGCAAGGACCAGGTGACTGTGACACAGCACCCGGAGTCACTTCGTTACGGCGAACAAAGTACGGCGCCGGTGTTCATCCACGTGGACACGGCTGTACACGACCTCGAAGGCCTGGAACGTGAGAGCGCCGGCGTAGAGTGGCAGCTAAGGAGTACGGTTGAAGTCGATGGCGTGCTGATCGTCGCTCTGCAACTCGGCGCGTGGCAGGTCGAGGCCAAGGTCAGCGCCAAGCAGGCTCAACTGGAGATTTTGAGTGTGACACGTACCGGTTTCGACAGCGTTGAGCTGGATACTTTGCCTTGCCCGGTGCGGTTGATCGACTTGAAATTCAAGGACAGCGTGTTCTGCGATGCCTTGCAGTTCGAATCTTTTATGACTTTTTGCCGTCAGCAGTCGTTGTTTGCTGGTGATGGCCTGGCACGCAAGCGGGCTGGTCAGTTCTTTGAGCGGTGGAATGCGGTAACTGATTACCTGTTGGCTGAAACCGGGCATGTCGTTTTCAGTTTGAGTGACGTTACCGAGTTGGATGAACGGAGCCTGGAATGCTCCTGCAACTCAAGTCTGGACGGCGGCCTGATGAAGCTGATCGAAAAGGCACGGAATACGCCACGGTTGTTCATAGAGGAACTGTTCCTGAGTGCCAATGGCGAACAGCGCTGGTTGCAGATCGCCGAGTTGCACGGGGTGCCAGAGGTCGTTGTTTCAAAGCGTTATGAGATCGAGCATAAAGGCCTGAAACGGCCGGCCCCCAATAGCGGTTACCTAGGCCTGCAGCCGTCTCAGTACCGGATCCGATTCCCTAACCGGGGGGAACTGGCAAACCTGGGAAGGCAAAAGGTCGCACTCCAGGGATTCTTGGGGGGGAGACTGGTAAACCTCGACCTGCAGCAGATCCTGCTGATGCCGGACCGGTATGCTCCGAAACCGGATCCCTTCTGGAGTGAACGGGTTGCAGATGGCTTGAAGTGGCGAGATCCCAATTGGCAGGAGCCTGGCAAAGCGATGGCCGCCAAGAAGGTTATTGAGGCAGCCCTCATCGAATCCAATTTGTACTTGGTCCAGGGCCCCCCAGGTACAGGCAAAACCACCTGCATCGTCGAATTGTTGCACCAGTTGTTTTGCGCAAAGCCAGACTCCAGGGTCTTGGTAGTTTCGCAGCAGAACACAGCGGTGGATAACGCTCTGGATCGTTTCCTGGAGCAGTTTCCGGGCTTCAGTTCCAATGTGCTGCGTATAGGTAACGATGCTGACAAGGTTCAAGTGGAAATACAGCCGCGCATGACCGAGAGCGTGCTGATGGAGTACCTGCGTGCGCGCCAGCAGGACTACAGCTTGGCCAGCCTCGAAAACCCTGTAAAAGCCGATTGGATCGAAGCCTGGATGGATAGCATCTACCATCCCTCGGATCAGGGCCGATCAAAATTCGATGACGAACTGGCTGAACTTGTTGTCCAGGATCACTGTTTGATCGGCGCCACGTGCGTGGGGCTATCATCGCGGCGTTACGGCATGGATCGGCTCACGTTCGACATCTGCATCGTGGATGAAGGGGGGAGGGCAACGGTTCCCGAACTGCTCATTCCGCTGATGCGCAGCCGTAAGGCAATCATTATCGGCGATCACTTCCAGCTTCCTCCGAGCATCGGCCGTGCCTTGCAGGAGGCCGATGCAAAGACGGCCTTGCCGTTTCTCGAAGAGACATTCCTCAAAACCAGCTTTTTCGAGCAGCTGTATGAGAACCTCCCAGCGGCCTGCTTCGGCAGGCTTGTGGAACAGTTCCGCATGGTAGAACCGATTGGGGACCTGGTGGCGAATCTGTTCTACACCACAGATAACGTGAGGGGGTTGCACAACGGAAAGGTGCATAAGCGCGAGCATTTCCTGGATGGGGAGCAGTGTCTCCGCTGGGTGGATGTTCCTCATGGCAAGGAAGGAAGCGAGGGCGACGGAGGTACCAGCTTGTTCAATGATGGGGAAGCCAAGGCGATAATTGACTTTCTGACAACGTCCGCACAAAAACTGGCTGCACGCCAAGCGGATGCACCTGACAGTTTTGAACGCAAGACCGTCGCAATCATTACCCCTTACGGCGCTCAAAAACGCCTGATCAACAAACTGTTCTCTGCGCTTAAAAAGAACTTGGCTGTTATTGACCAAGTATTCGAAGTAAAGATCGATACGGTGGACAGCTTCCAAGGCAGCGAGGCGGATATCGTGCTGTATTCGACGGTTCGGACACAGGGGGGAATTCGTTTCCTGTTGGACCGGCAACGCCTGAATGTCGCGTGCTCCCGGGCGCGGGAGAATCTAACGTTCTTCGGCCACGCTCAGTTTCTGCGCAGGCAGGAACGCGGTAAGAACGCGTTGTTCAGTTTGATCATAGATCGTAGTGCGAGGGCCACGGCATTCAATCGTGCTTTGGCCAAGGTGGAGAAGAAAAAAGAGTCTATTGCTTCGCGCGGGTAGGCGACTGCACGCATTTTGACAATGTCGGGGGGAGCTGTCAGGACTGACTACAGTTAGCCGCCATCGAACACATTACAAGGATCGTCATATGAACCAAGCCGTGAGCGAACGGCAATTTGCCCCACATCTGTCGCTTGACGTGGAGGGCATAACCGTTGCTTCCACGAACCTGGACAATGTGTTCAACGCCAGGAAGATTCCGTCCAGCGACGGAAGCTGTATTTTCGGCAGCCTGAATTTGCCTGAATATCAACGGCCCTATCGCTGGAGCGAAGAGCAACTGGCACGGCTGCTCGATGATTTACGAGGTTTCTTCAGCACGGATGCGCCGGGTCACGATTTCTACCTTGGCAGCATCATCCTGCACCAGCAAGGTGGCGACGGGCGTGAGCGTGGCATTCTGAATATTATCGACGGCCAACAGCGCATCACCAGTCTGGCGCTGCTTCATTGCCTGCAGAAGGGCGACAAGGGCGCACCTGCGTTGGAATTCAACTCGCCAGAAAGCTATCGGCGTATCCAGCACAATCTTCGGTGGCTAGAGCAGCAAAAATTGCCGCGGATAGACTTCTCGCGCATCAACGTGACCCTGGTCGTCACGCGGCGAGAAGACGATGCCTACCGCTTTTTCGAAACCCAGAACACTTCCGGTGTTCGTCTGGGCGGTGCGGACATCATCAAGGCTTATCATTTGCGCAGCGTGATTCCGGCTACGCAGAATGATTTTGCCCGGACCTGGGAGCGCCTCGGCGATCTCAAGCCTCTGGTCGCAACGCTGATGAAGTCCCGGCATTGGCAAAGCCTGCGCTGGCGAAATGTTGCCAGTGATCGTGACCCGCTGCTCGAGCGCAAGCAGATCGTCACGGAACTCGCCGAGCGAACGCTGGCGAATACCGCCGATATTGCCTATCGGCCCTTGCAGGTGCACCGCGATGCCAGGGGTAAGGACATGCATAGCGTCCAGCCGGGGTACGCAATGCGACAGCCCCTGGGCTCTGGGGTTAACACGATGCGTTACGTCGCCTACTTCCATGGCCTTCGCCAGACGTTGCTCGACGTCGGTGAAGCACCACCTAAAGGCTCGTTCGCCTACTACTACAAACGCTTGTCCAAGGATGCGTGCGGCAGCGTGTTCCTGAGCAGGGCATACGAATGCGCTTTGCTGATGTATGCCAGCCAGTTCGGCACCGCCCGGCTGCTCGAAGTCAGCCTGTGGATGTTCCGGGTGATCTTTTCGATGCGCCTGATCAGGGAGGTCAGCGTACGGGAAGACGGTGTTCAAGCGCACATCAGGGACAATCCGCTGATGGACTGGATCGCCAGCAGCCATAGCGAAGATGAGCTATTGGAGTACTTGCGTAGCTATAAATACACTCCAACCGGGGCGGGACTCGATAAACACAGTATCAAGAAGCGCTTCGTAGAGTCAGTTTCCATCACGCTTCACTTGAACCTGCCGTGGCCGAACCCGATCCGTGTCGCCGCTGAATACGATGCCGAGCTGTGTGCCGCCATCAAACGAATCAGCCTTGCTGACATTGCCCGCCAAGGAGGCAAATGATGAGTGCTCAAGTCCAGTCCTATGTACAGACTGCCGCTACGCTGTGCCAGCAAGGTATATCGCTGACTATTCCCTGCTATCAACGCCCGTATGTCTGGCCCAGTGACGACGTGGAGGCTCTGCTGGAGCAGATCATCCTGGCGAGCGAGCGCGATGCCGACGATCAACCCGCACAAGCGCATTACTTTTTCGGCACCGTGCTGACCAGCGAAGTGGTTCCGGGTTCGACTTCTGATGCTGCCATCGTCTACGAACTCATCGATGGCCAGCAACGAATGACGACATTGATGGTGCTGGCGCTTGCTCTCTGTTCGTTGATGCCATCTTCGCCGCTGCGGTCGCTGGTGGTTTTGGGCAATGCTCCGAGACTTACCTTCAATATTCGTGAAGAAGTCCAGTCTCGGTTGAGCGCCTGGGCGGGTTTGACGGCGGACATTGAACCGGATGAAAAGGAGGTTTCGAATCCCTACCTCATACACTTGAGCGCTGCCCGAAAAGTAGCCTGCGACAGACTCAAGAGGTTGCAGGCCAAGGGCGGCGAGCAAGCCCTTCAGCGCGTCGGGGACTACCTGTTCAACCACGTGACCTGGGTCAACAATGTCATGCCCGCGGGCATGGACCTGAACAAGCTGTTCGCGACGCTGAACACCAGCGGGCTCCAGCTTGAGCAGACGGATATCCTCAAGGCTCGCTTGATGAAACGTATCAAGCAGAACCGTGCCACTTACGAAGGCATCTGGCAGGCCTGCGAAGATATGGGGAATTACTTCGAGAAAAACCTGCGCGATGTCTTCGCGGGTACCCATTGGGGGGCTTTGAGGTTCAACGATCTTGCGGATCATTCCTTCGACCATTTTACCCTTGAGCGCCCTGCAGACGGCTACGCAAAAGGCCGCACGATCAGCGAAATACGTTCGATGAAAGTGAAGGACGAGGCGGTTGAAGTGCCGCGCGAGAAGGATGAGGCTCGCTATCAGTCAGTCGTCAGCTTTGGCCTGTTGCTGATGCATGCCTTTCGAATTTATCGGCACACTCAGAACAGGCGTGATATCGGCTCACGGCTCAACGACAGCAACCTCAACGAGTGTTTCTCCGACTTTGTCGAAACGGCCACTGCGGCGCAAGCCAAGGAGTTCATGGAATGCCTCTGGAACGTGCGATTTCAGTTCGACCGCTGGGTCGTCAAGTGGGTGCGCCTGGGTGAAGAAGATGAACGCACCTTGCGCCTGAGCACCATCAACAATCGAAGCAAAGGCAATGGCCCCGATTGGCGCACGGTCACTCAGGATACTTCCGACTTGAGCCAACTGCAGAGCATGCGTTACCTCACGGGTGAGCGCAGTGCTCAGTATTGGCTGACACCGTTCCTGGGCAGGTTGGTCGACTCGCCTGATATGAAGGAGCATCAAGTGCTGGCGTTGCTCGAACAGATCGATAACCAGCTCTCGCTCACCGAAATGACCCAGAAGGAAGCGAGCTATCGGCTGTTGTCCAGTGACACCGCCGAGCCGGTGTCCATCGCAACGACAGTGGCTTATCTCAAGGAGCCCAATGGCACGAGTTTCGAGCACTACTGGTTCCAGAAACTGGAATACATTCTGTGGCGTGAGCGCAGCACCTTCAACTGGCTTGACCTTGAAAAGCTGCACCTGTACAGGATTACGTCGAAGAACTCGGTCGAACATGTGCATCCGCAAAACGAAGAGTTCCGCAGGACATTACCTGACGAGTTGCTACACGGATTCGGCAATCTGGTACTGCTCAGTCCGGGTGAAAACTCCTCGTACAGCAACCTGGCGGTACTCAAGAAGCAAGCGGCATTCCGCGCCAAGCCGAAGTACGACTCCTTGAAACTTGCGCACATGTTCCATGTGCTGGGCAAAGGCGACGACTGGGGGCAGGATCAGATCAACGAGCACGCGCTAGCGATGCTCTCGCTCATCGAGACGCACTACGGCACGTGAGCCTTCTGCCATAGCCGGGTGCATCCGTCTCGCTTCGCTATCGACGCGAGATGGATCCCGTCATCTGCGGGCCGCGGACACGTCAATCATTTTTACTAAGGGAATTGGAAGACAGATGGATCGGACGGCCTTTCTCGCGCATCCGGATGTGCGAAATTTTGTCGTGTGGCTTCAAGTGGAGCTTCCCCGGCTTGTTGTGCACCTGCGGTTCCCGAAAAGCAGGTTTGTCGACGATGGCTTGAACCACAAGGTCGTAAGCATCGAAAAAGTGCACGCACTGTATTGTTGGGGAGTGTGTGGCACGACTAAGCGCGTGAGATACTTTGCCCTGGCAAGAATGCTTTTTGACTGGCGAATTTTGCAGGGTCTTTAGTGTTAAGAGTTCCGTTAGCACCCTTCTGTAATTTAGCCGTTTTCGGTCCGCCAGCTTCTGTAAGGGTTCGATTCCGGTCACTCTCTGACAGAGATCTATTAGGCATCTATCATCCTGAAACACGAGCATATCTCTGCGCGTCCCCCAATCTAGATGCGGATGGGTGGGCGGTGAGCCGTGGGCAGTCGCAAGTCATCAGCAGACAACGTATTTGTTGCTCGCCATCATCGTATACATCCTGCTGGGTGGAGCTCTGAGGGCGGCGCAAATAGTGCTGCCTGAAAGCCACACACTTATGGCGATAGCTGGTGTGCCAGCCTAAGGCTGCCAGCGGAATCGAAGCAGCTTACGCGGACCCAGTCGCAGTCCACCCGTATATGGCGGCGTCTGCTGTCCTCAGTGATAAAGCCAAGGCTGTAGCGCGTCGAGATTGGTTACCACGATTTGTTGTGCGCTGGCCTTGGATTCCACTTTGTTCGCGTCAATTTGAAAACGCTGCAATACGTATTGCACCAGAGCGCCGCGGCTAAGGAGGACGAGTTGGCCGTTTTGCATACCGTAGTCGATCTCAATGATGTTCTTTTGTTCAGGTGTCAGACGTTGGTCAGGTTCAATGATTACATCAACCAGGGTGTTCCAACTTGTATCTGCCTCGCGGCTGAATGCCGAGGTGTCCAATACATCCGGTTCACCCCGCAAGCGACTGAGCACGAAGTCGCGGTACTCGCCATTCTTCTCGCAGTAAGCGCGTACATGCCAGCGCATGCCGGTGTAGATGAGCGTGTGCGGAGCAATCAGACGGATTTCTGAAATCGGCGTGGTAAATGATACGTACTCGGTTTCCAGTCGGAGGCCTTCACGGCAGGCCTTAAGTAGCGGTCGCAGCACCTCTGGGCGGATCGAGCGGTCCGGTACATGCAGTACTTCAGTATGGGCATAGGCCAGAGCTAGGCCGTCGATGTGCGGCGCGCGTTCGTGATTCTGGTTGAGCAGATGTAGATAGGCGCTGGCACTGTCATCGATGAACAGTGGCTTGAATGCTTTGCTCGGCACATAGCCCTTCAGCGATTTGCTATATGTAAGGTTTTTAGGCGCATGTTCATTGATGTAACCGTTAATATCCTTCGATGCCTGCTGCCGACTGATGCCAAAGCTCTGCATCAGGTGCCCTGTGGTCAGGCGGCCCTCCCACCAGACAATGGTCTCGATCAGGCGATAGCGTAAGGCTAGATCCCAGCGTACTTGCTCAACCGACTGCTTGCGTTTCATGACGTCTCCATCTGTGCAGAAACTTTACCTGTATATGCCTACATCATAGACCTGTCGTCAAAGGTTACATACTCTGCGATTGCGGTTCAAGATTGGTCGCGAGTGTCGGGGGAAAGAGATGGAATGTATGGAGTTGGTGTGGGCAATTTTGGGAGGCTCAAGCTTGGTCATCATCACGTTAATGATTGCGTTATTGATTCAAGTGTTGCACCTAAGTGCTATACAGGGGGCTCACGCGCAACTGGCCGACGCCCTGACTCACCAACAGGCAGTCAACAAGAAACTGGCGCAAGAAAATCGGAAGGTGTACTCGGCACTACGAGCGGAGCGTGCGCATGTCGAGCAGTTGCAGCGCAAAGTGGTGCTGATCCAAGGCTTGCTCACCGATTACCTGGCTGGCGTGGCAGTGAGTTTTTGAGTGGTGAGAGAAGGCCGCGATGCAATCAATACAGAATTTAAACCAAGGCAAAGGAACTGCCTTGCGGCTCTGAAGCTTTATTTTGACTTCGCTAGTCCTGCCGGCATAAGTCAGCATTCATACTGAGAAAAGTGACCTGAACAACGATGGTCAGTGGGACTACAATGAGATGGCACCTGAATGCGATCTGGGTAACGATAGCCAATGCGGGCCAGAACAAAAGCGGCACAGATCGTGATCTCGATAATGAAGGCAGTTGGGGTCAGGATTGTGGCGATGCGGATTGCTACGAAGACAAGGATGGGTAGTGGGATGGATAAGTTGACTAGCAATACGAAAAATTACCGTTGGCTTACCTGGTTTGCTTTACCACCTGTTGGTGACGTGGGTAATGTACCGTTTAGCTCATGCAAGGTAGGTCACGGTTCTCCAAGGATCGCCCTCCAGAAGCGGTTCAAAACAATCGACATGCCTGATCTGGATCATCTCTGTTTGTTGCTATTTATCCGTGCCCATAGTGGTTGTAGTTTTGTTGCACCCGAATATCGCTATATGACGAACATTTAGGGAATGGAATGAGTGGATTGATGGTTGGCGATCTCGTGTGCTCCAGTGGCTTTTCCGGTATAGGAAAATTACTGAGCGTGGATCACAAGAGCAATGAGGGTGTGGTGGGATTCTTTGAGTCGCCCATTAGTTCTGAGTGTCGACTGAGAGCCGTAGATGTTGCTTTGCTTGAGAGTGCGCAGTTGTACGAAGAGTCGATTGTGTATTGTCAGGATCGTGCAAGCGGTATTTGGAGGAGGGGCAGGTACGCTGGTCCTCGCCCTGGTAACAGGCATCTAGTGATATTTCGGGCTGATGGAGATCAGCAAGAGGTCGACATTGATCAAATTAATTGCCTGAATATAAGGCCGGGAGAACTGCTGGACCCGGCGGCGTTTTTGGCTGCACGGTCAAATGACGCACCTTTTTTTTGCTCCTTACGGCATGATTTTTTAAATGCTTATATCGAGCAGCGCGCCGCCTGTCGTTCAATTTCATCAATTCCCAGCAGTAGTGTTGAGTTGGAGCCGCATCAGATTGCTGTAGTGCGTCGGGTTTTGCGAGATCCAATACCTAAATACCTCTTGGCAGATGAAGTAGGCCTCGGCAAAACGATTGAGGCGGGCATGATCATTCGTGAGCATGTGCTAGAGAAAAAACACGACTCAAGAGTGCTAATCACCGTGCCTGCGGCACTTATCGAGCAATGGCGAGATGAGTTGTCTGGGCGCTTTCACCTTAGTGAATTGTTGGCAAGTCAATCAGAGCCACAACGATTGATTCGAATCTGCTCGCATGAACACGTAAATAGTGTCCTTAAGGGGTGGTTACCTACCTTACTGGTGGTCGATGAGGCTCACCAAATTGCACCTTGGGCATGGGATCAACAGTCTGATGTGCGTGAGCGTTTTCAAGCCTTGGCAGCAGGCTGTCAGGTGGCCTCGGTTGTACTGCTTCTTTCTGGTACTCCCCTAAACGGTAATGAGAAAAATTTTTTGGCAATGCTGCACTGCCTTAGCCCTGAGGCCTATGAATTGTCAGAGGAGGGTGTACGTCGCTTTACTACCCAGATCGCTGAGCGAGAATTAGTCGGCGGTTGGTACAGCGCTCTAACGCCAAGCAACTCCAACGCAGCTTTGGAGCAAATACTTCAAAATCTGGTGAGTAAATTCCCTGATGATCAGTCTTTGCATTCTTTAGTTAATGAGACCCTTCCGCTAGTAGATTTTTTTGCTGAGCAAAGTGGTGACCTGAGAATGCAGGCAGTCCAAACCTTAAGGCGTTATATCGGCGAACATTACCGACTGCACCAACGCATGTTGCGTAACCGTCGCGAGTCGCAGCAATTGGCATGGCTGTTCCCTGGTCTCGCTGGCTTGAAGCGCAGTTATTGGCCATTGACGGAGCAAATGCCGTCTTTGGATTTGTTGCTGGAGGAATATCGCAGTCAAGCAAGTCGCGACCCTGATGATTTCCAAGCGATGAGCGCAGAAGTGTATTTACAATGGGTAGATGATCTATTGGTCAGCCCCTTGCTAGTCGGGCGACGCGCTAATCAGGCCATTCAACGCCTGCCTGGTTCACTGAAGCAAGCTGAACAGGAGTTACTTGATAATATCTCTCAGCAAGCTATTCATGAACAGATAGAAAAAGACATTTGCTTAGTTGAAAACCTGCGCAATTGGCTTGCTGAACATAAAAATGGTAAGGCAGTGGTATTTTGTAGTGTTGATGAGGTTGCACACCATATATTCACTTTGCTGGCTTGCGAGTTGGATGTGGCGATCGAACGTTATATCCCCGGGCGAGAGTTGCGATTCATCCGTCCCATGAGTTCTATCAGGGTGTTGGTGTGTGACCAGCGTGGTGAGGACGGCCTTAACTTGCACGGTGGTCAGCGAATTGCTGTGCACTACAGTTTACCGCGCTCATTCAGTCGTATTGAGCAGCGACTTGGTCGACTTAATCGTTACAGCGCCAACCTGGTGGGGGTGCGGCCAGTAGAAAGTTTGGCACTACTTCCTGCGCATGACGGATTAATCCGCCGCTGGATTGATGTGCTGGATCTGTCAGTAGGCTTGTTTAACAACACGGTAGCCAGCCTGCAATATGTACTGGAGGAGCATCTTGAGAGCAGCTGGAACACAGTGGCCTCGTCGGGTGATGAGGCGTTGCTCCGGAGCGCCGCAGGCTTGAGTGGCGATGATGGCTTACTTGTGCGTGAGCGACGTCGCGTGAAGGTGCAGGAAGAATTGTTGGCACTAGATGATGAGGTTAGCGAGGCTAAGGACTTCGCCGAACAAATCGCCGACGCTGACGACTCAGCTGAAGAGCAAGCCAAGCGGATGTGCGCATGGATGACTAAGGGGCTGTCCTTCAATTTTGAGGGTGATTTGCAGAGTCCATTTCGACTCCGGTTCGCGGTAGAGGGGTCAAGTGAGGGTAGCAAGACGTTAGTGGACGTCCAAACCTTTGTTTCTAACTGCTTAACCGGTATCGATCCCGAAAGTGGTAATCCCCCGGCAACTGCACCAATGAGTGTTTCGAGAGCCCAGGTGGCTGGTCAGTCCGGCGTGTACCCATTTCGCTATGGTCAGCCGTTTGTAGACTCAATTTATAACTTGATTACGGTTGATTCGCGCGGAGCAACCAGTGCCTTTCTGCGCGTGCTAAAAAAGAGCGACCTAAGGGAGCCAAAAATATTCTTCCGTCTCACCTGGTTGGTGACCGCTACAAAGTTGGGGTCTGGGCGCCTAGAGCAACTCAGAGGCGATGAGTTGATGTTGCCTTCAGTACTGAGCCATTGGCTAGCTCAGGATGGAAGTTTGGTGGTTTCTGAGAACACGTTGAAGTCAATGGAGTGGCCTTACAATAAACCTAATCCCGCCTTTCAAGATATCAATCTGCGTAATAACGTTTGGCCGGAGTTGGAGTCATTTCTACCAGCGGCCGAGTGGAAACAAATGGTTTTGACGATCGCATCAAAGAGTCGAGAGAGGATTCTAACTGACTCTCCCCGGACTCAGCTTTTGTTATCTGCCCCCCTACTTCATTTGCTATCCATGCATGCGGTAATTGTGTGCACCGAAAAGATGCTAAAGGAGGCTTGATGCAAGCGCAGTGGAATGCACTAAAAACTGCATTATTGACACCCAATCTCGTTAGCGAGGTCGGGGCCCTGACTGAGTCTTTTTTTGTTCGGTTACTCACGGTTTTTCGCGATCCAAGATCAGGCTCGGCTGATCGCGCGGCCGTGTGTCGGGATGCCTTGGGGTGTGCACTGGCAAACAAAATTAACGATCCTGTATTACTGCTACCTGAAGGTTCAGTGGGCGATAGGTATCTTTCACCCACGGGGCTTACCCGGAATGTCATGACTAGTTACGTGCGCATGGAGGATGTTCTGAATGAAGAGGCACTTGCTGTCTACGGACATCACGCTCGTCGACATCTAATGCCCGTGCCAATGGATGTGTCTCTGCGACAAAGGCTTAAAAATGAGAATTTCACTTCATACCAAGGGCTTGGGCAGCAAGCCGCCATACGCACTGTTTTAACGTCCCCTACGGACAGCACGTTGATCATTAATCTGCCAACCGGTAGCGGAAAGACCCTGGTTATTCATGCGTTGAGCCTGTTCGCCGGCAAGAATAAGTTGGTGCTAGTCATTGTGCCAACGGTGGGATTGGCGCTGGAACAAGCAAGCCGTGCTGCTGAAGTGCTTGACCGTGCTGGATGTTGCCATGGTGGCAGTTATGCTTTGTATAGCGGCCAGTCTGAAACTGAGACTCAGCAAGTTCTTGATCGGTTGAAAGAAGGTAGCCAGCGTATTTTGTTTTGTTCACCAGAATCAGCGATCGGCAAGTTGCGCCCGGCCCTTTTCCGGCTAGCAGAACAAGGGCAGTTAGAGGCTTTGATTGTCGATGAAGCACATATTATCGATCAATGGGGATCTGAGTTTCGCCCGGAATTTCAATTGTTGGCACCATTGTTTCGCTCGCTCAAGGAGCACTCGAAAAAAAGCATAAGAACTGTGCTGATGTCGGCAACATTCAGCGAGTCGACCCTGCAATTGTTGAAGGATTCGTTTCTTCGTGAAGGAGAGCAGGCTATTGAAGTTCACGGCAGTTTTTTACGCCCAGAACTGAATTTTAACCTGCTTAAAACTGTTGATTCTGAGGAACATCAAGTCGCGGTGTTGGAAGCGATTATGCGTCTACCTAGACCGTTGATTTTGTATACAACTAAGCAAAAAGAAGCAGAGTTATGGAGGGATTTGCTACTCGCCCAAGGGTTTGTAAGAGTCGGTTTGTTCCATGGCGGAACCCCAGCGAATCAACGTGACGACCTGATCCGACAATGGGGTGATGACGAACTGGATATCATGGTTGCGACTTCTGCTTTCGGTGTGGGTATGGACAAATCCGGAGTGCGTTCGGTGTTGCATGCATCAGTGCCCGAAAGTTTGGATCGGTTTTATCAGGAGGCAGGTCGGGGGGGGCGTGATGGTAACGCATGCTGGTCTTGGATGATTTATCACCCTGGTCAGTTGCACCTAGCGAAAGGCCTATCGCTGGAGAAATTAATTTCTGCGGGTCTTGGCTTGGAGCGCTGGAAGACGTTATTGCAAACCAAAAAAATTAGCGGCGATTTGTTAACGGTTTCACTTTCGGCTCTTCGTCGTGGTGTGCACCGGCATAGCGAGAGCAACGAAAAATGGAATTTGCAAACCCTACAATTAATGCAGCGGGCAGGGTTGATTCGTCTATTTTTTGTACCGCCCGAACCGCCGCAATTCGAAGGCGATTTATTGCCTGAGGATGAGCAACTCCAGACAGAGTATTTTGAGGAGTATTACGATCGGCTCGGTGTTCAGATCCTGATTAGCACTCATCTGTCAATTGAAGCGTGGCAGCAAGTAGAGCAAAGGCGCGGTCAGGAAAAACAAGCAAGAACCGCGGGTTTTGCTCGTTTAATCGGATGGTTAAAGAATCCGGAGCAACGATTGTGTTTGCTGTTGAGCGAGTTCTATCGGCCTAGCGGAGTTGTACCTGAATACAGTTGTGGTGGTTGTCCAGGTTGTCGTGATCTAGGGCGTACGGCTTTTAAGCCGACTCTTGGAGCATCTTTCGAATTACGTGGAGTTGAACTACCTCAAGTGCCTAGCTGGATGCCTTCTTCGCAGTTGTTGCGTGTTCGATACAAACCCGAGCTGTACCCCAGAGTTACGGTCAAGGCAATGCTACATGAGTGGCGTTATTGGTTACAGAGTTTGCTGCGTGCTAGACAGGTTCAGGCTGTGCGCGCTAGCCAAGCAGTACTAGATGAAATGTTCAAAAACGAGGCACTAAAAGCCCTACCGTTCTGGTGCTCATTAGAACCAAAAGATAGCGCTGGAAGTTGGCTTGAGTTGGTGCTGCTAATGCCTGGGGACACTCATTTGCCTGTGCCGGAATTCGATGCGCCTCCCCGGGTGATAGTCGCTTCGGAGGGAGTGCCAGATCCGCTTATGCCTAATCGCAATTGGTGGGAGACCCGCCCGGGCAGTAGGGAATTGGAAAGTTTTGTAAGGGGATTTCAGTAATGTCGATGGTAAATAATGCGCATCCCGGTAGCAGTTTGAGTTTGCTGAGCCTAATTGATAGGGTGCTCCTGCGGAAGGGGAAGCCTATATCGCGTACTGAGATTTTTGAGCTTTTAAGACCTGATTGGTTACCGAAATCAGACGGTGCGAAATGGCGTTTTGAGGGGAATTTAGATTTTTGGATAAAGGAAGGATTGTGGGCGCAAGATGAAAGTGGAATGATTTCGGTCTCTGAAGGATCTACGGAGAAAAATCTACCGCATAGAGTTTTAGCGTTAATAATCGCTAATGCAAAAGAAACTACTGATCAATCCATCCTGGATGATACGCGGGTAGAGCCTTTTCTTCGTGCGATGACCTGCCTGTTAGCGCAGCAAACTTATACATTTATGGGTGGTAGTCCAGTAGAACCCGGTAAGAAGGGTAACGCGGAAGAGGCGGTCAATAAGTGGTTGCCAGGGGATCGAGGGCTTAACTTAACTAACGAGTTAACTACTTTCCTACAGTTTGGGGAGTTTTTAGGGTTTCTTGAGCCCTTTGGCGCTGGTTATATTGTCGATCCGACGCGATCGATCGAACCTTATTTGGAAGTTTTGTTTGCTGATGAAGTAAAGTTGTCGCTAAAAGTATTTATTGAAAAGTTGTCCGAGAAAGTTCCCCTATTAGATGGCGGGCGTTTTCGTGTTTTGCTCGAACCACTAATGCAGGAATTGGGTTGGTATCCTCGGGAGAATAATCAGGTCAGTCCGGCTCTAAGCCATGCGCTTGTTCGATTGGAAAGTGCCTTTCGCTTACGCTTTGATAAAGCCTCCGATGACAAAGACAGTATGCAGTTACAGTTGCCGAATAAAAAGAGTAGTTATGTAGGCGAAGTTTTTTATGTTTCGGAGGTGAAATCGTGAGTCTGATTAATTACTGGCCTCGACCTGAATACATAAACGAGTGCATACGTACCGAGGCAGAGGAACTTGCAGAGCATGTCCTGTTGGCAGTTCATGAACCCATGCAGTTGCTGCGTGTAGGTGCTGGCGAAGACCTGTGGTGCAGTGAAGAAGATTTGCTTGAACACTTTCTATCTGTAGAACGGCCGATTCCCATAATCGGAAAGTCTGGAGTTGGTAAGTCTCATCTTATTCGTTGGATGGACGCCAAATTAAAATTGCACGCGGATTACGCCAAATGGCACGTAGTTAGGATACCGAAAAATTCCAGTTTGCGTCAGGCACTTGAAATATTGTTAGACGGGCTTCAAGGTGATGACTTTGACGAAGCGCGTAAGCGGATTCACTCCGTAGGTGAACAGTTAAAAACTGAGGAGGTTGCGGATTTATTATTGACATTTATGTCGCAGCAACTCCAGCGCATGTACCAAAGCGCGTCTCTAACAATGGATGAACTTCGTGAGCGTCCCGAACTTCGTGCTCAGTTGACTGATTTTCAGAAAGAACGTTTGCGAGATATTCAAAAATACACTCTTCCAGGTCAAGGGCTTTCTGAACTAATCACTGATCCTAACTTTAAGAAAAACTTACTTAGTCCTAAGCATTGCATTTATCAATCTGCGAGTCGGTTGACGCAGGGTGCAAGTGATGATGAGTTGGGCGATAACAATTACGAAATTAAGGCCAAGGATCTTGATTTTAGCTTTAATTTGGACGATTTATCGCTCAGCGCGCGTCAGTGTGTTAGCAAGACTCGACTGACCACTGAATTAGATGCTAGAGAGGGTGCGGCACGGGTGTTGAACGAAGTTCTTGGAGAGTCAACCCGTACGGTTTTTCGGCATCTGTTTCAGTTTAATGGCGGCAGTTTTCAAGATCTATTTAAGAGTATTCGTCGCGCGTTAAAGGTGGAAAGTCGTACTCTGGTGGTGTTAGTCGAAGATATGGCGGCTATTTCCGCCATCGAAGATGTACTGATTGACAGTTTATTGGAAGAGTCGGTGCGCGATGGTGAGCAGGAGCTATGCACTCTGCGCTCGGCTATTGCTGTGACTGACGGTTATCAAGGTTATTTGCGTCGCCAGGATACGATTAAAACCCGCGCACAATACGAGTGGAATATTCGTGACTATGGCTTGGATCGCGTGCAAACCTTAGAGCGAATTGTCGATTTTTGTGGTCGCTATTTAAATGCTGCCCGATATGGCAGTGCGGCGTTGAAAACTTCATGGTTGTCTCGAGGTGAAGGAGGGTGGCCGCAGACTTGGTCTGATCCCAATGATGGAGAAGAAATTAGGGCATTTGGTTATTCTCCCTCTGGCGCCCCTTTATTTCCTTTTAATCGAAATGCTATTACAGCTCTTGCAGATCATTTTTGTCGTAAGGGCGACGAAGAGCTTAAATTTAATCCGCGTCAAATATTGAATGAAATATTATTGCGCACACTCCGTGATTATAGGAAAACGTTCGAGGTACACGAGTTCCCGCCCGCAGGGTTTGCGGGGATAAGTGTTTGGTCAGGATTGCAGGGGGTTTTGCAGAGGCTTGAAAATCCGGAGCGGAGCAAAACTGTTGCGGCAATCTGGGGGTATGGTGGTCGTAAAATAGAGGATATTCAAAGTAATTTGGATAGAGGAGTTGCCAGTGCCTTTGGTTTAGGTGGGCTAGCAGCGATGCTCAAGGATGGGGTGGTCGCCACGCCGGACGCACGCGTAATTACAGTGCAAACTAAAACTCAAACTTCTGAAGGAGATAATGAGGCAGCATCTGATTCTCGTCAGGACAAATTGCAGAAGTTGGAAGAAGCGGTAACATTATGGTTTCAACGTAAAATAGAACTTGGGCAGGAGGAGAGTCGCGCTTTGCGGGCGGGTCTTCTTTATATGTATGAGCAGTATGCGCACGCAGATTGGTTCGGTCTTGGTGAAAAGCCTTCGCTGAAGAGTGGCGTTTTTGTAAATATAGAACTTCCTTATGCTGTCGGTAATCGTACCGTAAATAAAGTGTCTTTTTGTTTAGAGAAGGACTTCAAAAATACACAGAGGGCAGCTTTTCTACAAGGCATAGCCCTCGCACTGCTTCGCTATGAGTATTTTAATCCAAAATTTACTGATGATGTTGGTTGGGGTTATGCCGGTGGTTTTGAAGACTATCTAATATATCAAAACTTTGCTGCGGATTGGGTGCCTGATGCTTTGAGGACATTAGCTGCGCAGTCCCGGGAAAGCTTGTCAGATTTGCTCGGTAAGCAAGTTCAATCTGCGATTATACTTGGATTGATGGTTGGTGCTAATAATGATCGACAGCGCTTAAATGAATTGCTCCGGCCCGCTGAGAGTATTCGCGAACTTGAAATAGTTGCAATTGTTCCAGAGTTAAAACAGGCGCGCGAATTAGTGCTTCAAGGTTGGGATGCTGAGCGTGATGCTTGGTTGAAATTGGTTTCTGTAAATGAGCATGGGATGGATGGCGATATTGCCGCTAAAGGACTTAAAGGGGTAAGGGTTAATCCTGATCTGGCAGTGGTGCGGTTGGCCAACGTTGTAACTAATGCTTTGCAACCAGCGATAAAAGTTATTGCTGTTCTAGAAGGTTGTTCTCTACAAGATGAATTTTTTAATTTGCTGAAGAATATGGCTGATTTAGTGCGAGATATTAGTGTGGGTGGACTACATTATCCAGCGCAATCAAACTTTCCAAGTGCAAAAAAAATGGAGAGTTCTTTGCTTGCATTGAGGTCTGACAGCGAAAATTGGTCACTGATCAAACGCCTATTATCACTGGATGGTGAAACTGATGTGGTTAAGCGATTGCAACAGTTTAACCTCATCGATGGTCCTCGCCTCGAGACACTTATAAAGGTGCTGATGGATTGGGATGGCCTTTACCAATACGTGAAGCCGCGCTTAGAATCGGAAAATAAGCGCTGGGGGGGAGATATTTTGAAGCAATCTCAAAATAGTGTGACCCGTCTACTTGATGAACTGACCATAACGGTGGATGACCTGCTGGAGGCTAGCAATGAGTCCGCTTGAACAGCAGATCGAAGCTCTTCGAAGTGAGCAACTACTAAGTCAGTCTGCTGGGCAGGCTCGCGAGGCTATTAAGGACTGTGAACATATTTATGAACGCTTCCAAGCTATCGTCAAGAACCTAAAGGCTATGGAGGCCAGTGCAGATGTGCTAAAAGCACTGCCGGAAGATGCGCCTGAGTCGATGCGGTTGAGTTCTGAAATACAGCAGCAGTGCAGTAAAGCAATTGTAAGTCTGAAAACGTTTACTAGTATTTGGCAGCAGAAAAAATCGGCTGCCCTCCAAGATGACGCACTTGATAATGCACACTTGGCACTTCGGGATCTGGCCACTCAATTAGAGGCGAAAGTGGAATCATGTTGGAGATCCTGGACTGCGCAATTGGACAATTCTTGCCGAGTCGAACAGGTAATGCTGGATACCCAGCGTGGTATTCCAGTTGTTGATCAATTCTATACGGAGTATGTCGCTCTACGTAAACAGTTTTTGGCTGGAACGAAACAATTGCCGGAAAATGTTTGGGTAATACAAGGATTAGAGAAGTTGGCTGCGAGTATGCAGCAAGTGCGTGATCAAATGGTTTTCGACCTGCCAGCAGATGTTAGCCGTTTCTTTAAGCAGCTTAATCACCCTGGCAATCAAGGTAAGGCACCGTTGTCGATGATGACTTTGAGTGCTTTTCAGTGGCTACAAGAAAATGATCAGCTTGGACAATATATTATTAGCCGGAAAATTACCTGATGATCATTACATTGGCGCATTTGCATGCTTGTTTAGATAGGTTAGAAGAGCAAGAAACAAATTTGCTGGTTTGGGGTGATACTGGCGGCTTTTTTAGTGCAGATGAGGTGATCACAATTTTGGAAGGTGTGCTTCCCGATCATGATCCTTACGATGTACTGATGGAATTAACCAGGCATGCAATGCTCATAGAGGCGCCGCACCCTGAAGGACTGACAAATGTGTATCGCACACGGATGGGCGAGTCGGCGTACCTGTACCGTAATTTGCGTCAATGGTTCTTAGGCCAATCGCTGGATCGGTCTCGTACACTCGTATCAGACTTTCGCTTTATTCGACGCCCACGCAGTTACCCTATGCGTGATCAGTTTATAGGAAAGTTACTGCCTCAGTGGTTACAAGTACCGAAACTTAGTAATGCTCAACAGTTGAAAACGGCAATTGAATTATTGCTTGACCCAAACAGTAACCTGCATTTAGCTGGTTTTCAGGCGCGAGCAACATTGCGCATCTTACAGGCCTACAGCGAGCAGCGCGGCGGTAGTAGCCAAGCCTCTGGCACCATTGTCTGTGCCGGAACAGGCAGCGGCAAAACGCTGTCGTTTTATTTGCCAGGACTCGCTTCACTAGCAGCGGATCTATTACTTAATCCCTCTCCTCGAGTACGAATTCTTGCAATCTACCCGCGTAATGAGTTGCTCAAAGATCAGTTCATGGAGGCTTGGGGACAGTGCCGAAAACTCGATGGACTGATGCAGTCAGGCGTCGGTCGAAAAATTCGCATTGGTGCTCTGTATGGTGATACACCTTACAACTGGGGTATGGCCGGGAAGGATTATAAAACGGGGAAACAAAAAACTGAATTTGACCTACTACGCTGCACCACCGACAGTTGTACTGGTCAGATGGAGTGGAATTCTAATCTTAAAGAGGTTAAGTGCAGTCGCTGTGGACACCGTGTTACGGATGATGAGGTGGCGCTGACCCGTAGTTGTCAGACAGACTTACCTCCGGATATTCTGTTTACCACCACCGAGATGCTCAATCGTAGACTTGGTGACTTCAGTTGTAACCACCTGTTTGGTGTAGGCCAGCAGGCAGGTCCGATGTTGGTGCTACTCGATGAAGTGCACACGTACGGTGGTAGCAGCGGAGCTCAAGTTGCTTACTTACTTAGGCGCTGGATGAAGCGCGCTCAATGCCGTCCGCACTTTGTAGGGCTGTCTGCAACCCTGACAGATGCTGAGCGTTTTTTTGGCGAGTTGGTCGGCGCACGCCAAGAGCATGTTGAATTGGTCGAAGCGCTGCCTGATGAAATGATTGACGAGGGTGCGGAGTACCTACTGGTGCTTCGCGGCGACCCAGTTTCCCAGACTGCGTTGCTGTCGACCACCATTCAAGCCTGCATGCTAACTAGGCGTATTCTGGATGTCCGTAAGAGCCGCTCACAAGGCACTTGGGGTAGTAAAACCTTTGTCTTTACCGACGATTTGGATGCCAATAATCGTCTTTATCATCAATTAGCAGATGCAGAAGGTTGGCGCACTAGTAAATGGGGGCTTAAGCCTCATCACCCCTCGCTTGCTAGTCTGCGTGGTCCAAGGGACGGGCGGGATGATGGCGGGCAAGACACAGTCAATCCGCTCGAACGTATACGTCTGGGCCAAGATTGGCGAGCGGCTACCGATATAGGCCATTCGCTGGATGAGGATGATCGTGCGGTAATCGGGCGCACCTCAAGCCAGGATGCCGGGGTGGATGCTGACGCAGAGATTGTTGTTGCCACAGCGTCTCTTGAGGTTGGCTTCAATGATCCGGCAGTGGGGGCTGTGCTGCAACACAAGGCGCCGCGTGATGTTGCATCCTATTTGCAGCGCAAGGGCCGTGCCGGTCGCTCACGCACCATGCGTCCGTGGATGCTTGTAGTTCTCTCAGAGTTCGGTCGTGATCGAGTCGCATTTCAACGCTATGAAGAGTTGCTTAGCCCCGAAATTAAGCGGCAAGGTCTGCCACTGCACAACAGCCATATTCAAAAAATGCAAGCAACTATGGCGCTGCTTGACTGGCTCAGTGCGCAGTTAGGTAGTGGTTCCGTGTGGACGATTCTACGCAAACCGCAAATTAATAAGAGCAACTGCAAGAAACTGCTCATTTTAGTCGAGCAGTTGCTACGGCCAGGTAGTCAGCAAGAGCACTTCAAAACCTATTTGAAAGATGCCCTGCAGGTCGATGACGATACGCTGAAGCGCATTCTCTGGGCGCCGCCGCGTTCGGTGATGCTTGAAGTGTTGCCTACGTTGCAGCGCAAACTGGTGACAGATTGGAGTGCCAACGGCCAACCTTGGGCGGATGTGGTAAGAGGAAGTTCACCGCTCTCGGAGTTCATTCCTGAGGCGCTATTTGCCGAACTTAGTTTGCCGAGTGTTTTTGTTGCTTTGGTGCGGGGGGCGGAGGAGCACATCGAGTGGACGGATCTACCAATTTTTCAAGCCTTGCGAGAGTTTGCCCCAGGGCGAATATCTAAGCGATATGCCATTGACAGCAACCTCGATTCAGACTGGTTAGTGCCCGTAGATTTTGTACCTGAACCGGATACCATTCAGCAGCGCGGGTTTGAAGTCTGTGAGGCTTTTGGCGAGCAGTTACGAGATGAAGGCTTGGTTGCTGGTGATGCGGATAAAACTTTGACGGTACTGCGCCCTAACTCCATATATACCCGGCGTTTAGATCCAAAGTTAGGCCTATCTGAGAAAAGTAACGCGCGACTGATATGGCAGTCCGAATTTCACGTTCCAGCACTAACTGAATTACACAAACCCCCAGTTGGCAGTTGGGGGAAGAATTTGGTCGATGTAACTTTCTGTTTGCATCAGCAAATGACTCCTCTGGAGGTACTACGCTTTAGTACCGACGCAGATGCCACTTTAAGGTTTAGCAAGGGAGCAACTACCAAAATTCGATTTGATTGGCAGCGTAATGGCGAATCCGTTGCCGTTGGTGCCCGCCAATGGGTTGATGGCATGCGATTACGCTTTGCTATCAATGATCAGGTAATAGCTGATATGTTAGCAAATCCACAGGTATTACGAGGATTGCGCCCGATCTACTTCCGGCATCTTGTGGATCAACTGGATATCTTTGGTGGTGACCAATTTAAAGCTAATTGGATCGCAGAGTGCTATCTGGCTGCAGTCGCGGGTGAATTGCTAGATTTGAATCCAAACGATCCGCAACCACTAGTCAGTGCGTTGATTCGGTTGCATTCGAGTGAGGGTATTGAGCGATTGCGCAGCATTCCACAGAGTCTATTTCAGCCTGATGAGCAACTTGATTCAGTGCAAGAGCAGAAGTTACAGGTGGATCTACGGGAGTTATTAGATCGAGATGATTTACTTTGCAGTCTAAAAGTGTGCGCAAATGCCCTCTGGTCTGATGTGCACGTGTTACCGGAATTGGGCCAATGGGCGCGCGCCTTGTTGGCCAATACTCTGGCCGCGGCAGCCCAGCAATCCATGTGTGTGTTGCTGCCCGATGTTGACGAACGGGTTGTATTGGCTGATGCGTTTTGGAGTGAGGGCTACTTAGAGATCTGGTTGAGTGAGGCCGAGGCGGGAGGTAATGGCATCATCACTCGTTTAGAACTGGCATATTTTCAGGATCCGTTGCGCGTACTTAATGTCTTCGCGCGCAGCCTGCAGCCAAGTGATTATGAGCAAATCGACTTTGATCTCTTTCAGTTGCTTGGCCTGGTAGTGAAAGGGGGGGATTTGGCTGGCTCGCTTGCTGAGGTGCGTGGCTGCAGTGATTTACAACAACGGCGTGATGCCAACGCAGAGTTGCACCGTGTTCTGCTCCGTGAAGGCTTTGCCCTTAGCCACAGTTTTTTAAGTGTTTTGCATTCAAGGGCCCTCAGGCCAGGCAGCAATACCAGCACCGATAAGTACCTTCTCAACTTACTGGAGCAGTGGCGAAATTTAGAAAGCTTTAGTGGCTTGGAGTGGGGATTAAATATCGCCGCCCATGCCTTATCCGCCAAAAATCTTGGTGCTCAGGCGTCTGCTGTTGAAGTGTTCCAGGGACTTTGTCGTAATCAGGGGTTATTGTGGCCGCGTGGTAACGCCATCCGTCAGTCTGAAATGAACTACTATAACCCTTTCCAAACGGGCGTCGCCACAACTGAACGGCTGCTAGGTAGCCTCCTCTTTGCTGAGCAAGAGTTGTATGTCCAGTTAACAGTTGATTATTTGGCTGAATTACATCACGTGTTAAAACGAGTAGGGCGAGTGGATCTTTTAATACCGCGTACCCATATCGCCTCAATCTCCAAACTAATAGCCGAGATTCAGCTAAATCCTGTTGATCACTCCGGATTATGGTTATATCCCCGCATTGGGGCTATGAGGCGGTTACAAGATGGCATGGTATTGAGGATCGAACTGGCCGAGGCCATTCAATAAGAGTTTTTGCTATGAATGAACAGCGGCAAATTTTTCTACACGGTCCCCTAGGTCGTCGACAATTTCGCGAGGTACTGGGTGGGTTGATGTCCGGCTTATTGCTTAACCCTGAGCCTATTTGGTTGGTATCGCCCTGGCTGAGCGACTTTCCGCTATTGGACAACTGTTCAGGGCAGTGGGACACATTAGAACCAGGTTGGGGCAGTAGAGAGGTTAGTTTTAATGAAGTGCTAGCGAAGGCAGTTAATGGCGGGTGCCGTTTACGGGTAGTGACCCGTGACGATGCGTACAGTCGTCGGTTTGTTCAACAATTGAGCGGTCGCCTAATTACCGGTCATGATTTTTTTTGCCAGTTCAGTGAACAAGTTCATACCAAAGGCCTACTTACCAACAGTTGTTTTTTGAAGGGCTCAATGAATTACACCTGGAGTGGAACAAACCGTAATGACGAACATGTCATGCTGACCAGTAATTCTCAGATAATTTCTGAAGCATTATTAGAGTTTGAAGAACATTACCGCTTCGAGGCACATTCATGAACACTATACCGACATGGTTGCATCCTTTTTTTGCGGTCGATAACCAGATCGATCCTGGCAAAGTGCTTGCTGGGAAATACCCGCAGCCGTATCAGAATTTGTTGGAGCCTTTGGTGCAAAGTGCCTGTGCGGGGCAGTGGCCTTTACTGTTGCCATACAGTCGCCCGCCGGAATTATGGTTCTACGCAGCTGCGGAGGATGGCCGCGCTCTGGAGGAGTTACGCCAGGTATTGGCGGCGTTTTTGGGGACAGCGGATACTTGTTTTGATTATGGGTTGATCATCAATCCAAATACTGAAGGGCAGAGAGCATTGCTAGCGCATGCCCCAGCAGGATTATTGCGTATTGATTTACTTGGCGAGGTGAATGAGCAGCAAAAAAATCGGGTTTTTACAGTACTAGCTAACGTGCTGAAGTTGTATCAACAACGTCCTGCGCTTACCTCGTTAGCCAAACGACCAATAGGTCGAGTGCTGCGTGATTTTATGCTGGCCTACCGATTACATGATGGTGAGGATGCTTGGCGTTTTTATGGAGAACTCAAGAACTCGGGAGGCTTCACTCCACCTAATCTGCTGTCCTTGGAGTTGCAGGCCTTAGCTTCAGCGGATCGTTGGGAGGACATCGTTAATCATCCGCGGTTGCCCAGTCTGCTCGGTGGCCGTATTCCTTTACGATTAGTTCGCGTATTGCTTCGAGCACTTGGGCAGTTGGGACTTAATCGACTGCTAATTACTGAGGCCATAGGTGAGGAGTCGAGGGACGAATTGGCCGATTTGTGCCGCCTATTAAGCCCACTTTTTATGACTGTTCCGTTGTTTGAATATCACGAAAGCTTTAAACAAGATTGGCAGTTGTGGGTTGCCGGTGCTGTTACTTTAAGGTGTGCACAGATTCAGCAGCAGTTACCTGGCTTTATCGACTCGGATTGGTTTCGAAAATTGCTGCATTGGGCGGATTTGGTTGCGGTAAATCAATCTGAAGCTGAAATAGAATCGGTTGTTTTTGAGTCAAAAAATCAGAAGGAGGGGCCAGGGGCGGTGCAAGCGTTACTGCAACGCTCGTTGGATGTGCCATTAGTTGAGTTGCAGCAATTGTGGCAGCAATTACAGGCTATGCCTGCATCGTGGTTTGAGCCGTTGAAATCATTACCTATGATGACTGCGATTTTGCAAGATTTGCAAAAACGCTATTCTAGAGAACAGTTGGGTGGTTGGGATAGTTGGCTTCAGCGCTTGCTTGATACCGAGTTACCGACTGGTGTACTGGAGAGAGATGCACAAGAGTATTGCGAAAATTGGACAGTTGAGTCCTTTCATTCAGACAGATTGCTTAAGTGCATTAAGTCTGGGTCTCCTGTGGGGCAGACGATTCTTCGTAACACGCTACCGTTGTTGCTAGATTGGTTGGAAGAGCGCGATGTGGTTTGCCAAGGAGTTGTTTGGTTAGAATTGTTGGAATTGCTTGCTCTTGACTCTATAGTCAATCCAGCACTGCTGTCGCTAGCCGCACAATTGACGCAGTTGATGTTGGAGCAACCGTTCTCAGTCGATGAGTATACGCGGTTGGTCGATTCTATATTGATGCTCTGGGAGGTCAATAAAGGGCCTGAAGCGTATACCGGCATGCTTGAGTTGATGGATGTGCTGCTGGACGCACCTTGCCCGGCAGAGCCATTGCGTCGTCAAGTTTGGCAATCACTACAGGATTTCGCGACAAAGCACTGGAGACAAATTAAAGATCCAGCAATACGCGAACTGACCTTTGTATTAATGCAGGAGATTCTCGAGGTTGGTGAGCCAATCCCGGATTTTAGCAATAACAAGGATTCTGAATCAGATAGCGATTCAGTGATAGGATTAACCCCTAATTTACAAGGAAAATTGTTGGGTATTTATACTCTCACAGAAGGTGCCGCTCGCCGCGCACGGGGCGTACTAGAAATGATTTTCACTGGACTGACGGTAGAGATCAACAGTGATCATACCGCTACTCCAGCCTTGTGCCATCTGGCCAAAACGGCCGATTATTTTGTGTTCTCTTCTCGTAGTTCAAAGCATCAGGCATTCTATCCGGTGATAAATGTAAGAGGGGATATTATCTACCCGTATGGTAAAGGTGCTTCAAGCATAGTTCGTGAGTTTATAGAAGGGTTAAAGCGGAAGGCTATTTAGGTGTTGGTGTGAACTGATATATCAGTCAGACTTGTTCTAAGGGATCATCAGTACTTTGTGCATTTGTAGGCCGAGTTTCCACTTTGGATGAGTTTTGCAGTATTTTATGGTCAGTTCAATGTTTAGGTGGGCCTCTGGTCCATCCATTGGCTGGAGATAGAAATGGTTGAAGGTGAGGTGTTCAAATTTTTCTGGTTGTGCTTCAGTTTGTGGAAAAACTAATTTTAATTCATCGCCTTGAGTAATCTTTAATTCGGCTGTGGATTTAGGGCTGACGCAAATCCAGTCAATCCCGCTTGGCGGTATTATTGTGCCGTTTGTTTCCACAGCCACAGTAAAGCTATGTTTGTGCAGTGCTTCTACTAAAGCATCATCTACCTGCAGCAGCGGTTCTCCTCCGGTCAATACCACATACTTATGATCTTGATGGGAGATAGGCCAGAACGAATCAATGGCATGGGCGAGGGCTTCAGCGTTTTTGAATTTACCCCCACCTTCACCATCTGTTCCCACAAAATCGGTGTCGCAGAATGTACAGATCGCACTAGCCCTATCCTGCTCCCGTCCTGACCAGAGGTTGCATCCAGCAAATCGGCAGAATACCGCGGGTCGACCCGCTTGGTTGCCTTCCCCTTGAAGGGTGTAAAACATTTCTTTGATGCTGTAAGTCATTTTGTTTACTCATCTGATTCAAATAGGTGGCGAGTGCACTGATCCGCCACCGCTGAACCATCATCAATCTCGTTCTTGAATGTACTGCTCATATCCAGTTTTGCGCAGTTCGCAAGCTGGGCACGTTCCACACCCGTAGCCCCATTCATGTTTCTGCTGTCGAGTCCCGAGGTAGCAGGTGTGGGACTCTTCTTGAATCAGGCTAACAAAATCTTGACCGCCTAGGTTTTCAGCCAAACGCCAGGTCTGCGCTTTGTTGAGCCACATCAAGGGCGTTTCAATGATCACGGGAGCATCCATCCCGAGACTCAAGGCCACCTGGGTGGCTTTAAGGGTGTTGTCCCGGCAGTCTGGGTAGCCTGAGTAGTCGGTTTCGCACATTCCCCCGACCAGCACTGTGAGGCCCCGTCGGTAGGCAATCGTGGCTGCGAACGTCAAGAACAGCAGATTCCTACCGGGTACAAACGTATTGGGAAGTCCATTCTTTTCAAACTCTATGGTTTTCTCAGCGGTCATCGCCGTATCGCTGATCTGGCCGAGTAATTTGAGGTCAAGCACGTGATCCTCACCGAGTCGCTTGGCCCAGTTCGGAAATCTGTTACGTACCTCCTGCAAGATATTCAGCCGACATTCGAGTTCGATTCGATGCCTCTGGCCATAATCAAAGCCAATGGTCTCGACGTGCTCGTATCGTTCCAGCGCCCAGGCAAGGCAGGTGGTTGAATCTTGTCCGCCTGAAAAAAGAACTAAGGCTTTGCTGTGCATACTGCTCTCCTCGGAACTGGGTCTGATTTAGCGCCGTTTCAGTTCTTGCTTGAGTTTTTCGGTCAGATACTTAGTGAGCAATCCGATATCAGTGGGCGTGTTCTGGATACCATTCCAGGGGCGACGGTCGGTTTCAGAAATGTGCCAATCGCCACTTGTCCATGCCGTATGTGGTTTCAAAAGTTTTAGACCTTTGATAAAGCCTTCCTTGCTGGTTGTGCCTTGATCGGAGTAAAGCAACTCCATAACGAAGCTCAAAGACACCAGGCCCGCCCCGTGCTTCAAACGTGAATTCCTGGGCGCTAGTCCTTCCCATTCCGATTTGAAAACTACACGCACTGCATGGAAGAAGTTATTGATAAGTTCGATGCTGCGCCCCTCAAAGTCATCAAACTTCATGAAGCTACGAATCGCGCCATCATTCGCAGAGTTCATCACGAACTTCTGCATCGCCATGTCGCTTAGTACTCCTCTAGGATTCGTATGTTGTTTGATCTCGCCAAAGAGAGAGGAATTAGGCAGAAAGTTCAACAAGTCAATAATGCGAGCAGCAAATTTACGACTCGTGAACCGTTCTGGCAGGCCGTCAACAGTCGGTAAAAGTTCATAAATCAGCGATTTAGGCAGCGGCCTCGTATTGTTGACGAGCACAAACTGCTGTCGCAGTTCGTTGTAGTCTTTACAAATCAATGCAGATACAAATACCTGGAATCCAGGTTTTTCCATCGTCGCAAGGGCGCTGAGTCGTTGTTGTCCATCGACCACAAAGCCTGGCTTGGATTCGGTAGCATCAATAATGATTTCTACAATCCCTTCGCCGAGGTCTTTAATCGTTACCCCATCCAGAAAGGCCAAGATAATTGCGTTAGGAAGCAATGCATCGTCGCGCTGAAGATAGTCACGAATATCTCTGATGTGCGACGCGACTTGATGGCGCTGAAAGCCTTTGAGGTGGCCTTCTTCATCGCGGCCGACTCTCTCAATTTCAGAAAAATCTAAAATTTCATTTGGAGTGGCCGCAAACGAAAATACATCATGCCCGGAGGCCTGTTGGGCGCGCACACCCTTAAATCGATAGATCATTGTTTCGAAAGTTCCAGAGTTTTCTGAAGGTGGCGGTGGTACACGCCTAAGTTGTGAAATCCGCGTCTTTTGTTTCGATTGCTAGCTCGAAAGATAATAGTTTCAATACCCGCTGACTGACAAATTGAACATTGGCATTTTTGCCACGGTTTATCTCTCAGCGTGGGTGAGATTAGTCGGACATGCTTGGCGATTTCTTTTTCCATTTCTATTGATGATGATATCGATCCGGAAAGAGTCAGTCGGAGATAGTCTACTAGCACGGCTAAAGTTGAATCAAAGTCGAGCAGGTTTTTATCGTAGTCGCGGATTGCTAGCAACGCCGCTTTTTCTTTGATTTGTAACTCTTCTGCGCTCAGAGTGCCTTTTTTTATTCCTTGCATCAGGCGTGGATTTTCAATCGCCTGAGGAATGCGGATAGCTGTGTAGTAGTCCAGTTTGCTTGTATTGTTGCCCATGTAGTAATTACACTTCGCATCTTTAAATGCGCGTATAAGGGGGGAGGTTGAGTCAAAACTGGTAATGCCATATCCGGTGAATTCATGGATGTTCTCGGCTTTAGCAAACCCCAGCAGATGAATATTTGTCTCGGGCTTAAGTACCGCTCGAAGCTCTTTCAGAACCTCATGGATTTGATCGACTTTCAAAGGTACTAGACCTCCGATCGCCAAGTAGCGATAACCCATGTCTTCGAGTTGTTTTGCAGCGTTCGCCATGCTTTGAGGAGACCAACCCTGTACCGCTCCAAGAGGTTCGAAAGGCCATTCCGCCTCCTTCACTAAACGCAGAAACTCTTGCGCATTTTTGAGCGTAATTTCGTACCGAAACAGCACATCTTCCGACTGGCTCATCGCTGGAGGATTGCTGGAGTCGCAGTTGAATATGATGTGGTCCGGCGAGCAACCGTGGGTGAATCCCGCATCTGAGTAGAACTCTACTACTTCGCTTGGGCTATACGCAGGGGTAGGGTGTTCTACATAGGCGAAAGCCCCGCAGTCACCTAGGACCATCGTATCTTTGAACTGAATGCCATCGAGTCGTAGAAATTTGCGCGCGCCTTCTCTGAGGAAGCGCTGCTGCTCGGAAGTCGAGTACCGAACCTTTGAATTAGCGACGCCATTTGCAGGTCGCACTGCGCTCATCGAGACCAAGAGCCCATCATAAGGGACGGGGGTCATCATTTCGTGCGCATACTGGTCATCCCAGTATCTCTTCCGGCCCGGCGCATTTCGATCGTTGATGAAATCGTAGTCCGGGTCTACGTAGTCTTGGGTGTCGGCGTATAAAAATTTCATTGGTGAGCGCTGGTCATATAGAGGCGGATCAAGGTTTCTTGCAGCGCCTTGATATCTTGAGGGGTGCTTTGGATTTCATTCCACTGGACATTAATCATCGGCCACTGACCTGATGTCCATGCGCAGTAAGGGGCTACTCTGGCCAGTTCTTGTAGCACGGCTTCGTAGGTTTCGCGCTGACCACCGATTTTGGCGTAGATCCGATCCATAAGCACTCCCATGGCGATGATCCCCGCTGAGTGCATGAGTCGACTGCTCTTGGATTCAAGTGCCCACGCCTCTGGAAACGTATCACGCACTGCCCGCCAAAAGGTCGTCAGTAGGTTGTACATGGACTCAACGTTCGCCGCACCGTCGGTGCTGGAGGTGTAGGGAGCCAACGCCCCCAACGGATTACTGATGCTATTGCGGATCATCGTTATTACAGCGGTGTCAGTGATCACTGCTTTGCTATTTTGCTCGGACGACCGCTTTATGAGTTTGTGGAAAGGGGAGTTGGGATCGCGGCTAAGAAGCCCGCACAACTCAGCTGGTGCCTTGCGAGCACTCAGTTCGCGGGGCAAAAGGATGCTGCCTGTCTCCGGCAGTAGTTCGTTGATCAGTCGAGTGGGCAAGGGTTTGGCCTTGTTGACCAAAATAAATTGCTCGCGCTGGGTGGTCAGGCTGTCGGATACAAAACCGATCACTGGCACAGGAAGATCCGAATTGGCCGCTTTCGCCAACGCCAATGAGCGCTGTTGCCCGTCCACGATCCAGGCAGACCTCATTCCTTCCTCCCTGATAGGGATCGTCAGCGTGCCCGCTTGCGAAAGCCCCGCGTCGCCTGTCGGCTTGCTTCCGCGTGCTGCAACAAAACGCAGGTCAGGAGACAGCGCTAAGATAATTGCATTGGGAAAAAGTACATTTCCCTGATTGAGGTACTCAGTGATCCCTTTGACATGACTCTTAATCTCGGGGCGCTGAAAACCCTTGAGGGGACTGCTGTCTTCCCGCGACAGGCGGCTGATGTCGGCAATTCGGACCAGGTCAGATCCCCTGATGAATAATGCATACACATCAAGGTTGTCACCTTGCGTGGTGCGTAGTGCACGCACCACAATCGCATCTTCGCTCGTCATGCTTTGCTCTCTATGCTGTCTTGACCTTTGATGTCCTGCCAGATCCTCCGAAAGCGCGATTGCTCGCACGACACCAGGGCGTCGTCTCTTAAGTAGCGTAACAATCGGGTGGAACTGCCTTGGTAGTCAGCCCACACACACTCAAGCATGTAGGCAATTTCACTGTCCGATGCGCGCCGCCGGATGGTCGTTTTTGCTAGGGATAAAAGATCCATCGCCGCGCTGACGCTCTTTCGAGCGATCTCAGCAGGAGCACTCGACAGTTCAAGAATC
>Ga0163161_10000407_pt1 | contig 36065 bp, 32 predicted proteins | sample S45metaG_FD_129847 | JGI IMG/M metagenome (GOLD analysis project Ga0163161, IMG submission 129847) | Switchgrass rhizosphere microbial communities from Kellogg Biological Station, Michigan, USA - S4-5 metaG | ecosystem: Host-associated > Plants > Roots > Rhizosphere > Soil | place: USA... | reverse complement strand
GTGCTCGAATGGACCAACCCCGGCTGCCCCTTCGTGCGCAAGCACTACGGCAGCGGCAACATGCCCGCCACGCAGAAGGCCGCGACCGACAAGGGCGTGGTGTGGCTGGCCATCAACTCCACCGAGCGCGCCGCGAGCGACTACCTGAAGGCCGATGCGCTCGATGCCTGGATGAAGTCGCAATCGGCCGCGCCCACCGCGGTGCTGATGGACGAGGACGGCGTCATCGGCCAGGTCTACGGCGCGCGCACCACGCCGCACATCTTCATCATCGATCCCAAGGGCACGCTGGTGTATGCGGGCGGCATCGACAGCATCGCCTCGGCGCGCGCGGACGACATCAAGACCGCGACCAACTACGTGAACCAGGCACTGGGCGAAGCCTTCCGCGGCAAGCCGATCTCGGCTGCCACCACGCGGCCTTATGGCTGCTCGATCAAGTACAAAGCCTGACGCGCACACGCCGTCACTCTTCGAGTGACAGCTACCTGACCCGCACAGTCAGGTAGCGGTCGGGGAGCCCGACCTACCCTTGGCGAACACACATCGCCAAAGGGGACAAACCAGATGAACACCGCGCCTTCCGCTGCGCAACAAGGCGCGGCCGCTCGCCCGTCTTCCACGGCCTCCTCCTCGAAATTCGCCACCGTCCTGCGCGTTACCGGCGGCAACTTCATGGAGATGTTCGACTTCTTCCTGTTCGGCTTCTACGCCACGCAGATCTCGAAGGCGTTCTTCCCCGCGGGCAACGAGTTCGCCTCGCTGATGCTCACCTTCATGACCTTCGGCGCGGGCTTCCTGATGCGTCCGCTGGGTGCGATTTTCCTGGGCGCATATGTCGACCGCGTCGGCCGCCGCAAGGGCCTCATCGTCACGCTGGCGCTGATGGCGCTCGGCACGCTGCTCATTGCCTGCGTGCCGGCCTACGCGACCATCGGCGTCATCGCGCCGCTCTTGGTGCTCATCGGCCGGCTGCTGCAGGGCTTCTCTGCGGGCGTCGAGCTGGGCGGCGTGTCGGTGTACCTCTCGGAGATGGCCACGCCGGGCCGCAAGGGCTTCTACGTGAGCTGGCAGTCGGCCAGCCAGCAGGTGGCCATCGTCGTGGCGGCCGCGCTGGGCTACTGGCTCAACGTGACCTTCACATCGCAGGAGATCGGCGACTTCTACTGGCGCGTGCCCTTCTTCGTCGGCTGCCTGATCGTGCCGGTGCTGTTCATCATTCGCCGCTCGCTGCAGGAGACCGAGGAGTTCATGGCGCGCAAGCACCGCCCCGATGCGCGCGAGATCTTCCAGTCGATGATCGCCAACTGGGGCCTCGTGGTCGCCGGGATGATGCTGGTGTCGATGACCACCGTGTCGTTCTACCTGATCACGGTCTACACGCCGACCTTCGGCAAGTCGGTGCTGCACCTGAGCACGACCGATGCGCTCATCGTCACCCTGTGCGTGGCGATCTCGAACTTCATCTGGCTGCCGATCATGGGCGCGCTGTCGGACCGCGTGGGGCGCAAGCCGCTGCTGATCCTGTTCACGGTGCTCACCATCCTCACCGCGTACCCGTCGCTCAAGTGGCTGGTGGGCGCGCCGAGCTTCGCGCGCATGCTCGAAGTGGAGCTGTGGCTCTCGTTCCTCTATGCGAGCTACAACGGCGCGATGGTGGTGGCGCTCACCGAGGTGATGCCGGTGAACGTGCGCACGGCCGGCTTCTCGCTGGCCTACAGCCTGGCGACGGCGCTGTTCGGCGGCTTCACGCCGGCCATCGCGACCGGGCTCATCGAGATGACCGGCGACAAGGGAGCGCCGGGCCTGTGGATGACCGCAGCCGCCATCTGCGGGCTGATCGCCACACTCGTGCTCTACCGGCGCAACGTGAGCCCCGCCGATGCGCGGCGCGTGCCGGTGGTCTGAGCTTTTTTCTCAGACCAGCCGCAAGCCGCCGTCGCACTCGATCACCGTCCCGGTCGTGTAGCCGTTCTCGATCAGGAACTGGATCGCATGCGCCACGTCCTGCGCCTGGCCCACGCGGCCGACGGGCAGAATCTCCACCTGCTGGCGAAAGAGATCGTCCTTCATCGCGGCGGGCATGCGGTTCCACCAGGGCGTGTCGATCAGTCCCGGTGACACCGCATTCACCCGGCTGGGTTTGAGCTCCCGCGCCAGGCTGCCGACCATCGCCTCGAGCGCGCCGTTGATGGCCGCGAGTCCCGCGGTGCCGGGCAGCGAATTGCGCGCCGAAATCGCGGTCACGAAGGTGATGCTGCCGCCCTTGCGCAGCACGCGCGCACCCGCTTGCGCCGCTTCGAGCTGCGGCCAGAACTTGGCCTCGAAGCCACGCCGGAGCGACTGCAGGTCGAGTTGCACGAACTCGCCCGCGCCCTCGCCGCCGCTCAATGTGAGCACGAGGTGATCGATCGTCCCGGTCGTCTCGAAGAACGCGTCGAGCGCGCCGCGGTCGCTCGCATCGAACGCGGCGCCGCTCACGTTGTTGCCCATGCCGCCGATGGCGTCCCGCAGCTTGCCGTTGTCGCGTCCCGTCGCGATGACGCGCGCGCCCGCCGCCGCGAGCCGCCGCACGGTCTCCAGGCCCACGCCGGACGAGCCGCCGACGACCACCACTGTCTGCTGTGCCAAAGCCATGTCGAACTCCTTTGAATGCCTGACGAGCCTTCAGGTTAGGGAGCACCGGCCTATCATTCAAATTGTTTGAAAGCATGAGCCACATCAACGAAAGTGATTTCAGGCGGCTCGACCTGAACCTGCTGCTGGTGTTCCACGCGTTGCTGCACGAGCGCAGCGTCACGCGTGCGGCGCAGCGCCTGTTCATCGGCCAGCCTGCGCTGAGCGGCGCGCTCAAGCGGCTGCGCGCCGCGCTCGGCGACGACCTGTTTGTGCGCACCTCGCACGGCATGACGCCGACGCCCCGCGCACTCGAGCTCGCGCGCGTCATCGAGCCGCTGCTGCTCTCATTGCAGCAGGCGCTGCATGCGAAGCCGGTGTTCGACCCAGCCAAGGCCGAGCGCGTGTTCCGCATCGGCTTGAGCGACGCGCTCGAAGTGGCGCTGATGCCGCAGCTCATGCGACGCCTGTCGGCCGAAGCGCCGGGCGTACGACTGATCGCGCGCGCCGCCGATCGCACCAATGCACCCGGCATGCTCGACGCGGCCGAGATCGAGCTGGCCGTGGGCGTCTTCATCGACTGCGCCGCGTGGCACCGGCAGCGCGCGCTGTTCGACTGGCACTTCGTCTGCGTCTACAACCCCGAACTCGTCAAGGCGCGCGGCAAGCGGATCACGCTCAAGGAGTACCTGCGCCATCCGCACCTGCTCACCTCGTTCAGCGCCGACCTCAGCGGCCTGGTCGACGAGCTGCTGCGCGAACAGGGGCTTTCGCGCCAAGTCGTGTTCTCGAGCCGCAACTTCGCCACCAGCCCCTTCATCGTGCGGCAGATGGCAGCCATCACCACCGTGCCCACCTTCGCCGCGGCCACCTGGCGCGACGCGCTGGGGCTGGCGGTGAGCCCGTTGCCTTTCGATACGCCAAGCTACGCCGTATCGCTCCTGTGGGCCGCGGCCCACGACGGCGATCTCGGGCTCCAGTGGCTTGTTTCGCTGATGGGCGAGGTTTTCGGCGGCAAACCCGTTCGTTGACCCAGCGCGCACTGCGCGTAGACCGGGAACGCATCGGGCCGCCGGCCCGGGTGGAAACACCGATGATCGCCCGCCGCCGCATGCCTATCCTGCGGAAGCGCTTTCGGCGCGCCCCAAGAGAGACACCACGGCATGAACGCACATCACTTCAGCACGCTGCTCGAACACCCCGAGGACCGGCAGGCATGCTGGGGCCGGATCAGCGAGTCGTACTTCGGCGCGCTGCGCGTGCAATGCCTCGATACGGGTACCTTCGATGCGCGCATGGACGCCTACACGCTGGGTCCGCTGGGCATGTACATGATCGAGGCCCCCTCCCACCGCGTGGCACGGCCCGACACACGCCAGGAGATCGTGCTGGACGACCACTACAAGCTGGTGCTGCAGCTCGGCGGCCACGGCCACATCTCGCAACGCGACCGCGAGTTTCATCTGCACCCCGGCGACTGGAGCCTCTACGACCCGCGCGTGCCGTATGCGATCACCAACCCCGAGCGCTCGCGCCTCCTGGCCATCACGATCCCGCGGCAGCAGTTCAAGGGCATGAAGATCCCCGACCTGCACACCTGCGAGGCGCACACGCCAGCGATGCGCGGGCTCTATGCGGTGCTGGGCTCGTTCCTCACCTCGCTGGCCGACCAACTGCCCTCGCTGCCCGACGCGGTCGGCCGCTCGGTCAGCGACACCGTGCTGAGCCTGCTCGCATCGACGCTCGCCACGCACTCCGACGAGCAGTTCGGCGCGCATCCGATCCCCGGCGTGCTGAAGGCCCGCGTCAAGCAGTTCGTGCATGCGCACCTGGCGGACCCCGCGCTGTCGCTGGACCTCATCGCGCAGCAGCTGCGCTGCTCCAAGCGCTACCTGCACCGCGTGTTCGAGGACGAAGACCAGACGCTGGACCGCTTCATCTGGCAGATGCGGCTCGAACGCTGCAGCGAGGCGCTGCGCAACGCGGCAGGGCGCCGCATCTCGGTGTCCGAGATCGCCTTTGCCTGGGGCTTCAACAGCAGCGCGCATTTTTGCCGCGCATTCAAGGTGCATTACGGCGTGGCGCCGCGCGAGTTCCAGCGGCGCGAGGCCGAGCAGGCGCTCGCCTCGGCGGCGCTGACGCACTGACGCACTGACGCTCTGAAGCCCTGCCGGGCCGAAGCTAGGCCGCAGCCAGGTAGCTGCTGTGCAGGATCTCCGGCCGGCTGCGCAGTTCTTCCGACGATCCCGCGAACGCCATCCGACCACGCTCCAGCACATAGGCGCGGCTGGAGACGGCCAGCGCCACGGTCGTGAACTGTTCGATCAGCAGCACGCCGACGCCCTCGTGCGCAACCTGCTGCACCACTTCCACCAATCGCTTGACCACGGTGGGCGCGAGCCCCAGCGAGAGTTCGTCGATCGCCAGGTAGCGCGGCTTGCCGATCAGTGCCTGCGCGATGCAGACCATCTGCTTCTGCCCGCCCGAGAGCGAGCGTGCGGGCAGCGCGAGCTTCACGCGCAGCTCTGGAAACACCGCAAGCACCTGCTCGACGGCGTCCGCCACGCGCGATGCGGGAAGCGCCGTTGCAGCCGCGCGCAGGTTGTCGAGCACCGACAGGTCGCCGAGCACGCGATGCCCTTCCGGCACCACCGCCACGCCCAGCGCGCGCACCCGCTCGGGGCGCTGGCCGTGCAGCGCGTGGCCTTCGACCTCGATGCGCCCGCCGGCGAGCGGCAGCACGCCGGCAATGGCCATCACCGTGCTCGACTTGCCCGCGCCATTGGCGCCGAGCAGCGCGGTCACCTCGCCCGGAGGCACCAGGAGGTCGATGCCGTGCAGCACCGCCTTGCCGCCGCGCTGCAGGCGCAGATCGTGAATGCTCAGCATGTCATTCCGTTCCCAGGTAGGCCTTGCGCACGGCCGGATCGTCGAGCACCGCGCGCGTCGGCCCGAGCGCGAGGCGGCGGCCGAAATCGAGCACCAGCGTCTGGGTGCAGGTGGCTGCGATCAGGTCGACGTCGTGGTCGATGAGCAGTACCTGCGCGCCGCAGAAGGCATGCACCGAGCCGATCACGCGGCGCAGCGCGCCGGCCTCCTGCTCGGTGAGGCCTGCGCCGGGCTCGTCGAGCAACAGCAGCTTGGGCGCGCCGACCAGCGATTTCGCGATCTCCAGCATGCGGCGCTGAAACAGGTTGAGGCGCTGGCCCAGCACCGTCGCCACGTCGAGCAGGCCGGTGTGAGAGAGCGCACGCGCCACCTGCGCCACCGCCTCGCCGCGTGCATGCGGTACGTGGTCGAGCAGGGCGCGCACGTTGTCCCACACGCTGAGGTCTTCCACCACCTGCTCGGTCTGGAACGAACGCCGCAGGCCGAAGCGCACGCGCTCGATGGGCTTCAGCCCCAGCAGGTCGGCGCCGTCCACCGTGACGCTGCCGGCGCGCGGCTGCACGAGGCCGCTCAGCACATTGACCAGCGTGGTCTTGCCCGCGCCGTTCGGCCCGATCAGGCCGCACACGGGCGCATCGAGTTCAGCGCTGAGCCCGTCGATGGCCTTGACGCCGCCGAAGGCCACGGTGAGATCGTTCACCCGGATCATGGGCCGGCCTCCTTGCCGCCGCGCGCGAACCGCTTGCGCACCGCATCGAACGCACCTGCCAGTTGCCCTGCGATGCCGCTCGGCGCGGTGATGAGCGCATGCAGCAGCGCAACGCCGAAGAAGATCATCGCGAGATAGCCGTTCACGCCGAAGTCCGTGAGCAACGCCGGCACGGCGCGCAGTAACAGCCCCGCGATCAACGCACCGGCCCAGTGGTACACGCCGCCCACCACGGTGAGCGCGAACAGCATCACCGAATCGCCCGCGGTGAAGGCGCGCCCGTCGAGCTGGCCCACGCCGCCCGCGAGCAAGGCGCCCGCCACGCCGGCGCAGAAGCCCGCGAGGCCGAAGGCCCAGGTCTGGTAGCGCAGGATGTTCACGCCGGCCGCCACGGCCGCGGCCTCGCCGCGCCGGATCAGCGCCCACGAGCGGCCGGCCCGCGTGCGCCGGTGCAGCTCGATCAGCGCCAGCATCGCCGCCAGCCACACCGCCACGTAGCGGAAGTACGCCGCATCGGACAGCGCCAGCGCGGGCCGCGGCATCATCAGCCGCTCGCTGCCGAACACGCGGCCCAGCCAGCCCGCGCCGCCGTCGGGAAAGCCCATGACGTTGATCACCACCTGGAAGCCGCCGGCCATCATCATCGTGACCAGCGCGAGGTACAGGCCCTTGAGCCGCAGCGCCGGCAGCCCCGCGAGCATGCCCACCGCGCACGACAGCAACCCGCCCGCGAGCACCGACAGCTCGAAGGGCCAGCCCAGCCCGTGGCCCGCGCGCAATGCGATCCAGCCGCCCGCGCCGAGCAGCGCGTACTGGCACAGCGACACCAGCCCCAACTGGCCGTAAAGCAGCGCCACGCCCGCCGCCGCGATCGACAGCGCGAGCGACGAAGTGAGTGTCTTGATCCAGTAGGCATTCGCCAGCCACGGCACGGCGATGCCGATGAGCAGCACGCAGCCCACCATCACGGCCAGCGAAATGTGGGCGCGGCGCGATGCCTCGGCCAACGAGGCAGGGACCGCTGCGATACCTTGAACCGGCGCGTCGTTGAGGATCGACGCGCTCATGCCTGCCGCGTCCCCGTGCGAAAGAAGACGATCATCGCCAGCGCAATCAGGAACGGCGTGGCCGTGCGAAAGGCCGCGAAGCCCGGCACCGTGATTGCCAGCGCCTCCAGCACGCCGATGGCGATGCCGCCCGCCACCGTGGCCGGCAGCGAATGCAGCCGCCCGATGATCGCCGCGGCAAAGGCCGGAATCACCAGGAAGGTCAGCAGCGTGGCCTGCAAACGCACGATGTTCGCAAGCAGCAGCCCGCACACGCCGGCGAAAGCGCCGCTGAGCACCCAGGCCACCGTGTCCACGCCGAGCACGCGAATGCCCAGCAGCGCGCTCAGGTCGCGGTCGTTGGCCAGCGCGCGCATCTTCAAGCCCACGCGCGTCTTCGACAGCAAGAGGCCCACGCCGCCCATCATCAGCACCGCCAGCGCGAGCCCCAGGGCCCGCGTGTGGGTGAGCCGCACCTCGACCTCGCCGAGCACGAAGTCGATCGCGCCCGCATCGGTGGGCAGCACCAGCCGGCGCGGCTGCTCGCCCCAGTACCACTCGGTGAAGCCCACCACCACCAGCGCGAAGCCCAGCGTGGCGATGCTGCGGATGGTCGGATCGCGGTGCGACAGGCGCGGCGCCAGCAGCCTCCCGTAGGCCAGCGACAGCAGCATCGACGCGACGATGGCCGCGCACCACGCGAGGCCCTGCGGCCAGTCCGCCTCGAGCAGCGACCAGGCCACATACGCGCCGAGCGCGCCGATGGCGCCGAACGCGAAATTCAGCACCCCCGAGGAGCGATAGAGCACCACCAGCCCCACGCCCGAGAGCGCATACACCGCGCCCAGGCCCAGGCCCGAGATGACGAAAGGCAGGTAGTCTTCCATGGCTCGGTGCGCCTACTTGAGGCCCATCTTCTGTTCGTCGGCGCGAATGTCCACCAGCTCCGGATCGTCCGCCGTCAGGCAGCCGCCGGGCGCAAAGCGCCAGCCGTTGCCATCCGGACTCGCGACCGGCCCGCTGTTGTTGGCGTTGTGGCGGTTGCCGTTGCCCACGTAGAAGGGCTTGCACAGGATGTCGCTCCTGAAGTCGCTGACCTTGCGCAGCGCATCGGTCACGCCTGCGCGGTCGATCTTCTTCGGGTCCATCTTGAGCAGCGCTTGCGTCACGATGCGCGCGGCGACGTAGCCGCCCTGCGAGAAGGTGTCGCGCGGATCGCTCTTCGCGCCGTACTTGTCCATCACCGCGATCCAGTTCTTGTTGTCGGGCCCGGCCGATTCGACCGGGTTGAATTCGAGGTTGACGTCGAAGTTGCCCTTCCAGTAGGGCCCGATGGCCTTGGGCACGTCGGCGTTGTAGGCCGGCGCGGACGACACGAAGTGGATCTTCTTGCCCAGGTTCTGCTGCTCTGCGGCGGCCAACATGGGCACGAGGATGCCCTTTGGCACGTTCATGATGATGGTGTCGGGCTTCTTCGCGGCCGCCTGCAGCATGGTGGACGTGGCGTCGGCCGAGCCCGGGTCGATGGCGATGGTCTCGACCTCCACGCCGTTCTTCCTGCCCCACTCTTTCGGCCCTTCGCAGGCCCAGTTGCCCAGGCTCGGGATGTTCGGAATGATGCAGACCATCTTCTTGGACTTGTACTTCTGCGCCGCGTACATCGCGGCGATGGTGGCCGACACGCGCGGCCCCGCATTCACCGGCACGTAGTTGCGTGCGTTGAAGCATTCGCGCGGCACGCCGGTGCCGGCGATCACCATCACGCCTTCGTCGGCGTACATCTTGGCGTTGGCGCCGCACTCCACGAAGCTGGTGCTGCCCGCGAGCGCGACCACCTTGCGGTCCTTCACGAGTTTGGAGGCCACCTGCGCGGCGGTCTCGGGGTTCCACTGGTCGTCGACCACGATGTAGTCGACCGGCCGGCCGTTGATGCCGCCGTTGGCGTTCACGCACTTGAAGTACGCGGCCGCCGCCTGGCCCGAGGCGCTGAAGTCGTCGGGCCCGGTCTTGCCGACCACGGCGCCGATGGGAATGGGCTCGCCGGTGGCGGGCTTGCCGGTGTTGAGGCCGCAGTCGGGGCCGGACTGCGCCCATGCGCCACCCGCGCCCGCGAGGCCGAGGGCGCCAACCAGCGCGCCGAGTACGGAACGCGCGATCTTCTTCTGCTTGAACATGGTGTTGTCTCCTGTCGTTGTGATCGGAACCTGTGCGGCAAGGGCAAGGGCAAGGGCAAGGGCGAGGGCAGCGCTCCCTACACCGCCATGCAGACGCTCTTGAGTTCGGTGAAGCTCTCGACCGCCGCACGCCCCAGGTCGCGCCCGTAGCCCGATTGCTTCACGCCGCCCAGCGGCAGCGCGTTGTCCAGCACGTTGTGCGCGTTGACCCAGACCACGCCCGCCTGCAGGCGCGGCACGATGCGGTTCACGGCCGAGAGGTTGTTCGACCACACGCTCGCGGCCAGACCGTAGGCGCTGTCGTTGGCCATGCGGATGGCGTCCTCGACATCGTCGAAGGGCACCACCGTGGCGACCGGTCCGAACACCTCTTCGCGCACGATGCGCATCGAGGGCTGCGCATCGACGAACACGGTCGGCCGCACGAAGCAGCCGCCTTCGAAAGCGCGGCTGCCGCCCGTGACGAGCGTGGCGCCCTCGGCCACCGCGCCGTCGATGTGCGCCATCACGCGGTCCATGTGGCGCCTGGACACGAGCGGTCCGAACTGCGCCTTCGGATCGAAGCCCGAGCCGATGTGCAAGCCCTCGGCGACCTGAGCGAGCTGCTGCACCACCTTGTCGAAGATGCCGCGCTGCACATAGACGCGCGAGCCCGCGGTGCACACCTGCCCCTGGTGAAAGAAGATGCCGTTGGCTGCGCCCTGCGCTGCTGCCGCCGGGTCGGCGTCGTCGAGCACGATCAGCGGCGACTTGCCGCCCAGCTCCAGCGTGAAGCGCGCCATGTTGTCGACCGCCGCATGGCCGATGCGCTGGCCCACGGCCGTCGAGCCGGTGAAGCTGATCTTGCGGATGTCCGGGTGCGCGGCAAGCGCCGCACCGGCGGTGGCGCCGCGTCCGCACACCACGTTGAGCGCACCGGGCGGAAAGCCCGCCTCGATGGCCAGTTCGGCCAGCCGCAGCGCGGTGAGCGGCGTTTCTTCCGAGGGCTTGAGCACCACGGTGCAGCCGGCCGCGAGCGCGGGCGCCACCTTCCACAGCGCAATGGCGAGCGGGAAGTTCCACGGCACGATCGCACCGACCACGCCCACGGGTTCGCGCCGCGTGTAGGTCACCCACTGCGCGCCGGGAATGCCGATGGAGTTGTCGAGCGTCTGCCCTTCGAGCTTGGTGGCCCAGCCCGCCATGTAGCGCACGAACTCCGCGCCGCCGCCCACGTCGACCATGCGCGCGATGCCGCGCAACTTGCCGCTCTGCAGGGTCTCGAGCGCGCTGAGTTCGTCGGCGTGGGACTCGATGAGGGTCGAGAGCGTGTACAGCATGCGCTCGCGGTCGGCCGGGCGCAGCCCTTTCCAGGCCGCGCTCTCGAAGGTGCGGCGCGCGCTCGCGACGGCGGCGTTCACATCGGCCGCATCGCTGTCGGGTGCTTCGGCCACGGTCATCTCGGTGGCCGGATCGACCACGGGCAGGTACAGGCCGTTGGCGGGTGCCGCCTCGCGGCCGTCGATGTGGTTGCCGCGGCGGCGCTGCGCCAGCAGGCCCACCAGGCCGAGGTGTTCGAGCGAAAGGTCTCGCAGGTTCATGGGTTGACTCCGGGGCTATGCGTTGAATGAAAGAAAGAGGCCTGACTCACGACATCCACGACATTCACGACATGGCTTGCGCCACGAGCAGCGTGTCGGTGAACTGCTCGAAGCGGCGCACCTTGCCGCCCTGCACCTGCCACACATGCGTGACGCGGGCGTGCATGTCCTTGCCGGTCTTGCGGTAGCGGCCGCGGTAGTCGCCGATGCCGACCACGGTGTCGCCGCCATCGACCAGCCGCTCGAGTTCGAAGCGGTAGCCCTCCCACTCGGTGCCCAGCACCTTGAAGACGCGCTCGATGACCTGTGCTGGCCCGACGTGCGTGCCGGCACAGGGAAAGCCGGCCATCTCGGTCCACTGCACGTCGTCGGCCATGTCGGCGAGCATGGCGGGGAGGTCCTGGCGGTCGGAGGCGGCGTAGTGATCGGCAATGATCTGATGGGGTGTACGCATGAAAAAGATTCCTTGGGGTGACAGCAGAAAAGCCGGGGCTCAGACCGGTCCGAACTCGGGCGGATAGAAGGTCTGCGAGGCCTTGCGCATGAAGGCGCCGGCCGGGTTGTTGGCGACTTCGCCCGCGCCGGTCACGCCGAGGAACTTGCCGGTCGAGCGGCCGCTCGCGAAGTTGAAGAAGAACACCGAAGCGACCGGAATCAGGAACTCGCGGAAGGTGAAGACGTACTGGTCCTCGTCGAACCTGTAGTAGCTCGCGAGGTCGACGTCGCCATGGCCGCGCTGCACGCCGACCAGGCACTGCCAGGCATAGCGCTCGGCGCTCAGGTAGGTGTGCTCGTAGGTGTGCTCGGGGCTGTAGATCTGCCAGGTGCGCAGGCCGATCAGGTCGCGCGTGGGCTGCGGAACAGGGCCCGTCGCGGTGCCACCCTCGAGCGTGCCGACCCAGAAGTCCTGCGGCACGCGCGGCTGGCCCGCGGCTTCGTCGGCGCTGACGATGCGGCAGCGAATCGCCAGCACGCGGCGGGTGCGCGTGTTGACCACGACGCTCAGCGCTTCTGTCGGACGGCTGGCCTGCGTGATGTCGAGGAAGAAAGTCTCGGGCGCGACCTCGATGGCTTCGTACCAGTCGCCCTGGCCTTGTCCGCCGCGCGCGCCTTGCTCCTGCCAGTCGAGCGTGTGCTGCGTGCGCGGCTGCAGCGTGAGCTGGAAGTCGGGCAGGGCGAGCTTCAGTGTCTGCCCGGCAAGCGCATCGGTGGCGGGCAGGCGGTTGGTGGCGATGCCTGCGGCGAAGTCGTCGTAGTTTTTCCAGTCCGCGGGTTTCGTGACTGCAGTGTTGTTGTTCATGGCGTTACTTCCTTCTGTCTCACGCGTCGTGCGCGAAGGCGATGGTGGGCAGGTCGACCGCGGACGCGCCGCCATCGACCATCAGCGAACTGCCGGTGACCATCGCGGCCAGCGGCGAGGCGAGAAACAGCACGGCATTCGCCACGTCCTCGGGGCTGGCGGGCCGGCCCATGGGCACGTCGCGCGTGACGAGGTCGTAGGCTGCGTCGGCCCCCGGCAGGCGGTACTTGTCGATGAGCACCTGCATCTGCTCGTCAGCCATCTCGGTGCGCACCCAGCCGGGACACACCGCGTTCACGCGCACGCCCTGCTTGCCGTAGTCGCGCGCCAGCGAACGCACGAGGCCGATGAGCGCGTGCTTCATCGTCACGTAGCCGATCACGCCCGGGCCGGCGAAGTGGCCCGCGAGCGACGAGAGCACGACGATGTTGCCGCGGCGCTCGATCAGCTCGGGCAAGAGCTCGCGTGCGCAGACGAAGGCGGTGTCGAGGTTCAGGCGCGTCGAAAGCGCCCAGGAGGCATCGTCGGTGGACAGCGCATCGCCCACGCCGTGGCCGCCCGCGTTGGCGACCAGCACGTCGATGCGGCCGAACTTCTCGCGTGCCGCGGCGAGCGCACGCTGCACGTCGACCGTGCTGGCGGCATCGCCCGAAACAGCCAGCCCGCCGAGCCTTGCGGCCACCGCTTCGAGCTGCGCGAGGCGACGGCCCATCAGCACCACGCGGCCACCGGCCGCGACGAACTGTTCGGCCACCGCCGCGCCGATGCCGGTGCCGCCGCCGGTGATGAATGCGACCTTGCCGGTCATGGAAGCGGTGGAAGCTGTGGAACTCATTCGCCTTGTCTCCTTGTTGGAATCGACTCTAGGTTTAGCGGCACGCGCGCGGTTGATCGAACGCGCAGTGTTCGTTGCCCGACAGTGCGGCAGACGGCGGTCGCTGGTGCACTCTTGGCGCGGCACTCATGCCGACTGCCCCAGCACGAAGGCCGCGCAGCGCTCGGCCAGCATCACGGTCGGCGCGTTGGTGTTGCCGCTCACCAGCGAAGGCATCACCGAGGCGTCGCACACGCGCAGCTTCGCCACGCCGTGCACGCGCATCTGCGCATCGACCACGGCCATGCCGTCGCTGCCCATGCGGCAGGTGCCGCTCGGGTGGTAGACGGTCTTGGCGCGCTGGCGCACGTAGGCCTCGATGGCGTCGTCGGCCATGTCGTCGGCCGCGGAGGGCGCGAGCTCTTCGGAGACCACTTCGCGCAAGGCCGGCGCGCGCAGGATGCGGCGCGCGAGCTTCACGCCGCGCACCAGCGTGTCGACGTCTTCCTGCGCCTGCAGGTAGCCGCCGTCGAACAGGATCGGCGCCATCGGGTCGCTGCTGCGCAGCCGCACGCTGCCGCGCGATGCGGGGCGAAGGAAGCAGGGGTTGATCGACAGGCCATGGCCGGCCAGCGGCTCACGGTCCACATCGCCCACGAGCACCGGCAGCACATGGAACTGCAGGTCGGGCCGACCCTGGCCGGTGGTGTCGACGAAGCCGCCGCTCTCGACCACGTTGGAGGTCAGGAGGCCGGTGTTGAAGAGCGTCCATTGCAGGCCGTGCTTGAGCGCCGCGAAGCCGCGGTCGTTGCCGAGCAGGCTGATGGGCTCGCGGGTGCGGCCGTAGACCGACACCTCCAGGTGGTCCTGGAAGTTCTCGCCCACGCCCGGCAAGGCGTGCGCCACCGGAATGCCGAGCGACTGCAGCTGCTCGCCGGGGCCGATGCCCGAGAGCAGCAGCAGCTTGGGCGAGGCCAGCGCGCCGGCCGAGAGGATCACTTCCTCGCGGGCGGTGGCGACGATCTCCTCGCCGGTCCCGCCCTTCCCCGCGTTCCCTGTGCGGTAGGCCACGCCGGTCGCTGCGCCGTCCTGCGTCAGCACGCGCAGCACATGCGCGCCCGTGACCACGGTCAGCTTCGGGTTGCCGCGCACGGCCGCGAGGTACGTGGCCGCGGTGCTGGCCCGCCGCCCCTCGAAGGTGGTGGTCTGGTAGAACCCCACGCCCGCCTGCGCGGCGCCGTTGAAATCGTCGTTGTAGGCAAGGCCCGCCTGCTGCGCAGCGCGCACGAAAGCCAGGCTCAGCGGATGGCGGTAGCGCGTGTCGCTCACCTTCAGCGGGCCGGTCGTGCCATGGCGCTCGCAGGCGAAGCGCGAATTCGACTCCGCCTTGCGGAACCAGGGCAGCACGTCGTTCCAGCCCCAGCCCTCGCAGCCTTGCGCCTGCCAGCCGTCGTAGTCGGCCGGCGTGCCTCGGATGTAGACCATGGCGTTGACCGAACTGCCACCACCCAGCGTGCGCCCCTGCGGCACGAACATCTTGCGGCCGCCGGCCGCCGCCTGCGGCTCGCTTTCGTAGGCCCAGGCGCGCTCGGTGCCGAGCACCCGCACGAACGTGGCCGGCATGTGGATGAAGCGGTCGTCGTCGGGCGGTCCTGCCTCCAGCAGCAGCACGCTGCGCCCCGCCAGCACCAGCCGGTTCGCCAGCACGCAGCCGGCCGAGCCGCCCCCCACCACCACGAAGTCGAAAACCTGTTGCGCCATGTCCCGTATCCATCCGGAGTTGTTGTCGGAGCCGGATGCTCGGCGCTGCGCAGCCGCCTGGCGCGCCGCGGCGGGTTGGGGCAACTCAAATTGCGCTGTCGGTCAATGCGCGGGCCCCTGCGACAATTGGGAAATGCCTTTCGCCCCATTGCAAAACGACACATTCCTGCGAGCCTGCTGGCGCCAGGCCACCGATCACACGCCCGTCTGGCTCATGCGCCAGGCCGGTCGCTACCTCCCCGAGTACGTTGCCACGCGCGCCAAGGCCGGCAGCTTCATGGGGCTGGCGACCAACACCGACTACGCCACCGAAGTCACGCTGCAGCCGCTCGCGCGCTATCCGCTGGACGCGGCCATTCTTTTCTCCGACATCCTCACCGTGCCCGACGCCATGGGCCTGGGCCTGTCGTTCGAGGCCGGCGAAGGCCCGCGCTTCGCCCGGCCGGTGCGCGACGAAGCGGCCGTGGCCGCGCTCGAAGTGCCCGACATGGAAAAGCTGCGCTACGTGTTCAGCGCCGTGGCTTCGATCCGCAAGGCGCTCGACGGCCGGGTGCCACTGATCGGTTTCTCGGGCAGCCCCTGGACCCTGGCCTGCTACATGGTCGAAGGCGCGGGCTCCAGCGACTACCGGCTCGTGAAAAGCATGCTCTACGGCCGCCCCGATCTGATGCACCGCGTGCTCGCGGTCAATGCCGATTCGGTGGCCACGTATCTCAATGCGCAGATCGACGCCGGCGCGCAGGCCGTGATGATCTTCGACAGCTGGGGCGGCGTGCTGGCCGACGGCGCCTTCCAGGAATTCAGCCTCGCCTACACCGCACGCGTACTGGCGGGCCTGAAGCGCACCGGCGCCGACGGGCAGCCCGTGCCGCGCATCGTGTTCACCAAGGGCGGCGGCCTCTGGCTCGAGGCCATGCGTGCGCTCGACTGCGAAGTGCTCGGCGTGGACTGGACCGTGAACCTCGCCACCGCGCGCCTCCAGATCGCCGAAGGCAGCGACGGCAAGGCCAAGGCGCTGCAGGGCAACATCGACCCGAACGTGCTGTTCGCGCCACCCGCGCAGATCGAGGCCGAGGTGGCCAAGGTGCTGCAGGCTTTCGGCAAGCCGCACGCCGACCGCAATGCGCAGGGGCCGACGCACATCTTCAACCTGGGCCACGGCATCAGCCAGTTCACGCCGCCCGACCATGTGGCGGCGCTGGTCGAAGCGGTCCACACGCAATCGCGCGCCCTGCGCGGTTGAAACTGTGACGCCCGGGGCAGGTCACGCGAACGCGCGGGACGCCCCGGAAAAATCGCTCCGAATCCGTTTGTCAAGCCCAAAAACGGTCCAGGAGGCAAGACTTATGCACAAAACGCGTGTTGCACTGCGCAAGATTATCTGAGGCACCGCCGTCTTTGCTCCCAAACCAATAGCACGCGTAAGTTGTTGATTTATATAGGATTTGAACTTTGCTTTTTTTTGGGGCAATCCAGCGAGAGCCTTGATTTTCAAGGCTCGCCAGCGTGTCGAGCCCTGTTGTCAACAAAGTTATCCACAGAAACTCTGGATGGCGGGCAAAGCACTGAAAAATCAACGACTTAAGTGGATTTGCTCAAAGTCGCATTAACAAACGTTGCCAACAAGGTCCCCCATCTCCACAGCCAGCCCCGCCCCTGAAACGGACGCCCCGACCCCGGGTAACTCCGCTCCGCCGCCGCCCGACAGCGCGCCGGCGGGCTTGGCGTGGCGTCTCGATATCGCGGTGCAGACGCCGGCGCACGCCGCGCTCGGCGACCTGCTGAGCTACGCCGGTGCCGCCCCGCTGGTGCCCGGCACGCTGGTGCGGGTGCCGCTGGGCCGGCGCGAGGTGCTGGGCGTGGTCTGGAACGAGCCCACCTCGCTGGCAGTCACCGGGGCCGAGCCCGACATGGCGCTCAAGCCCGTGGGCGCCGCGCTCGACGCGCTGGCGCCGCTCGGCGAGGCCTGGCGCGATCTCGTGGCCTTTGCCGCGCGCTATTACCAGCGCTCGATCGGCGAGATCGCCCTGGCCGCCCTGCCGCCGCAACTGCGCGACCTGACGACGACGCAACTCGCGCGCCGCCTCAAGCGCAAGACGACGACCGGCCCCGTTGCCCAGACGGCCGAAGCCGCCAACCTGATCGCGCTGAGCCCGGAACAGACAGGGGCCCTCGCCCGCATCGAGGCGGAGAGCGGCACCTTTCTGCTGGTCGGCAGCACCGGCAGCGGCAAGACCGAGGTCTACCTGCGCTGCGTGGCCGACCTGCTCGCGCGCCACCCCGAGGCGCAGGCGCTGGTGATGGTGCCCGAGATCAACCTCACGCCGCAGCTCGAAGCCCGCTTCAAGGCGCGTTTCGGCGACGAGGCCGTGGTCTCGCTGCACAGCGGCATGACGAATCCGCAGCGCCTCGCCAGTTGGCTCGCCGCGCACAGCGGCGCCGCGCGCATCGTGCTGGGCACGCGAATGGCGGTGTTCGCGTCGATTCCGGGGTTGAGGCTGATCGTCGTCGACGAAGAACACGACCCGAGCTACAAGCAGCAGGAAGGCGCGCGTTACTCGGCGCGCGACCTCGCCGTGTGGCGCGGCCAGCGCGAGGGCGCGAAGGTGATCCTCGGTTCGGCCACGCCTTCGCTCGAAAGCTGGCACCAGAGCCGGCCCGCCGAAGGCGACGACCCGGGCGGGCGCTATGTGCGGCTGGAGATGCCCTCGCGCATCGGCGCGGGCGAACTGCCCGCGGTGCGGCTGGTCGACATGAACCTGCAGCCGCCGAAGACGGTGCTCTCGGGCGCGTTGCTCGACGCCATCGGCCAGCGCATCGCGCGCGGCGAGCAGAGCATGATCTTCCTGAACCGCCGCGGCTATGCGCCGGTGCTGGCCTGCGGCGACTGCGGCTGGAAGAGCGAATGCCCGCACTGCAGCGCCTACCGCGTGTTCCACAAGATCGACCGCACGCTGCGCTGCCACCACTGCGGCTTCACCGAGCGCGTGCCACGCGCCTGCCCGGCCTGCGGCAACCCCGACATCGCGCCCGTGGGCCGCGGCACCGAACGGCTCGAGGAGCACCTGGCCGAACTGTTCGCCGCGGTGAAGCGGCCCGACGGCAGCGCGGTGCGCATCGCGCGCATCGACGCCGACAGCACCAAGAAACAGGGCGCGCTCGAATCGCAGCTCGCCGCCGTGCATGCGGGCGAAGTCGATGTGCTGGTCGGCACGCAGATGATCGCCAAGGGCCACGACTTCCGGCGCATCACGCTGGTGGCGGCGGTGAACCCCGACGGCGCACTGTTCTCCAGCGACTTCCGTGCGCCCGAACGGCTGTTCAGCCTCTTGATGCAATCGGCCGGACGCGCCGGACGCGACGCCGCCTACCTCGCGGCACAGGGAGCGACCGCCGAGATGTGGATCCAGACCTTCCACTCGCAGCACCCGCTTTTCATGGCGCTGCGCAAGCATGACTACGCCGCGTTCGCCAAGCAGCAACTCGACGAGCGCCGGGCCGCCGCGATGCCGCCCTTCGCGTTTCAGGCGCTGCTGCGCGCCGATGCGCGCGAGCAATCGGTGGCGCAGGCCTTCCTGAACATCGCGGCCGATGCGGCCGAGGCGTTGCCCGGCGCCGACATCGTCACGCGCTACCCCGCGGTGCCGCTTTCGATCCAGCGCGTGGCCGATGTGGAGCGCGCGCAGATGCTCATCGAAAGCCCTTCGCGCGCCGCGCTGCAGCGCCTGCTGGCGAGCTGGCAGCCGCTGCTGCACGAACTGCGCCGCACGCCCGAGGGCAAGGGCGTGATCCGTTGGCTGGTCGACGTCGATCCGCACAGCATCTGAAGACCGCCGCCGGGATACTGCATGCCGGCCCGGACCCGATGTCCCGGCCGGCACTGCGGGCAGACGCTTACTGCTGCAAAGCGGCCTTCTCCTGGAGGGTCTTCTGCTGCAGCTTCACGAGGCGCACGTTCGCGGCGTCATCCAAGGTCGAGGCTTCGTAGAACCTCACGAGATCGGCCTTCGCCTCGGTGCGTGAGAGGCCGTCCAGGTAGACCTGGTGCCCCGAAGGTACTCGTTGATCCAGTCTCAAAAATAAAGTGGGTGCACCCAGCATGGGATTGTTCAATTGTTAAAAATATCTAACCACTTTTTTCTATTTTTAATAGATGACCTATCGGCCAGAAGGAAGTAGAAAAAATCTTCATAGTGAGGAATGACCATTGAAGAAATGCCATTCTTCATTTCGTACTCGCGAGCCTTTTTCGACATAGCTTCAAGCAGGAAATGAATAGGACGTAGTAGCTCGATGAGCCGCCAGATGACGAGCGGTGCGCTTTTCTCAATCACATACTGACGGTGCAATATGTCAAACACCATCATGGGATTTCCATCTTCATTAAGATGGCCGGTGAAACCATTGGGAGGCCCTTTTCTGTCCATGCTGTACATAAGAGTCATTGCTGATCTCTCTCTTATGTGAGGCTGCGTATTTTCCTCATATACAGATCTGGCGAGATCGAGCCATTTATACAGTGGACTTCTGTCGAACTTAGCTTCGCAAATCTCATTCAAATTGAAGTAGCGCGAGCCTACTCCATAATCTGCAAAGAAGTCTATTAATTTTTGATCGCCAGAACTTACTATGGGTAATGTTGCTCGCGGGTGAAAGTAGATTGGCATTAACTTTGAGCACTCACCGTAGAGCTTCTTGATGTTATGGCCAAAATCTTTCAACTGTCCTATGGCTGGGGTTTGGTAGTTGTTGGAGAGCATAAAGTTGGTCACTACAGCCAGCTTCAAAATCCTCTCTACTCCAATAGAAACATGAAAGAAAGAAGAATAAAAATATCCATCTTTATCTTGGAAAAAATTAGCCTTTAAAAGGAGATCAAAGCCAGAAAGAAGGGCGTTCTTTGCAAGAAAAGATTCTTGCGCAAGAAGACTGAATTTCTTGTCGAAGCCTATGTGGTTCATTATCTCTTGCTCCAACGTGAAAATCGTTAATAAAACCGGATGGCATATTGCGCCTCAAATTATCAAACTTCAATTGAAATCAATTCCTCTTCGCTTGTTGCAAAGACAGATTCAAGAGAATTGTTCACCATAAAAGCATTGAGATTTTTCACCTTGTCTTCGTCCTCTATTGACGCGTTGTTTGGGATTTTTTTGGCAAAAATTGCTAATTTCGGACTTACTGGAAAATAGATCAAGCTCTCCTTGGATATGTCGCCGGATATCGCCAACAAGTTGTAGATTGGCTGATCCGAAGTTATAAGCTTTTTGCTTGACTGGTTTTTTATAAGTTTTAGATCAAGATGGTCACACAAAGAAGAGCCGATGCTATTCGCCAAGATGAATGACATGGCGCCATGAATCCTATTTAAATTACAGTCGTCGTATTTCTCAGGGATGATGAAGTCTTCACGGCTGGCAGCAAACGAATTTCTCGCTTTCTTCGTTCGCGTATATTGATGCCCGAGGTACATGCAAAGAGCAATCTTGCTTTGCTTATCTTCCAGGACTTTTTCGTTTCCTGATCTGAGCTCCGTTAGAACAGGAGCGGCCTTACCTTCTATCATAGAGTGATGCCACTCAATTCCAAATTTCGATGCATCACCTTGAGAGTTTGCAATCAGCACATAGGTTTTAAGACTGCTCAAATTAACGAACCGGCTAAGCGATGAGCCTTTATTTATCATATTTCGCAGCAAAGCAATTTCTGACTGAAGAAGCGGTTCTAGCTCATAGAAGTAGCGTTCTTGAGCGACGTTTTCTGTGGAGGTCTTGAATGTTTTACCCGCCCGCTTGCACCAGATTTGATTATTGGTCGCCCACTCCTTCAAGTAATGCTCCCAAACGTAGTGCTGCTTTTTTACTCTTTCGCTCATACCAAAATTTTCCGTTTAGTTGAAACAAGAAGGAAAAATATGTGGCCGACATCGATCAGTACGATGCCAATCTCTTTTTTACTTCTGAAATCCACACTTCACACAATAACCGGCGCATGTTGTTGGCACCAAATCCTCGGCGCAATCTTTTGCATTAATTTTCAATTAGAATTGAAAAATCAAATAAAACCGATTACTCAATCATAAACAAGCATATTTAATTTTCCTAAAAATCCCTGGCCGATCGACGCCGATCCGCACACCATCTGGGCCGGTTGTCCTGCATGGCGCAGGCACGGGCAACGTGAAGGTGAGCCGCAATGAACACCGTCTTCGTCACTCAAGGAATTCGCCGCGCGGGGCTTGGCGTGCTGCTGGCGGCTTCGGCGCTGGCATCGGCGACGTCTTTTGCGCAGCAGCAGCCCGCATCCGTCGACACCGGCCCGGCCGCCGCGCTGCGCGCCAAGCTGCAGGCGCTCGCGCCGCAATTGGAGCGCAACGCCTTCCGTCGCCCGCTGGCACTCGAATCGAGCGAAGCCTCGGACCGTTTGAGCGGTGACGTCTACGCGCTGGTGGACCATCCCTTCGCTCGCGTGAGCGGCGCGCTGCGGGAACCCGCCGCGTGGTGCCAGGTGCTGATGCTTCACCTGAACACCAAGCACTGTGCGGTCAAGGGCGGCGGTGCCTCGCTTGCGGTGGCCATCGGCCGCAAGTTCGACCAGCCGCTCGCGGACGCACAGACCATCGCTTTCGCCTACACCCTCGGCAAGGCGGAAGCGGACTACCTGAACGTTCGCCTGAGCGCTGACACCGGCCCGCTTTCCACACGCGACTACAGCATCGTGTTCGAAGCGACGCCGGCCGACGGCGGCAAGACGGCGATCCACCTGCGCTACGCGTATGCCTACGGCACCGCGGCGCGGCTCGCGATGAAGGGCTACCTCGCCACGCTCGGCAGCGACAAGGTCGGCTTCACGCCCGCGGGACAGGGCGGCTACATCGGCGGCGTGCGCGGCGTGGTGGAGCGCAACACCATGCGCTACTACCTCGCGATCGACAGTTATCTCGATGCGCCCGCTGCGGGCCAGCTCGATCAGCGCCTTGGGGCGTGGTTCGATGCGACGGAGCAGTACGCCAAGCAGCTTCACGAGATCGAGAAGAGCGACTACTTGACGATGAAGCGCCACGAGTTCCAGCGCCTGCAGCAGCCGGCCGCGTCCTGAGGCGACGCCGACAACGTCGCGTTCATTCCAAGAACTCAGGGTTCAGTGGTGGCCGGTGGGCTCCTTGCCCATGTCGACATAGCGCAGCTCGCGGTGATGCCGGCGCCGCGCAATGCTGCCCGGCCATGCGAACACCACGAGGCTCAATGCGGCCAGCGCGATGGACGCAGCTGTGCCCAGCACGCCGACATGCCAGACCCAGCCCACGGCGGCGAGCCATGCCACCCACAGCAGGATGCGAACCAGTATTGCCATCGCGCGCCCTATTCACGTCTTTCACATCTTTGACTTGGAACCACTTTAGCAGTGCATTTGCAAACTCAAGCATTCAACTGAAGAGATACCGATGCCTACGACTTACGGCCTGCCCTGCGATTACCCAGAAATAGTCTGAAAAAAGGGTTGACGTGATGCGGTGCCGCTGTTCAAGCTGTAAACACGCAGTAAACCCACGAACTCCCGGTGGTCACTGCGTTCCAATCAAGCTCGCTCGCTTACACGCAAAGGTCGCCGTGAAACCGTCGTCTCTTCCTGGCTGGGTCCTCTCGCTTGCGTGCATCGACGCCGTTGCCGGCATGGTCGGCACACCCGTTGCCGCCACCGCGGCGGACATCGAATTGCAAGGCCGCGAACTGGTGGTGTCGGGCATGCTCGACGGCAGCGCGATCAAGACCTTCACCGAACAGCTGGCAAGCGGCACCGTGCGCACCGTGGTGTTCGAAGACCTCTCCGGCGGCACCGCCGATGCGGCGGGCGCCTTTGCAGACGCCATTCGCGCGAGCGGCGTCGACACCGAGATCCGCGGCCAGTGCATGGCCGCCTGCGCGTACGCGTTCCTTGCAGGCAAGACGCATCGATTCGGTTACGGCTTCCAGGTCAACGGCATCCTGCTGCCGGTGGCCGCGCGCCCCACGGCGGCCGAGCTGGCCGTGCGCTGGCGCGGCGAGGAAGCCCACAAGACACTGGCCGACTTCACGCCCCCAACCGCCAGCACGGCGGGCACGGCGACGGCGAAACCGGTGGAGGCCAGTGTCCCGCCCCTGAAAGACGTGAGAGACAACTGGCAGCCCGATCACGGCATCCTCTTCACCGCGAGCCCCACGCTCTTCGGCCGCATCTACAACGCCTACTACTGCGACGGCACGCAGGGCCGCGATTTCTCGAAGTGCGAGCGCATCTCGGATGCCGATCCGTACAAGCTCGGCGTCCTCACGCCGTAGTACTTCGCCTCAGCGCAGCAGCCCGACCGCCAGCGGAAAGCTGAAGAACGCCGCCACCGTCGTCCACAGGATGATGCGTGCGATGCGGCCGTTGTCCGCACCGAAGCGCTCGGCCAGCATCGACACATTGCTCGCACTCGGCAGCGCCGCGACCAGCACGATCACCACCAATGCCGCGTGCGAAAGCGGCAGCCCCAGCGCGATGGCGCCCGCGCCCAGCGCCCACACCAGCACCGGATGCAGCAGCAGCTTCACCGCCACCACCGGCAGCACGTCCGACAGCGGAGCCTGGGAGGCGGCGGTGCCCCCCGTCCCCATGGCCTGGGCCACCGCGGCGCTCGCCACATGCTCACGTGCCAGCAATGCAGAGCGCGCCAGCACCGCGCCGATGGTAAAGAGCGCCACCGGCGAAGCCGCGTCCGCGAGCATGGCGATGGTGCGGTCGATGGGCCCCGGCAACTGCCAGCGCGCGGCCGACAAGAGCACGCCCAGCAGGATCGACCACGGCATCGGATTGACCAGGATGCCGCGCAGCGCCTTGCGCGCCGCCTGCGAGGCGCCGTGCCGCCCCGCACCGCCGGCCTCGCCGGCGCCGTCGAGCCGCGACAGCGCAATGCACAGCGACGAAGTCACGACGAGGTCGAACGCGATCGTGATGATCATCGGCCCGGCCGCCTGCGCGCCGAGGATCGCCACCAAGAGCGGCACGCCCATGAAGCCGGTGTTCGGAAAGGCCGCCACCAGCGCGCCGAAGGCCGCGTCGTTCCAGCCGATGCGCGCGTTGCGGGTGAGCGTGACCACGCCCGCCACCACGGCCAGCGCGCTCGCGCCCCAGATCAGTGCCACGCTGCCGTCGAGCAGCTGTGCGATCGGCGTGCCTGCGCCGAAGCGCAGCAGCATGCAGGGCAGCGCGAAATACAGCACGAAGGTGTTGAGGCCGGGAATCGCCTCCAGCGGCAGGAGGCGGGCGCGGGCGGCTGCATAGCCGGCCGCGATCAGCGCGAAGAAAGGGAAAGTTACAAGAAATACAGGCAGCACCGCGCGATTGTCGTTGCCCGGGTCTGCGCCTGGCCCCTTCCTGGCCCTTTTCCTGCATGCGCCCTGGGTGCGCCGCCTACAACGTCCGGTGGGGCCGGCCCCGTATCATTGCCCGCTTTGCGCCTGCCGTTCCCCACGGCGTTCCCCGGTTCTCCCTCTGCACATGTCCCACGGTCTCAATCTCGCGCAACAAGAAGCGGTCAACTACATGCACGGTCCCTGCCTCGTGCTGGCAGGCGCGGGCTCGGGCAAGACGCGGGTCATCACGCACAAGATCGGCCGGCTGATCCAGGCCGGGCTCGAACCCAAGCGCATCGCGGCCATCACCTTCACGAACAAGGCGGCCGCCGAAATGCGCGAGCGTGCCAAGGACCTGATCGGCCGGGACGCACGCAAGGTGATCGTCTGCACCTTCCACGCGCTGGGCGTGCGCATGATGCGGGAAGACGGCGCGGTGCTGGGCCTGAAGCCCGCCTTCAGCATCCTGGACAGCGACGACGTGACCAAGATCCTGAAGGACGCCGGCGGCACCACCGACATCGCCACCGCCCGCATCTGGCAGTGGACCATCAGCAAGTGGAAGAACATGGGCCTCGATGCCCAGCAGGCCGCGGCCGCGGCGGTGGACGACAACGAGCGCATCACGGCCGAAGTCATGCGCCACTACGAAGAGCGGCTGCAGGCCTACCAGAGCGTCGACTTCGACGACCTGATCGGCATGCCGCTCAGGCTCTTGCACGACTTTCCCGAGGTGCGCGCCAAGTGGCAGGCTGCCCTCGGCCACATTCTGGTGGACGAATACCAGGACACCAACGCCACGCAGTACGAAGTGCTGAAGGCCCTGGCCGGCGACCGCGCCCGCTTCACCGCCGTGGGCGACGACGACCAGTCGATCTACGGCTGGCGGGGCGCCACGCTGGACAACCTGAAGAAGCTGCCGATCGACTACCCGACGCTCAAGGTCATCAAGCTGGAGCAGAACTACCGCTCCACCAGCGCCATCCTGCGCGCGGCCAACAACGTGATCGGCCCCAACCCCAAGCTGTTTCCCAAGACGCTGTTCTCCGAACTCGGCGAAGGCGAGCCGGTGCGCGTGGTCGATGCCGACACCGAGCTGCACGAGGCCGAGCGCGCGGTGGCGCGCATCGTGAGCCTGCGCGCCGGTGATGCCGTCACGCAAGGGGCGCAGCACAAGGAGTTCCGCGACTTCGCCATCCTCTACCGCGCCAACCACCAGGCACGGATCCTGGAGCAGGCGCTGCGCCGCGCGCAGATTCCCTACAAGGTGTCGGGCGGCCAGAGCTTCTTCGACCGCGCCGAGATCAAGGACCTGTGCGGCTGGTTCCGCCTGTGGGTCAACAACGACGACGACCCCGCGTTCCTGCGCGCCATCACCACGCCCAAGCGCGGCATCGGCCACACCACGCTCGCGAGCCTGGGCACCTTCGCGAGCCAGTACAAGCTGAGCCTGTTCGCGGCCCTGTTCAGCCCGTCGCTGCCCAGCGTGATCCCCAAGCGCACGCTCGATGGCGTGCACGAGTTCGGCCGCTACATCAACGACCTGGAATACCGCGCGCGCCGCACCATGGGCGCTGAAGACTCGCGCACCTTCATGCTCGACTGGCTCAAGGAGATCGACTACGAGCGCCATCTCTACGAAGGCGAAGAGAGCGAAGCAGCCGCCGCCACACGCTGGAACAACGTGCTGGAGTTCGTCGACTGGATGTCGCAGCGCGCCGGCGGCTCGCTGGACGACGCCTCGGGTGCCAACGACAACGACGACAGCGGCGGAACCGAACGCAAGAGTCTGCTCGAGGTCGCGCAGACCATCTCGCTGCTCTCGACCATCAGCGAACGCGAGCAGGACCAGAACGTGGTCACGCTCTCCACGCTGCACGCCTCCAAGGGCCTGGAGTGGCCGCACGTGGTGCTGATCGGCGTGACCGAGGGCATGCTGCCCTTCAAGCTCGACGACGACAGCGGCCGCCAGAAGGTGGTGAGCGACGAAACGACGCAGCGCCTGCAGGAAGAGCGCCGCCTGATGTACGTGGGCATCACCCGCGCACAGCGCACCCTGGCCGTGAGCTGGACCAAGAAGAGGAAGCAGGGCCGCGACATGGTGCCCTGCCTGCCGAGCCGCTTCATCGCCGAGATGGGCCTCGACAAGACCACGACGAAGGAAGACCCGCGCGAGAAGCTCAAGGCGCTGCGCGCCGAGTTCGCACGCAAGGCACAGGACAGCGCGGCTGCGAAGGCGGCCGCGGCGGCGGCGCCATGAGAGCGCTGCTCGCTGCCTTCGCCGCGTTTGCCGCGCTTGCCGTCACCGGCTGCGCAGCGGTCGATCCCAAAGATCCCAATTGCCCCGCCGACGCGCGCGACCTGCCCTTGCAGTCGCTCTACGGCCGCTGGGAAGCGCGTTTCGACGGCCTGCCCGCCGTGTCCGTCGTGCAGCTGGGCAAGCACCCCGACTACGCCGGCGTGCGCGGCACGATCACGCGCAGCGCCGATGGTGGCGCCAAATCTTCGGTGGCGCAGCTGGCGGGCGACGTCGACGACGAGGGCGCCCTCTCCATCGACGAATCGCTGGACGGCCGCGCCATCAGCGGCAACTGGGCCGGCACCTTGCAGCCGCGCTCCTGCGGCCGCGAATTCAGGGGAACCTGGCGCAATGCCGCAAACGACAGCACGCACCCGTTCGTGCTGACCAAAACGGGCGCCACGGAAGGAAAACAATGACTACTCGCACACATGCCCTTTTCGCGACGTCCATGACGTTCGCAGCTTGCCTGGGCGGCACAGCCGCCTACGCGCAGGCCGTCGACAAGCCCGCCAGTCCGCTGGCCGATTCGCAGCTCACCTGGCAACAATGCGCCGCGCTCGGCAACAACAACGACGCGCGCCTGGCCTGCTTCGACCGCTGGGCGCAGCAGCAGACGCTGCCCTCGGTGTCGGTGCCCGTCGCGCCGCCGGTGCTGGCCAGCACGCAGCCGGCGCCGCCGGTGGACGGATCGATTCCCGCCACGCGCGTGATCTCGGTGGCCACCACCGAGGGCTGCCGCGACCAACAGTACTCGGCGCTCTCGCGCTTCTGGGAACTGGAGAACGCCACCGACTGCGGCACCTTCGGCTTCCGCGGCTACCGGCCCCTCTACGTCGCTGCCTCGGCCGCCACCAGAAAGCCGCAGGTGCCCACCTCGCCCTCGCCCGACCACACCGGCGAGCCGGTCGCCTACCAGGCCAACGAGATGCGCATCGGCCTGTCGGTGCGCACCAAGCTCGCGCAGGGCCTGCTCACGCAGAACGACCCGATCAAGAAAGACTCGCTGTGGTTCGCCTATTCGCAGCAGTCGACGTGGCAGCTGTTCAACGGCGACATCTCGCGGCCGTTCCGCACCACCGACCACGAGCCCGAGCTGATGTATGTCTACCCGACCGACTTCAAGCTGCCCGGCGGCTGGCGCTGGCGCTATGCGGGCCTTGGCATCGTGCACCAGTCGAACGGCCAGACGCTGCCGTTGTCGCGCAGTTGGAACCGCGTCTACCTGATGGGCGGCGCCGAGCTGGGCGACAAGTTCCAGATCACCGGGCGCATCTGGAAGCGCATGTCCGAGAGCGCCGCGAAGGACGACAACCCCGACATCGCCGACTACATCGGCCGCGCCGAAATCACCGGCCGCTGGAACCTCGACCGCGACAACACGCTCGGCGTGACCGTGCGAAACAACCTGCGCGACAGCGGCCGCGGCTCGGTGAAGCTCGAATGGCTCAAGGCCATCGGCGATCCGACCAAGAGCAACCTGCGCTTTCACACGCAGCTGTTCCATGGCTACGGCGACACGCTGGTGGACTACAACCGCAAGCGCACCGTGCTCAGCATCGGCTTGAGCCTCGTCGACTTCTGATCTTCTTCATTCACACCGGCAAACACCATGAGTGCTGACCTGTCCCCCGTCGATGCCACGCAGCGCGAGATCATCGCGGCGCTGCACGTGGCCCCCGTGTTCGATGCCGCCGCCGAACTCTCGCGGCGCACCGACTTCCTCGCCGGCTACCTGAAGCAGACGGGCCTGAAGACGCTGGTGCTCGGCATCAGCGGCGGCGTCGATTCGCTGACCGCCGGCTGCCTCGCGCAGCGAGCAGTCGAGAAGTTGCGCAGCGAAGGCTACGACGCCACCTTCATCGCCATGCGCCTGCCCTACGGCGTGCAGAAGGACGAAGCGGAAGCGCAACGATCGCTCACCGTGATGAAGCCCGACCGCACGATCACCGTCGACATCCGCCCCGCGGCCGACGGCATGCTCGCCGCGCTGAAGGCCGGCGAACTCAAGTTCCGCGATGCGGCGCACGAGGACTTCGTGCTGGGCAACATCAAGGCCCGCCAGCGCATGGTTGCGCAGTTCGCGGTGGCCGGCGCGCACGACGGCATCGTCATCGGCACCGACCATGCGGCCGAGGCGCTGATGGGTTTCTTCACCAAGTTCGGCGACGGCGCGGCCGACATCACACCGCTCACCGGCCTCAACAAGCGCCGCGTGCGTGCCGTGGCGGCGCTGCTCGGCGCGCCCGACGAACTGGTCTACAAGGTGCCCACCGCCGACCTCGAATCGCTGGTGCCGGGCAAGCCCGACGAAGATGCCTTCGGCGTCACCTACGAACAGATCGACGACTTCCTCGAAGGCAAGCCGGTGTCTGCCGCGGCGCGGGCAATCATTCTTTCGACCCACCGCAAGAGCGCGCACAAGCGGGCGTTGCCGGTGGAGCCGCCGTCGGCGTGATTGCCGTGTCGCCCGGAACGGCGGCTACTTGAACTCCTCCGCCGTGATCCCCAGCTTGCGCAGCTTGTCGTGCAAGGTCTGCCGCGCAATGGCCAGTGCCGTGGCCGTGGCCGGCTGGTCGCCCTGGTGCTTGCGCAACGCCTCGACGATCACCGCGCGCTCGAAGGCCTCGACCTGCTGCGGCAGCGCGCGCGGCAACGCGGGCAGGCCTTCACCCGTGCCCCGCGCCTGCGTGAGGCGCTCGCCGAGCAGCCCCAGCACGAAGCGGTCGGCCACGTTGCGCAACTCGCGCACGTTGCCGGGCCAGGCATAGGCCATCAGATCGGCCAATTGGGCGCTGGTGAGCAACGGCGCCGCGCGCTCGTAGCGGCTCGCGGCCAGCAACGTGAAGTGCTCGAACAGCAGCGGAATGTCTTCGCGGCGCTCCCGCAGCGGCGGCAGCTCGATGAAGGCCACGCCCAGGCGGTAGTACAGGTCGGCCCTGAACTTCTGGCGGTCGCTCATTTCCTTCAGGTCGTCCTTGCTCGCGGCCACCACGCGGCAGTCGAAGGGAATCGCCTTGTTGGAGCCGATGCGCTCGATGCTGCGCTCCTGCAGCGCACGCAGGAGCTTGATCTGCACCGGCATCGGCATGCTCTCGATCTCGTCGAGAAAAAGTGTGCCGCCGTTGGCGTATTCGAACTTGCCCACGCGCACGCGGTTGGCGCTGGTGAAGGCGCCGGCCTCGTGGCCGAAGAGTTCGCTCTCGGCCAGCGCCTCGGGCAGGCCGCCGCAGTTCAGCGGCACGAAATGCTGGCGCCGGCGCTCGCTGTGGTCGTGCAGGCAGCGAGCGATGAGTTCCTTGCCGGTGCCGGTCTCGCCGTAGATGAGCACGTCGGCCGAGGTCTCGGCCAGCGTCATCACGGTGCGGCGCACCAGTTGCATCTGCGCCGAGCGGCCGATCAGCACCGACTGGATGCCGTTCCAGTTCTCCAGCGCATCGCGCAGCGCGCGCACCTGCAGCGAGAGCTGCCGGCGCTCGATGGCATGGCGCACGATGGCCACCAGCCGCTCGGAGCTGAAAGGCTTCTCGATGAAGTCGTAGGCGCCCTCGCGCATCGCCTGCACCGCCATCGCGATGTGGCCATGGCCGGTGACCAGGATCACGGGCAGCTCGGCATCGGCCGCATGCAACTGGGGCAACCATTCGGTGCCGCTCAGGCCCGGCAGGCGCACGTCGCAGACCACGATGGCCGGCACGCCGAAGCTGATGTGGCCGCGCGCGCGCTCGGCGCTGTTGAAGGCTTCGACCTCGAAACCGGCCAGGGTCAGCACCTGGGTCGTGCTGAGGCGGACGTCTTCGTCGTCCTCGACCAGCATCACCCGGATGGCAGGGGCTTCGCTCACTTGTTGATCACTCCTGTGGGGGTGGGAATAAGGATGTTCTGCACCGCGGCAGGCAGGTCGACGGCGAAGCAGGCGCCGCCTTCGGGCTGGTTGGCCGCGCGCAGCGTGCCGTCCATGGCGCGCACCAATTGTGCCGAGATCACGAGGCCCAGACCCAGGCCCGTGCCCGCGGGCTTGCTGCTGACGAAGGGCTCGAAGAGGCGCGGCAGGATGTCGTGCGGAATGCCCGGCCCGGTGTCGCTCACGCGCAGGATCACGCGGCCCTCCCGCGGCCGCGCCTCGATGTGCAGCGTGCGCGACGGCGCATCCTGCATGGCGTCGATGGCGTTGCGCATCAGGTTGACGAGCACGCTGCCGAGCGCCGCCTCCTCGGCCATCGCGCTCAGGCTCGCGGGCTGCACGTCGACCTCGATGGCGACGGCGTTCTTCTTCGTGGCCTCGGCCACGATGACCTGCGCATCGGCAATGGCACGCGCCATCGGCACCGCGGCCAGCGGCAGCTCGCTCTTGTGCGCGAAGGTCTTGAGTTGCGAGGTCAGGCGCGCGAGGCGGTCGACCATGCCGCGGATGCGCTGCAGGTTGCCGCGCACATCGTCGAAGCGGCTCTTGTCGAGCAGGATGCCCGCGCTCTCCGAGAGCGTGCGCATGGCCGTGAGCGGCTGGTTCAGCTCGTGCACCACGCCGGCCGACATCTGGCCCAGCGCCGCCATCTTGCCGGCGTGCACCAGCTCGCCCTGCGCGGCGCGCAGCTGCTCGGTGCGTGCCACCACGGTCGATTCGAGGGTGTCGTGCGCGGTCTGCAGCGCGGCCTGGTTGGCGAGCTTCTGCCGCACGGCGCGGCGGCGCTGCCACAGCGTGACGGCGATCAGCAGCAGCACCGCCATCGCCAGGCTCGCGGTGATGGCCGCGTTGCGCGCGCCCACCCGCACCGGCGCCAGGTCGTCGAGCACCACCAGCTGCCACGGCGCGCCGCGCAGCTTGCGCGTGGAGGCGAGCTGGTCCACGCCGTCGAGCGCGATGACCTGAACGTCGCGTGCCAGCGCTTCCTTCTGCGCCCATTGCAGCGGCTGCAGCGCGGCTTCGCCGTACGGCCGCGAGCGCTGCACCTCGGCGCGCTGCAGGCCGTCCAGCGGCAGCATCGGGCGGAACTTGAGGTCTTCGCGGGTGGAGAGGATCACCACGCCGCGCTGGTCGATCAGCACCACGTCGCCCGGGAGCTTGCGCCAGGCACGCTCGGCCTCCTCCAGGTTGACCTTGACGGTCACCACGCCGCGCGTGGGCTGGTCGCGGCGCAGCGCATACGACAGGTAGTAGCCGGGCTTGCGGCTGGTGATGCCCACGCCGTAGAAGCGGCCCCGGCCCTGCCCGAGCGCATCGATCACGTAGGGACGGAACGAAAAGTCCTGGCCGACGGTGGTGCCGGGCCGGTCCCAGTCGGAGGCCGCGAGCGAGGTGCCGCCGGCGTCCAGCACATAGAGCATCTCGGCGCCCGCCGCGGCGTTGACGCCGTTCAGGTAGCGATTGACGGCATCACGCAACGAGCTGTCCGAAGGCGTGCCGAGCAGCGCCGGGACGATGGGCGTCATCTCCAGCAACGCGGGCAAATACTCGAAGCGGGCCAGGTCGGCGTCCAGGCCGGTGGCGAGCATGTCCAGCCGGTGGTCGGCCGCCTCGCGCAGGCGCGCGAGGCCGGCCTGCATCGCGACATGGTGGCCGGCGAAGGCGGCCATGGCCACCAGCGCCAATGCGCCGAGCCAGCGCGGCAGGCCGCGCCAGCGTCTGGGAGTGTGAGAAGGCAAATCGAAGCGCCGTGCCGGCTCCCGTGAAGTCATGAAGCCGTTATTGCACAAGGCCGCACAGGCCGCATCAGTGGCTGCCCGGTGGCGGGCGTCCTGCAGCATCTCGTCCAGGCTCGGTAGTCGCTCAGGCATGACGCGCCTCGCCGGGCCGGCGGCGGCAGGCGAGGCAGCCGCCGGCAGAGGTCATCGCTTCGCCGCGCTCGCCTGCTTGAGGGCCTCGGACATGCCGATCAGCACGCCGCTGGCGAGCGTCGCGTAGCTGTCGAGCAGCGCCTGCGAGGCGCGCAGGCTCATCGCGCGGCCGTCGCGCAGGTTCTTGTGCGTGTCTTCCATGAGCTGCTCGAGCGCGACCGTGGCGCGCGTGGCGGTGTCGGTTTTCTTGCCCTGCATGGCCTGGAACACGCCGCTCCACGGGCCGTCCATCGGCGCCGCCTTGCGCACGCTGGCGAACAGCGTGTCTTCCATCTTCTCGATGTCGCCGAGCGCCTTCTTGAGCTGCGTCTCGCGCAGGCTCACGCCCTGGTCGACCAGCTGCTGCAGCGCGCGCTGGTTGGCCACCACCGCCTGCTCCAGCGCGCCGTCCATGCCCGCGAAGGCCTTGGCGAGCAGCGCCTCCACATCGGGCGCGGGCAGCTTGCTGCCGGAGGCGCCGGCCGAGGCCGCCTTGGTGACCGTGCCCAGCACCTGCCGAATGTTCGCGAGCGTGAGCTCGCGGCCCTGCAGCGCCTTGAGCGTGGCCTCGTGCACCGTCTTGCGAAGCGCCTCGCCCTGCTTGGCCGTGGCGTCGGTGAACTTGGTGATCAGTGCGGCCTGATCGATGCCGTTTTTCAAGATCATGGTCGTGCGCTCATTGCATGTGCTGGCCGCCGTTGATGGCGATGTTCGCGCCCGTCACGAAGGCGGCTTCTTCCGAAGCCAGGTAGATGATCAGGCCCGCCACTTCCTCGGGCTTGCCGAGACGGCCGACCGGGATGTGCGGCAGGATCTTGCTGTCGAGCACTTCCTTCGGAATGGCCGTGACCATCTTGGTGCCGATGTAGCCGGGCGAGATGGTGTTCACCGTCACGCCCTTCTTGGCCACCTCGAGCGCCAGCGCCTTGGTGAAGCCGTGCACGCCGGCCTTGGCGGCCGAGTAGTTGGTCTGGCCGAACGCACCCTTCGAGCCATTCACCGAAGACACGTTGATGATGCGGCCCCAGCCCCGCTCCACCATGCCGTCCGCCACCTGCTTGCTCATGTTGAACAGGCTGTCGAGGTTGGTGCGCAGCACGGCGTTCCAGTTGATCTGGTCCATCTTCTTGAAGGTCATGTCGCGCGTGATGCCGGCGTTGTTGACCAGCACGTCGACCGGGCCGAGGGCCGCCTGCACCTGGCTCACCGCCTGCGCGCACGAGTCGTAGTCGGCCACGTCGCAGGGCACGGCCAGGATCTCGTAGCCCCGCCCGGCCATCTGCGCCACCCAGTCGGCATGCGACTTGTTGCCCGGCGAATAGGTCACCGCGAGCTTGTAGCCCGCATCGACCATCTTGGTGGAGATCGTCTCGCCCAGGCCGCCCATGCCGCCGGTGACGAGGACCACTTGCTGCTTCTTCTCGCTCATTGCTTTCTCCTTGGTGGGTTGTGTGTGACAGGTAGGAAATCCGTTCAGGCCCGCTCCACGGCCAGGGCGACGCCCATGCCGCCGCCGATGCACAGCGAGGCCAGGCCCTTGTTGGCGCCGCGGCGGCGCATCTCGTGCAGCAGCGTCACCAGGATGCGGCAGCCCGACGCGCCGATGGGGTGGCCGATGGCAATGGCCCCGCCGTTCACGTTGATGCGGCTGGTGTCCCAGTCCATCTCGCGGTTCACGGCGCAGGCCTGCGCGGCGAAGGCTTCGTTGATTTCCATCAGGTCCAGGTCCTGCGCCTTCCAGCCGGCCTTCCTGAGCGCGAGCTGCGAGGCGGGCACCGGGCCCATGCCCATGATCGACGGGTCCAGGCCCGCGCTCGCATAGGCGCGGATCACCGCCAGCGGCTGCAGGCCGAGCGCGGCGGCGCGCGAGGCCGACATCACCAGCACCGCGGCCGCGCCGTCGTTCAGGCCCGAGGCATTGCCGGCCGTCACCGAGCCGGCCTTGTCGAAGGCAGGGCGCAGGCCCGCGAGCGCATCGGAGTTGGTCTTGCGGTTCACGAATTCGTCGGCCGAGAAGACGACCGGGTCACCCTTCTTCTGCGCGATGCTGAACGGAAGAATTTCGTCGTTGAAGCGCCCGGCGTCCTGCGCGGCCGCGGCCTTCTGCTGCGAGGCCAGCGCCAGCGCGTCCTGCATCTCGCGCGTGATGCCGTACTTCCTGGCCACGTTCTCGGCCGTGGTGCCCATGTGGTACTGGTTGTAGACGTCCCACAGGCCGTCCACGATCATGGTGTCGACCAGCTTCCAGTCGCCCATGCGCTGGCCGTTGCGCGAGTTGGGCAGCACGTGCGGCGCGGCGCTCATGTTTTCCTGGCCGCCGGCAATGACGATTTCGCTGTCGCCCGTGGCCACGGCCTGCGCCGCCAGCATCACTGCCTTCAGGCCCGAGCCGCACACGGCATTGATGGTGAGCGCCGGGGTTTCCTTGGCGCCGCCGCTCTTGAGCCATGCCTGGCGCGCGGGGTTCTGGCCCGCGCCGGCCGCAAGCACCTGGCCCATGATGGCCTCGCCGACCTGCTCGGCCGTGAGGTTGGCGCGTGCAATCACTTCCTTGATCACGATCGCACCCAGCTCCGTGGCCGAGATGCCGGCGAGCGAGCCGCCGAACTTGCCGACCGCCGTGCGTGCTGCCGAAACGATGACGATGTCTTCCATGAGGTTCTCCGTTGAAGTGATTTGAAATCGAGGTGTAGCGAAGCGAAGGTCAGGCGCGAGCCTTGACGTAGCGTCCCGGCGCCGGTTCGATGGCTTTGTAAGCCTTGCCGTTGCCGTACGCCTTGGGCGCGGGGACCTGTTTGCCCGCGTGCCCCTTGAGCCATTGTGCCCAGTCGGTCCACCAGCTACCGGGATGCTCCTGCGCGCCGGAGAGCCATTCGGCCTGCGTCTTCGGGAACTTGCCGTCGTCGCGGATCCAATGGCTGCGCTTGTTCTTGACCGGCGGGTTGATCACGCCGGCGATGTGGCCCGACGCGCCCATGACGAAGCGCTTCTTGCCCGGCAACAGTTGCGTGGAGGCATACGCGCCGCCGATGGGCACGATGTGGTCCTCGCGCGAGCCGTAGATGTAGGCCGGAATGTCGATGTTGCCCAGGTCGATCTTCTCGCCACATACGGTGAGTGCATTCGGCTTGGCGAGCTTGTTCTCGTGGTACGTGTTGCGCAGGTACCAGGCGTAGAACGGACCCGGCAGGTTGGTGGCGTCGCTGTTCCAGTACAGCAGATCGAAGGGCGGCGGGGTCTCGCCCTTGAGGTAGTTGCCGACCACGTAGTTCCACACGAGATCGTTGGGCCGCAGGAAGCTGAAAGTCGAGGCCAGGTCGCCGCCCGGAAGCAGGCCACCCTTGCCGAGCTGCATTTCGCGGTACGCCACCATCGTCTCGTCCACGAAGATGTCGAGGATGCCGGTGTCGCTGAAGTCGAGGAAGGTGGTCAGCAGCGTGACCGATGCCGCAGGCTTCTCGCCGCGCGCTGCGAGCACCGCGAGCGCGGTGCTCAGGATGGTGCCGCCCACGCAGAAGCCGAGCGTGTTGATCTGCTTGCTGCCGCTGATCTCCTGCACCGTATGAATCGCCTTGATGGCGGCGTTCTCGATGTAGTCGTCCCAGGTGGCCTTGTCCATCGATTCATCAGGGTTGCGCCAGCTCACCACGAACACGCGATGGCCCTGGTCGTTCGCATAGCGGATCAGC
>Ga0163161_10000405_pt1 | contig 36132 bp, 30 predicted proteins | sample S45metaG_FD_129847 | JGI IMG/M metagenome (GOLD analysis project Ga0163161, IMG submission 129847) | Switchgrass rhizosphere microbial communities from Kellogg Biological Station, Michigan, USA - S4-5 metaG | ecosystem: Host-associated > Plants > Roots > Rhizosphere > Soil | place: USA... | reverse complement strand
TGATCGTATTCGTATTTGCATTGGTTTTTGACAGCAACCCTTTATTAGGAGTGGTAATTTTTCTGGCTATGACCGGAAACCTGCTGATTGCAGGGGTAACAGGCGCTGGCATACCACTGATCCTTAAGAGGGTAGGGATTGACCCGGCCATTGCCTCATCCATCATCATTACCACATTTACTGATGTGTTTGGTTTTATGCTGCTGCTGGGTTTAGCAAGCAGGTTGCTGCTTTAAGAACAACTTCTGCACGGTTACACTTTGATCTTCTCGCTCAGTTTATAGATGTCATATGCCACTTTCTGTATGAGGTCAAACTGTTCAATAATCAGCGCCTCATTGCTGTTCAATAGCTTCTTATCGTCATTTACGCTTTTGATCAGCGGCACATTACTTTGTTCTTCTTTAGGTGTAATCAAAAATTCAGCGGAGAGGTTCAGCAGATACAGCGTATTATTGGCTATGGGCTTTAGTTCATCAGGCGTGGAAAAGAAAAATGCGTGTTCTTTATTGTACAAAGATAGTGTTGCAATATAAGATGATAACAGATGGTTTAATGCTGTAAACTGGTGCATCTCTTTCATTAGTTTCTGTTTGCTTTTTGGCTCGGAGAACATCCTCTGAAAGATAGACGACAAATTCGCTGAGGTTACATATACTTCCTTACGGGCCAGCTTATAGTTGGTCAGGTTCTGTTCTTCAGCAAAATACAGCAGTGTTACTTCCTGGAAATAAGCCATGTTGGCACGGAGTGTATTGAGCATAGCTTCTTTGAGGTTCTGATGCTCCCAGTTAGGAAACAAGGTATAACTGCTTAGCAAAGCAATTCCTGAACCGATCAGCGTATCATATATCCTTTCTTTTGCCACTGAAAAACTCCCCATGCCAAGAAAATCAAATAAGACCAGAATATAGGGTGTCATAAATAATACACTTACAATGTAGTTCTTCCGCTGGAAACTGTAGGCGCCGATCATGCAAAACAACAGGATGAAGAACAGTGTATTCTTATCGTGGATATACATTAGTATGCCCATTCCCACAAATGCACCGATGATCGTACCAAAGAGACGTTCATAGTTTCTCTGTTTGGTAAGGCTAAAGCCTGGCTTTGAAATCACCAGAATCGTTAGCAGTATCCAGTAGCTGTGCGATGAATCGAGCAATCTGGCTACAGCAAAGCCAATAATCATAGCAATAGCCACCCTGAGCGAATGCCTGAATGTAGCCGAACTAAAGGTGAGGTTATCATAAAACAGTTTAATGTCAATAGGCTGTCTGGTGACAAAGCGCTCGGTCTCAATCTCGCGTTTTTTCAGGTTCTTTTTCTCACTTTTGTTGAAATAACTATTGATCGTTTTAACCCTGCTGAGGATATTCTCAATGTTGACTTCAATATTTTTCAATGCGATAATACCGAGGGTATTATATTTACCATCAACATTATCTTTCTCCAGATTGAGAATGGCCTCTTTGAGTTTTTTGACCTCATCAATGAGTATAACCGGCGGGAGAGGGGTTCCCCCCGTTTTTAATGAAAAGGCAACTTCATCCAGTTCAGATGCAATCCTGTTGATCACTTTTTCATAGTTGGCCAGAATACCGGCTGCATCAAACTGCTCATGCAGGTGCTGATAATCATAGTATGTTGACATGACCTGTTCATACAAATCAACTGTATCTACAAATACCAGCAGCAAAAACCGGCCTTCAGGAGTGGATTCTTTTACAATTTCGCGGGTTTTAAATAGCAGTTCTCGTACAGCATCCTGTTTCTCGTGCACCTGAACCTGATGTTGAAGCAACTCTGCGTAATTGGCATCATAATCAGTGTTTTGATGATAAAATTTTGCCTTTGCCCGAAGAAAGCCGCTGATCTCGTGGATAGATTCACTCAGTGCCTGCTGCACCACACGATATGGCCTCAGCTGATAAAAGAAAAAACTCAGAAATGAATACCATGTACTGCCTGCGAATACCAGCGCAGAGTAAATCAGCACATCTTTCCAGGGCCTGACATCATCGATGCTCAATACCATGATCAGCAATACGGCCGTACCTATAGATGCGGCACGGGTGCCATACAGGAAAAACATGGAGAATATAAAACTGCAGGTCAGCAGTAAGATCCCGATAAAATAAGGGCTCTTATTAGTCAGGCCCACGATCACAGATATCAGCGTAATCAGTATGGAGGTCACCAGCATCGCATTTCTTCGGTGAACACTTGGCCCTGGGGTATCAACTACGCTCACACATAAAGCGCCTAGTGAAAGTGTCATTCCAAATTTCAGCATGCCAAACTGTGCCAGGATCAGCGACGGGAAAAGTACACCAATGGTGATGCGCAATCCATCAGCAAAATAGGTGCTGAGCAAAAAATCTTGTATAGTTCGGATCTGACGGTTACTCATTGTTTGGGGCGCTCAAAAAAATATTTTATATAATGGGTTGCTGCTGTTGAACTACCCTGATCTCTGATCAATAATCTGACCGAATTTCGCAAAATGTAAAATCAATTTCAGGAATGATATTTCTTCAATGACCTTGAGCAGATGATCAGCCCCACAATGGTAAGCACAGCAGACAGAATGAAGGGCGCACCGGGGAAATAGACTGAACTCTTATTGCTGGTGAAATAGGCAAAAAGGTTGGTCATGATGAGTGGGCCAATGATCGCTGATAGACTCATCAGTCCGGCGGTAACCCCTTGTAATTCACCCTGCTCATTGGCAGGCACATCATTTGAAAGCAGTCCCTGCATGGCCGGCCCGAAAATACCTGCAAGACAGTAGGGTAGTGTGAAAGCAAACATCATCCAGCTTTGACTGGCAAATGCGAATAAAACAAAACCAACAATGTAGAGAATGAGTCCGTAAAATACTGCTTTTACCTGTCCGATCTTTGGGATGATCAGCCTGATCAAACCTCCCTGTACAATTCCAACTAAAACACCTACAAAACCCAACGAATAACCCACCATGGCTTCATTCCATTTGAATTTCTCCATGGTATAGTAAGTCCAGCTGGATTGTACGGAATGACCTGCAATATATAAGAGGAAAAGTGCTCCAAGAAGACCAGCAAGTGCCGGGTATTTTTTGATGTGCAACAGGGCACCTAGCGGATTGGCGCGTTTCCAGTCGAACGCCCGCCTGTTTTCTTTAGCAAGCGATTCAGGAAGAACGAAATAACCGTAGAGCCAGTTGATCAGCGCTAATCCGGCAGATATCAAAAAGGGAATCCTCAAACCAAAATGACTGAACAAACCGCCAACTACGGGCCCAACGATAAAACCAACCCCGAATGCAGCACCAACCATTCCGAAATTTTGTGCACGTTTTTCAGGCTCGCTGACATCGGCGATATAAGCCATTGCGGTAGTAAAACTTGCACCGCTGATTCCTGCAATGATACGACCGACAAATAACCAGGCAATTGTTGGTGCAAAAGCCAGGAAGACATAATCCAGCCCAAGCCCCAGTAAAGAAGCCAGCAAAACGGGCCTGCGGCCAAATCTGTCGCTTAAGCCGCCGAGGATCGGTGCACCAATAAACTGCATTGCTGAATAGGAAATGGTCAGCCATCCACCATATACTGCTGCAACGCTGATTCCGCCACCTGTAAGTTCTTCGATCAATCTGGGGAGAACTGGAATGATAATCCCAAATCCTGTAAAATCTATCAATAACGTGATAAAGATAAACCCAATTGCTGATTTTTTGTGAGAGGCCATACTTAGTTTAAACTGCAAATCTAGGTTTATTTTTTGCAGGAATTTAGTAAATTACAGTTTAAATTTCTTCTTAAACAGAATTACAATGCAAGTATTACAGCAGTATTAGATCCCTGTAAAAGCATCAGTTTTAAGGCTATATACGGCGTTTTCGTTCCTTTTTGCATCACTATTCGGTCAGGGTTGATTCACCCTTGGTTCACCCTAATCACCAAAAGGGTGAACCAAGGGTGAGCCAAGGGTGAATCAACCCTCACTGAACATCAATCTGTGGCCAATGAATGATCTTTTATACAATCTCGATATCAATAGCATGTTACTGTCTAAAATATAGCAGGTTTGCAGAGGACTATTGAATAATCAGATGCACAACAAATATACCAAATATCGGGCTGCACCATCATATATTATGTTGTTATATAATTAATATTATGTTAAGTACAGATGATGATACCCTATTTCACTAATCAAACTGCGTGCTTAACAGTTGTTTTTGACCCAGTCCCTAAATATGTTTGCAGGCACATTCATGGTAAATAAATTTGTTTTGATATGAGCGAACGGTATTTCTTTTTCTGCTCCTCTGAAGATGATTGACTGAATACAACCAGGGCAACGCCATTTATCATGGGATGTCCCATTTTTACTCTTAAACACACAACCCCGGGAAGTTAGAAATTTCTCCCAACATCTAACTTTAATTGGCCGGTCGGTACCCATTTATACTTCTACTAAAGTCTCTCTGATTTTAGTATCGGCTGAGAGATTGAAGTTCTTTAATATACCCTCTGTATCAACATGAACCGAGTTACTTAATCCTTGTGAATCAGTTGAACTCTTATGCCATCCTAAATTACTGAGATGATCATAAACAATTTTTTCTGGCCTCTCTAATAAATTCTCAAAAAAATCTTCAATAACAACATCACTCATCATCTGAAAAGCTTCGTCAAAAGTGTTACCGTAAGCTGATAAATTTAATGATGGTACATATACAATATAATGCCCGTTATCTTGAAATTCAACGAGTCTAAGTATACCTTTTCCCCGTTTATGTGTGTACGAAATGCTTAAAGTTTCCTCTATTTCTTTCATGGTGAAGACTCTGGATATTTGATACCTGATCAAATATATTATAAATAAAATAACTACAAAGAATTTGTTGTTATTTGTAACCCATGGCTGGCTGGCTGGTTTTGTTTTTTCTGTAATCATATCTTATAAATGTTTAATTAATCCGAAATAATTAATCAAATGTACGATATGTATCTTAAATAGCAAATTTAATCTTAAATAAAATTCCTCCAAGTTAATTTTAGCTTAAAGATTAGCTTGTTTTACTGGCCTGGAGGATTTTTCTACAAAAAGTATATGCAGTTAAAACTCATCTAACTGTGCTTTGAGCTCCTGTACCCTGTCAAACCTGTTCTTGCGGGTATAGATTTCAATCAGCAAATTGATGGTTGCTTTATCTTTTGGTTTTACATCATGTGCCTGTACGAGGATTACTTCAGCCCTGTTGATGAATGATGCATATTTTGCTACATCCCTGCGTTCAGGAACTAAAGCATCATTGCCCTGGTTAAGGTAAACCAAGCCTAACTGATATAAGGCATCAAAATAATTTTTATCAATGGCAAGTGATTTATTGTAAGCCAGTTCTGCAGTGCCCATATTGGTGTTTTTCTGGTGCAGGTATCCATACAGATAATACAGAAGTTTACTTCTGGTCTCCACTTTTAATGTGCCTTCAAGAACTTGTTTAGCCTCTGTATATTTTTCAGTATCCAGTAACACATTGATATAGTCATTATTCAGCAGCGTATTGTAAGGGTTCAGGCTCAGGCCTTCTTCAAGGGTTTTGATTGCCCTGTCTGTATCCTGTTTGTTTTTATAAATGTTGGCCAGGCGCTGGAATACTACAGGGTTTCTTACGCCATTGTCTTTAGCACGTTTGTAATAATCAAAAGCTGCATCCTCATTTTTATTACCTTCAGCACTCAGGGCCGCATTAATAGCCAGGATCGTGTCTTTTGGGAAGAAATCACTGACTTCTTTCAGGTAAGTATAGGCCGCAGAAAAGTCTTTTTCTGCGTAAGCTACGTTACCTTTTTGCTGCTTCTTGATATTTACATTGTAATTGGCTGCCGCGATCAAACCTGAATTGTCTTCAAAGTTTTCAAATCTCTTTGCCGTGTCAATCGCCTTTAATGTCAGGTCGTAATATTTGTTGGAATTGTTCCTGTCAGAATCCAGCAGTGCGATATATGAGCTTAAATATGCCTTGATCGCCCATGTCTCAGGGTATTTCTTTGTTTTGGAATCAGCAGCTGTCAATTCGCTTGCTTTAATCCCTTCATTCAGTATCGCCATCTTCGCTTTCTGATCCTTCTTATTCGCGATCGCGGCCTGAAGTTTTCCAACGCTGTTTTTGGCGATCAGCAATTGTGTCTTTTGTGCAAACACCTGCTGAGAACTAACTATCATAAAAAATGCGGCAGAAAATACAAGTCTTTTATCAATCATATGCTTTATGGCTTAACTACAAATTTATACAAAAAAAAAGAGGGATAAAATTTATCCCTCTTTTAATATCACCTAATAGTGATTATTTTTTAGTTGCATCTAACAATTTCTTAGTTGCTTCGTAATTTGGCGTGTCATTTTTGAACGCGTAAATGATTTTCAGGTTTTCTAAAGCTGAGATCATTTTTGGATCAAGTTCATACGCTTTTTTGTAGTATGGCAATGCCTGGTCAATAAAACCAGTCATTTTTACTGTGATCGCATCAAATTCTTTTTTCTTCTTGGCATCTATAGCATTTCTTTTGCCTTGCAGATCTAGAGCCTGTTTGTAATAGGTATCACCCATTGCATACTGGTAAGCGGCATTTTTAGGATCTTTAGCGATCAGTTTAGTTAACATTTCCTGAGATTTGGCGATGTTGCCCTGTTTAATATATAAATCCGTCTGCATACCCACGAAATATGGGTTTTCAGGATATTTTGCAACTGCTTTTTCTAACAATGCAGTACCACCAACTGTATCTTTAACTTTCTCAAAAGTGGTCGAAATCACTTCGCTGTACAGTGACTCACTGTCTTTGTAACCTAAATCAATGGCTTTATTGAAATTTCTAACCATCTCAGGATAATTTTCCACTTGCTTAGCTGTTACTCCTGCATTGACAAAAGTAGAGGTATCCTGAGGATTCTTGGCAGTTACCTCATTGAAAAACCCTAATGCAGATCTAAAATCCTTTTTATTATAAGCAAAAATTGCCCTGTTCCTCAAAGCATTTGATAAAGTTAATTCTGCTTCAGCAATGTTTTCTTTCTCCCCCCCTTTTGTGTCCAAAGCTTTGGCTTTAGTAATTGCTTCTTCAGCAATTTTCTCGTTTGCCACTGCATTTGCCACATTCAATGAATCTACAAAGGAGATTCTGGAAGCAAATAAAGCCCTGTAAGACCAGGCTTCAGGCATGTCTTTAGATTTTTCATTGGCGATAGCGTTATCAGTATTCTTCAGGCCTTCTCCTAGAGATTTCAAGGTAGCATCAAGCGGAGTTGTTGCAGTAGCAAATTTTGCTAGTGCCCAGGCATTTTTAGCTTTTGAAACTTCACTCTTTTGAGCATTCGCAGCATAGGTGGCAGCACCTATAAATAACATACTTAAAAGTACTTTTTTCATATGGGTTGGTTTTTTAATTAATTATAAAACCTGCCTGAGCTGAGAATTGTTTTGATTATTCTCTTCTCCTGCAGGTTTTACGGGTTCTGTATTTACTATTTAACTCTATTTCTCGTCTTCAGTATCCTCATCATCTTCAGCAGCATCATCCCCTTCTTCTTCCTCTTCCTCCTCTGCTTCAGCTTCTTCAGCGGCAACTGTTTCAGCTTCTGCAGGAAGAGCATCAGCATCACCAGTGATCAGTACATCTTCAGAAACTTCTTCTTCAGGATCATCCTCATGTTCAATTTTAGCAACCGAAGCAATGGCATCGTTTCCTTTTAAATTGATCAGACGTACACCCTGGGTAGCTCTGCCGATTACCCTCAGGTGGCTTAATACGATACGGATCACGATACCTGATTTGTTAATGATCATCAGGTCATCATTATCTGTCACACTCTTAATCGCAATCAGGTCACCGGTTTTTTCAGTGATCGTAATAGTTTTTACTCCTTTACCACCGCGGTTGGTTACACGGTAATCTTCGATGTCAGTACGTTTACCGTAACCTTTCTCAGATACCACCATGACAGTAGCAGACGGATCATCAACAGCGATCATGCCCACAACTTCATCCTTGTCATGTGCCAGGGTAACACCTCTTACACCGGTTGCGGTTCTTCCCATCGGCCGGACAGTGCTTTCATTGAACCTGATCGCACGGCCTGAACGTAATGCCATCACAATTTCACTCGATCCGCTGGTCAAACTTGCTTCCAGTAACTGATCTCCTTCATTGATATTGATCGCATTGATACCATTTACCCTTGGTCTCGAATAAGCTTCCAAAGAAGTTTTCTTAATCGTTCCTTTTTTGGTACACATGATAATGTAGTTGTTCTCCAGGTACTCCTGATCTTTCAGGTTCTTGACTTTGATATAAGCCTTGATTTTTTCTTCCTTCGGAATATTGATGATATTCTGGATTGCTCTTCCTTTACTTAAACGTGAGCCCTCAGGGATCTCGTAAACTCTCAGCCAGAAACAGCGCCCGGTCTCCGTGAAGAACAACATATAGTTGTGGTTGCTGGCAATCAGCAGGTGCTCAATAAAATCTTCATTTCTTGAATCACTGCCTTTAGAGCCTTTTCCTCCCCTTGCCTGTGTACGGTATTCCGTGGCAGGGGTACGTTTGATATAACCTTCATGAGAGATGGTGATCACTACTTCTTCATCTTCGATGAAGTCTTCCATGCTCATATCTTCTGCGGAGTGAACGATCTGGGTTCTGCGCTCATCACCGTATTTCTCCATCATTTCAGTCAACTCATCCTTGATGATCTGCATTCTCAGGCCTTCATCGGCTAAGATTGAATTCAGGTACTCAATAGTTTTCATTAACTCATTGTACTCGTCTTTGATCTTGTCTCTTTCCAGACCTGTTAAACGGCGCAGGGTCATGTCCAGGATAGCTCTTGCCTGAATATCGCTCAGGCCGAACTGCTCCATTAAACCAAGCCTTGCTTCTTCAGGTGTGCTTGAGCCCCTGATCAGTTTAATCACCTCATCCAGGTGGTCTAATGCGATCAGTAAACCTTCAAGAATGTGTGCACGTTTCTGAGCTTCGTTCAACTCAAATTTGGTACGGCGCACGATTACATCATGTCTGTGATCAACAAAATGCCTGATCAGGTCTTTCAGGTTCAGCATTTGCGGCCTGCCGTTTACCAATGCAATGTTATTTACACTGAACGAAGTTTGCAGCGCAGTTTGTTTGAACAGGTTATTCAGTACGATAGATGCATTTGCATCGCGTTTAATTTCGTAAACAATACGGATACCATCCTTATTGGATTCATCCTTGATGTTGGAAATACCTTCGATTTTCTTTTCTCCGATGAGTTCTGCTGTACGCTCGATCATCATCGCCTTGTTCACCTGGTAAGGGATTTCGGTCACGATGATCACCTCTCTGTCCTTAACAGCTTCAATCTCGGCTTTGGCACGCATCACGATACGTCCGCGTCCGGTTTCAAAAGCTTCCTGAACACCATTATATCCATATATGATAGCACCGGTAGGAAAATCCGGTCCTTTCACAAACTTCATCAGTTCAGGAATAGTGATCTCGTTATTTTCGATATATGCTATTGTTGCATTGATCACTTCAGTAATATTGTGAGGAGGCATATTGGTTGCCATACCTACTGCAATACCTGATGCTCCGTTGATCAAAAGGTTGGGAACCTTTGAAGGCAATACTGTTGGCTCCTGCAGGGAGTCGTCAAAGTTAAGCTGGAAATCTACCGTATCTTTATTGATATCGGCAAGCATATCTTCTGCAATCTTCTGAAATCTTGCTTCGGTATAACGCATTGCTGCCGGAGAATCTCCGTCTATGGACCCGAAGTTACCCTGTCCGTCCACCATCAGGTAACGTAAACTCCATTCCTGAGCCATCCTGACCATCGTCATATATACTGATGAATCGCCATGCGGGTGGTACTTACCCAGTACTTCTCCCACAATACGGGCTGATTTCTTGAATGGCCTGTTATTTGCCAAACCGAGATCAAGCATCCCATAAAGTACACGACGGTGCACTGGTTTTAATCCATCGCGTACATCAGGTAACGCCCTTGATACGATTACAGACATCGAATAATCGATGTAAGCAGACTTCATCTGCTCGTCTATATCTATCTTTATAATCTTGTCGTTTTCCTGATTTTCTAAATCTTCTGCCATAAAAAATTAATGTTCGTTTAAAAACGATTTGAATAAGGTAATGTTATAACCTTGCGAATTTAAGAAAATATTGCTGTTTAAGCGTATTGTGGAAAAAAATTAAGCCCAGTCTATACCTTTTATCAACTTGCTGAGAGTTTGAGCCTCAGGACTGCTTTCTGCGGGTTTGTGATTATAGGCCCACTTAACTGTTGGTGGTAAGCTCATTAGGATGGATTCTATCCTGCCGTTGGTTTCAAGACCGAATTTGGTTCCTGAATCATAGACCAGGTTAAATTCTACATATCGGCTCCTGCGAAGGTATTGCCACTCCTGCTCTTCGGCTGTAAATTCAGTATCACGGTTCCTGTCGATCAGCTCTGTATATATAGGTATAAAAGTATTGCCCACGCCCAGTGAGAAATTAAACAGCTGCTCCCAGTCCAGCCCCGTATTTTCGGGCTTCAGCCGGTCATAGAATATTCCGCCTATCCCGCGGGTCTCTTCCCTGTGTTTGATAAAGAAGTAATCATCGGCCTGTTTTTTAAATTTCGGATAAAAAGAGGAGTCAAATTCATCACAGGCCTGCTTCAGCAAATGATGGAAGTAACGGGCATCCGTATCGATGACGTAATGAGGCGTGAGATCTATGCCTCCGCCAAACCAGCGGGTCTGCTCATCCATTTCGAAATACCGGATATTCATATGTATAATAGGTACAAAAGGATTGGACGGATGGATGACAATAGAAACGCCTGTAGCAAAAAAATCATCGTTTTCAACTTTGAAAGCTTTTTTTACTGCCTCAGGTAATTTACCATATACTGCTGAAAAATTTACGCCTCCTTTTTCGATCACATTACCGTTCTGAAAAATCCGCGTGCGCCCTCCGCCTCCGCCTTCCCTTGTCCAATTTTCCTCTTCAAACCTGCCTTTTCCGTCGGCCAGGGCTAATGCCTGACAAATCTCATCCTGTATTTTCTGGTACGCTGCTACTACTTGATCTTTAAACATAGTTACTGAATAAATGTAACCAAAGTTAAGTTTTATATCATTTAATGGCGGATGGATGGGGATATAAGTGTTTCAATTTTACACTTCAACAAGAAAGGCCGTCCGAAGACAGCCTTTCCTTGTTATGGGTTAAAAACACTTATGGTGTTTTTGTCGTATCAGGTGGTGTAGTTTTAGAGGTATCCTTCATTGCCGTGTCCATAGGCGGAGTGGTCATCGTTGTGGAGTCCACTGCTGTGCTGTCAGAAGATCCTGACACATTTTTTGTTGAGTTGCATGCTGAGGCGGCTAATAACATTGAACCGGCAAAAGCAAGACTTAAAATCGTTTTCTTCATAATGAGTTCTATTTGTTCTGGTTAAGGAACAATCTCAATATCATATTGTTTTATATTTAACCGTGGTGCATTTTCAGTTTGTCCAATAATTCCGGAGATACGTTTTCTGCATAGGCTCCGTAGGCATCGATCACTACACCTTTGAGGTTCCCGACGGGAGATGAAATCGCATAGATCACCGCGCTGTCATCGGGATCGGTCATGCCTTCAAACCTGTAGAATTCATCAATCTCGAATTCTTCGGGCATTAAAAATAAATCCAGTGATTTACACTCAAGGCCATCAGCCGTCAGATTAAAATCATACTCATAGCCCCTGATTTCCAGATCGGCTACTGCTTCCGTTATGGTTTCATATATATACATATACTAATTTAAGAAAAAATATTAAAGACAGGCCAGTGATAAAAATTCAAATAATCTTTCTGATATTTAAACGTCATGATCGTATCAGAAAAAACTCTAAAGTGGGCCTTATGCTTATATCCGCCACTTTTATTTCAGCGTATCCGGGTAAAAAGATTTCACAAGGGCTTCAGGGGCGCGGACATAAAAATCAGCAGGAGTATTTTCAACCGGAATTATAACGGCTCTATCTTTGGAGGAACGATCTATGCAGCTACAGATCCTTTTTACGCCATATTGTTTGACCAGTTGCTGCAGCGCGAGGGGTTCAAAATCCGTGTGTGGCTTAAAAGTGCCAGCATACAATACCTTAAACCAGGCCGTTCAGCACTTTATTTCACCATATTGATTACAGATGAGATGCTGAACGAAGCCATCGAAACGCTGAACAACAACGAAAAATTTATCAAAGCTTATCCGATGGAGATCAGGGACCGGCATGGCCTGGTTTGTGCTACAGTGATGAATGAAGTATATATCAGAAACCTGCACCGCGGAGAACATGGTCCGGTAGCTTATTAATTATGCCTGTTTAAACCCAGAAAAATGAACATCAGGAAACTAATCTTACAAGGCGAGGGAACTACACTGGATTTTAAAAAGACCATCACAAATAATGAGAAAATTGCAAAGAGCCTTGTTGCCTTTGCCAATAACAGAGGGGGCCAGTTACTGATCGGCGTGGCCGATGACGGCAGCATTAAAGGCGTTAAATCTGAGGAAGAAGAAAAGTACATGATCATGAAATCGGCGCATCAGTATTGTAAGCCGGCGATTGAGCCTGAGTTTGAAGAAATTTATGTAGACAGTAAACTGGTGCTGGTTGCCAAAATAGCGCAGAGCGATACCAAACCACATTATGCACTGGATGAAAATAAAAAGTGGTGGGTATATTTCAGGGTGAAAGACAAGAGTATCCTGGCGAGCAAGATCATTGTGGATGTGCTGAAAAATGAACATACCGAAACCGGGCAGCTGATCACTTATACTGAGCAGGAAAAGAAGCTGCTTCAATATCTTGGTGATGAAGGCCGTATTACCTTAAAACAGTTTAGCAAATTAACCAGAAGCTCTTACAAGCAGGCGCAAAAGATCCTGGTGAGCTTTATTCTTGCTGACCTGATCCAGCCCCATACCTCTGAGAAAGAAGAATATTTCACCAGGATTGAATCAAAATAAGTTACCTTTGAAGGTTCATTACCTAAATCATGTTAAACGCTTTATTTCTTAAGTATAAGCCTTATTATGCAGATAATCTTAGGCTTGCCCTGCCTATTGTAGTATCGCAACTGGGCCATACCCTTGTTCATCTGGCAGACAGTGTTATTGTTGGGCACTTTGCCGGGACGATACAACTGGCCGCAGTTTCTTTAGTAAACAGTATTTTTATGCTGATCCTTGTGCTTGGCCTGGGTATTTCATACGGTCTTACCCCTCTTATTGCGCGCGAGAACGGGAGCAATAACCACGAGGAATGCGGCAAATTGCTGTCAAACAGTTTACTGCTCAACATATTTATGGGTATCCTGCTGTATGTTTTTGTGAACTACGGCACCCTGCTGATTATAGATCATATCGGACAGTCGCCCGATGTAGTGGCCTATGCCAAGCCATATCTTCACTATCTTGGCCTGTCCATCATCCCGTTAATGATCTTTCAAACTTTTAAGCAGTTTACCGAGGGACTGGGATTTACAAAACAGGCGATGTACATCTCCATCTGGGGCAACGTGATCAATATCATCGTTGGCGTGATCCTCGTGAAAGGGATGTTTGGCATCTCCCCTCTGGGCGTTAAAGGTGTGGCCATAAGCACCCTGGCAGACAGGGTGCTCATGTGCATAGTGATGTCCTGGTATGTGTTCAATTCAAAGAACTTTAAGGTATATCTGAAAGGATTCAAATTTGGTTTTTTTGATCAAGTCCGAAGCCTGAAGATCTTAAAAATTGGCGCGCCCGTATCGCTGCAATATGCTTTTGAGATCAGTGCCTTCAGCGGGGCAGCTATTCTGATCGGAACGATCGGAGCGGTAGAACAGGCTGCTCACCAGATAGCCATTAACCTTGCTGCCATTACTTATATGATTTCAAGCGGTATTGCATCTGCGGCTACGATTAAAACAGGAAATAACCTGGGCAAAAACAATTATGAAGACCTGAGGAAGTCGGCACTGGCCAGTTACCATGTGATTCTTGTGTTTATGGCGGTCACTGCCCTGCTCTTTATTCTGGCCAGCGATATGCTTCCCTACATCTACACCGAAGATCAGTCTGTGATCAGTATTGCTGCAAATCTGTTGATTATTGCAGGATTTTTCCAGCTGTTCGATGGTACACAGGTTGTCGGACTCGGTGTGCTGCGCGGAATTGGCGATGTCAATTACCCCACCATCATTACCTTTATTGCTTATTGGATAATAGGTATTCCTTTGGGTTATTTCCTGGGCATCAGATCAGGCCTTGGCGTGAATGGAATCTGGTACGGCCTTACATTTGGCCTGCTTACCGCATCTGTTCTTCTTTTTATCAGGTTTCAAAGTCGAACCAAGAAACTGCTGCTCAATACCTAACACAATTTTTTACTGTGTGAATAATAAACCATACAGAGGAAACTATAATTTTCTGATGTGTAGCAAAGTTTTTCGTTTAAAACAGGTAATCGAAGAGCTAAAGGGAGTATTTCTCTGGTTAGGCTTGAATTTTGACGCATTGCTGACATACCTAAATATGTTATTATGTTAGCACTTTTACCTAAAATTAAAAGACCTGAACACTATAATACTTCTTATGATGATCCCGAAAGTGCTTTAGTTGCCTCCCTGGTAGCACGTGATACCAAAGCTCTTGAACTCCTGTATTCCTCTTACTCTGCTTCCCTTCTGGGGATTGTGTCAAAGGTAGTGAAACAGGAAGAGCTGGCCCAGGATGTTTTGCAGGAATCTTTTTTGAAAATATGGAATTCCATCAGTCAGTTTGACCCCTCTAAAGGCAGGCTATTTACCTGGATGTCAAGACTGGCCAGAAATACAGCTATTGATCACCTGAGAAGCCGCGGAGAGATCAACAGCCATAAAAATGATGCGCTGTCTGACTTTACTGTTGAAATCAATGAACGGTACCAGATCCTGTACCATCCTGAGTTTATTGGATTAAAACAACTCATTGATGTGCTTACCCCGGAGCAGAAGCTGATCCTCGATATGGTATATTTTCAGGGATATACTCAGCTTGAAGTTTCCTTGGCACTAAATATTCCTGTCGGAACGATCAAGACGCGCATACGTATGTCTATCAAAGTACTGCGGGCTTTTTTCATCTGAGGAAAATAAGGAAAGTTAATTTAATTGATATTTTCAATCATTATGGTATGTAGTTTGTCTAATGGCTGTAATCCCTCATTATGGCTTCATCAAACAAATCTATCTATAGCGCCCTTGCAGCGAACCTGCTGATCGCAATTACAAAATTCACTGCCGGTGCTTTCAGCAACAGCGCGGCCATGATTTCGGAGGGTATCCATTCCCTGGTTGATACCGTCAACCAGATATTGCTATTATTCGGAATAAAAAGAAGCAAGAAACCAGCAGATGCCCTGCGTCCTTTTGGATATGGCAGGGAACTCTATTTTTATTCGTTTATCGTATCGATACTGATCTTTGGGCTGGGTGGTGGAATATCGATCTATCAGGGTATTATCCATATCATTACTCCGGAGCCACTTGGAGACCCCACCTGGAATTACGCTGTGCTGGGCTTATCAGTAGTTTTTGAAGGTGCCTCGCTGATCATTGCTGCCAGGGAGTTTAACGAGACACGCGGAGCTGAAAGCTGGTGGAAGGCGATTGTAAAGAGCAAAGACCCTTCAAGCTTTCTTGTACTTTTTGAAGATGGTGCCGCAGTGCTTGGGCTTTTCATCGTAATGACCTGTATGCTGATTGGTCATCATTACCAGATACCTGAACTGGATGGTGTAGCATCTTTACTGGTTGGCCTCCTGCTGGTTGGTGTTTCGATGATCCTGGCGCGTGAGAGCAGAAGTTTGCTGATGGGCGAAGGTATCTCAGAAGAATCAAAACAGCGGATCACTCAGATGACCGAAAAAGATCCTTCGGTACTCAAAGTCATGAGGATCATCTCTACTTATCAATCTCCGGAAGACGTGATGCTGATGCTGATCGTTGCATTTGAGGATGATCTGGATACCCAGGAAATCAATGAAGGAATTGAACGTATCCGCTCAGAGATCCGTAAAGAATTTACTTTGATCCATTTTGTAATTATACAGCCTGAGGTGATTACGCACAAATTCAGGTATTAGGCTAATATCTGCCGGTCATCTGCCCCGCAAAATAACGTGGCTCTGCTATTTCTGCAGGTTGCAGGTGCAGAGCCACTTATTCTGATGCAAACGCCTAAATTATACAGCGTATATAGACAGTTTGGCGTTTCTGACCGGTTGTCCTTTGATAGCAATATACTCTCCGGCATTGTCTCTCAGGTATTTGATCACGAAGGGGTCGTTCCCTTTGGCCAGCTCATCGAAGGCAAGCTTCAGGCGGTCGATATGAGTGTCAGCATTTACCTTCCATTTTTTATCCTGGTACATGAAGTAGGCAAAAATCACCCTTGTATCTCCTTTTAGTTTACCGTCGAGGCGTATATAGGCTGCATTTGCTGATTTAAGAGGCTCCACTGCCTTCGTATAAAATTCTTTAAAATCCGGATAGGTTTCTTTTGTATTGGTCATTTATTTATTGATTTGATGTGTAATACTATATTCCCTGCTCTTTCACATTACCTGTACGTTTGAGTGCTCCCCATCCTTCCAGTTCTCCTTTTAAGGCTTTACGGATAGACCTGAATAACACCAGGTACATCAGCTGCCTCCAGTAAAAACGTTGTGGGATGATGTAGATCAGTTTCTTCAATGATTCTTTTTCCATTCTAAAAGCGATACCTGCAAACAGGAGGTCCACCAGGATGAAGATACAATAATAAAAGAATACCTGTCCGAAGCCATTATGCAGGCTGAATAAACTGCCCACTCCGGCTAAACTCAGGGAATTCACAGAGGAGAGGGAAAAAAGACCTGTGATGATCGACAAGAGCATGAAGAAATCTGCCAGTGGCGAAAACAGCGGTAATATGATCTGGTATATCAGTATATTAGGCATACCCACCATACCGAAGTATCCGTATTTTTTATTGAAAAGGGTTTTCCTGTTTTTCCAAAAACTCTGCATGACGCCAAAGCTCCATCTGAAGCGCTGTTTCAATAACATATTTACGGTTTCCGGGGCCTCAGTATAAGCAATGGCACGGTCGCAATTCCTCACTGCATAGCCCGCTCTGAGGATACGCATCGTCAGGTCACAGTCTTCTGCCAGCGTATCCGTGGTAAAACCACCCACTTCAATGATCACCTTTTTTCTGAAAGCACCGATTGCGCCGGGCACTACAGTAATGGTGTTGAGCAGATCGAAAGCACGTCTGTCCATATTCTGCGCGGTGATATATTCTATGGACTGCCAGTTGGTAATCAGATTGGTTTTATTGCCCACCTTAACCGTTCCGGCTACTGCTGCCGTTTCTGCATCATAAAAATAACGCATCAGCTCAGTAATGGCATCGGTCTTTAACTGGGTATCGGCATCAATACAGATGACAAAATCAGCTGTAGAATGTCCGATCCCAAAGTTTAATGCAGATGCTTTGCCCCCATTTGGTTTGGCGAAAATTTTGATATTTTCAAGATGGCCAAAGTGCTCTCTTACCAGTTCAACGGTACGGTCTTTAGACCCGTCATCTACAAAAATAAACTCTGCATTGCTGTAAGTTGTTTTAAGTAAGCTGTTTAAGGTCTGCACAACGGTTACTTCCTCATTGTATGCCGGGATGATAATGCTTACCTTCATATCAGGGGCCTTCAGCAGCAAGGCCTCTTCATCCTGAGCGGATCTCTTGTGCTTGATCGCCAGGATGGCAATAAAAATGCTTCTGAGCATCGCCAGGATAATGGCAATGATAAAAATAAAGTTGAGCGCCAGCGTACCATAAGAAAAAACACGCAGGAAGAGGTTGTCACCGGTATTGATAAAATCGTTGCTGCTGACCTGTACTGCCGGCATCAGTTCATCCCGTTTTTTTCCAATCAACTGTCCAACTGTAGCAAACTCATATCCTTTGGACCTGAAATACCTGATGATCCGCGGAAGCGCTTCTACCGTAGCCTGGCGGTTGCCCCCGGCATCGTGGAGCAGCAGGATATTGCCAAGGTGCTGCTGTTTGACTACGGCATTAAAAATCTGGTCTGCGGTAATGCCCGGCTGCCAGTCTTCAGGGTCTATGGATTCCCCGATGTTAATGTAATTTTCGTTCCTGCTTTGCATTACCGGCAGGATCTCGGCCGATGTGGTCGGTTCCGCATCAGCATTATAGGGAGGCCTGAAGAGGATGGTACTGTGACCAGTTACAGATTCAATGATCTTCCTGGTGGCGTTCAGTTCAAAGTTTACGCGCTCTACTCCCATCTTGGACATATCCGGATGAAAAAAGGTGTGGTTGCCGATCTCATGACCGAGGTTATACTCCCTTAACAGCAGCCCCATATGCTGCTCGGCCATGATGCCCACCACGAAGAAGGTTCCTGGAACCTTTTCTTCCTGGAGAATGTCCAGGATCTGTGGCGTATAGACCGGGTCAGGCCCGTCATCAAAGGTAAGAACGATCTTTTTTTCTGCATGCCCGTAACGGCGGATGCTGTATTTTGTGGGTAAAACTACATATTTCTGATCCGAAATTTCATAGTTGACCGTATCCATTCTGACATCGATTTCCCCTGCCTTTGGTGTGGATACGAGATCCAGTATTTCGCCTTCGCCGGAATAATCTACCCTGTCGTTTAATCCGATATGGCTGAGCCTTTTGAGGTCTACACCTGTCTTCCGCACCGAGTCGAGGCTTAAATCTTTTGAAATGAAAGTCCAGACCCTCGGGTCTTCAGCGCCCATTCTCCAGAGTGCAACTCCTGCAACTCCCCAGTCGTCCGCCTTACGGATCAGGTTAAAGTTGGTTGCCGCATCGGTAAAATACACCTGATGGCTGACAGCTGATTCATCTTTGTAGCTAAAATTAAGGTTGGCAGAAATAGGATTATATTGCACTTTGCCATTGTACCTGTTAGCCGTTGCAATCGCCTGCTGATAGGTGATTGTGGTGCCTACATCCCCATCGGGCCAGTCATATCCGTAGCAGGCCAGGGCAAGGATCACCTTGTCTGATGATATCTTTTTACAGATTTTATCCAGCTGCTCTTCTACCCACTGCTGATTAGATACATCGCCGGCGTTGCTGCTTTCAGTATGCTGGTCATAAGCCATCACAAAAATGTAATCATTGTACTTTGCCAGGGTTTCCAGGTTGTAATCTTCGTTATCAGGTGAAATATCCTGGGAAACAATCATATTCTGGGCATGCAGCTTTTCGTACAGGTTCTTTTGAAAAGCGGTGAGTGGCACATCAGATGTTTCTTTGATCTCTTCGAAATCTATGTTTACCCCTTTAAAGCCATAGCTTTTTAAGGATTTGATCAGGTTATCAATAAACCTGTTTTGCAGTGACTGGTCTTGCAGCAGCTTATGAATAGCGTTGCCGTCAAAGCTGTCTCCGCTAAAATTGGAGACCATTGCAATCGCTGTCTTTTTATTTCTCCTGATGACCTTCATGGCATCTTCATCTACCTGATCGATCAGGGTATCAGCACCATTTTTTATAAAGAAAGACTCTGTCACCACCATATCCAGCTGTTTGATATGGTCCTGCAAATCGGTGAGTGACTGGGGGTCCCAGTTCACATAAAAGCCGGCATTGATCCTCACCTTGTTGTTGGGGTGTTTAGCCCTGTGCGCCTGCTGGTCTTGCCTGATCTTCAGCAGCTTCTTTTTGGAAATTTTAAAATCTTTGTAAGTAGTCGATTTCCGGATCTGTTCCATCTGCTTGTTGCTGAGCGCAGTTGCCGTGTTGATCACGGGCAAAGCAGGATAGTGATTGGAAATGAGGGTGTAGGCTACGCAGGCAGTAGCAACAATAAAAGTGATGATCAACAGCCTGGTCACCCACTGAAAGGTTATCCAGCGGCTTTTACCGGAAGTTTGAAAAATTTGTTTTTCTGGCATCTTAAAAAGATATAATGTACCTGTTAGGGTATAGGGTTACCAAGAGATTTCTCAGGAAGTCATACGAGGAAAACTGCATTTTGTAGTAAATTGCCCTATAAGGATTCAAATATAGGTATAGAATTTGATAAAAAAACGGGGTTTAATCAGGAGATTTGCACAGAGCCCATTACATGACAGCAACAGAAAACCCGGTCCCTCTACAGCGCAAGATTATCCATATCGATATGGATGCGTTTTATGCTGCCGTTGAACAGCGGGATTTTCCGCAGTACAAAGGTAAGCCCATCGTTGTGGGCGGTTCTCCTGACGGCCGCGGGGTTGTGGCCACTGCAAGTTACGAAGCCAGGACGTTCGGCATTCATTCTGCCATGTCTGCCCGGAGGGCGATTCAGCTATGTCCGCAGGCAATCTTTGTAAGGCCCAGGTTTGACGCCTATAAAAATGTATCAGTGCACATCCGTGCGATCTTTAACCGCTATACAGATCTGATTGAGCCGCTATCACTGGATGAAGCCTACCTGGATGTGACAGAGGATAAGCTCCAGATCGGCTCTGCACTGGAGATTGCCAAACAGATCAAAGATGCCATCAGGGATGAGCTTCACCTTTCTGCTTCGGCAGGGGTATCCAGTAATAAGTTCATTGCAAAGATCGCATCTGATATGAATAAGCCTGACGGACTGACCTTCATCGGTCCTTCAAAGATTGAACGTTTCATGGAAAAGCTGCCCGTGGAAAAGTTTTTTGGTGTCGGCAAGGTCACGGCAGACCGGATGAAGAAAATGGGCTTACATACCGGTGCCGATTTGAAACAGCTCTCTGAACAGGACCTGGTCATGCGTTTTGGCAAGACCGGAAAGTTCTATTATAAAATTGTTCGGGGAATTGATGAAAGACCGGTGAGGCCGCATCGTGAAACAAAGTCGCTCGGTGCAGAAGATACCTTTGAAGAAGACCTGTATACGCAGGAGGATATGTTTACAGAACTGGAAAAAATTGCAGAAAAGGTAACGGCAAGACTGGAAAAGAACAATTTAAAAGGCAAGACGGTAACCCTGAAAGTAAAATTTCATGATTTTACACAGATCACCAGAAATCAGTCGTTCGTGACCCCTGTGAACGATTACCACTCCATCATCTCGGCGGCAAAAGAACTGATGATCAGGGCAGACCTTGAAAACAGCAAAGTGCGGTTATTAGGGATCTCTCTCAGCAACTTTGGAAACCTGCTCCCCTCCTCTAAAATTACAGATCCTGATCAGCTGGAGCTTTTTTAATCAGGACCTGTAAATGAAGCGATACGCCATTAAGGAATGACCTCAAACAGCATAAACTGGTTTTGTTCGTGTGCAGCGAAGTTATCATCTACAGCAAAGATGACAGTCTGGTGCCCGTTGGGAAGTTTTGGCCCAAGCGTTGCCCCTTCCACGTTGTCAATAAAAATCCCAAGGTCATCCATGTTCAGTACTAATTTCTTATCCATCAGACGGGCAGGTGGTGTTTTGATCATTGAACGCACATGAATAATGTTATCTGCCCCTTTTACACTGGCAAGGAAGACCTTGATATTCGTACCTGGCCCACCAGAAAATGAACGCTCAGTGACCAGGAACTGATCAGGGCCAACCCAAAGAATATCTGGTATACCATTGTTGAGTTCTGCACCTTCATTTACAGGTGGTACGGCTATTGGTTCCAGTTCGTAAGCATACTGAGCCGTGTTCTTTTTATTTCGTGTATCAAACTTGTAAATCCTGGTAAAAGCTTTATTCCTTTCCAGTGCAGGTCTTGGGCCATCCTGATACAAAGGCTCTTCCATACTGATGTACATGTTTTTGAAGTCGTCTGCAAAGGTAAGTCCTTCCAGTACCCCATTTTTTCTGGGGCCACTTTCTGCCAGGCGCATCTTCATATTTTCGGGAATGGCATATTTGTCTGCAAATCTTCCGTTTTTGTGGATGACATTGATGGTAGGATCAATTAATATGGTGTCTGTCTCAATGATAATCCTTTCACCCTCGCTGGTCCATGTTAAGCGTTTGGTGAACCCATTGTAACGCATGGCCTCGGGATCTGTAGTATTTGTCGCATTCTTATCCAGTTTTGGATAAATACTGCCATCTTTTTGAAACAGGGTGTCCACACCGGTTATTTCAACGTTTTCTATTCCCTTAGCGGATAGTTTAACACGGGCAGTGTAGAAACGTGCAGGGTTGATGTTCGATCTGTCATCACAAACCAGGTAATAGTTTCTGCTTACCGGATCATAATCGATACTGGATAAACCGCCAACAGTAGTGCCGTTAAACTGCAGTTTATGGGGAACGACAAAAGTATTGACATACCTGAGGCTGCTGATACTTTTTGCCTGTAGTTGTTTAACCGGGGGCTTGCTTTCCGCGCAGCCGGTTTGCGTGCCGACAGCTGTCATCAATACAGCAGCAGACAGAATTGATTTAAAAATATGAGTTTTTAACATTTTAAGTATAATTTATTTCTCATAAAATTAATCATACCGTCTGTCATATAAAATCACCTAATTTAGTGATCATTTATTTTATCTGTCAGTGATTCCATGAATGCAACAATTTGTCTGACCTCTTCATCCGATAGATGAAGGGGCTTGGCAGAAAGAGTTTGCATGGGCTGGTCAAGATGAAGTCCTGCCCCGCCCCCCTGGTTGTAAAATTCTACCACTTTGCTGAGCTCATTAAAAGCACCGTTATGCATGTACGGGGCAGTCATTGCCGCATTCCTTACCGAAGGGGTTTTGAATGCTCCTTCATAATATTCAATAGGAAAAAAACCGTACCTGCCGGCATCTTTATCCTTGACCGGATGCTCAAAATCATCATTGGCAGGTGTGCCCAATACCTCATACTCCGTACGCTTATACAATGGAGGGATCAAACCATTGAACAAGGGCGCGAAGTGACAGCTTCCACACTGCCCTTTGCCCATAAAAAGGTTAAAGCCCTGGAGCTGCTGAGCGTTCATCGCCTTTTTGTTCCCCGCCAGATAATCATCAAATGCAGAGTTTAGCGGGGCCAGTTCCATGATATACGCTGAAAGGGCATCTGCAAGATTGTCCATAGTTACAGGATCAGTTCCTGATGCCGGAAATGCCTGTATAAATGATGTTCTGTACGCGCTGTTTACTTTCAGTTTTGCGATCACCACAGTATGGTTTCCGTTCATTTCCCGTGGATTGGAAATCACTGATTTGATCTGTTCCGGAAGATTCTTTACTCTTCCATCCCAGAATTGTGCATACTGGAACCCTGCATATAAGAGTGTAGGTGCATTGCGCTGTACAAAGCTTTTTCCGTCAAAGGCAAGACTGGTTTTAAGGCCGTCACTGAAATATTTGTCTGCACGGTGGCAGCTGCCGCAGTTCCTCCGCAGGTTTCCGGATAATGCATTTTCAAAAAAGAGCTTTTTACCGAGGCTTGCTTTCAGTGACTGGCTCTTGCTGAGCGCTGCAAAAGCGCCGGCAGGAATGGCATCCCTGCTAAAGATATTTTTTGCCTCATAATTCAGGCTGCTTTTCTGATGGAGAGAAAGATGAAGAATATTGATAAAATTGCGCAGCTGCTCCTGCAAGGGCAAGGCATAGGCCGTTAAAAAATCCATTCTGTTGAAACGGTCAAAGTCTGGGTGGTCTTTTAAGAAGGCCAGGGTTTCTTCAAGGGTTTTGCTCAGTTGAGCTGCCAACATTTTAGATGAAGTACCAGTGGGCAATTGTACTGAGGTAGCGTAGGCCAGATATGGCCGGAGCACTTGCTGAATGGCCCTGACCGACTGATAAGACTCTTCAATGCCGCTTTTCAATTCCGGGGCATCATATCCCGTGATGCTGAGCGTGATCACCTTAACCAGCTCTAAACGGATGCTTTCCAGCAGCTGCTGATCTGTGCCTTCGAAAGCATACAGTAAAGCGCCCAGGTCTGCAGCAGAGGAAGAAAGTACTTCTGCCTGTTCCAGCAGCGCTTTTTGATGTGAAAAAGGATCATTGTCATAAAGCATCGCTTCTATAACCTGGAAGCCTGATGGCTCCTGGTATTCCATATAGGGCTCATCTACCTCCACTTTTGCAGGCCTGTTATAAATCAGGGATGAGCTTTCAAAGAAATAGTCCATAAAGAACTCAAGTCTCTTGTAGTCCATACGGCATTTTTTCAAAGCCTGCCGGGCATGTAAAACAGCAGCGGTATCCCGATCTGACAATAAAGATACCGCTGTTTTTAAGTCTGCTGCAGAGCTGGCAAATGCAGCGCTGTTAGTTTTGAAATCCTGAAGTGCTCCTGCTACGCCGATCGGAGTGTCCTTTGTTTTCAGGCCCAGTACAATACACAGGCAGCTGATCCATAAAGAACTTACAATAAATAACTTAGTTCGGTTTTGAAACATTTTTGTTCAGCTCTTTCATCATCGTGAACTGATCGCGGACCACACCATCTGCGCAGATCCATTTCAGTTCAAGCTTGTTATCCTGCACATCCAGAATGCAGGAACCTCCATGATCTGCATCCGAAAAATACATCGCATTGTGCGGATAGGAAGCCTGCTTGCCCCCCAGTTTCCCGGCAGAACCGCTCAGCACATACACTGTTCCTTTATCCTTCTTCAGTGTTTTTACATATGGCTTAGCATCCTTACTGCCATCATTTTTACCGGAAGAAGAGCTCAGGTTATACTTTTTCGGGTCAAAGGTATTTTCCATCCCATAATGGCCCATCATCATCCTGCTGCGTTCGTAACCATGGCTATGCCCGTTCAGGACAATGTCCACTCCTGCACGCTCAATGATTTTTATAAAGTTTTCCCTGATCTTCACCAGTTCTTCCTCTTTATCTGAGTTATGGGAACCCATGGTATAAGGAGGATGATGCCAGAAAGCAATTACCCATCCTTTGTTTTTATTGGCTGCCAGGTCTTTTTTGATCCATTGTACCTGCGGGCCGATCGTATCATATAAGCGGTAGGAGTTTTCTTCCTTACCGTAAGAATCAAGTGAAAGAAAATGGATATTACCGATATCAAATGAGTAAAATGCCTGTGAGTGTGAAGGCACACCACCGGATTCACCCTCAGTTGGCATGGAGAAGTTTTGATAATAGGCAGTTTCATGGGTTTCCTGTGCATGTTTTGCGCTCAGGTCAGTATCGTGGTAATCGTGATTTCCCGGAGCAGGAAACACCGGATATTTTTTTAACAGGTCATTTTTATAGATGTTAAAAAACTTGCTCTGATATTCTGAATCCGTTCCGTCCTGATAGGCGTTATCTCCTAAAAGTATCCAGGCATTGAGTTCATTTGGCCCCAGGTATTTCAGCAGCTGCTCTTTGACCTGGCGCTGGTTGATGGAATTATCACCACAGTCGCCCAGTGCGGCGATGCGGTAATGCCCGGGTTTTCCGGCTTCAGGAAGAGTGGTAAACGAATTGTTTTCATCGCCCTGCAGCGTATCTTTCAAACCACCAATGCTGTAATAATATTTTGTCAGCGGTTTTAACCCGCTGAGGTTGATCTTGTGCTCTGTCAGGAGTTTGATGTCTTCTGCCGACTGGTCAAGTTTTCCCTGAACAGTACCGTAACGTACCCTGCTGCGTGAGGAAACATCAGTCCTCCAGCGGATCTGTATGCTGCTGCTGCTGGCTACCTGAAGGTAGGGGCCGCGGATTAATCTGACAGGTTCAGTAGCTGCACCAGGTTCCTTTTTGCCCTGTGAAAGTACAGGCTGTGTGAGCATCATCACTGCTGAAAAAAACAGGAATAGCGTTTTTTGTATCATTGTCTATTATTTTATCTTTAAATCTGATCCGGCGATATCTTCCCAGCGGTAATAGTGGAAGGTCCTGTCATCACTCATCACCACAAACAGGCCATGTCTGAAGGTATCGTTCAGCGGTACGTTCACCACATCAGAACCATCGCTATGGCCGGCGCTTACCTTCACGATCTTCAGCAGCTGATGGTCAAAGGGGTTCTTTGGGCTACCTTCGCGGCTAAAAATCCGGAAACGGTTTGCTCCCTGATCAGACACTAAGATATAACCTTTACGCGAAGAAGTTTTATAAATTGAAATTCCCTCATGATCTTCTGCAAATCCTGTCCTGCCAAACTCTGCAAGCTGCTGATTACCCTTTTCAGGATCAGCATAATACTGGCGCAGGCCATATTGTTCGTCAGAATAGTAAATATAGCCCAGTTCATTGTCCACTGCGATAGATTCAATTTCCTTTTTACCGCTGTACATGCCGAATTTACGTACCAGTGTGGCTTTAACCTGTCCGGAACCATTATCTGACAATTCATACTGCCACAGATAAGAGCCATCTGTTGGCCCGGTTTTACGTCCCGCAATGACATACATTTTACCGGATTTAGCGGTGTAAATGGATACCCCCATCAGGTCACGGTATTCATTTCCGGTTTCTCCTTCAAATACAGGAATGCCCCCTCCGTCTACCGCCTTCATATCAGGCAGGGAATAGATGCGCAGTTTGTGTGTAAAGCGTTCTGTAATGACCGCGATATCTGTGGCCTTTCCATTGAGCTGAAGACCATAGGCAATGTCTACATTATTTGGTCTTTTCAGGCCTTTGACTACGAGGTTTTCCAGTATTTTGCCCTGCAGGTCAAATACATATAAAGCACCCGTAGCGGATTTGTCTGTACCCAGCACCAGGCTTTTGGAAGGGTCTACATGATTTACCCAGATGGCAGGGTCATCAGAATCAAAACCCACTTTTTCGGTCACAAAAACGGGTTTAATGGCGACGGTATTTTCGGTTACAGCACCTGATAGCCCAGGCGATATGTGCTGGCTGCAGGACGCGAAAATTATCGGGAAAGATAGGTAAAGTATAGATTTATGCTTAAACATGATATAAGTTGATAATCAAAAACAGGCCGGGACAAATTGAAATGTATCCCGGCAAGCTTAAAATGACAGATTAGTTAGTTCCAAAAGCGCCAATATACGAAGCTGGCTCTGGTGAAGCATAAACGGTATTGTTAATCGTAATCCCATCAGGGAAATTACGTGTAAAGGTCTTGATGCCTTTGCCCAGCGCAGCAGATCCGGCAGACAGGTGAAAATCCCAGCTGTCGCTGAAAGTATAGTTTGCTGTAGCTGTGCTCAAAGGGTAATTGACAAATTTAGGGTCATTGGCACCCACAACAGTGCTGATCACATCATTTGTACCGGCAACGATATCGGTAGCCGGCTGAAACTGTGTTACCGTAGCCTGGGCATATCCGTAATACAGATTGTTGCTGAATTTCGATCTGGCGTCCTGCGGTGCTTTAGTATCCTTTTTAATACCGAAACGCGTATTGGCGAACAGGTTATTGTACAACTCTGCATATACAGTCGCTTCCAGCCAGACAGAACCTCCTTTAGCCGTTGGCCTTCTCCATCCCGTATTCAGCATTGTATTGTTATAGACAACAACGTGGGCCTGAGGTGTACGGTCTCCTGTGTTAGACAATTTAAAGGCATTGGTATTGTTTGAATAGAACAGGTTATAAGACAAATCTGCCAGACATCCTGATTTGATATTGATCCCTTCGCCACCGGTAAGCCCTGTGTTGTAGAACTTGTTGCCTGTGAAAATGATATGACCTCCTTCGATATAGGTACAATCATCCTGGAAATGCCTGAATGTGCTGTTGGCAACCACCAGTTTACCATTTACATTGGAGAACCAGATCGCTGGTGTATTCTCACCGCTAACAGCTTTATAGAGACCCAGTTTTACCGATGTAGAGGCTTCAGTAGTGGTAGCCCCGCCGTACTCTACGATGGTATTATCCAGTAATAGTTCAGTACATGTTTTTGAAGCAAGGATACCGCCCCACATTTTCCCAAAGGTATGTGCTGCATTTCTGTAATTTTCTTCGATGGTAATTTTCACAGGGCTGGCAGCAGTGCCCAGTGAATACAGGTTTCCGTTCACGATGATTTCAGGTCTGGCCAGTGTATCCATGATCACCAATACGCCTTCTTCTATGGTGAGCGACTTATTTACAGGAATGATAATATCGCCCGTTACGCGGATGACACTTCCTTTAGTCCATATGCCTGATACTTCACCAGACACACCGCTGGTGTTTGTTGGTACAGGTGATGTATCTACATCAACATTTGCTTTCTCGCAACCTGCGAGTACTGCTGCCGTCATGGCGGCACAGAGTAATAATGCTTTCATATTCATCTTCATAGCGTTTTTCTTTGGCGTAATTATAATTTGTAGCGTACTCCTAATAAATACGTCTGTTCGTAAAAATCTTTTCTGATCAGTGTTTCGTTACTGCTGAGGTCCTGCTGAGGAAGACCTGTGTTTTCTGTGTTGGTTCCTTTGATGAATAGTTCTGTAGGCGTATTCAGTAAGTTGCCGGCTTTGATAAAAATACTCAGGTTGTTTTTAAATTTCTTTTCTACTGAGGCATCCATCTGGATGAAGCCTTTTTGCCAAACGTCGTTATCTACAAACTGGGATACCGTATTGATCCTGTCACCTGTATATGATCCGGCAAGTTGCGCGTCCCATCCATTTTTAGTGCCTTTGTACAGCAGTGATAAGTTGCCGATATGTGCTGCCTGACCATATAAGGGCCTGCTCTGATCAACATTGATCGTCTCTACATCGCCCGAAACTGCATTTCTGATCCTTTTGGATTTGGCAGTAGTGATTCTTGAATGTGTATAGGTATAGTTGGCTTTAAACCCGAATTTGTTGAAAAATTTGATGTAGTCCATCTCCAGCCCGTAGTTTTTTGCATTTCCAAAGTTGCCGGGCGTATAATATACATCCTGTCCCCTTGTTGCATCTGCCTGCAGGGTGTATTCGATTGGGTCTTTGATGTTTTTAAAGAAGGCACCAACCAGTAACTGGTCTGAACTGTTTGGGAAAAGTTCGTAGCGTACATCATAGTTATCGGCAATGGCACGCTTTAAATCAGGATTACCACGCTCACGGTACTCTTCTGTAATCACATTGCCCGGAACAATTTCATAAAAACCTGGTCTGTTTATGGAGCGGAAATAACTTGCGCGGAGGTTCTGTTTATCGCTCAGGCCGTATTTAAGGTTTAAACTCGGCAAGAGGTCTGTATACACCTGACTGCCTACCGGCCTGCTCTCGCCCTGACTGAACAAGAGGTTGTAACCCTGGTTAGTATGTTCTACCCTTGCACCACCAATCACTTCGAGCAGGTTTACTTTGAATTTAAACATACCATATCCGGCAGTGGTTTTTTCTGATGCATTGTAAGTCAGAGGATTTGCGACGGCACCCTGCGGGTTCTGTACATCCCATACAATATCCGTATAGTTGTTAAAAGCAACACCATACAATGAAGCCGGAACCGATGGCCTGAAGGTGTAGTTGTTATAAAAACTGCTTCTTTGTTTATCACGGTATAATCCACCACCTGTAAAATCAACTTTTGTACCGGCAATATCAGCGGTATAGGTTAAGTTGAGGTAAGCAGCTTTATCTTCATCCGTATTGCGTGACCATCTGTGGGTCATGGAAGATGCCGTAGTCCTCGTTTCTGCAAAGTTGGTACGCAGGCCATTGAGTGAAACCGAGGTTTCATCAGGAATATCATTTTTGGCTGATGAAAAAACTGCAGACCAGTCTGCCTTCAGCTTGCCCGGGATGATCTGATGCTCGCCCTGCAGGGTACTGTTATAGATCTGCTGTTCGGTAAATCTTGAACGGGTATTATAAGTAATCTGTGCATTCCCCAGTTCAGGCTTGTAATCCGCATTGGAGAAGTTGGTGGTCAGGACATCACGCGTCTGGATATTCTGCAGGTTCACATATGAGTTTACCCATGAGAATTTGTTGTTTTTATCCAGTACAAAATCAATCTTTCCGTGCAAACCATAACGTTTTTGCTGCTCGCTGTACTGTCTGTAATCCATTGAAGTGATTCTCGAGATCTTATCGTCATCCACCACCGCCGAATTGAAGAAGGTACTGTTGGTGCCCCGGTAGGTATTCTGGTAACTGCCTGCAATCAGGATGCCCAGTTTGTTGTTTAAAAAGCGCTGGCCAATGGATAACCCGCCTACAAGATTTGGAGCGGGTTGTTTAGCTTTATAGTCAAGCACGCCGGTAGAAAAATCAGAGGTTTTAGCATTGTAGCTTCTGCCATTGATCTCATAAGGAGATTTAGAGTTCATCGAGCCGGCATCAAAACCAAGGAATTTACGGTCGAAGAACATCTGACTGTAACCGCTGGCCACATTGGCATTGATCTGTAGTTTAGCAGGTGCATCTTTCATCACCATATTGACTACGCCACCCACGGCATCACCTTCCATATTGGGGCTCAGTGATTTATAGATTTCCAGTCTTTCCAGTAACTCTACCGGGAAGATGTCCAGTGGTACATACCTGAATTTATTATCCGGACTTGGGATCTTGATCCCGTTGACCAGTGTATAGTTGTAACGTTTATCCATGCCCCTCAGGATCGCATATTGTCCGTCACCGTTGTTGCTTCTTTCCACAGAAACACCTGATACACGCTGAATCGCATTGGCTACGGTCAGGTCAGGAGAAATTTCCATTGCACGGCCGGAAACTACGTTCATGACCTGCATCGATTTCTGCTCCAGTCTTCTGGCTGTATTTTCTGTGGCACCATCATGTTTTGCAGAGACAGAGATTTCGCTCAGGTCATTGCCGCCCTGTTCAACCAGGTACACATTGATGTGCGGGTTGTCTTCACTGAGGATAGTAATCTGTTGTGTAAAAGTCTTGTAACTGATGTAAGTTACCCTTAATGTGGCAGGGCCTGCATTAACTTTCTTGAATTCGAATGATCCGTCCAGACCAGTCAGTATCGCCCTGTCGGTATTTACCAGCCTTACAGAAGCACCTATCATCGGCTCTCCTGTTCTTTGATCATACACGTGCCCCTTAATATGACTTGCCTTAGCGACAGTTATACTTAAGAACAAACAAAAAATAGTTTTTAGAATTGGCTTCATTTTTTAAATATTTTTTTGCGCAGATTGTTTTTTGATTACGCTGCTGCAAATGTGCATTGCCGGATTTAAGCTGTCAATAATTTGCCGTGTACAAAACGTAAGCACCGTTACAAGCCGTGTATACAAAGCGCGTACAGCGTATACATTGTCATTGTAACTATTTGTATGATAATGATTTAGGAATAACATAACCGCCATTATCATTCAGTTAGCGTAACATTAAGAAATTGTTAAGCACCTGCATGGCCTCAGATCGTCTGGATAAATGAGCTCAGATTGTCACCTTCAGGGATATTCAGTTTCTTACGCAGCCGGTACCGGGATACCCTCAGGCTGTCCTGCGAGATCCCAAATATGGAGGCCATGTCTTTAGAACTCATGTTCATTTTTAATAGAGCGATCAGACGGATATCATTTACGGTGAGATCCTCACAGTAGGATTTAAGGTTATCAAAAAACGACTGGTGCAACTGTTCAAAAACCAGGGTAAAATCTTTCCATTGCTGATCGTGATTGATATGCTGACTAATCTGTTTAACCAGCTGCTGCAATTGCTTTTTCTGATCGCGTTTATCATCGCTGATCATTTCATCCAGCTTACTGCGCATGCTCTCCAAAAATTGATTATGCTGAATCACTTGTAAGGTATGCGCGGTCAGTTCCCTGCTTTTCAGTTCCAGCTGCTCCTGCTGAGCAAGATTGAGCTGTTCATTCTTTTCTGCAATGACGGTATTTTCCCTGAGCTTGAGGCGCTGTCTGGAAATGGTGAGCAGGCCCATCACCACCAGCAGCAGGATGACGATAACTACAGCTATACTAATGATCATATTCAGCTTATGCCCATTTTCCAATCTTGCGATCTCATCATTTTTTTTATCAGTATCATAAATGATCTGCAGGAATGACATCTGCCTGTTATTCTGGTCAGAATAAATATTCAGCAGGTATTTTCTGCTGAGCTCCATATAATGATAAGCACTGTCATTCTTTCCAAGCAGGTTCATTGATTTGGCGATATCCCTGTAAGCTGATGCCTGCTGGTATTCATTTTTTGTTTGGATGGACATTTGTAATGCTTTTCTGGAATAGATGAGGCCTCCGCTGTAGTCCCCTGTTTTTCGAAGGATATCGCCAATATTGTTGATCACTTCTATACTTGACACCTGGTTATTCACCGCTTTGTACAAGACGAGCGAGCGATTGAAATAAACCCTTGCAGAATCGTATTGTGCCAGATCTTCGAAAATACTGCCCAGATTTTCATAAATCTTGCCCATTCCAGCTTTATGATCAGCGGTGCTGTATGCCGCTAAAGCTTTGCGCTGATAGTAAAAGGCACTATCATACCGCTGCTGCTTTTCATATAAATGCCCGATATTTCCATAGGTTTCACCCAGTCCAACCCTATTGTTCAGTCCCTGATACAACCGCATGGCCTGATCAAACTGTTTACGGGAAGTTTTCTTGTCCATGTTCTGGTAATAGATCGTTCCCAGGTCGTTGAAGTTATCGGCGAGCAGGTTTTTCTCGTTCAGCTGATTAAAGAGCTTATTGGCCTGCTGGTGATATTCCAATGCCTGAGCGAAATGTCCCTGAGAAAAACAGATCTCTCCCATCTGTTTAAGGCAGATGCCAATGGTTTGTTTGTGATTACTGACTACAGCATCATGATAGATCTTCTTCAGCATAAGAAATGCTGAGTCAGGATAACTTTTGCTCAGTTCAAGGGTGTGCTGGAGTTCCTTTGCCGGATCAGCAGCTGCAAAAGTCCTGCATAAAGGACTGATCAGCAACAAAACCGCAAGGATGAATTTGCCGTAAATCTTCTGGTAAACGAATATCATTGTAAAGTACCGGCAGAATATTGATGAGCTCTGCCTGCTGCAAAGGACGATCTCCCATATGAATATAATGTTAAGTTAGTGTTGTCTCAGGGGACAAAGTGATTTTTTATATTAACAGAAAAATAATATATTGGGAATAGTAAAACGGAAAACTATCCGCTACATTTAGGCATAAGTATTGTTATAAGATATTCACTAAAACCATTTAATATTTATTGATTATGCTCAGAAACACCTATTACGAGAGAGATGAAATGAGATTGACAGACAGAAGATGGATCAACCTGCAGGAATATTATGATGTAGAATATTGGTCCAAGAAATTTGGTGTAACTCCGGAGCTGCTGCAGATGGCAGTGAAAAATTCAGGAACTACTTCAGCCGATGAGGTAGAACAGTATCTCAGAAACAAATATCCTTTCAAATAATGAATGAATTGAAGCTCAGCAGCATTCTCATCCTGGCAGTGCTGCTGATTATTGTTTTTTATGCGATCAAGTATATCGTATTTCCCTTGCTTCACCTGGCCCTCGGCCTTGCTGCAGGCATTCTGAGTGCTGTTTTTACAGTACTGATTATCGTACTGCTCTACCTGTGGCTTAAACAGGCCTTTGAAAGGAAATAAGCAGGTTTACAGCAATGGTGATAAGAGGCGCCCTAATTTTTCGGGCAGCTGTTTGTACAAAGGCCTCTTTTCCCAATCTGCTGCATTGATCTTCTTTGAATCCTTCAGGTCCTGATAAAATATCCTGGTCATTTCTTCGGCAGTATCATTATCATAGATCACTGCATTGACCTCAAAATTGAGTTCAAAGCTGCGGTTATCCATATTGGCTGTGCCTATCACCGAAAGCTGCTGATCTGAGACCATCGTTTTGGAATGTATAAAGCCCTTTTCATACTGGTAAATCTCCACTCCTGCATTTAAAAGTTCTCCATAATAGGAACGGCCGGCAGCGGCTACCATTTTGGAATCTGACTGATCAGGTACCAGCAGGATCACTTTTACCCCGCTTAATGCTGCCACAACGAGCGCATCCAGCAGGCTTTCCCCGGGTATAAAATATGGCGTGGTGATCAGGATTTCTTCTTCGGCCATTCCTATAGCCTGGATCAGCGAAAATAAAATGGTGGGGTTGTCTGAATCAGGCCCGCTTGCGGCAATCTGAACAACAGCGTCCCCGGCATTTTCCTTTAGCTCATGAAAGAAGTTAGTTTGTGGTGCAAGGGGCTCATCCGCACAAAAATTCCAGTCGCATATAAACAGGTACTGCAAATAAAATGCTCCTGTACCGGTAATTTTCACATGGGTATCCCTCCAGAATACCTGGTCCCGGCCACTGTTATTAATGTATCTGTCGCTCACATTAATTCCTCCGGTAAAACCGACACAACCATCAATGACAATGATCTTACGGTGATTCCGGTAATTTAACCTGTTCGCAAGCGCCATAAACAGCACCCTGTAAAAAGGATATGCCTCTACTCCTGCTTCTTTTAATTCAGGAATAACCCTTCTCCTGATGCTGCGGCTGCCAAAATCGTCATAAATAAGACGTACTTGTACACCAGCCCGGGCTTTTGCGATCAAAACATTTTTAATGGCATTGCCAATCTCGTCATCTTCGAAAATGTAGTATTCTATATGAATATGAGATTTGGCTTCCTGCAGGGCACGCAGTACTTCCGGGAATTTCTGTTCCCCATTCAGCAGGATATCAACCTTGTTGTTCCCTGTGAGGTAACTCATGCCATCATTTAGTAACAGCTGTGCAAGTTTTTGATATTTAAGTATTTCTTCCGGAACAGCATCCCATATTTTTTTGGACTCCAGATAAATCTGCTCCCGCACCCTCAGCTGCATCTGCTCATCTTTTATGATCTTTTTACTGTACAGTTTACGCTTGCGGTAATTTGTGCCTACACTGAAGTAGATAATGATACCTGCTACCGGAAGAAAAACGGTCAGCATCAGATAGGCGAGCGTTTTTGTAGTAGAGCGGGTATCATAAATGATGCGCAGGCAGGTAAGTACAATCGCAATGGTATAAATTATTTCGAGTAAAAGTATCCAGCGGATTTCCTGCATTTAAAAGTACCTGAATGAGTATTGGCTAAAGATAGCAAAAATCACAAACCTCAATTATTACCTGAAGAAAATCATCTTGTTCTTCAGCTATTGGCATAGTATTAGTATTAAAAACCGCAAATAAAAAAACGAAATTTATGAACAAGAAAATTGTAATTTTTGATGATGATCAGGAAATTTTAACCGCTCTGGAATCGGTACTTGATTTTGTAGACTGGGACTTAATGACCTTTTCCAGCGGACAGGATGCCATCAGCGTCATCAGCAAGGAAAAACCAGACCTGATTTTAATGGATGTTCTGCTTGACGGATTTGATGGCAGGGAAATCTGCAGATCAATCAAAGAGAACAATGATCTTAAACACATCCCTATCATCCTGATTTCTGGTCAGCATGGAGCAGAAAATGCCCAGCAACAGGATTTTGGGCCAAATGACTTTTTACCAAAACCCTTTAATATAGGCGACCTGATTGATAAGGTTTATTTCCAGTTGGCCTCCTAACCTTCCACTGTTCAAAGTTTTTCTTTAAACGGCCATTTCCAGTAAGGCCAGGTTATCGGCATGATAATGTTTGGGTAATTTTTCAGGATGATCCGGTACTGAAAAGCCTACATGCTGAAATCCTGATTTCACATAGTATGCGATCAGGGAGGGATTATCTCCCCAGGTATCCAGTCTTACGTATTGAAGCGATTGGGCCTTCGCCACTTGTTTAGCCCATTGTATGATGCTATGCAGGAAATTACTTCCCCTGAAGGCAGAATGGGAAACGATCCTGTGCAAATAAATGGACGGATCGCGGTCTTTTTCTTTCCATATGAGCAGATCAGAAAACTGTACCACAAAAACACAGGCTACCTCTCCGTCCTTTATTACTTTCCAATGCCTGCCATCGAGAATCTCTTTCTCGATTGCCGCAGGGTCAAAACCCTTCCAGTGTTTGTCAAATACTGTTTTCTGAAAGGCGATGGCGTCATCATAAAAGCGGAAGATAACGTCTATGTCTGCCATCGTACTGTTAACAAACTGCAGCTGTGTAGTCATGATTGCTGAAAATATTTTGGTTGTTGATTGGGTTGGTATGGGTGATTATAACGAATCGAGTGCGCGCAGTAT
>Ga0163161_10000404_pt1 | contig 36155 bp, 29 predicted proteins | sample S45metaG_FD_129847 | JGI IMG/M metagenome (GOLD analysis project Ga0163161, IMG submission 129847) | Switchgrass rhizosphere microbial communities from Kellogg Biological Station, Michigan, USA - S4-5 metaG | ecosystem: Host-associated > Plants > Roots > Rhizosphere > Soil | place: USA... | reverse complement strand
TGCGCACCGATGTCGGCCAGTTCGCCGCCGCCGGTGCGCCGGTGATGACCCTGATCGCCATCCACGACGTGTGGATCAGCGCCGACATGACCGAAAACAACCTCGGCAGTGTCCAGCCCGGGACGCCGGTGTCCATTGTCCTCGATGCCCTGCCAGGGAAAATCTACAAAGGCCATGTGCGCAGTGTCGGCTATGGCGTCGATATCGGCCAGACCACCCAGCCGGGCAGCCTGCCGAAGGTGGAGAACAGTCGCGACTGGCTCCGCCCGGCCCAGCGCTTTCCGGTCATCATCGAGTTCGAGCCCGGTGAATTGACCGGTCCACAAGGCATCCGCTCCGGCGGACAGGCCGAAGTCATGGCCTTCCCGAGCGAGGGCAACCCATTGAATATTCTTGGGCGCGTGTTTCTGCGCCTGATGAGCTGGATGTCCTATGCGTATTGAGCGCCCGGCCCGAGTCCAGCGCGCGCTGCGCCTGAGCTTCGGTACGGCGCTGTGCCTGGCGGCGAGCTTCGGTCTGGCCCTGCCCATCCCGTTCCTCGCGCCGATGCTGGCGCTGATGATGCTGGCAGCGATGAACCGGCCGTTGCCGTTCAAGGCCAGCCTGGGTCTGATCCTGATCCTGATGTTGACCACCGGGACCGGCCTCCTGCTGATCCCTCTGCTGCGTTACTACCCATTCAGTGGCGTGTTGCTGGTCGGACTGTGCCTGTTCATGGCTTTCGGTTACGGCCTGCGTGGTGGCAACCCGCTGGTGGCGACGTTCCTGGTGGTGGGCCTGACCTTGATCAGTGCCGCCGGAACCGCTGAATTCGCCCTGGCGCTCGAGGTGATCGTGGCCCTGGTCAAGGGACTGTTCCTGGCCGTCACGACACTGACCATCAGCCATTGGCTGTTTCCCGACCCCGCCAGCGCCCCACCGGCCAAGCCCGGACCGAACCTTACGCCCACCGAAAGCAGCTGGCTGGCGCTACGGGCCACGTTGGTGGTGCTGCCGACGTTCCTGCTGGCCATGATCGACCCGGCCAGCTATCTGCCGATCATCATGAAAGCCGTCAGCCTCGGCCAACAGAGCTGCGCAACCAGCGCCCGCAGCGCCGGCCAGGAATTGCTCGGCTCGACCCTGCTCGGCGGCCTGATGGCGATCCTTTTCTGGTGCGCGCTGAGCCTGTTCGTGAATCTGTGGATGTTTTTTCTGTGGATGCTGCTGTTCGGTTTACTGGTGGCCAGAAAACTCTACGGCCTGGCCAAAACCCGACAACCACCGAGTTTCTGGCTCAACAGCCTGGCAACCCTGATCATTCTGCTCGGCCAATCGGTACAGGACAGCGCAGCGGGCAAGGACGTCTACACCGCCTTCGCCATCCGCATGGGTCTGTTCATTCTGGTGACTTTGTATGCCTGTTTGATGGTGTATTTGCTGGATACACGGCGGCAACGGCGAATTACGCTCTCCTAGAAACAGAAAAACCCCCTGAAGAGGGGGTGGTTTTACACAATAAAAACTGTCTAGGGAAGCTCCCGGATTACGCGGGTTACAGGCGCTCGAAACAAAGCCCAAAAACTGTTTCAACCATCGAAAAAACCTAAAAAAAGCGACGCTCTAGACAATAAAAACTGTCAACGACGCGAACGCCCTTGAATGAGACAACTTTTCAACTACAGCTAAGGGACAATTTAGGCTCAGAACCGCTCCGCACCACGCCGAATGATAGGAACGGTTCATGTTGGCCCGACTTCTGCCTATCGCCATCATCAGCATTGGGTCGAATCCGACTACTCGTGATACCGGGAACCAAATGACGACGCGGCTCATCGCGTGCTGGTTGATGCGTCGTAGGTTCCTACACTTTGCACATAAATATCAGCTCTAAGGGAAAGGAATCTTTCCTCTAAATGCATAAAATACCAGCAAGGACAAAAATTCTTTACCTTATCCTAACGCTTTACGTGCAACGTAAGCTGCGCGCCCAGGTACGAAATGCAGCCACCGAACCACCCGATCACATCGAAATTTACCAGTATTCCCAGAGCGACGACCGGCAGAGGCTGGCAATAAGCAGTCCGTTATCCGGACGGTAGCTAGAGGCAGACGGGGAATTAGCATTTCTAAAGGTAGGTCGAAAACAAAACATTGGGCATTTTGATATCACAGCGATTAAAATGTGACTTGTACACCGGCTGCCCTGGATTCAAGTGTTTCTGAAAGCTGGGCTAACCACGACGGTTGGCGAATGTACCGAAAAGCACTATGTTCATCGATGTATGCACCGCGAAGTGTCAGAAAGAAAACAATTTGACTTCCAGTTTAGATTGCTATTGGTATATTAGATTAAAATTTGGGAGGTGTACTTGATGCATGGAAGTGAATCTAGCGCAGCTAAAATAGCTAATAAAAGTTTGGCTGACAGTATGAAAAAGCTGTCCAGTAAAAACCGAAACAGAATTAGGGCAATGCTCAATGCCTCCCCAAAAGATGGAATTAAAATATTTAATATCATTAGAGACAAATCACATCCTAATGAGATATTTTTTGCAGAGTCGGCTTTAAATGATACGCCCTACCACAACTTCCAAGTGCATGAAAGGTTCTCTAAAGAACCACAAGTCAAAGAAAACTATTACAGGCTTATCTCTCTCGGTCTTGAAAAGCAAGTCAGGCTAATTGAATTATATGCCGAAAGTCATAAAGCTAAGCTGATGAATTTCTGCAAGAGTATTTGCACGCTAAACACCCTGGCATTAGAAAAGAATTTTAAACTTGCTGACGAAATTATACAAAGTATTGATATTGAGTTTGGCTACAGTCACTTCCTATTACGTAAGGCCTGCTGGATAAGAAGCGAAACCGACAGCGATGTACCACTTCCGGGAGTAGACGGACTGCTACAAAAATGTGGTATTGGCGAAAAAAACCTGATTACGACGTCAATCGTAAATTGCTTTAGCGATAGCCAAGACTATTTTGCGCTACGAAAATCTATGTTGTCTATTACCCCGAAGGGAATTAAAGGAGTTCGAAATCAATTTACTCGGGATATTGTGAGGCAGATATTCCAACCTCACGCCAAAGACAGCACTGATCTATCGGCGCTATTACAAAGCACACTCCAGTCATCATTAATAGATGCATTAATATGCTTCAAAATTAACAGAGAGTATTTCGACGAAGATAAATTCCCAGCGTGTGACTCATTCTGCACGTCCCTAGAGAACGCTAGTCTTGGCATTGACTCTTTGGCAAGATTATATCTTTCCAATGAAGACTCTGAAGGGATTTTTTTTCAAAAAACGGGAGCTTGGTTGGAGTCGGCAGAGGTTATCGATTACCGATTGATTAATGACCTTTTTTACGACCCTTCAGTCGGCACTGCATTTGAGACTGATCATCGAGTTATCAGCAAATGCTCAGAAAAATGTAAGCTTATATCTATATCGGAAATTGTTAAAGGCGCTGAGTTAACTCAGCATCAATCCGATAATCTTAGAGCCCTTGAATACGATGGTCTTGTAACCCGCTCCTCAGTCTTTAATTTTTTGCTCTTCAAGAATAGTGGCGAAGACAAAATAGATGAGGATGCACTATTGTGGATAATGGCTAATACGCGGGATCTATCACGTACAATTAACATCGCGCATGCCAAAAGGTTGATCCCCCGCCTGCAATCTCGTCTATCTCAAATAATAATATATTTGCTTATCATTAAACGAGTTCGAGATGACTTGTCGTCCAATCGGTTAAGTCGTTTGCTGGAATCGGAAATCATTCAAAATCACGACTCTGATTTGATGAGATTTATTGAAGAGATAGGTAACCGATATGAGACAATAGCACTTTATTTGCACGAAATTTGTACCGAAGATTTTTTAGCTCGCTTAACCAAAATAATTCCTGAAACCAAATCCATTACTGATACACGAGCGGCACTTCATGAGTGGCGAGGTAAAAAAACAGAGCAAGCATCCTTTCTTGACCGTGCTCGCGCGATTCGAATCGACTATAAAATCAGCTTAGTCCGGGGGGAAATTGATGATAATCGCATCTACGTTGACCCCTCTAGATTTCTAGATTGGATAAACGACAACATTGTAGGAGATCTCACGCCAGTTCTAACCTCAGTAAGCCACAATCTAAGTCCTGAAGATAGAGTTGAAGACCCTCAGCTGCTTGATCTGATTGCTCGCTGCTACCATGAGTTTTGTTCTAACAAACATTATGGAGTCGCATCCTATATTGGTCGCCGCATACGACACGGGACATTTAAAGGGCAGGTTTTCACAAACGTCGTTTCTGTTGAGAAAAATCATGCCGAGTTTATTTCTGACAACAATGTAGCTGAAAAATATAACTCCTGGCGTTCCCAGTTTGAGGCATCTGTTATTCATGCGGTAAACGAGAGACTACATATTGAAACAGCTGTAAAAAGCCAAGGGTTAATTAAGCCTCATATCAGATCAATAGCCAAAGAAGAATACTTAAAAGCATGCATGACAGATCTTGTTAAGTTCTTTCGGACGCAAGGAGCAATGAATAGTCTCCCGATGGTGCTTCTTGAATACTGCTGGCGAATTGTTGAATTCGACCTTATTACGATTCGAAGCTACATAAAAAACATGAAGGCCCAGCTAGCTGTAAATGATTTACAAAATGAACTTCGCAAAGTCTGGGGTGGCTCTCAGAAAGTTCACTCTGCATTTTTTAAAGACCTTCAGATAGCTACGAATAAACAGTTCAAAATGGCTCAGAATTGGTTTAAGCGCCCGCCAAGTGTCTCCCCGAAAGCCGACATCAATCTTCTTTACAAAGCAGTCATCAGAGAAGTTCAAGAAACTTACAACGACTTTAGTACTGAAGCAGAGTATGACGAAGAAGATATCCTGGAGCTATATGGTGAAGTTTATCACAGGATATATGACGCATTATTCGTGATTATCTTCAACGCTGCCAAGCACGGCAAGCCAGGTGCATCACTTGAGAGAAGCTTCTTTTTCGAAAAAGATCGTGAAGACAAAACACATCTATTGCTAAACATTTCGTCTACAATCAACGATAGCCAGAACGAAATGGATGTTAATCGTATGCTAACACTTAAGCCCAACGAAGATATTAGCAATGCGCATATGCATGAAAAGCGTAGTGGCATCCCTAAGCTTCACAATCTTAAGATGACAGATGAAAACTTCTCCATTGAGCATATCAAATGCTCTGAAAGAAAAGTTACCATTGCAATAAGCTATAGGATGGCATACTGATGAAGATTCTTATAGTTGAAGATGATGATTATAAACTAGAAAGACTCAAGGCATTTGCCTGCAAAGAATTTAGCGAAGTATCGGTTAAAAGCAGCGAAAGCCTTAAGGAAGCTCTTGAAGCTGTCGCTACTGATGTTTATGACCTCATATTCGTAGACATGGCAATACCTAGTCACCCTACACTGGTGGGGCAAGGCACACCTGTATCATTCAATACAGGGGGGCTAGAAATTATCATGGAGTTATCAGCGATGGGTCGGACTGATCCATGTGTAATTATTACTCAGTACCCAGATATCGAAATATCTGGTGAGTACATCCCGCTGCATCAAGTAAAAGAAAAACTTCCTGATTTACTAGAGTGCGAGGTCTTAGCCTGCATCTTGTACGAAGAAGATAGCGATGATTGGCAACATGATCTAAAGGCCGTATTTCGAGAGTTTTTTTGATGAAGATTTTTGTACTGGAAGATGATGACAACAAATTTGCAGAAGTATCCTCTGTGATTTTGAAAAAAACACGCTTGGAAACTCCAGTAATTACAAGGGCCGATAATTTTTCATTGGCTCAAAAGACCTTGGAGCGCGAGAGATTTGACCTACTGATTCTAGATCTGATGGTTCCAGTGAGATTTGGTTTACAACCAGAGGATCAAACTGGTGATATCAGTGCAATGCGGCTTGATCAGCTCTGTAAAAACAGAGATACCCCGGCGGTGGCTTTGACACAGTTTGAGGATAAAGCTGATGAGCGAATACGCGATCTCAATCAGTTAGGCATAACCGTTATAACCTATTCCGAAAGCAGTAGTGATTGGGCCAATGCTATTGATCGGGCGGTTGATCACAACGAACCTCCACTTCAATACGATTTTGTGATGGTATGCGCCCTAAGAAAAGAAAGAAACGCATTCGACTCTTTGGGGTATGAAGTTGGTGATGAAGTAATTATCGATGATCTTTCTTGTAAGGCACTAACCCTAGATGGATTGAAAGGTATCATCATTGTTCCAACTCGTATGGGATTAGTCAGTTCGGCTATAGCTAGCACTAAAGCTATCGAGCGTTTCCGACCCAAGCTCATTGCGATGAGCGGAATATGCGCTGGCTTCGATGATACCGCAAAAATTTATGACATTATCGTTCCAGAGCGATGCTACCAGCACGATGCGGGAAAGTGGACTGATACGGGTTTCATAATGGAGCCCTATCAAGTCGCACTTGAGACAACGGTAAAGCTAAAAATCGATAGGTTATTGAACAGAAATGGCTTTTGCGCAGAGCTGGTCAATGATATCAGATATGAAACAACAGAAATCCCTGAAGGGCAAACTAGTCTAAGTTGCGGTGCCCGCACAGCCGTTTCCTCTAGTGGTAGTTCAGTAGTGGCAAATGACGCACAGAGCGAAGCACTGCGTAATTACCATCGAAAAGGTGCAGCGTTCGAAATGGAATCTTACGCGCTATATGAATCTGCTGAGTCTTCATGCCATAAACCTGCGTTTTTTTCAGCTAAGTGCGTTGTAGATAATGGCGGCGCATCCAAAGGAGATAATTTCCACCGAATCGCTTGCTTACTCTCTGCTAAGGTTGCAGCTGCAATCGTAATAGATCTCTTAAAATAAATTAATATCGACGCCTTAGTTTAAGCGGGCGTCGTTTTTTTCTGGGTACTTATTTCAGCGATCGACAGGACTAGAAATTCTAGGAAATGTGCCGGTAATCCAGGCCGATTTCTGCCGCTCATTTCCACGAATTGTGCTGGTCAGGTCGATGCAAATGGATGGACAAGTCCGTGCAATTAGCCAGGCGTAAACCTCTACTGTAGATCATGCATTGAAAGTAGCCCTTTCAACATTGTCTTGTCACGCTTCCACTTTATTTCGGCTTTTTTGGTTTTGAGACCGGCTTTATCGAATCTACGAGTTCATGAAAATTTCTCTCCATTTCTTCGACTGATACCTTCGTTACCGGCTGACGTCTAGCTGACTTGGTAGGCAGTGAGATGTCGTCCGGTATTGGGCCTATGAGTTTCTCTATCGACCGCTCGTTTTCGTTGCGTGAAGACTCAAAGATTGTCGCGTACACACGATCGTCGCGGTCGGCACGGGCAAACTTCACAACATTGATATTTTTAGAGACAGGAAGATCGAATGGGCAGCGCAAGTCCAAACGAGTACCAGTCTTTCGAGGGTGAATCGCTTGGAGCTGTAGCTCCTCTACGTCCTTCGAACTACTGGAGTAAGCACTGGAATGATATGCTCGACTGATATCTGATTGCTTTACTGCTACCCGACCGGCGTTGCGACACTCCACATATGCGAGCTTAAGAAGCTGTACAGCGAGCCGTTTAATCCCGAATGTAGAACGGTAAAGCTCGGCCGATAGATCATCAATGTCGACCTGAATGTGACCGCCGCATACCCTGACGCACTCCCTGACATAACCCTTCCAGTCCTCGCTTTCGGGATGGTCGGGTAACATGATCCTAGGTTCAGAGAGCAGTCTCTGCTTATCTTCACTATTTCGACGAAACAGTTTATGCCCGAGGCTATAGTTGGAGACGAAGATCACAGGAGGGCCGATAACAACCAACGTCAGCAGAATGTCAGTTACCTTGGCGGCCCCCAAGCCGGTATTAATGTGCTGTGTTTCATCAAGCATAACGAGAGAGACACCGTGTCGGTTGGCTCGCCTGCGGCATTCCACGATTAGCTTTGCCAAATTCAAGTTTCCAGCGGACACCTCTCTGCCGAGCACGAAGTCGGTCAACAGCTGTTTACCGCTAGCCTTCCCCCGAGCACTTGCATACCAATGTGAAATAAGCTCAACGGTACCATCGAAGTGACCACATGAAAAATCCATTGGCGGTGGCAAAATCTTCCTCAAAGCTTCAATCGTCTGACTCTTTCCAACTCCTGCTAACCCTGTCAAACAGACAGGTGATACTTCAACTTCTGGAGGGTTGTAAAACCCTGAAACGTATACAACTTCGCTTGTGAAAAGCTTGCTGCTATGAAGAGATGCACGACCAGCCATTTCCTTTATAAAATTCAGTGAGAATTCATTGGGCAAATAAATTTCCTTCAGAGCATCTTCCATGAACTTAGCCGCAATAAGCGGATCGAAAGCCTCCAGTACACCGACTGGTTCTGGCCTCACCGATACACGCTCTCGGATATTATCAATATCCAAACAACCATTGAAACGCGTATCAATTAACTCGTTCACTTGACTTTCCCTCTGAAACGGTCAAAGTCTGCGGTGTCACGCTGGGCAGCCCCTCCTTTAGGCGGCCTTCCGAGCTTGCGCTTCCCACCGTCCCAATCTTTCTCAGTATTTAAGGTGAACATATCTCGATAATATTGTTGTATTGCGGGCTTTTCATTTCGATGAGCTGCTGCTGAGGCAAGACGCATTTCATCGAGCTCTTGGAGATCATACAGAGAAATATATGCGCTATCTGGGGTAGCGCTTGCAGGCCGCAGAAAATCCAACTCATATAAAACACCGCTAATTTCAATCCATATATACCGAACACACATGGTCAAAACAAAAACAGTAGTATTAATAACTCCATTTCTAGCAACCATATCGAATACGCCAGTCTCCTCCAACGCTTGAGAGCGGAATTTTCGACCATATAGATATACCGCATCTCTTCTTATGCTAGCGGGGCAAACTCTTAAAAATGTTTTGACTGCAGTCTCGAAGACCATCGAAATTGCTGAGTTTCGACCGCGGCCATACCAATACTGATAGATATTATTAGGAGTTGGTTTGATACCAGCTCTATACATTTCCTCATTCGCTCGCCCAGCGGCATTGGATGTTTTATTATTTTCAATGGCCCGCCAAATTTCGCGCTTGGCCATTTCAACAAAATTAAGTTCGCTGTGGAAATGGGATGGTTGACCCCACAACTTCTTATCCCTTGGATGAGAAGACTCTACTGTAGCTTTGGATTGCCCTGAGTAGGTTGGAGTAAGTTCGATAGTTCTGAGCCAGGTTATATCAGGGTCGGTGAGGCCTGCTCCCGGTCCTCGATCAAATATAATGCCGCCCGAGAGCCCTTCACAGGGCCAGTCCTCAGGCTTGATAATAACCCCAAATAGCGCACAAAATTTAACTTTCCCAATAGCCATACAAAACAAGGCCATCCTGTAAGCATCCAGGCTCTCTTTGCCTTCTGAGAAACCGATGCCCAATACAGATCCCGATAAACCGCAAACAGCGCGAACTACGCAGTAACTGTCGACCGCGCTCCCCTCCGTGAGACCACTCAATTTTTCAGAAATATAGTAACCATCAAATTCGACACGCTGATTTACATTAAGAATATTCTCAGAAAAAGATCCAATGGCGCCCGAAAGTGATCGTGCTTTGTGTTGGCCTTTTAGCGCATACTGGAGTGCCTTTGGGCTGATAAGTTTCTTAGTCCAATCTTTAAATTGCTTAATCGATGGAAAAGGCTCACCTTTAGGATGCAAGAACTCACAGCTTTTCCCATTATTTACTGCAATGCACTTAAACTCGCCCGTGAGTACCTCGCGATAAATATCATCCATCGTTTTTTCAGTTGACTTGTACTTCAGGAAACCCTTAAGAATTTTTTCCTTCATGTTGGCGTAACAGTTGTAGCCGTAACCTTTTCCTTTGTTATGAGGTCTCCCTAGTTTTCGTAAAGGAGATTGATTTTCGCGATTCCAACTACCTATACGGTGCGAAGCCGGCATTAACGCCCACTTATTATAACCGAACGTGATATAAGCATAGAACCACAACCGAACTCGTGCTGGATTCTGTGCCGGCTGGAAGGATTTAGCATGCTTATTGATTAAGGCGTCGGGATTTTCAGAAGCTAATACCTCATCCATCTGTTCAACTAGGCCTGATATCGCCGCGAACCTTTGATTTACTTTTTGGTCATAACTTTTCTTAACTGATCGCCTTCTCCTTTCTAGATGAGAGATCGAAATACCCTCAATGGGTGCAAGCCAAGGTGGATATTTATCACTTTGACCGTCCTCGATTAACCAGCCATGTTCCAGTGCATCTTCAAATTCAATCCTGGTTAGGGTGATCAAATGGGCGCCTAATTTTTTGCCATCATCACTGAAACTCACCAGCCGAACCCTGTTCAGGTTACCGTTGCTGTTGAGGAAGTGATAAATGACGCCCTTCGATAGACAGCGAAACCCCTCCGGCGCAATAAGTCGCGAACCTGTTCTCACGGAGCCGACTCCTCAAAAAGCGACCCATAAATGGAAAATAGATCTCCTCCATCAGTAGAAAGTGGATGATCAATGAGAATCGGACTGAAAAAATTCAGGCTCAGTTTTCGGTTCCAAATATCCTGATAAATCCGTGCAATGAATTGATCGCGCTTGCCCCAGCGTGCCCCATATTTGATAGCGACGTACGCAACTGGATTTCCTGCAAGGACCGCTTCTTTGACATCAGCACTAAATTCATCAAGCAATGCTGGGTCGTGACTCAGAGGTATGCCATGAACAACAAAGAGCATATCCAGGTTGGCAATGACTGCCGGTTCAACCTTATCCAGAGACACCTGTACCGTTCTGATGCCGGCGCTAGCGTAATAGGCTTTCTCCAGCTCAGTCCTCAGCTCGGCGTGATCTCGATCCTGCTTCTGCTGTACAGGGGTCTTGGCTTTTGAGCTTCTTCTCTCGCGAAATGCCTCCTCGCGATCTTTGACGGTCCAATTAACAGCGTATGGAATTCCGTCGCGGCCATTCATATATAGAAGCAGGTCACCCTGGTAGGGAAATGGCATCTTCACTCGGCTGCCATCGGTACGTTCAAACACAAACATGTGATGCTTGAAGCCAATTTCCTCGGCAATCGCTAAAGTTCCCCGTACAGGGGCTGGAAAAGTGCCCCTAGTCAGCGGATGACCACGAAGTGGATGGCCAGCGCTGTAAGGCGACAACATTTTTTGTTCGTGAATATCGAGGAGGTTTGGGTGGCAAAGCGCAAGTTGCGTGAATACCCGCTCGGGGGTAGAAAGGACATGCAACGTACGACCCAGCTTCACGCTGTTCAGCCTGCTAATCCGTGAGCCTTTTGGCGCTTCACGTGGAACCGCCAATGTTGACGGAATGTACTCATCCCCCCATTCGAACCGATGCTGACGGCCCATTATCTGGGTGAATTTTTCCTGCATTTTCATCCGAGTTTTCCAAAATCCATTAGGTGCGTCGACGTCGTCTCAGCTGGGGATAACAGCCATGACATAAGACGAACCCCATACCCAGCGGGAAGGTGCACGCACGCGTCGCTGTGGATAACGCGCGGCATCTTGTGGACGAACGAAGTCGTGCAGGGCTTGACGCCCCACATGTATGGAATAGACAATGGATTTGTCAGGGACCTAATCTGACTTATCCACAGAGGCCCAAGGTAGCACTTGGGCCTTTGTCTATCCTGACCTCCAGCTTTATACGGTTAGCTAGACTTCATCTGAATTCCTTAATCAAAGTACTACTCACCTGCCTTCCCCCACTCAAAGCTGGGTAGCACGCTAAGCTCTTTGCGGTTGGTCTCCACTTCGATGTCGAGTGGACTATTCTCGCTCCAGTTAACCGAATCATGTTAACGCTTGAAATTACCAGCTGACAACAAAAAAAGTTGCCTCTGCCGCGCCTCCGAAGGCGCGCTACGGTACTCTCAGCGCTCTGTTTGCGGCCCTTTATGCCAGCGTGATCTCGTTAGAACCAAAGTTAGATTGAGCATCTTTTTTCTAAAATTAAGTATCGGCTAACAGGTAATTAACACAATGCTTTTAATACCTAGTTAGAATTTCGATCTTGTATCGAAGATACATATCATAGCTAAAAATTATTCATGGCTATGCTTATGAAACCCGCAAACGCACGTTCGCAGGAAGCCTTTCTCCGGTGGTTCGAGGACGAGACTTTTTACAGCCTCTGCTGCCGACAAAATCACTTTTTGGCTCATATAGATACTTCGTCCACTTCAGAATGGCTTTTTGGATCACGGCGATGTGCCATCAGCCATGATTTTCCTTGCAACCTTGACGCCTTGAGCATCGAAGCACGAGCAGCATGGGGTGAGCCCGTGTCGATTATCGGTCAACACACAATTCTGCCTTTATTTTTTCCATTTCAGTCAGAACACCAGATCGAAACCGTGGTTCAGACCATGAAAAGTGGTCGGATTGGATCGATGAAATATCGTTTGGGGCTTTTGACTGGGCGCTTTGGCGCAGAGCACCCTTTGAAAGCCTGTACAGCCTGTATGGCGAATGATCAAGCAGCCCACGGGACTGCTTACTGGCACTTAACACATCAGTATCCAGGCGTAGTGTTATGTCCTATTCATGGCGTGATGCTGAGAGAAAGCACTATAAATCGCCAATGGTCCGGAAGTTTTCAATGGGCTTTGCCTAGCGATGCTTCTCTTTCCGCGGCGACGTCACCAATACTTTCCAGCACGGATAGAAGAGCTCTTCAGCAGTTAGGCACCTGTGTGTTAGACCTTGCAACTTGTGGAATTTCCAGGCGTTTCAGTCCAACGATTGTGAGATCTGTATACAAAGAGGCGCTAAATGAACTAGCCATCTCTGGATCTGGGAGGGACAGGGCCGCAATCTCTTTTGCTAAGTTCTCATCAACTCTTCAACCTTACCCCCCTCTCACATCGCTACCTACAACTGTACACAAAGCAGGAGTCTTCATCGATCAATTGACCCGCAACCCGCGTGGTCATTGCCATCCGCTTAAGCACCTGACTCTAATCATCTGGCTGTTTGGCCGACTGGAATTCTTCATCGAGGCCTATGATCGCCTGAATCAATTACCCCTTCCAAAACCTGAAGTGAAGCGCGATTGCAGTGCCAAGCCGGTCATGAGTGACGATCCTTTAGTGGACAGGATCCCCGAAAAGCCAGTTCTTCGAAAGCCAAAAAAGCTCAAACCACAGATCCGAACCACAGTACTTGAACACCTTCAAAGCGGTGACTCTAAAGAGTCCATCTGTTCAGAATTCGGGCTTTCGATTTGTACTTTAAACAGGCTACTTCGTTCGGAGCCCGCGGTACAAATATTTCGGACTGAAAAACAAGAAGAGGCAACGCTTCTTAAACACAGGACACAATGGTTAGCCGTTGTTAATGCACAACCCAATGCTAGCACAAAAAATATTCGCGCCAACATTCCAAGTATTTATGCGTGGTTGTATCGAAATGACCGCGAGTGGCTACTTGAACAAACGCATAATTTACCAAGTGGTCGCTGTGGAAATAACTCCAAGGTTGACTGGTATGAACGTGATAGTGAGTTAGCAGATTTAGTCAGCGCAGCTTTTCCGCAAGCTTTCAGTAAAGAAGAAAATATCCGACTGAGGAAGAATGAGATATTTATACAGTTTCCTACACTGTCACGCGCCTTGGAAAAAAAAGGTCAATATTTGAAAACTAGAAAAATACTATCAGGAATAATAAATAGAAAAAATTAAACTAATTCGTAAATAATATTTTCAGTCTGACAACATCGCCACCACAGTGAACACCTCAGCAACATAATTGAATTATCTCGCGAAGAGATTTTATCCTGCAAAATTATTACCACTGAACATTTATTGCTTCGAAAGCTTTCAATTAAGCTAGGAAAAATCAATTCTCGGAATAAAAATGAGCGCTACATTATAAGTTACTCAAGAGGCCGAAATTTACATCGCAAAGGTGCGAAAAACCGTTATCGACATTTTGCAAATCGATTGAGTATGCCCACTTAGGGTCGATCTCTGCCGGTCGTCACTACTGTGTCTATTGCTCGCTCATCCGAGAGGAAGGGGCGTTTGATGATGCCTACGACTGGCGTAGCCGCATAATGGCATCTGTCATCGCTTGCGCATTGGTGTCCAGCGTTTCCATAGCCGTCATTGCGTTAGCGGCAACACACCCCACTCCGTTCTCTAAGAGCCACTTGGTAATTTCTTCTATCGCAGCGGCTAGAGCATGTTGATTTTGGAGGAGCAAAGTCAGTGCGTCCGCTGTGGCGATCTTGGCTTCTGAGCTATCCGACATGGCTATCGTCCTTGAGTGGTGATGCGGGAATCCTAGTTCATCATGCCGCTGGCTGGGGCTGTGCGGGTAATTGCTCGGGCCTACCCAATTGTTTGCGTTCGACCTGACCAGTCCTTGGACCGGATTTGACCAGCACGCTCCCTGGTTATGACCGGCAGAAGACGACTCAAAGCTGCCGATCAGGATTTAAGAAGTGAGGGCCGACTCAGGACTAAACAAGATTTCACGCTGCTTCCTCATCACTGAGACGCACGGACATCCGATCGTAGCCGTGATACTGAAATTCGTGTCATGTACCCAATTTCACAGTTTTGCATGTGAAAAATGCCTCACGCCAAGGCCTCGACAAGCCTCGGCAACCAGAGAGATGCAGGGCCCACCAGCGTTTTATCGGATGATGCACCATTGGATTCAATGTTGATATGAACTAACCAAGCACCCTGCTCGCTTGCCAAATCCGGAATATGAGCAGCCGGGTACACGCTTCCAGAAGTGCCAATTGACAGTAGAACGTCGCAGTCGCACGCGGCTCGAAAGGCGAGTTTTACATCCTCTTCCGGCAATGCCTCGTCGAACCAGACTACATCGGGACGGATTCTGCCATCGCAGTTATGGCAACGCGGCGGGTCCTGAGGCGCTCCATCAAGCTCCGCACTTACGGGCAAGGCACCCCGATAGGGATGATTGCACTCGAAGCAACGAGCGCGTGCCAGATTTCCGTGAAGGTGAATAACTTCCTTACATCCTGCTCTCTCATGCAGGTCATCGACGTTTTGAGTGATGACTGTCACATGAGGCAAGCACTGTGTTAGTGCGAATACTGCCAAGTGCGCATCATTGGGTTGTGCCTTCCCAACAAGCGTTCGACGCCAGGAGTACCATCCCCATACCAATCGTGGATCTCTCAGAAAAGCAGTCGGAGTTGCCAGCTGCTCTGGGTCGTACTGAGACCAGAGGCCGGTCAAGTGATCACGAAAGGTGGCGATACCGCTTTCTGCAGAAATGCCGGCACCGGTAAAAATGACAACATGTCTGGCAGCTTTCAGGCGCTCCACCGTATTGACAAATAGGACTTCAGAACTCATTTTCTCACCTAAAAAATGCTTACATCTTCAGACTTGGGAACACTGATCTCGCAACCAATCGAAGTTGCTCCAGTATTTTTGGTCGCCGCCTGGTTGGGCGCGTTTCTTCTGAATGTAAGGCGCGAGCACTTGGTGGCAATGCAGGATACTGGGTGCCCAGTTTTCAATGATGATGTGTTTGTTTTTGATCAAATCTGCGCGCAAAAGCGCCGCAACAACATCGTAGTTGGCGCATGTCAACGAGGCATGCTTCGTATGAGTATCGTTCCAAGCATCATGATGGATAGACGATAGAGTGGCGCGAACCTCTTGCCGAGCGTCGCGCGCCTCGCTGGCTTGCAGAAACTCGACGATTGAAATGATGCTCTGCGCTTCAGAAGCCTGTTGTGTCGCTGTAAGTTGTTCGGTCAATATACTGACCTGACGAACTACCAGATACACAGAAAAAAAAGCTGCCAACGCCACGATTACTTGTACAGCTAATGTCGATATTTCGTAATTACTCATTTTGTTTATCTTGCTCCTTCAATTATTTCACGTGTTCTTAAATCTACCGTAATCCCGCTATCCAGCGCTCGTGCATACAAGGACTCGGCACCTGCGACGACAGCAAAAAGCGTCATACAAGATGCAAACTTCAGTGCATCGAGCTCTCCGAAAAGTTTTTTTACAGGAACTTTTGAGTGCAATACTGCACGGGTCGCCCGATCAAGTCGCGACCCCAACAGCGAGTGCTCCAGATAATCACGAGCCTCTTCAACGCCACTCAGGCCATAGTAAGTAGCTTTATCACTGGCGCCCAGACCGCGTAGCTGGGGAAAGATAAACCACATCCAATGACCGTCTTTTCTTCCACTCTCAAGCTCACGCATGGCTAGCTCATAGTCAAAAGCTTGAGCCTGAACAAAACGCTCCAATGAATCAGTCAAATAAGACTCCGTTCCGTTATAAAAATGCTGAAAAGATAAATCGATCCTAGTTTTTCGTAGAGACTTTCAACAGCCGCAATGGGGTAATTGGGCCAACCAGTAAATAACCGTCCCTGGCCCACTGCAGCCTATCGCGAAGAGCTGCATTCGACTGAGCGCCGCCGGTGACGAAGGGCAGAAATCAGCAAAAGACAGATGTTGGCACCTATTTCGCTGACGCAATTTAAACTTTTCAGGCATCGCGCAATCCGGATTCACCGAGGGCAGCTACCGATTTCAGCATCTTCAAAATCACCAACGCAAAAGCACGGCTCTTGGTCTCGTTATCCAGCACTTCCAGCGAAAGCTTCTCGTGGTCGGTCATAGCATCCAGCACGGTGTCCAGAACACGTTTGGGGAACAGTCCATGCATCACCTGATCCACCGAGTGGTTGTTCACCTGGGCCATCACATCTTCTTGGCGGCTGATGCGCTGGGCGATGCCGGTGAGGAACTGCAGTTGGTCGTCATCGCTCACCTCGGCACCGAAGATATCGTTCAACGCCTCGATGATTTCCGACAAGCGCTTCTTCTCCGGGTCATGGGGCTTGCCACTGCCCACATCACTGCCAGGTTTGAGGGTGTGTTCACCGTCTTCCTCGTTCAGGCGTAACTGGTGCTCGGCGCGCTTGCTCAGGCGGTAATGGCTCAGTTGCAGCTCGCCCACGTCCACGTCGTCTTGTAGTAAACGATCTACACGTAGTAGCGGGTGCAGGTGCTTGGCGTACACGCAGAGCTGCTCCAGTTCGCGATCCTCGTAGGGCACAATCTGCGAGAGGAACTCGTAGAGGCGCACGAAGCTCTGCAGATTCTTGCGGAACAGGTCGAGTTGATCGATCTGCTCGCCGGCTTCTTTCAGTGCGTGCTCGGCTTTTTTCAGGCCGCTACTGTCGCCGTTACCTTCGGCCGTGCGCTTGAAGTCCAGCGCCTGTTGGCGCGACTCCACCGAGAAGGCGTAGCGCTTGGCAAAGCGCTCCTTTGCCGGAGTGCAGTAGTAACTGAGCTTGCTGGCCGCCGCCTTGGGGTCGAAGAAGGCCATGGCGAATGCCTCGACCTCTTGCCAGTGATAGATCCCCTCGGCATCCAGCTTCTTCTGCAGGTCATAGATGATCTGCGGGTCGGTTACATCGGTCAGCTCAGCCTTGGTGTAGTACGGCAAAAAGGCGTCGAGAATATCCTGCGGCTCGTTGAAGAAGTCGAGGATGAAGGTTTCCTTGCTGTCACCGAATGTGCGGTTCAGCCGCGACAGGGTCTGCACGCAGTCCACGCCTTGCAGCTTCTTGTCCACGTACATGGCACACAGCTTGGGCTGATCAAAGCCGGTCTGATACTTGTTTGCCGCAATCATCACGTTGAAGTCTTGGGTATCGAACGCCAATGCCAGGTCGCGGCCATTCAGGCCGGGGTTGAGCAGGCTGCTGCTTTCCGTCACCTCTTCGGGAATCACCTCATCCGGCAGCACGCTGCCGGAAAACGCCACCAGCGGGTGCACATCGTTGTAACCCATCTGTTGTACGTAGGCTCTCACTGCCAACTGGTAACGCACCGCTTCCTGGCGGCTGCTGGTCACCACCATGGCCTTGGCCTGGCCATTGAGCAGATTGCGGATATTGGCGCGGAAGTGCTCGACGATTACCTCAACCTTTTGACTGATGTTGTATGGATGCAAACGCACCCAGCGCGCCAGCTTAATGCGCGCCTTCTTGCTGTCCACCTCGTCGTCTTCGCCGTCCGGGTGGGCGATCTTCCAGGCCGTGCTGTAGGTGGTGTAGTTACGCAGCACGTCGAGAATGAAACCCTCTTCGATAGCCTGGCGCATGGAATACAGATGAAAAGCCTCCGGCTTGTTGGTGGGACTGGCCGGCAGCGTGGGGTCGGCCGGGCTACCGAACAGCTCCAGGGTCTTGGCCTTAGGCGTGGCGGTGAAGGCGTAGTAACTGATGCGCTCATTCGGTTGGCGCGCCTGTACAGCGGCGTCCAATAACTCTTCTGCGCTGACTTCCTCGGCGTCCAGTGCATCGCTGCCTAGAATCTGTTTCAGCTTGCTGGCCGACGAGCCAGTTTGCGAGGAATGCGCCTCGTCAGCGATTACCGCATAACGCCCGCTAGCCAGCTTGGGGTACTTGTCTAGGGCATCGAACAACGCCGGAAAAGTCTGGATCGTGACGATGATGATGCGCGTCTGCTCAGCCAGCGCCTCAGCCAGTTGTTCGGACTTGCTCTGGTTACCGACATCGCGACTGATCGGTTTGACCACGCCCTGGGCGTGCTCGAACTGGTAGATAGTGTTCTGCAACTGGCTATCCAGCACCGTGCGGTCGGTGACCACGATCACCGAGTTGAACAGCCGTTGCCCAGTATCGTCATACAGCGAGGCTAGTTGATGCGCAGTCCAGGCGATAGAGTTGGACTTGCCCGAGCCGGCGCTGTGCTGGATTAAATAGCGCTTGCCAGGTCCTTCGGCGCGTGTAGTGTTGACCAGCTTGTTGACCACTTCCCATTGGTGGTATCGCGGGAAGATCATCGTTTCCTTGGTAACCAGCGTGCCGTCGAAGCCTTCGCTGGTTTTTTTGTCCAGGTGCAGAAAACGCCCCAGGACCTTGAGCCAGGCATCCGGCTGCAACAGACGTTGCCACAGGTAGCTGGTGGCGTATTGGCTATCGTCGGCAGGCAATGGGTTGCCAGCACCGCCTTCCTCGCTGCCGAGGTTAAAGGGCAAGAAAAAGGTGTCCTTGCCCGCCAGTTTCGTGGTCATCGCCACCTCATTCTGCCCTACGGCAAAATGCACCAGCGCACCACGCTTGAAGGTCAGCAGTGGCTCAGTCTTGCGCGTCAGCGGGTCTTTCACCGGGCGGTCGTAACGGTACTGGCGCTTGGCGTTTTCCACCGACTGCTTGAACTGGCTTTTCAGCTCCAGTGTGGCGGTGGGGATGCCGTTAACGAACAGCACCAAGTCCAGCCGTGGATTGTAGCTTTGCCTACTGCTACCGGCCTCACACATGTGCGGCGAATAAGATACCTCCGGCACCACGCGCAAGCGGTTGCACTGATAGCGTTTGAGGGTATCCGAGTTCATGCCGTGGTCGGGTTGAAAGCTACATAAATCCACTTTTACCGCTGGCAGCTTAAAACCATGGCGCAGCACATCCAGGGTGCCGCTCTGCTCCAGCTCGCGCACGAGCTTTTGCACTAGCACGGCGTCTGGGTTATTCGGGTTAGCCTTGGCGAACTTGTCCCAACGCTCCGGCCAAGCTTCCTTGAAGTAGCCCAGCACATCTTCGGTATACAACGCCGTGCGGCGGTCGTATCTGCTGGCCGTGCCCACCAGCCAGCCTTGGGCGGCCAGGGCTTCGATGATGTCCTGCTGGAATTGCGCTTCCTTGCTGTCCGCCATTACACGGCCTCTTGTGCTAATTCGGGCGTTGGCGCGTTGGCCGGTGACTGCCAGCCACGCACGTCAATTTTGCCGGTGACGGCGGCGGAGATTAGGGCGGATCGGCGTTCTCGAAGCAGCCCAACCGCATATTCACAATCGGATATCCCTTGATCGAATTTCGATGAAGCAGTTCTGACTTTTTGCAATAACTCTTCCTGGTCTTCGCGAGGAGGAGCAACAATCACCAAATTTGCAATGATCTCGGAGTTCAGCCCTGACAGGATTGCCCCCCGTTTCACAAGGTTCAGTTGAGTAGAAATATAACCGGCTTCATGCAGAAGAAGTTCGAGGTAGTCCGGATTCATCATGTGCTCCTGAACTCTGACGCGTATGGTGTCCGAATCAATAATTCCGGCTTGTGGCAGAAGTGAAACTCTTCGACAGTTACCTAAGCTGCCCTTTCTTGTCAATACGATATCCCCGACTTCAAGGTGGTAGTTCGAGAGAGCGAAATATCGGCTCTCTGCAACCCACCTATTTCCAGAAGTGAAATTCCCTGAGATAGTGTTTTCCTGACCGTAAACTTTGTATCCCGTATCAGAATCATCAAGATCAATTAACATTCCACCAAACGGCCCCATCTGGATACCGGCTGCATCTATCACGAGTTGCTTGAGTCGCTTGATTGCCCAATGCGCCGGTATCTCGCCTAACCACTTCACTCCGGAGTCTTTCATCGGCACGGCGGGGTCGAGGCCTTTTGTGACTGCGTGGGAGATCACAGCCTTGCGCTTCTCCTTAAGCAGTTCGATCAGGCGCTGCTGCTCTTCGATTAGCGCGTCGATGCGGACGGTCTCGTGATCGAGGAAGCGAGCGATTTGGGTTTGTTCGGTTTTCGTCGGTATTGGCAAAGGAACGGCAGCAACTTTTTCAGCCGTAAAATGCGCGATAGTAGATTTATTGCAAAGCACATCGATATAGCCATTTTTCTTGATGGCCATCATCCAAAAATACAGGAACCGCGTGTTATTGCCGCCAATTGATCTGATTCGATTGATTGAGTTCTGGAAATAACACTCCTCATCATCAAAGTCCCAGATTGCTGACCTACCAACATCGCCTCCTTCACTGACTAGCAAGTCACCTCGGCGCAACAGAAGTGACTTCTTTTCTTCTGCACAAAACCACATCCGCTTCACATCCACAGTATCAACGCCTGACAACTGGATGTTTGCTGCTCTTAGGTAAGGCAAAAATTCATCATCGTCGCGTCTAGCTTCGGGTTGAAGCATCTTGCCTAATACAACCTCATAACCCCGTTTCAACAATGTAACGGCCCAATGATCAGGAACAACTCCCAGCCACTCGACACCAGAATATTTGTACGTCGGATAAGCTGGAAACCTACTCGGGCTTTCCCTGCCCTTGCCCTGCTGGCCAACGGCTACGCCGCTGTTCACATTTGCTCTCGACACATTTGTCATGCCGACAGCCCCTCAATCATCTGTTTGATGCGGTCAGTGCAGGCCTTCAGATCGCTGTCGATCTCGGCCAGTGGGCGCGGTGGCTGAAACACATAGAAGTGGCGGTTAAAGGGAATCTCGAAACCGACAATGCCGACCTCGCCGTCCTGGGCATCCGTTTTGCTCTCGTCAATCCAGGCATCCGGCACGTGGGGAATGACTTCGCGCTGGAAGTAGTCGTACACCGACTCGCCCAACGGCACGTTCTCGTTATCGCGCAGGCCGGCGTCTGCTTCCGATTGACCCTTGGTGGTGCAGATATCCGCCTCGGCGTCGCGCTCGCTCAGGGCATTGAGCAGTGCTTTTAGCTCCGGCGAGCTAAGGCTGATGCTGTGCGCGGTAAGGGCTTTTTTCAGCCGCTTGCTGAATTGCTCGCGGTTGCGGTGCAGCTCGCTTGCGTCCATCGCTTGCAGGGCCGTCATCAGTTGCTGCTGAGCGGCGCTGTCGAGTTTCTGCAGGGCTTTTTCTTCCAACACCTTGCCGAGACGTTCGGCGCTGGTCTGGAAGTTCAGGCGCAGCGGACGCTCAACGGTGATACGGCGGTAGCCGAAGGCATTGATGGGGAAGATTTTGCTCTGCGCACTGTGCTCGAAGCTGCCATACAGGCGTACCAGCTCGCTGATTTGATCTTCGGTGATGTACTGGCGCTTGCTACCCAGCGACTTGCGCATTTTGGCGTAGTGCTGGCTGCCGTCGATCAACTGCACTTTGCCTTGGCGCGCAGCAGCCTTGTGGTTGCTGAGTATCCATACATAGGTGGCGATGCCAGTGTTGTAGAACATGTCTGTCGGCAGCGCGACGATGGCTTCAACCAGGTCGTTTTGCAGCAGGTAGCGGCGAATTTCCGATTCGCCCGAGCCCGCGCCGCCTGTGAACAGCGGCGAACCGTTGAGGATGATGCCAATGCGCGAGCCACCGTCGCGCGGGTCACGCATCTTGCTGACTAGGTGCAGGAGGAACAGCAGCGAACCGTCGGATACCCGTGGCAGGCCGGGGCCGAAGCGACCGTCAAAACCCTTGTGGCTGTGCTCGTCGGTGATCTGCTTCTGCACCTTCTTCCATTCCACGCCGAACGGTGGGTTGCTCAGCATAAAGTCGAAGCGCTTGCCAGCCAGTTGGTCGTTGGACAGTGTATTGCCAAGCTTGATGCTGGCCACGTCCTGGCCCTTGATCAGCATGTCCGCCTTACAGATGGCGTAGGACTCGGGATTGAGCTCCTGACCGTGCAGCGACACACTGACCTTTTCGCTGATTGACTGGATGTACTCATCGCCCTCGGACAGAAAGCCACCTGTCCCCGCCGTTGGGTCATAGATCGTAACGATGCTGTTTGGCGCGAGTTTATGGTCCTGATCGGTGATAACCAACGAAGTGGTGAGATGCACAATATCGCGCGGGGTGAAGTGCTCACCCGCGGTTTCGTTGGAGCTTTCGGCGAACTTGCGGATCAGCTCTTCGAAGATTATGCCCATGCCGAAGTTGCTGATACGTTCGGGGCTTAGGTCGGTGGCAGCAAACCTTTGTACGACCTGATAAAGCAGGTTAGCGCTGGCCAGTTGCTGAACAAAGTCTTCAAAGTGGAAGTGCTCAAATATCTCGCGGGCATCCTTGCTGAAGGCCTGCACATAGCTCATCAGGTCGGCTGGGGTCTGGGTATCGGATAGAGTGCCTAGGGTCAACGACGAGGCGTTGAAGAACTGCAGGCCACCTGCTGCACGCAGCATATACATTTCACGTACGGTGTCTGGGCGGCCTTCCTGAGCGTAGAACTCGCGAATCACGGCATCCTTGGTCGGCGCCAACACACACTCCATGCGCCGAAGTAGGGTGAATGGCAGGATGATGCGACCGTACTGAGACTGCTTGAAGTCACCGCGTAGCAGATCGGCAATCGACCAGAGAAAAGCGGCCGTCTGGGAATGATTTTCCGTATTCACGCAACAACACCTTGGAGTAGAGGCAAAAGCGTAAGCTTAACACCCGTGGGTGCCCATCAGGAGCGTCCGCTTTAGGTTGTGAGCAACCGCTGAGCGGGGGTCCGCTATTGGCCGATTCTGTTGAAAAAGTCGGTCCGCCCAAACGGCCTGATCATTCACTGGTGAAAACGCCTTTTTTGCACGCTGCTACGTGAAATCCGAGTCCAGAAGTCTATGTAGAAAGTGAAGATTTCAATCTCGGACACATACTTTTCTGCCGAGGGAATCACGGCCGACTTTTTCAACAGAGTCGGCCGTTCTCTGCCGATCAATGTTACAAAGCGCGTCGGTCAAATCGACGAAAATAGCTTTTCAGGTCGGATGCAAATGGGTGGTCATATGAGCTGCAGTTTCGCATTGGTCGACAAGGACGTCAGAGCGAACAATACCCCCCGGTAATCCATGCGGATTGCCGGGGACTTTGCTATTCAGGAGACTAAAAAGGGGGGCACTTAAAGCCGTGTAGGTGGCAGTGATACCGAAACCGCTACAGCCGAAGTGGCCAACGAGGCCGAGGGCGTTCAGATAAGCGGTGATCGAGGCTGGCGCTAAAACCTTCATATAGCGAAGATTCGGGATCGTATTCACTCGGGATTGGGATTGAAAATGAAGCTTTCCAGTGCTTCACCGTAGCTCGCAGAAACCAAAGAAAAGTTGGTACCGTTCACTAGCCATCCAGCAACTGATTCGATACCCAGAGGTGGTTTTACAGGTGCATTACCAAACGACTTGGTCATATAGGTGCTGTTACCATCCACTATCTTGACCGTCGCTATGCCGTGCTTTTTGGCGTACTCCAAAGCTCCCGATTGAAAACCCGACGTTGTGAACAGTGCACCTTTTTGAGCACCTACTGAACGCATCCTGTCATGCAGAATTTGGAGTGTTTCACGCTTGACCGAGCTTTTGTAATACTTGCATTCCACGAGCACTAAAAAATCCATACCCAGCGCTGAAAATCTGGCGGATACGTCAATCTCGTATTCTCCGTCTACACCATGAATCAACTCTCGGTGCGCCGATCTGTAATCAAGCACCTGGTGCCCCATTGCATCTAGCATGGTCCGTACGTGCTGCTCAAATTCGGTCGGAGTGAGTTTTGGTGATGGATAGCCTGAATCGATCAATGCTGCCTCCTGCAGTTAAGGAAGGTAAGGCTTCGGGACACCGACCAACCAAGGTCAGGAGATTTCCGCCAACTGAGCATCAATCTCAACGAGCAAGTTTTGAATCAGGCCCGCCGCGTAACGCTGTGCGCCGATAAGCTCATCCTCGTCCTCACTACCATGAAACCGGGCGTATGCGACTGGCCCAACCTTCTCAAAACCTTCACCGAAGTCATCATCACCGAAGCGGCGGGCCAACGCAGCCATACCATCCTTCACGGCTTCTTGATGCTGACCAGTGCGAATGCGTTCAACGAAGAGCTTAGCGACTTTCTGCAGTGAGCCGGAGTACCGAACCACATGGATGAGGTCCGCTGCATCCTTATTCTCTTGCCGTTGGTCCAGGGCAATGGCTTTCAGAATGACAAACGCAGGCACGTCTGCAAAACGCACCACATCGACTGAAACCCCTCCGCCGTCAAGCAATGGAGCACCAACATTCTTTTCTTGATACCAGTCGTGCACGATCTTGGCGTGTTTGATGGTTAACGCTGACACTGACTCACCGCTGACGCTGACAGCCTTACCAGGGTGTTCATCGCCGGCATCACGAAGAAACTCAACGACGACCTCGACGTGTTCATCGACCTTTCTGCGCCACCGCCAAGATGCCGGCTGGCCATCCTCGACCCAACGCTCGAACCCTCGAGCTTTTAACTGCGTGGCCAAGCTGGTGTATTCGTTCCCTGCAGCCAAGATTTCCAAGTTCAACACTATATCCACATCTGACGTGCCAGCATGCATCGGCACCTCCGGAGGGGTTTCTGGTGTGAGGTAGCGCGGAACAAGCCCTCCCACCAACCGTAGCGTGTCCTTCAGGCTTCCAAACGCGCTGAGGAGCGTGAGGAGCGTTCTCTCGCACGCGAGAGTCACGTCAGCGTCGTAGCCTGCGGCTGTACGTGGCTTTAGTTCCTTGCCCATAGAGACTCCAAATGGTTCCTGAGGTGTTCGGCCAATTCTTTATTGCGGCCACGGCCATTCAATAGGTCCAAGTACAAGATGTACAGGCTTGCGAAGTAAACTGGATATTCTGGATGAATATTTCGGTAGAGCAGGCTCGCAGCCTCTCGCTCGATGAGCGTAATGTTAGCGCCTTTGGTGGCTGGCTTGAGATCAAGCAAGGTTGCCATCTTTTCGGCATAACCTTTGGGTACGATGATTTCTGCACTGTCTGTGCTGGTCAGCAATGGAGCAACCACATTAGCGGCAGCGGTGCCTGTAAACGCCCAAGGAAAATCCACCCTATGGCGGTCTATCTTCTCAGCAAGATGGCTCTGCAGATGCTTAGGATTTTCGACAAATGTGTACCATTTCGTTTGTCTCTCCTTACGGTCTTGCCATTGCTCAGCCCAAGCGTCCAAAAGCTTTTCAGGCTGGACGAGTTTTCTCCGTTTGCTGGGACCTCCGCCTACAGAATCCACCCACTCACGCAGAGTCAGCTCTTGCAGAACCAAGGAGCAGGTGTATGGAGAGGTTTCAGCCAGCTTGGAAAGCTCGGCACCACTAAGCCACTCATTGCTATGCATCAGAAGCGCGTGGATCACACTTTCGCGAGCGTCGGTAAACAGCTCAACACCGCGGGAGGTTTTTTTAGCGCGTTTGGAAGCCTTTTCTATGTTGATTAGCCAGCAGTCGTGCTTAAGATAGAGGCTACCACCCAACTCAAAAGTGGCTATATTTTGGGATCGAAGCTCCTCCTTGGCACCTGGACTGAGAGAGCCTGCTGCTACCATTCCAACGGCTTCGTAGTGATGATCCCGGAAACGCATGTAGTTATTGAGCTGCCATGCAGCATCTCTGATGTCTCGGGGGTAGACGTTCTTTTTAACCTCTACATAGATCATCAGTGTTTTGTTGGGGGTAGAGATTTCGATTAATCCGTCTGGTACGGAGTCAGCATTTGAGGCGAAGGGGAGGCCCGGCATATTACGAACCCTTGCATCATCACCCAGCGCCTCGCTAAGAACCACCCTAAGCTCTTCCAGTACCTGCTTTTCGAACTCGAATCCAGAATGCCGATATTGATCCATAAGCTTAGTCATAACCTCATTCTTAGCTGCGCAGCAAATATAGCAAATTTCGCTAAACCTTAGGCCTAAGCCTATCATTAGCTGCGCAGCTAACAAGGGCTTAAGAGCTAATATCGCTGCTTTCAGCAGTTACCTGCCTGTAGCCACCATTAGCCTCAGCCTATATTGATCATTTCATTCATCCCCAAGGCCAGAGGTCCGTTCGTTTTTTAGAGTCGTTAGGAGCTAAAACGGGCTGCGTTTCCAAGAGCGTGGATGACAAAGAGAAGCGTGTCGCTACGCTCAACAAATAGATTCAATAGGCCGACGAAGCGATCTGTCGGAACGTCGAATTGCTTGCTGACCAATTGCAAGTGAGCTCATCCAAGCAAATACGCACTCAGTGTCGCTAGCTGAAAACCCGTAAAATCATTCCTTTAAGATCCTAAATAGCACCATCACCAACCAAATACTCGGGAGTGTCCGCTTTTGGCTGTGGATTCAACCGGTCCATGCGTGTGTATGACTCTGCACCTTGAAGACATGATGGATTGTTCTAAAAAGGTGCTGCTGGCCCCGGCGATGCCGGACCTTCATCATCGGGGGCGCCGTGGGTGTTGATGTATGTGCGGGGTTCAATCCCATAATCGTCATAAGCCTTGAGCTAGGCTGATGTGGTCACTACTGAATTTGCCAATCACCCTCAAGAAGCTCATGCATGGAAGACATTTCAAACGCCTCAGCCACCACTGCTGATTCGTCGGAGGACACCATTACTCGGGAGTCTCTCTACGAACAGGCTTGGTCTACACCCATGACCAAAATAGCTGAGCGGTATGGCGTTTCCTCCAGTTACCTAGCACGCATTTTTACCAACCTTAATATACCCCGCCCACCGGTGGGATATTGGGCCCAAGTGGCTGTCGGGAAGCGTAAAACGCCGTCGGCACTCCCTGATGTCCAACCAGGTGCGCTCGCTGCCTGGAGCAGGAATGGAGCGCCCGAGCAAATCTCCCGATCTCTTCCAAAAGTCCCTGTAAACAGTCGCGGTAAGCTGGCTGATCGTCCTGCACTACTTCCTCGTCGGCATCCGCTATTGATAGATATCGAGGAGCATTTTAAGAAAGCCCACGAAACAGATGAAGGTTACCTTCGTCCATCGAAACGCTCCATGGCAGACCTGCTAGTAAGCCGCACTGGAGTAAGCCATATCGTCGACTTTGCTAATCAGCTGTACTTGGCGCTGATGAAAAAGAGTCTCGCGGTCGCGCTATCTGATCCTACGACTCACATGGGACGTGAGTCCGTGGATCATCGGGAGAAAGCATCAAATAGGTACGTCCACCCTGCTCTTTGGCAGCCACAGCGTCCAACGGTGACTTACGTCGGGACGGTCGTATTTGGTCTGTCCATCTATGAGATCAGCGAATACGTTCACGTGAAGCGGCCAGACAAGAAATACATCCGAATGACGTCGCTGCCGGTGAGCAAACGACGTTCCGATTTTCCAGATGGATGGATGATGAGCGCCGATATGCCAAGCGGCAGACTCTGCTTGCAGGTGTACTCCCCGTACTACGGTGTGGAGTGGGTTCAGCGCTGGATTGAAGACAAGCCTGGTGATTTGGTCGGTAAAATCCCGAGCATCATAAAGTCGCTGATCGCCGAGGCTCCGATGCTGGCTGCCAAGGTTGAGATCCAACAAGTGCGGAACGAGCAGGAACGACAGCGGCACAAGTTAGAAATGGAAGAGTGGAGACGTAAGGAAGAGGAAAAGCGCCGCCTTAAGGCCATCCAGGACAGCCGCGATCGACTCGAATCGGTTATTCAGACCTGGGTAAAAGTGAACAGCATTCGGGCTTTCTTCGACGACATCGCCCAAAAAGCGGAGCGTCTCGAATCAGGAGAGCGGCAAGCTGTATTAGATCGCTTAGCCCAAGCGAAGGATCTGATCGGTGATTTCGACGCTCTCAAGTATTTTGAGGATTGGGATCCACCAGAACCCTAGGAGTTTCCATCTCGCTCTAACCATCCATCGAAATCTTCAAAGTGGACCAAATACCTAAGTAAGAATGAGGACTCAATTAGGGGGGTTGCTATAGGGATTTTGACCAGCTAGGCTCTGGCCAACGGCCCCTCAAGGGGGCCGTTGGCCAGAGCCTGACGAGAGATTCACATCTTGAATTTCATCGGATCTGCCACACTGAAGATGAGGAAGTCAGCCAAATGGAAATCGGAGCGCAGCAAGGATTCGAACCTTGTCTACATACTTATCGGTTGCATTTGGCCAGCGTTCTATATTGCTCGGAATTCGGAGCTTCCTGCCCATGAGTACAGGCATGTTCAAACCGGTTCACGGTGCACACGCCGTTGTTGAAACAGTGTTTTTTTTCGAGTTTGCGGCTCCGATACTGTCAGACGAAGCAATCGAAGAACACTTGGCGGTCGCCTATACCGATGCCCTTGCTCGCGTTGATAAAGCAGGCTCCTTTGAGCTGAGCTTCGATCCTGCCACCCGAGAGTCGAGCCAGAGAGAAATCTTCACATATACGTTTTCCAATGGAAGCGGTGAGGAGAACGAGGCTCCTGAATGGGCTGTGCGTATTACCGATGGCATTCAGGTTTCTATTCATAGCACGGCCTATACGCGTTGGGATGCCGTCTCAAAACAAGCCTTTCAGTTCCTAGATAGGCTGGCTAAGCACTCCCAAGCTGCTCTTGACCTGAGGTCGCTGGGCTTCAAGGTAGTAGACCAGTTTCGTTATGAACCGGACGAGGGTGCTTATGATCTGCGCTTGCTCTGCGACCAGAGCAGCAGCTATCTGTCTCGCAAGAGTTTTGAATCTGGAGATCGCTGGCACAACAACTCCGGCTGGTTCTGGGAGCACCCCAACGGGAAACAGATCCTTAATCATTTGAACGTGAATTCATCTGCTGTATCGGTACAACATAAAGCTCCCCACACCTATGTGACTATTGATCACGTCCAAGTGCTTCGCCGGGAGGAAGACGGTGATACTTTGCTCTGCTCCTTTGACGCCGAACAGTTTTCTCAGGTGGCCCATGATTTCTTTGAACCACTGCACGATCAGAACAAGCTGGTGATCAACGACCTATTGACTGAGGAAGCTTGCCGTCGTCTCAGCCTGGTCGTGGGAGGGAAACAATGAACGCGACGATGCTTAGCAATCCTTTTGCGAATGCTCAAGAAACCGCTACGGGTGGTGGAACGTGGCTGCCCTCTACCAAGGGTAAGGGTAAAAGCAAAATCATCTACGCAAAGGCCGGCAATGTTCAAAGAACGGTGAAAAGCACCGATTGCTTTACTGTCTCCTATACGTGGGCCACACGAGCTTTCCTGTCCGATAGCCAGGTTCAGAGCACTCTACGCGGACAAGCTAAAGGGAATCAGTTCCCGCTCTACGACTTCCGCCAGGCTCATACGCTAAAGAACAGCTTGCTGGCTAAAATTCGTGGTCTGCTTGACTTGGAGCCAGATTGGGATGGTTATGCCGCGAAGGTCCCTGCCGGAGCTGCAATCGATGAAGCCGAGCAATTTTCGAGTACTGTACTTCCAGCCGGTGAATTTCAATTGCCCACGGTCACGGCAGCGGCAGATGGCGAGGTGAACTTCTCCTGGAAGAACGCTCTCGGCTATATTGATCTTGGCTTTTACGGTGACGGAAGCTACTCCTACTATGCCAAGACAGCAGTGGGCCAAGAGTTCATGAGTGATGAATCTTCCCTTACTGAGCACCTTCCAGAGCAGATTTTGAAGATTATCCGGGGAATCTGATTTCATGGATGTACTGCCACTGTCCGAAGATGAAAGCTTGGTCAGAGCATTCTTTTGCCCAGAACAGCACAATGGCCAGGAATTCCTGGCCACTGCTGTCAGCCTCGATGATTTGAAAGATCGAGGGTTCAGTGTTGATCGTCCGATACTGACACCGCTGTCGGTGTTGACGCACCGTGTGGATACCCAACGTGCCAACAAACCTGACACTCGAGAGTTCACTAAATTCTCACAGCTCTTCTACGCCAAGCTCAGGGAAGACCGAGACCCAGCGGGACAGGGCTACTTCGATGTTCAACCCTCTCCTGTCACCGAGTCCGATCACGAACCAGCCAACCCTGGCCACGCTTCTATATACAGCGCCGACAAAAGCCTAGGAAGGGGCGGCCTACGCAAGGTTCGAACAGAGCTCATCAAGCATTTAAACAACATCGTGGATCTGGAGAATGTTGCCTATCTCCGCGATCCTGTGCAGGAGTGATCGGTCGGTTCATTTCGGCCTTCTGGACCGGCCACATAAAAACGAGTCCCTCCCCCCAACCCCTGAGCAGATTAGGCGGCACCTCCACAGCGTTGCCTATCAACGTTTCTATCGGAAAGGAGCGGAACAACGCAGCTGATCGCGCCTGTTAGCTAAACGACCAGCAGCACCAAACGTGTTGTTGCCCTAGCTTGTTTTAGGTGCTCTGGGGTGTAGGCTGAAGATGGCGATGCAGGACAGTTGAGAGGTCATCCAGCTCAACGGCAGCCGAAGTCCACACTAGTGGGAGGAGAAAGCATGACGATGCCGAACGAACGCACCCGAGCGCTTATTCAAACGCGAGACTTTCTTGTCGAGCTTTCGCAAGACGTAGCAATTTTGGCATCGATTCGACGACAGGCTGACCAACTTTTACGACACTATCCCAGTGCAAAACAAATACTACTGGCAGGTGCGCTTGAGGAGCGAAGAGTGGATCGACTCACAGAGCCGTTCTTGAGCTCCAGTGTAGACTAGCCGAATAGAGCCTCTGAAAGATCAAACAACGAATACTGCATTACAGAGAAAAATTTCTTGGAGGAAGTGTTCATGAGCACTTTAACCGAAGCTCCACACCCGGCAAAAAAGCGGGATTTGCATCGAAAAGCTGAGATTGCTGCTTTTTGGCGATTCAGCGGCCAGCAAGCGTTGTTGCAGGATTGGGAAAGGTTACAGCAAATCAAAGAGGGGCTTCCCGCTCATCTCACTCAAACCTTACACTTGGTCTTCAACCTTCAAGATCGCCACCTGGAAATACTGTTCAATGCATCAATCTCGACGCTTCAAAGACGGCGGCGAACGCAAAAGAAACTTGATTGTATTTCCTCCGAACGCCTAGATCGAATTGCTGTTGTCAGTCACTTGACCGAGAAGGTATTTGAAGACCAAGAGCGTGCAGTGTATTGGCTTTCGACTCCTAATAACGCACTCGGTGAGACTTCTCCTATTATGCTCTGTGCTACAGAGATAGGCGCTAAACAAGTACGCCGTACCCTCGCGGCCCTGGAGTGGGGAGGGCCAGCCTGATGGGAGGGAATAGATAAAGGTTAATCTAACCCACTATACACCCATACCAAGTGCAATATTTATAATCGCTAATACGCTACTTAAAACCGTGGAAACAATCCCGGAGTAGCATATTGTCGCTATTATCACCCCAAGTTCGAAGCAAGCAAACCCTGCAACCCCCTCTAACTCAAATTGCTTGTGGACAAGTAATTTTATCATTTGCTGACGCGGCAATTGGTAAATCAAGTCCATGATTTTCAACTGTCGAAAAACCTTAATCACAGCAAAAACCCATGCACAGAAAAAAATTAAAATGTATAGAGCGCTCCTCAATTCGTAGTATTTACCATTAGTACTCGGCGGAGACATTGATGTGTACGTACTGGCCAACGAAAATATAGCAACCTGCGCAAAATACATAATGCCAACAAACAATATACATGCACCGCCCAAAACTATTGATATTCGAGTTAAAAATTTTCGCATATCAACACTGAAACGTGCGTAAGAGCGCTGGCTTTCAATTAGTAAAAATGAAAAAGCAGAGGTGCATACCGCAATTACACAATCAACATAAAAAATCCCAGTTTTCGCAACTGCCAATGCTCCCAAAAAAGTTAGGATTCGACCAAGCACTTTCCATTTGATTTTCTGGTCTTCGCTGAGACCTGACCAATAGGCTTCAGTAATACCGATATTTTTCCTACGCTTATAAACCATCTATCCTTGAGCCTCACATCGCGGGTTTTGATTATTCAAACCCAAGACATCCATAGAATGACTTAGCCTCACAAACACATAACTATCAAGACGCCCCTGCTTGGTGCAGTCGAGCTCGTAACCTGGCAATCCTCATCTGATGAGCTTCACTGAAAACCCCCTTACCGTTACTGCAGGGCAGAGGTATAAGCCCGCTGACGCCTGTGAGTTCATGTAATCTTTTATAAAAAACAAAATCTTTTCTCGAAATGAAGCTATTTAGGTTATCCAACGGAATGAAGCCGAATAGTGCAGATTCGATATTGTTTTTAGCTCCCCTCGCTGCAACGCCAATGACTTCCATAGAATCATTAAAGATCGGACCACCGCTATTACCTTCAATGAGTGTGAAGTCAACTAACCAGAGATCGAGGTCAACTTGCCTTCGGCGCTGAGTTGTCTGCCCTCTAGCGATGTAGTGTGCGGCCCCTTCGCGATGCTTGGGAAAACCTATTGAAAGGACAGATTCCATTGACCGGATAGTTGTTCTTTGAGCTTTCCGTAAGGAAGGAATATTTCGAAATTCTGCATTTGGCTGAAATATAGCCAAATCTGCTTTTTTGTCAGAAAGGATAAGTTCTGCGGTATAGTCTTTTTCATCGCCGGCTCGTCTGAAGGAAATCATATGAGGCGCCATGGACTTTGATACGCCGGTTACAACATGCTCATTTGTAACAATTCCAACATCATGCAACAGAAATGCGGTTCCTTGACTGTCGTCAGCAATATTATTGACTACAAATATCGAATTACCCAAGATTTCCTCAGGGGACTTTTTAAACTCCAGATTCTCTTTGCCTATAGCAACGCTAAAGTCATAGGCTAGTCGACGGTAGATCTGATCGCCTCGACCTCGTATCATTTGAATATAATTAATTCGACCTTCCACTACTTTTATAAAAAAGTCGCCTGCGTTCTCTTTTATTCTAATCACTTGGCGTGGCTGTAAAACTTGGCTTTCTCCCTTCAATAGCTCCAAATATTTGGATTCTGCCAACTGAGGTCCATACCGCTTTAGTGCATTAATCATCGAGCTTGTCAGTCGAATGAAGTCTCTAGTGACATTCGGTATTTCATTGACGACGAGACCGGTTACCATTTGGCGTTGTGATCGATGTTGAAGACGAGTTTTTTCAGGATTAATCATGAAGCCATTGGCTTTGATGATCTCCTCCAGTTCGCGCCCTGGGATAGCTCTACGATCTTCGGAAATTTCGACTATGTCTTTTGGTAAATGCCTTAGTGTGCTAGTAAAAGAGAATGTAATATCGTCCGCATACCGCGTGAAGTGACACTTTCCGGTTTTTGCTAATGCTTGAAGCTGTGCATCCAGCTTACGACAGATCATGTTTGAAATTAGGGGAGAAGTTGGCGCTCCTTGCGCTAACCGACCATCACTACAGCAGATATGAGCCATCACCGTTGCTACGTTGTGAGGCGCATTGAACGGTTGGGCCATGAACAAATTTCTCACCCGCCCAAAGTGGACGCTTTCAAAAAAATCTTTCAGGTCAATATTGAATACGTACCGTTTTCCAGCATGGATTTGGGCATTCGTTTTGATACTTCGACCTTTAACGAAACCATGACTGGAAGATTTTGGTGAGTAAAATTTTTCAAGATGCACTAAAAGCTCACGCTGAAGTCTCTTCAGCACGCGTCTAGGAGCCTTAATGGTTCGACGGGTTCCATTTTTTTTTGAAATGGAAAAGCTCAGATAGTGGCCAGATTTCTTTTTGTACAAGAAATTTAGCATTTTCTTTTGGTCAACTTTTAAAAGCCGACACAGGCTGTCAAGGCTACTAAGCCCAGGGCCGAACAAATTCCTAAAAATTTCTTCGATGTTCATAGTTATAACCGGGTGTCGGGGCCATTTTCTCTTTTACACATCGCCAACGTTAACAACAACGTCAACCGCGATCACGTAAAGCTACCCTTGCATTGGCCACCGCATATAGTCAGTGGAAAGTTAAATCGTGCCCCGAACCCGATAAGAGGATTGATATCACATGGCTATTGCACAGTCAACAGCTCTCAGTACGTTTCATAAAAAATGAGTAATTAGGAAATACAAGAGGCCGGCAGAGACCGGTCGGCTGAGTGTCACATCACCGGGGCTCAATGAAATCTGACGGCGGTATTGCCAAGCGTACATGGAATGAGGAGACACCCTGAATTACAGGCGTGTAAACTAGGCAACGTTAATTTTGTTGATACTTTCCACATACTGTTTCATAGCTACTTTAGTAAAGCGTTCAATGACTGTCCCCTGCATATTTAATTGGGCAACGAACGCTTTCCAAACCAGCCGCTAAATCGAATATTTTAGGTTTTCCTAGCGAAATTCGTCTACGACATAATTAAAAATAGGTTTATCCCTTGTTTTATAGGTTCCCCACAAAGAATCAATAGGTCGTAAAGCATTTTCGTGACATCTTACATCATTTAAAAAGCTATCAAAATTATCATAGATAAGCATAATTGAGTTGAAGCACGACCTATTATGCATAAATTGTTCTTCAGTATTTATGTATTTTGTACGCCTCCTCGACGCAGCTGATTTTAGAAAGGCCATATAATTATCGTAATATTGATCTTTCAATACTTGTGAAGTATTAATTGATGAAAGCCTATCGTAAAAAACCTTAAACGAGGTCTGTGTGGAAATATGAAAGGCACAAGAATAAATATCACTCAAAAGCTTCGACTCCTTAAACTTAATCGGATCGTGGTTAGTAACTGACACGCATTCTGCGAGACTATGACCACCACATCCATTCCACATTATCTCTAGACCATGCTCACGAGAATCGAATCCGTTATTGCAAAAAGGGCAATTGCTTTCCAAGATAACATTATGTTTTGCGCAGACTTCTAAACTGTGATCGTGCGATCTATGCCAAAAAGAAAAGCCAAGCGTGCGAATGTCTTCTCTAACACAGTCAGGACAGAAGCGGGCACAGAATTTATTAGCTACTCGCTTCCAACTTTTGCTTATAAAAGCATCCTGAGAGTAAGACAAATTTAGATCATCTTTGAATACCGAATACTTCGCATAATCAGTATGAAAATGGAGGAGACGATTTAGACCTCGACAACCCGGCCAACCCATAGCCGAAGCAATAGCCTTTAATTCAAAGTAGTAAAAGGATGGTTTAGCGAACGCTTTGAAAAATTCTCCAACCGGATCCATCCAGTTCAAGACAATATTTCTGTCAATGTAAGAATGAAGAGATTCGTCACGTTGGATTCGTAAAAGCATTGCCGTCCAAAATGGTTAAAGCATGTGCACGCACGTTTAGCAGCAATGCGGTTGCAGTGTAGGTAGGAGGCCGTGGGGCCTCCAAACCTTCTGCGACCGTTTTTATTGTTTTGAGACCGTTTTAATTGTCTAAAACCAGGGGTTTTTCGTTGTGGATAACTTATTCCACAGTAACCGACTTCGCCAGGTTGCGCGGCTGGTCGACGTCGGTGCCCTTGAGCACAGCGACGTAGTATGACAACAGCTGCAGCGGGATGGTGTAAAGGATCGGCGACAGGATGTCGTGGATGTGCGGCATGTGCACCACGTGGGTGCCTTCACCGTTGGTCATGCCGGCCTTCTCGTCAGCGAAGACGATCAACTGGCCACCGCGGGCGCGGACTTCC
>Ga0163161_10000403_pt1 | contig 36170 bp, 23 predicted proteins | sample S45metaG_FD_129847 | JGI IMG/M metagenome (GOLD analysis project Ga0163161, IMG submission 129847) | Switchgrass rhizosphere microbial communities from Kellogg Biological Station, Michigan, USA - S4-5 metaG | ecosystem: Host-associated > Plants > Roots > Rhizosphere > Soil | place: USA... | reverse complement strand
TTTTTTACAAAAATCCTTTTTTTACGAAACGGTTAATCGCTTCGCTTATACCCACTTTGTTGATGGTTTTAATCGCCGAAGTAGAAACTTTCAACGTAATCCAACGGTTTTCTTCAGGAATATAAAATTTCTGAAGTTGTAGGTTTGGGTAAAATTTGCGTTTGGTTTTAACGTTCGAGTGAGAAACGTTGTTACCTACCATTGCTTTTTTTCCTGTTAAATCACAAACTCTTGACATGACTTGTAAATATAGTTGTTTAATACGTCCGCTTAATTTTTTTAAGAGTGTGCAAATATCTGAATAATAATTGTAAACGACAAGAGAGTTCCATTTATTTTTTTAAAATTAAGTCAACATCCCACTTGCCGGGTTCTAAAAGCTCAAAATCAAGAGTTTCGCCCATAAACATTATGTTTAAACGTAAAGGAAATGCTAAACCTGTTAACGTATAAAGTGTTGACGTTTTGGTAACTGTTTCTGCTTTCATATCTTCATATTTACCGTTCAAAATTTTAACTTCAGAAATAGCTGGGTTATTGGCATCCTGATACTGTTTATTGCCTTGTAGGACGGCTGTTTTAACAGCATTGGAATTTGACTCTGTTTTTGTGAAGCCAATTTTGATGTATAAAATCTGATCTTTAGACTTTTTGTTCTTAGTCAAGGTAACATCTTCAATATTTGCTGTTTTGCTAAATAACACATATTGCCCGGTCTTTTTTAAGGTATCTGTAAGCACCGGGAAAGATTTTTCGGCAGAATTGGCTACATAAGAAATGGATAAAAATAAAGCAAGCATTATTAACGTTTTGGTTTTCATGGTATACATCATCAGTAAATGGGTTAAAGGTCCGTTAGTTAACAGACTTCACAATGTTTATTAATGCAGGATATTAATCTTTAATATATTACAGTTGTTAAAAAATAAATAACGCGGATCAAACGTTTGATATTCATTTTGATACGATTAGACTATTTTTCGTTGATATTATTTATTTAAATTAGCCGCAACTAATCCAAAATATAAAACAGAGCAATGCAAATTACATCTTTTAAGCAGTACGAAGAAGATTATAAAAAAAGCGTCGAAAACCCAGAGCAGTTTTGGGGGGAGGTAGCGCAGAACTTTCAATGGCGCAAACCTTGGTTCAAAGTGTTATCATGGAATTTTAACGAGCCGAATATTAAATGGTTCGAAGGAGCTAAACTTAATATTACCGAAAATTGTTTAGACCGCCACCTTGCTACCAATGGCGATAAACCAGCCATCATTTGGGAGCCGAATAATCCTGAGGAAGAAAGTGTTACCTATACTTATAAAATGTTGCACGAGCGCGTTTGTCGCTTCGCTAATGTTTTAAAACGTAATGGTGCTAAAAAGGGCGATCGCATCTGTATTTATATGCCAATGGTACCCGAACTGGCCATTGCTGTTTTAGCTTGTGCCAGGATTGGCGCCGTTCACTCGGTTATTTTCGGTGGATTTTCGGCAAAATCAATCGCCGACCGGATTAATGATTCGCAATGTAAAGTCGTGATTACTGCCGATGGTTCTTACCGTGGCAACAAACAGATTCCTTTAAAAGATGTAATTGATGATGCATTGATCGGTTGCCCAACGGTTGAAAAATGTATTGTACTTACCCATATCCGTACACCTGTTTCGATGTTGAAAGGTAGGGATGTATGGTGGGAGGATGAAGTGAAACACGTTAACGATATCTGCGATGCTGAAGAAATGGATGCAGAGGATATGCTCTTTATCCTTTATACATCAGGTTCTACCGGAAAACCTAAAGGTGTAGTACATATCTGCGGCGGTTATATGGTTTATGCGGGCTATACTTTTTCGAATGTATTTAACTATCAGCCAGGTGAGGTTTATTTCTGTACGGCCGATATTGGCTGGATTACCGGTCACTCGTATATTGTTTACGGACCGCTTTCGCAAGGCGCAACTTCAGTGCTTTTTGAAGGAATCCCAACTTATCCAAGTCCATCCCGTTTTTGGGATATTGTGGAAAAGCACAAAGTAAACACTTTATATACTGCACCTACAGCCATCCGCTCTTTAATGAGTTTTGGTGAGGATCCTTTGAATGGCAAAGATTTAAGCACCATTCGCGTTTTAGGCTCGGTAGGAGAGCCAATCAATGAAGAGGCCTGGCATTGGTTTGATGAAAAGATCGGTCATGGCAAGGCACCTATTGTAGATACTTGGTGGCAAACGGAGACCGGGGGCATTATGATTTCACCTATTGCCACGGTAACACCAACCAAACCTAGTTTCGCTACATTGCCTTTGCCGGGCATCCAGCCGATTTTGGTTGATGAAAACGGGAATGAAATTGAAGGAAACGGGGTCATGGGAAATCTTTGTATCAAATTCCCCTGGCCTGGGATGTTGCGTACCACTTATGGCGACCATGAGCGTTGTAAACAGACCTATTTCTCAACTTACGAGAATTTATACTTTACAGGCGATGGCTGTTTGCGTGATGAGGATGGTTATTACCGGATTACCGGTCGTGTTGATGATGTATTAAATGTTTCAGGACATAGAATTGGTACCGCTGAAGTAGAAAATGCCATTAACATGCATGCAGGCGTGGTAGAAAGTGCGGTGGTGGGTTATCCGCATGATGTAAAAGGGCAGGGAATTTATGCTTTTGTCATTTACCCTGAAATGCATGGCGAAGCAGAACTGTCTAAAAAAGATATTTTACAAACGGTTACCCGTGTAATTGGTGCGATTGCCAAGCCTGATAAAATATTGTTCGTTTCTGGTTTACCAAAAACACGCTCAGGCAAAATTATGCGTAGGATTTTACGTAAGATTGCTGAAGGTGATACCGATAATTTGGGCGATACTTCTACTTTGCTGGATCCGGGAGTTGTAGAGGAAATTATTGAAGCGGCAAAGAGGCTTTAACAGAAACTTTTTGCAATAAGGAATGCCCCCGAAAATTTCGGGGGCATTTTTGTTAATAGCCTATTGCTAATAATCAGCATTTTGAACCAGTTTAGTGTTGGCATCAATTTCACGTTGTGGAATTGGGAAAACCAGTTTAGGGGAGTTCCATGGTAAGCTACCGATATTGGTTTGCGTCCTTTTTGCGTCGTGTAATGAAAATCCTTCGAAGGCAAATTCAAGTTTTCTTTCATCAAGGATATCTGCTAAAGTAGCCGTTGTAGTTGTTAAACCTGCCCTGTCTCTAACTGTAGCTAAATCCTGTAAGGGCGTTACGCCGCCAATTGGAGCTGCTGGAGCCAAACGGACATTACATTCGGCTCTAATTAAATACATTTCTGCTAATCTGATTACTGGTACATTGCCAAATTGATTTCCATATTTTGCCGTAAATATATCGTCGTCATCATAAAAAGCATTTATCCTGTCATCGTCTGAACTGTAAGTTGCGTCAATCCAATCTTGCGATATTACGGCATCTCCACGGCCACCAAATGTTGATGAACCATAAAACTCATTAAAACCGTTAAATCCACTCAGCGTTGTTACCTGCATGGCAAAAACATCTTCTGTTGAATTATCTCCAGGTTTTGCTGGTTTTCCACTTTCTGGCATTCTAGGGAAAGCGCCTAGATAAGTACCTGTTAATTGATAGTTTCCAGAGGTGATTACCCGATTTGCGGCGGCTCCGGCTGCGCTATAATTCCCCATTTGCAGATACAGTCTGGCTAACATTGCAGCAGCGGCAGATTTGGTTGCAAAAAAACCATTAGTTGCCGGAAGCTTAGCTTCGGCGTCTGTTAAATCGGTTATAGCCTGGTTGTAAACAGCAGTTACAGTAGCCCTGCTTACATAACTCGATTCGGTTATGAGCGTGGTTGGTGTTAATACAATCGGTACACCCGGATTTGTGGTTGGCGAACCATCATTATAGGCTTTCCCAAATAACCTAACGAGTTCAAAATATGCCGCGCCCCTAATAAATTTCGCCTCTCCTTCAACTCTGCTTTTTTTAGCTGCCTCTACTTTATCAAGGGCGGCAATTACATTATTGGCATCATTAATTGCGGTATATCCTGCGGCCCAAACGTTATCAACAAAAACATTTGTTTTTAAAAGCGATTTGTTGATGGCCTGAGTCAATTCCTCGTATGTGCCAAACCATTCAATGGCATCCGTATTCGCTAAGAAATCCGCGATTAAAAACGGACGGCCACCAAAAAAATTGCGGCTACCAAGATCTGAGTATGCGCCAACTAAGGCACCTTCAACATCTTTTGAGGTGAGTAAAGCATTTTTTTGCTCAATGGTATCAACAGGATTTATATCGAGTGCCTTCTTGCATGATGATAAAGCCATCAAAAACATGCAAGCAAATAAGATATTGTTTATATATGTCTTTTTCATTTTGATTCTTTTTTAATTATAGGCCAATGTTAATACCAAATGAAATTACACGCGGTTGTGGTGCAGAGTAAAAATCCACACCTTGATTAATGTTTGTGGACTGATAATCGGCATTAACCTCAGGATCCCATCCCTTGTATCCCGTTATGGTAAGCAAATTTTGGGCAGTGGCATATAACCTTAATTTGCTTAATTTAATTTTAGTTAATACTGAAGTAGGGAAAGTATAACCGAGTGTTATGGTTTTTAGTCTGACATAAGAACCGTCAGATAAATACCTGGTCGAGTTCCCGATACCATTGCCTGCAAACAAACGTGGCTCGGGAACAGAGGTGATATCGCCCGGTTTATCCCAATAGGTCATTTGATCTACAGTTTGATTATCATAACCATTTGAAGCATTAGCGCTCATATACTGGCCACCAGCGTTAAAAATTTTATTGCCTTTTACCCCCTGAAAAAATATACCTAAATCAAAGTTTTGATAAGAGAAAGTGTTGTTTAAACCAAAGGTGTATTTAGGATTAGGGTTTCCTGCAAATATTCTTTGTGCTTTATTGATATCTGTTGTGGTCGATCTGTCAATATTTCCAGATGCATCCGTGGTATTCAGGTAATAAAGTGCATCTCCATTTGCCGGATTTACCCCTGCATATTCCGGTATATAAAATACACCGATCGGCTGACCAGAAATAGCCGCATTTATTTCATTGCTATTTAAAATCTGTCCACCTAAATTGGTAATCTTATTGTTGTTGATCGCGCCTGTTATTGCAGTTGACCATTTGAAGGCGCCAACAAAATTTTCGCTGTTAATACCCAATTCAAACCCGGTATTTTTTAATGAACCAAGATTTTGGGTTTTGGTAGAGAAACCCGTTGTTTGTGGAATAGGAACATCCAATAATAAATCGGTGGTATTTTTTTGATAGAAATCAAAAACTCCGGTAATTCTGTTTTTTAATATACCAAAGTCGAAACCAATATCGAGTTGTTTGGTTTTTTCCCAGGTTAAATCTGGGTTGGCTATTCTGGAAGGGATTTGCCCAGGTAAGCCACCGTATGCACCGGTTCCACTAAATAAACCACGGGCAGAATAATTACCTATCTCGGCATTCCCTGTTAAGCCATAACTTGCCCTTAATTTTAATAAACTGATGGTTTCGCTTTCTTTTAAGAAATCTTCTTCAGAAGCAATCCATGCCAATGATCCTGCCGGGAAATACCCATACCTGTTGTTGGCTCCAAAACGCGATGAGCCATCAGCCCTCACGCTAAAGCCAACTAAATAACGATCGTTAAATTTATAGTTTGCCCTAAAGAAATAGGATAAAAAGCTAAATGCGCCTTCATTACTGGTTGCAATTACTTTTGTTGCTGCTGAACCTAATTTAATATAAGAATCACTTGGGAAATCCTGTCCTTCTATAGTACTATATTTAGTGGTCGATTTTTGATAACTTGTACCTAAAATAACATCGAAAGCACTCTTGCCAATGGTTTTATTGTAACTGAAAAAGTTATTGGTATTGGTGTTGATTACAAAAGTTGAAATATTTTGTGCATATCCATTTGTAGTGCCCGTATTTCTGAATGTTAAAGAACCATAATAACTTTCTTCGTTTTGATTTAAGTTATCGATAGAAAAATCAGTGCTAAATTTTAAACCTTTAGCGATATTGATATTAGCAAAAGCTTTCCCAATTGTTCTGTACACTGTAGCTTTGTAAAATGCATTGTCGATACTGATAAATGGATTATAGTATACCGGATAGTTTGAGGCTGCCCCAGGTAATGTTCCGCTGATTAAACCTGATCTTGGATCGATGAATGGAGTAATTGGCGAAAGTGCTACCGACTGTAACGGACTTGAGAAAGCATTATCATTCGATAACCTGTTGTTAATGCTGTTTGAGAAATTAAGGTTAACGCCCACCTCTAAAAAGTCGGTAACTTTATTGGTAAGGTTTAGTCTTCCGCTGTAGCGTTTATAGCTGTTTCCAATCACAATTCCTTGCTGATCTAATGCCTGGCCACCAATGTAAAATTTGGTCTTTTCATTGCCCCCTGTCAGATTCAGGTCGTATTGTTGTGTAACCGGTTTATCCTGATAAGAAGCCGCTTCCCAGTTTGAGTTAACTTTATAGGTTTGATAATCGTTATTACCCGCCGAATACCGGTTTAAACGAGCTTCCACACTTTCGCTATAGTCATCAAGGGCTTCTTGTAATGTTGCATAATCTCCGTTAAGGAAATCCTGGTTCGCCTGACCTTGCCCGGCTCTTCGCTCTATTTGAACATATTGTTCCGCGTTTAAAAAATCTCTATGGTTAGAGGGGCTACTTACGCCACCAAGTGCATTAAACTGGATTAGTGTTTTGCCTGCCTTTCCTTGTTTGGTTGTGATCAATACTACTCCGTTAGAAGCCCTTGCTCCGTATATGGCCGATGCGGAGGCATCTTTTAATACCTCAATTGACTCAATATCGTTTGTGTTTAAGTCTGCTAAAGCGCTGGTTGGTGCAGTAGTACTGGAAAAATCGCCTGAAGTAATCGGAATTCCATCAACAATATAAAGCGGTTCACTACCAGCAGTTACAGAAGCGGCGCCCCTTACCCTAACAGTAATCCCCTGACCTAATTTTCCATTTTGTGCCGCAATTTGTACTCCTGCTGCTTTTCCTTGTAAGGCCTGTTCAAAACTTGTTACGGGTAAGTTCTCCAGGTCTTTAGATTTAACAGAAGCCACAGATCCAGTTACATCCCGCTTGTTCTGTGTACCATAACCCACCACAATCACGTCTGATAGGGTATTGTTTTCCTCTTCCAAACTCGTGTTAATGGTTCGCCCGGTTATGGGTACTTCCTTGGTTTTGTAACCGATAAAGCTAAAAACGAGTGTTTTGGCATCGTCTGCAACGGTTAATTTAAAAGCGCCGGAGGCATCGCTCTGTGTGCCATTGGCTGGCGAGCCTTTTACAAATACGCTAACACCCGGAATTGGTCCGGAGGCCGATGTTACTCTCCCGGTAATTACCTTGCCTTGTGCGAAAGCAAATGAAATTAAACCGAGAGACAAAAGCATACTGAAGAGTAGTTTTTTCATCAAATTGGTAATTTAGTTAGTAATGTTAAATAGTTTGTATAAATGATACTCTTAATATAGTTAAAAATATATTTAAAACCTTGAGAAATAGGCTGAAATGTGCCTGTTGTTTGGTTTTATAGGTTTAAATCAAAACAAAAAGCGGCGAAGACTGTTGTTTTATTAAAAGATTACTTTATTTATAACAAAAAAACGATCATGGATAAGTTAGAATTAAAAGGAAAGTGGAATGAAATCAAAGGAAAGGTTAAACAAGCTTACGCCGATTTAACCGATGATGATTTAAAACATGAAGAGGGACAAGATGATGAGCTGTTGGGGAAACTGCAACAAAAAACAGGTAAGGGAAGAGATGAACTTGTAAAATGGATCAACTCACTTTAACATCAATTCTATAAAATATAACAGGCGGTCAATTTGGTCGCCTGTTTGCTTTAAAAACTTTTTTATGCCCGATATTGCCCGAAGATTTTCCGGAAACCCGATACTTTCCCCTAAAGATTTAATGCCCAGTAGACACGGACTGGAAATCGAGTGCCTGTTAAATCCGGGTGTTTTTACCTTTGAAGGAAAAATCTGGCTGCTCATCCGCGTGGCGGAAAGGCCTCAACAAACAGCAGGAGTAATCTCTTTTCCTATTTTAAAGGAGCATGGCATAGAAATTCTGGCGATTGAAAAAAATGACCCAGCTCTGGATGCCAGCGATCCAAGGGTGATCAGTTATCAGGGAGCCGACTACTTAACTACCTTATCTCATTTAAGGTTGGTTTGTAGTGATGATGGCATATATTTTTATCAGCCTGATGGTTATGCTCTCTTGCAGGGTGAGGGCGAAGACGAGGTTTTTGGAATTGAAGATTGCCGGGTAGCCTTAATTGATGAGATGTATTATTTAACTTTTACCGCGGTTTCAGCGCATGGAGTCGGTGTAGGCCTGCGGACTACAAAAGATTGGAAAACTTTTCAAAACCACGGAATGATTATTCCACCCCATAATAAAGATTGTGCTTTATTTGAAGAACGCATTAAGGGCAAATTTTATGCCCTGCACCGCCCGAGCAGTGTTGCTTTGGGCGGCAACTACATCTGGCTGGCCGAATCTCCTGATGGGATCCATTGGGGCAAACACAAATGTATTATCAAAACCCGGTCTGGCTTTTGGGATAGTGCCCGCGTTGGAGCAGGTGCTGCACCGATAAAAACCAAGGATGGCTGGCTCGAAATTTACCACGGTGCAAACGAAAAACACCAGTATTGTTTGGGGGCTTTTTTAATGGATTTAAATGATCCATCAAAAGTATTGGCCAGAACTGATGTGCCCATTATGGTGCCAAGCACAGATTATGAGTTGCATGGTTTCTTTGGTGAAGTGGTGTTTACAAATGGCCATATCGTTAATGGAGATGAGTTGACCATTTATTATGGCGCCGCCGATGAATTTGTTTGTGGAGCTAAATTTTCGATAAAGGAAATTTTGGATGCACTGGTTTTTTGCCACTAAGTCACCATTTGTGTTTCCGGTATAGAACATTGAACACAAATACCCACCATCACCGGACATTTTAGGTTTTGATCCGTTTGATTTGGGTGGAAATCAGTAAATATTAACTCCTCACTGTTAATTAATCCACAAACAAGCTTAGAAAGATGTAATCATTAACCAACACAGCTTTCGCCTGACAGGTTACAATCGCCAGTTAACCGATTTAAACAATTAGCCATCGGCTATTGAATTAAACAAAAAAAGCGATCCCGTTTCCGGGAATCGCTTGTAAGTATTGATATCAGCGCTTGGGTTTCACCTCACCCCACAACCTTTCTAGTATCCAAAAATCTGCTCCAAACTCAATTTAGTCACCGGACCAAATTTTGCTAAATCAGCCATGTTGATTTTCTTTTCTGAGGCAACGATACAATAGCTGTAAGGCTTGCCCGAAAGATTGGTTTGGTGGAATGATTTTACGTCGTTAAAGGTTAACGGTTTTAAGTTGGCGTACTCATCAATCCTTGAATCGTGGTCGAAACCTAACTTTTGATCTGCCAGGTAAGTGTAGATAATTCCATCCTTAGTAATGCGACTGGTTTCTATACCATTTAGTGAATTGGCTTTAGACAAATCGAAGGATTTATCAGATTCTGGTAGCGTAGTTAGCAACTCGTTCATGCCAGCAACGGCCTCATTCATTTTATCAGCCTGCGTACCTACATAAGCAATAATCGAATTCTCTTTCTCTTTCGTGTTTGGAGAAGAATATACAGCAAAAGTTGAGTAGGCAAGCGCCTTAGATTCGCGGATGGTTTGGAATACCACAGAGCCCATGCCACCACCAAAATAATTGTTAAATAAAGCAATTTTGGCTGCATTGGCCGGATCGTATAAACCGCCATTGCGTACCCAACGGATTTCTGCCTGAACCATATCATAATCGGCAAAGTAAACTTTGTTCGAATCCGTTTTGGTATATACAAATTTCTTGATCGGTGCGGCATCGGTAAATTCTTTTGCCAATGGGTGTGCTTTTACAATATCAGCAGAAAATGCGGCTAAAGTTTTAGGTCCGTAATATGTAATGGTGTGTTTGTAATTGGTGAGGTTATGTAAGATGTAAATCAGATCAGCCGATTTCATATTCTTGATCTCATCATTGGTTAATCCATAATTGAATGGATTATCTGCACCAAACTGTGCATAACTCATTAAGCCACCTAAAATTGATGATTTGTTTAATTTGGCATTATCTCTCGATTTTAACAAACGGCCTTTTAAATCTTCCAGCGCTTTTTCGTTTGGTTTGCAATGTGCCAGTACATCTTCGAGCAAAGCAACCGCTTTATCAAAATTTTCCTGTAAACCACTGATCGCAACCGTTGTTACATCAGTACCTACGTTAACACTATAGTTACAGGCAATGTTGTAAAAAGCCTTGCTGATATCTTCTGCAGAATATTTATCCGTGCTTAAGAAAGACAGGTATTGAGCCGCATAAGGCAATAATTTATAATTGTAAGAACCCATGTCGAATCGGTAACCCAAACGGAAAATTGCGTTTTCTGTATTTTGTACCACAATTACATCTGCAATACCTGCTTTACCGAAATTAAGATCTTTGGTATAATCTAAAAATTTAGGGGCAATTGGTTTTACCGGGGCAGCAATTACATCTTTTGTAAATGGAGAAACCTCGTTAACATTGGTTTTTACAGCTGTGATGGCTGGTTTTTCCACTTTAACAATACTTTTATCTTCACCTTTATGTTTTAAGATGGAAACATAATTGTTAATGAAAAATTTATTGGCAAAATCTACGATTTCCTTTTTGGTTACTTTGCCCATTGCATCGGTAGAAGCCAGGGTTTTATCCCACTCCGTCCCGCGGTTTTGAATAAAGGCATTCATGGCAAAATCTGCACGTACATCGTTATTATCAAAGCTTTGTAACTCGGCCAATTTGATATTGGCAACGGTTGCTTTAATCAGGCTCTCATCGAATTCACCTTTTTTAAGCAGTTCTACCTGCTCTAATAATAATTTTTGGGCGTCCTCCAGGCTTTGTCCGGCTTTAGGTGAACCAGATAAAATGAAGATTCCATAATCTTTCATCGAGTTATAACCTGCACCAGCCCTCAACATTTTTTGTTGTTTGTTGATGTTGATATCCATTAAACCCGCTTTGCCATTGGCTAAAATACTTCCAATTAAATCCAACAGTAAACTTTGGTGGGTATTTTGCGCAAAACCTCTGTAAGCCACATATAAGTTTTCGGCACTTGGACCATAAATATCAACCGTTTGAACCTGGGTTAAAGGTTTTTCGGGAGCTGGGTTATAAAGCGCGAACGGTTTAGAAACCATGTAGGCAAAATCTTTGTCAATTTTTTTGATCAGGTCGTCATAGTTGATATCGCCACTCATAATTAAGGCCATATTATTTGGCACATAATATTTGTTGTAATATTTCCTGATCTCAACCAACGATGGGTTTTTTAAATGTTCAATTGTACCAATGGTAGTTTGTTGTCCGTAGTTATGTGTTGGAAACAAAGCATATAACATTTTCTCGTACATTTTACGTCCATCATTGTCCATACCGATATTTTTCTCTTCGTAAACCGCTTCTAGCTCAGTATGGAAAATACGGAAAACAGGTGCGCGGAAACGTTCGGCCTGTACGGCTAAAAATTTATCAATGGCATTAGATGGGAGATCTTCTTCATAAACGGTTTCTTCCACTGAAGTATGAGCGTTTGTAGAATTGCTTCCGATCGATTTCATCATTTTATCGTATTCGTTTGCAATCGAATAATTAGATGCCTCGCCCGAAGTTTTGTCGATTTCTTTATAAATCTCTTTACGTTTTGCCGGATCGGTGGTTTTGTTATAGGTTTCGTAGAGCGCCTCGATTTTATCTAAAAGCGGTTTTTCTTTGGCATAATTTAAGGTTCCGAATTTATCCGTTCCTTTAAATAAAAGGTGTTCTAAATAATGTGCCAAACCTGTATTGGTACGTGGATCGGTATTACTGCCCGCCCTTACGGCCATTTTGTAGGTAATATTTGGCTCTTTGTTGTTTTGTGACAAGATTACGGTCAAACCGTTTTTTAAAGTATAAAAACGTGTTTTGGTCGGATCGTTGGTTACATACTTGTAGGTAAAGCCACCTGATGTTCCTGTTTTCCATTGATAGGTTGTTTGCGCCTTCGCTAAAGAACCTGTAATCAGAAAACAAGCCAAAGTAAATAGTTTGAATTTCATTGAATTGGGTTTGGTTTATGGTAATGAACGGGTATCTGGTAGTTAAGAAAAAATCCAAATACAGCATTCATTTTTAATAAGTTATTTATTCAAATATATATGCTTTCGGCGATCGAATGAAAATATTTTTTATTTAGAAACTAAAAATCTAGGAATAAATGATTTTTGCACATCAATCGCTCTTTATTGTGCCTTGAATTTATAATCTGTATTTTTACAGCATGACAAAGCAGGGCACAAAACCAAATATTTTAGTGGTAAATGATGATGGCATTACCGCTACGGGTATTAAAAACTTAATGGAAGTAATGCAAGAGCTGGGTAACGTGGTAGTTGTTGCACCAGATAGTCCGCAAAGTGGGATGGGACATGCCATTACCATAGGTAAACCGATCCGTTTTGATAAAGTTGAGCTTTACGAGGGGGTTGAGATGTATAAATGCAGTGGAACACCGGTTGACTGTGTGAAAATTGCTGTGAATAAAATTTTTAAGGGTAAAAAGCCTGATCTCTGTGTATCGGGAATTAACCATGGATTAAATAATTCAATCAATGTGTTGTATTCGGGTACCATGTCTGCTGCGGTAGAAGGTGCAATCGAAAAAATTCCTTCAATAGGTTTTTCTTTAGATGATTTTGCAGCAGATGCTGATTTTAGCCATACCAAAAAATACATCAAAAATATCTGTGAGCAGGTTTTGGCCAATGGTTTGCCAGAAGGGACTTTGTTGAATGTGAATTTTCCTAAAGGCGAGCATTTAAAGGGTGTTAAAATCTGTCGTCAGGCCAATGCCAAGTGGATGGAAGAATTTGACGAAAGAACAGATCCCTACAAACGCCCATATTATTGGTTGACCGGTGTTTTTGAAAATTTCGATAAGGGAGAAGATACCGATGTTTGGGCACTAGAACACCATTATGTTTCTATCGTTCCGGTGCAGTTCGATTTAACGGCACATCATGCCATCCAAGCCCTGAACAGCTGGGATTTTATTGATGAAAGTAATTTAAAATCTGCTGGTACTAAAGTTTCGGCACCGGATGGCATTAATTTAGGTTAAGCGATTGCTGTGATGAATGACCGGTTAAAAAAATTAAACAATTCGGTATGGCTTGGTTTGGGGATTGGTTTGCTAATTCCGGCAATACTTTGTGCCATCGCCTGGTATATCATTCACCATATCACTTATCTTGCAAAAGCTGATTTGCTGTATATAGGTGGTATTGCGATAAATGCGTATACCATGCAATACTTTTTTAAATACAATAAAGAAAATATCGGAAGAGGCATATTGGCTGCAACATTTGTATGCGCTTTTGTGTTTTTTGCCTATAAAGTTTTTTAAAAAACAGGCGTCATTGCGAACTGAAGAAGAGAATTGCGAGCTGGGGTGAAGCAATCTTTCCAGGACAACGGAGAGTAAAGGGATAAAAAATAGCATAAAAGATTGCTTCGTCGTGCCGCCTCGCAATGACGATTTTGTTATAAAAGAACAAATTATGAAATACTATCTCGTAGCCGGAGAAGCCTCAGGCGATTTACATGGCGCCAACTTAATGAAAGCCTTAAAAATTGAGGACGGCAACGCTGTGTTTCGGTATTTCGGAGGCGATAAGATGGAAACTGAAGGTGGAGAACTGGTTAAACACTATGCTGATATGGCCTTTATGGGTTTTACAGAGGTGGTTTTAAATTTGCGGACCATCTTTAGGAACCTTAAAGCCTGTAAGGAAGATATTTTACAATGGAAACCCGATGTACTGATTCTGATCGATTTCCCGGGCTTTAACTTGAAAATTGCAGAGTTTGCAAAAGCAAACGGCATAAAAGTTTGCTACTATATTTCGCCTAAAGTGTGGGCATGGAACCAGAAACGGGTACTGAAAATAAAAAAGGTAGTCGACTATATGTTTTGCATTTTACCTTTCGAAGTGGATTTCTACAAAAAGTGGGGTATGCATGTAGATTATGTGGGTAACCCATTACTGGATGAAATTGCCCAATTTACGCCAGATTTAAACTTTCGTGAAATACATCAACTGGGGGATAAAAAAATTATTGCCTTATTGCCTGGTAGCCGCAAACAGGAAATAGAGCGCCTGCTCCCGGTGATGTTAAGCATTACCGAAAATTATCCCGATGAAGTATTTGCCATTGCGGCGGCGCCAACCTTTACCGAAGAATATTATCGTCAGTTTACGGGAGATAAAAATGTTCAGCTTCTTTTTAACAATACCTATAATTTATTGCACCATGCACATGTTGCAATTGTAGCTTCGGGAACAGCTACATTAGAAACTGCTTTGTTTAAAGTACCACAGGTAGTGGTGTATAAAGGAGGTACAATTTCAATTGCCATTGCCAGGATGTTAGTGAAAATTAAGTTTATTTCATTGGTTAACCTCATTGTGGATAAGAAGATTGTGACCGAATTGATTCAGGAGGATTGCAGTACTCAAAAAATAAATGAAGAGCTTAGGATGATCCTATCGGGAGCGGGCAGGGATGAGATGTTAAAACATTACGATGAGCTGCTTTTACTCATGGGAAAACCAGGAGCTTCTGCAAAAACAGCTAGATTAATTGTCGAAAAATTAAGGGTTAAAGTTTAAGCTGCTGCCAGATTTGTGAAAACTGGACCAAGCTTCAGCTTGTTTAAAGATGCAAACAGGCAGATGATTTAAAATAATAAACTTAATGCTATCATTTCCTCTTATTCAGACTTCTCATGTTGATATGGGAGGTTTACTTTTTCTGATTCATTAGTAAAGGGTTGTTTTATCTATTAACGTAACAATTTAAGTTTTTTTCATTTTTTTTAAAACAATATGCCCTTTAGAGCGTTACTAAATCGTTTTGCGGAAATCCTAACTCTAACTAATTAATCTCGTTGCTCTTATTAATTTGGTAAAAGGTTGGCCGCATTGCGTAACTAATTATAAACTAAACTAGTGAGTGCCAATGAAAAACATTTTACTCAGGATATCAGGATTCCTATGCCTGGTCCTACTTTCAAGCCCCCAGTTGTTTGCAAAAATTAAGAGCGAAAAAATCAATTTCAACCGCTATTATTTTCAGCAAGACACAACTAAAAAACAAGACACTACCAAAAAAGTACCAGTTGCAAAACCTGCCGATACGGTAAAAGCACCTGTAAATCCTTTGGGTGGTGCACGGCCGGTTACTACACCGGCGCCTGTGCCAACAACGGGAACTCCTGCACCCTCAGCAACGGCTGCCCCTGCAGCAAGTGCAGGTCAAAAAACAATTACGGGTACCGTTGTAGACGAAAAGAAAATAGGTTTACCGGGTGTTGGTATTAAAATACAAGGCAAAACCGGTGGAAGTGTAACACAAGAGAACGGTAAGTTCAGTATCAATGTAACTTCGCCAACAGATGTGCTGGTGTTCAGTTATATTGGCTATCAATCCAAATCTCTTCCCGCAGGTAATGGGGCCACGCCCTTAACTGTAAGTTTGGTGCCATCAGGAGCACAAAATTTAAGTGACGTAGTGGTGGTGGGCTACGGAACATTGAAAACCAAAGAGGTTACGTCTTCGGTTGCGCACGTAGACACTGCTCAATTTCGGCAAAGTGGTGCGCGGAATCCCCTCGATCTGGTACAAGGTAAGGTGGCTGGTTTAAACCTTACCCGAACGAGTGGATCAAATCCCAATTCTGGTGTCAACGTTCAACTTAGGGGAGCAGTAACCGTAACGGGAAGTTCTAGTCCGTTATTCGTAATTGATGGTATCCCTGGTGGAAACCCAGACCTGTTGCAACAAGATGATATCTTATCAGTCGACGTTTTAAAGGATGGTTCAGGTGCCGCGATTTATGGTACCAGTGCAAATGCGGGTGTAATCCTGATTACCACTAAAAAGGGAAAGCCTGGAGCGCCACAATTTAATTATTCTACTTATTTCCGTAAAGAATACATACAGAACAGGTTGGATTTTTTAACTACAGATGAGTTCAGACAAAAAATAACTTCCGGTGCTTTAGATGCGCAGGATTATGGCGGAAATGACGATTTGTATGGAAGCTTGGTGAATAAAGATAACCTATCACAAAACCATAACCTTTCCTTATCAGGAGGTACAAATAATACCAATTATCGTGCGAGTTTAAACTACCGTGATTTACAGGGTATCGGCTTGGAAAACGGAAGGAAAGAATATACTGTTAGGTTAAATGTAAACCAGAAAGGTTTTAACGATAAGCTGAATATTCAAATGAACCTGGCTTCGAACTTTAATAATGCAAATACATTAGGTGGTAGCGGCTGGGAAGAGGAACTGGTTAAAAATCCAACCAAACGGATTTATAATGAAAACGGTACATTCTATTTTGATAACCAAAGTACCAATCAATATGCCCGCTTACAACAAGAGCGTAGTAAAAGACAACAGCAAACAAGCTCGGCCGATATTAAAGCGGATATCGACTTAGCAAAAGGGTTGAAGGGGTCAGTTTTTGGATCTGTTCAACGCGATAGCTACACGGATGGCGCATGGGCTTCTATTTTTTCCGAGCGTTCGGTAGAAGATGCAGATTATCCCGGAGGCGGTTATGCGAGTAAGGGAAATTTCTTGTCGCAAGCTTTCGCATTTGAGCCTACCTTGCAATACAATACCATTATTAAAGAAAAACATTCAATTTCTGCGGTTGCCGGTTATAGTTATCGGTATAATGTAGAAGAAGGTCAGTCGGCGAGTAACAGGGGCTTTATCAATGATCAGTTTCATGAAGATAACCTAACAACCGGTATTGCGTTAACTGACGGAAGAGCAACGGCAACAAGTTTTAAAAACGACAATACCTTGATCGCTTTTTTTGGAAGGATCAATTATGCTTTCGACAACAAATACCTGTTGCAGTTGATTTTAAGACATGAAGGTTCATCCCGTTTTGGTATAAACAATAAATGGGGAGATTTTCCAGCGGTTTCGGCCGGATGGAACATCTCAGACGAAAATTTCATGAAGAATATTAAATGGGTTAATTATTTGAAACTACGTGTGGGTTATGGGGTAACGGGTAACTCTGGTTTCTCCAATAATGCCTCAAGGGTAGTGCTAGGTGGCGGAGGTAGATATATCTACCCAGATGGTGCATACCGCGAAACGTATGGGCCAACTACCAATGTTAACCCTGATCTGAAATGGGAAACCAAAAGGGAGTTAAACATTGGTGCTGATTTTACCTTATTTAATAGTAAACTTAAAGGGGCCGTGGATGTATTCGATCGTACAACTAAAGATTTGTTAGATCAATATACTACGCCTCAACCACCCTACGTTCTGGCTAATATCTACGCTAACGTAGGTACCATCTCATCAAAAGGTATCGAATTGGCGTTGAGTTATGAAGCGATCAAAACAAAGGATTTAACCTTTAGCATGGATTTTACCGGTAGCACTTTAAGCAATAAGCTGGTAAGTTATTCGAACGATATTTTTGATGTTAAATATAAAACATTTGGCGGTATTGGAGGATCAGGTGCTTTGGGCGACGCCATTACAACCTATGAAGGCGCTCCACTAGGCGAATTCTGGGGCAAACGTTTTGCGGGCTTCGATGCAGCAGGAAAATGGTTATTCTACAATAGAAACGGTGTTGCCGTGCACAACGATCAGATTAATTACTCAAAAGATCCAAATCTTACCGACTTAGCCCGTATAGGTAATGCCATACCTAAATACTATGCATCCTTTACGGCGAATTTAGCTTATAAAAACTGGGATTTCAGAATGTTTGTAAGAGGAAAGTTTGATTATCAGATCTTAAATACTACTGCACTCTCATACGGTAATCCATCCATCAAAGGTAGCAACTATCTACGTTCGGCGTTCGACAAGTATAGCCAGATCAACGATACCTATCAATATTCTGATTATTACTTAGAGGATGGAACAAACCTTAAAATCGACGAGATCACAATCGGTTATAGCTTTAAATTCAAAACCAAGCTGATCCGCAATTTAAGGGTTTACGCCACCGGGCAAAATTTAGTTACGCTTACAGGCTACACAGGTAATGATCCTGATTTCGTACTCGATTCAGGTTTAGGCCCCGGTGTTGATAACAGAAATGCTTATCCAAGTACCAGGTCATTCTTGTTCGGTCTAAATCTTGGTTTTTAAACATAATATCATGAAAAAGAATTTAAAATATATAATAATGTTTTTGCTTGTAGGACTAGGCTTCTCCTGTACTAAACTAGATGAAAATGCCTACGACCAAATTCCTGCAGATGTATTCTATACCAATAAAAATGAAGTATTATCTGCCGTACTACGCCCCTATACACATGCCAATGCCTGGGTTACCCCATCCGGACAAAATGGTTGGTGGCGCATGGCAGAACTGTCTGCCGATCAGCTGGCCTGGCCAACAAAAGGCCCGCACGGTGAAGATGGTGGCCAATGGAAAAGATTACACTATCACAGCTGGAATGTTGATGAAGATGGTTATAATAATGCCTGGAACCTGATGTATTGGGGAATGGGATTGTGCAATAGCCCTATACAAAATCTCGAAAACAGAAGTATCTCAGAAATGGGCATTACCCAGGCTGAAAAAGACTCCTATATCGCGGAACTGAAACTCCTTAGGGCGTTCCATTATTTAAAACTGATGGATTTATTTGGTAATATCCCTATTAGCCTCACCGTACCAACAGGTAGTGTGCCAACTTCAGAATATCCTGCAACATCAAGCAGAAAAGAAGTGTTTGATTTTATTGAGAAAGAGATCAGAGAGAATATTGAAAAAACACCAAAGCTTTCAAGAGAGATGCTTGGTAGGATGAGTCAGGCAGGTGGTTATGCCATGTTGGTAGAGTTGTATCTTAACGCCGAAGCCTGGACAGGTACCCCACGTTGGGACGACTGTATTGCGGCTGCGGATAAATTGATCACCAACCAGGGTGGAGGTCAGAATGGCGCTATGGCTTTAGATAATGATATCCTAAGCCAGTTTAATACCACTAACGATCTGTCAAAAGAAGTGATTTTTTCAGTCGCTTATGATTATAAGCGTGCTAATTTTGAACCTGGTTTTGCCGCGGATTTTTTCCACTTTGCACAAAAGGACATTTATGGTGGTGGTAGAAACGGTAATGATGGGGTAGTAGTGATTCCGAATGTTTACAACAAATATGATAATGATGATCAGAGAAAGAAACAGTGGTTGTTGATTGGCCCACAATTCAAATTTGCAAATCTTAAAGAGCCGGTATTAGGAACGGTAGAATATGCAGGTAAGCCGCTGGTTTTTGTTGATAATATCCAAAAAAATTCAAAAAACTCAACTGTTTCTACCATGAGCGAAGGTGAAGAAAATAGTGGTGTGCGTTTTAACAAATACAGATTAGGGAATTCGATTGCGGGTTTTGCTCTTAACGGAACTGATACTGTTAGGGTTCAGCCTGATCCAAATTATAACAATACCGATTGGAATATTTATCGCTTAACCTGGATTTATTTCGCTAAGGCAGAGGCAATCATGCGCAAAAACGGTGGCGTAGCCACAACTGAGGCCGTTACTTTAATTAACGATGTTAAAAAAAGAGCCTATACTGCTGCAGCTTGGCCAAGTCACGCTTATACTACCGCTACCTTAACTTTGGATGAACTTTTAGCTGAGAGAGGAAGAGAATTTATTTTCGAAGGATTTAGAAGAGATGATCTGATCCGTTTTGGCAAATTTACCACCACTGAGTGGTGGGACCATAGCCCATCCTCAGCTTTCAGGAGTTTATATCCAATCCCACAACGACAGTTAGATTTAAATTCGAAGCTTAAACAAAACCCAGGATATTAATTTTGATACAAAAGGCGCTTAATCAGCGCCTTTTGTTGTTTTGAGCCCACATTGTAGTATTGTAACAACCTTTAGTAAATGATTCTAAAACGATTAACATAAAAAATGTTAAATTGCGTTTTTATAACGAGCAAAATTTTAAAGCTGCAATTTTTATTTAGCTTTGAATTGATTAACTTAAAATACTTCCAACCAAATGAAATCGCTTTCTATCAAAGATATAGCTGTAAAAGCAAATGTATCCATTACCACAGTTTCATTCATTATTAACGGTAAAGCAAAAGAGAAATCGATAAGCGAGGCAGTAATCGAGAAAGTAGAAAAAATTATCGAGGAAAGCGGTTACAAACCCAATCAGATTGCAAGGAGTTTGCGTACCGGTAACTCCAATATCATTGGTTTAATTATTGAGGATATCTCCAATTCCTTCTTTTCGAGAATAGCGAGGTTAATAGAAGATAAGGCCTACAAAAAAGGATATAAAATTATTTATTCCAGCACCGAAAACAGTGTAGATAAAGCGAAAGAATTAATCAATATGTTTAAATCGCGCAAGGTCGATGCCTACATCATCTCACCGATTAAAGGGATAGAGGAAGATATTCAGATGCTTTTAGATGATGGTAATCCGGTTATTTTATTCGACAGGAATTTGCCCGATATCAATACCAGTTATGTTGGGGCGGATCATGTTAATGCCTCGTATCAATCCATCCAGAGTTTTATCGACCAGGGCAAAAAGAACATTGCATTGGTTACCACCGATATTAATGTGGAGCAGATTGTAGAACGTTATGATGGTTATAAAAAAGCACTGGAGGATAACGGAATCAAATATGATGAAAGCTTGGTTTTAAAAATTCACTTTAACCAGGAGGAAAGCGAAACTATCGATCAGATCAAAACTCTTCTTGAAACTAAAAAAATTGATGCGGTTTTATTTGCAACCAATTATCTGGCCATTAGTGGTTTAAAAGTATTAAAAAAGATCAATAAGAAAATCGGGGATGACTTCGCCGTTATCGCCTATGATGACCACGAAGCTTTCGAACTGCATACCCCGGGGATTTCTACAGTTCAGCAGCCCCTGGAGGAAATTGCAGAAAACGTTATCAAACTCATTCTAAAACAACTGTCTTCTAAAGTCAAACTAGAAAATCAACAAATTATTATTCCTGCCAAACTCATTATCAGGGATTAAATTTCTTAGTAACTTAAATGTTACAATTCGCTATTTTAATATGATTTTAATTTCTCTAATATTGGATTAGTAAAACGTTTTACTTTAATGCGGCTTTAGAGGGTAAAAAACCATCTTAACCTAGAATATCGTCCATATTTACATTCGATTTCCTGAATGAAGTATTTGGTAATAATCAAGTAAAACGATTTATCCGATTGTATCAAAACCAAATATTGATTTATGAGAAACCTTTCCTTACTCGCACTTTGTCTTTTTTTTAATTTAACCATTAAAGCACAAGATAAGGCACCGGCCTACCCATTAATTACACATGATGCTTATTTCAGCATCTGGTCTTTCGGAGATGGGCTTAACCAATCGGTTACCAAACACTGGACAGGTAAGGAACAGTCATTATTAGGGGTAATTAAAGTTGATGATCAGCTTTATCGCTTTTTAGGTGAAGAAACCAAAACTTATAAAGCCCTACTTCCTGCTGCCGACGACTTAAAATACCAGGCAAATTATACTTTCGATCAACCGGAAAAAGGTTGGGAAACCAGTAATTATAATGACGGGTCATGGAAAAAAGGTGATGCTCCATTTGGCGATGAGCGTGCCGACAAAACAAAATGGAATTCTGATGACCTCTACCTCAGAAGAACTTTTGATGTTGCAGATGTATCGGCGGCTAAAAAATACCTTAAACTAAATCACGACGATAATGTCCAGGTTTATTTAAACGGTAAACAGATTTACCGGAAAAATGGCTGGGTTTCTGATTATATCTACTTACCAATCGAGGATGGCATATTGCAAAAAGGTAAAAATGTATTGGCCATCCATTGCAAAAATACGGCTGGTGGCAGGCATTTGGATGCCGGAATTGTAGAAGAGGAGGCACAAAATGTAAAAATTGCTTCCGCCACTCAAACCAATGTAACCGTCGAGGCTACCACTACCAGATATACTTTCGCTGCAGGCAATATAGAATTACAAGTAAGTTTTACTTCGCCATTGTTGCTTAACGATATCAAATTAACCGCCAGACCAATCAGTTACATCAATTATGCTGTAAAATCGACTGATGGAAAATCGCATAAAGTGGATGTTTTCTTTGGGGCATCATCAAATATTGCTGTCAACACCCCAAATCAGGCAGTTTCGGCATGGAAAACGTCAAAAAATAATCTTTCTATCCTCAAAACAGGTACTGTGGAGCAAGCTGTATTAAAAAAACGAGGCGACGATGTGCGTATCGACTGGGGTTATTTATACGTGGCCGTTCCTACTCAATTTAAAGCAACACAGTTTATTGCTTCACAGAATGAGAGTCTGAAAAGTTTTATGGCAGCAAAATATCCTGGCGAAGCACAGGTATCAAACTCAAAAAGCTTAAATCTGAGTAGCGTGATTCCTTTCGGCTCAGTGTCTTCTGCTGCGGTAGAAAAATATATCATGATCGGTTACGACGATTTAAAATCGGTAGAATATTTTGGCGAAAAGTTATCGCCGGTTTGGAGACAATCCGGTTCGCAGCAATTCGAGGATCAACTGGCCGAGGCCAACACTCAGTATGCTTCTTTAAAAAGTAAATGTGCAGCCTTTGATGTCAAACTTTACGCTGATGCAGAAAAAGCAGGTGGCAAAGAATATGCAGTGATGTGTAAACTGGCCTACAGGCAGGCTATTGCGGCACACAAAATTGTGTATGCGCCCAATGGAGATATTCTTTTCCTTTCTAAAGAAAACTTTAGTAACGGATCAATCAATACCGTTGATGTAACCTATCCTTCTGCACCACAGTTTTTAGTGTATAACCCTGAACTGCTTAAAGGAATGCTGAACGGTATTTTCTATTATTCGGAAAGTGGGAAATGGAAAAAACCTTTTGCCGCACACGATTTAGGAACCTATCCTTTGGCAAACGGACAAACCTATGGCGAAGATATGCCTGTAGAGGAGGCAGGGAACATGATCATCTTAACCGCTGCCATTACCAAAGCGGAAGGCAATGCAAAATATGCCGAAAAACACTGGGAAGTGATGTCGGTATGGGCAAATTATCTTTTGAGAGAGGGTTTCGATCCTGCCAATCAATTGTGTACAGATGATTTTGCCGGTCACCTTGCGCGCAACGCTAACTTATCTGTAAAGGCGATTGTAGCTTTGGGCGGTTACGCACAAATGGCGCAATTGTTAGGTAAAACAGAAGTAGCCACAAAATACAGAACCGCTGCCTTGCAGATGGCACAAAACTGGATGAAGCTTGCCGACGACGGTGACCATTATGCCCTAACCTTTAACGATAAAAATACCTGGAGCCAGAAATATAACCTGGTATGGGATAAACTTTTAAAACTCGACCTTTTCGCAAAAGAAGTATATAAAAAGGAGATCGATTTCTACTTAACCAAACAAAAGGATTTTGGCTTGCCATTGGATAGCCGTAAAACTTATTCCAAATCAGACTGGATTATGTGGACTGCAACATTGGCTGATAATGAAGCGGATTTTCAAAAGTTCATTCACCCGATTTACCGTTACGCCACTGAAACAGAAAGCAAGGTTCCGCTAAGTGACTGGCATGAAACAACCAATGGTAAAATGGTGGGTTTCCAGGCCAGAAGTGTTGTTGGTGGTTACTTTATCAAAATGTTAGCCGATAAATGGAATATTAAGTAGCCGTTGAAAGCCTAAATCTGAAAGCATACATATATGATTTCCCTTAAGTCCTGTACATTATTTTCGTTATCCATTATTGCTTTTGCGTGGCATAACGATATTTTAGCACAGGTAAAATCTAAAGAAAAAACTTCTTTCCAGGTTTCAGCACCCTGGAGTGCTGATTATGATGTGAGATCGGATATTGCAATGGTTTATGGTATAAATGATGGCAAAGTGAGTTTCGAAGAACGTGTAAAGGGTTATCGGGATAAAGGCTATGAAGTTCAGTTTATGACCGGTATTGCCTGGGGACAGTACAAAGATTATTTCCTGGGTGAATGGGATGGTAAAAACCATCTGGACGAAGGTCAGGTGATGCAGAATGGTGAAACCATCTGGCATGGGAATAATGTTCCTTATACTGTTCCATCGGCAAGCTACCTTGCTTATATGAAAACCCATGTAAAAAGGGCAATTGATGCAGGAGTAAGCGCAATTTACCTGGAAGAACCTGAGTTTTGGGCAAGGGCAGGTTACGGTGAGGCTTTCAAAAAAGAATGGCAAAAATTTTATGGTTCCCCCTGGATGCCTCAACACGAGTCGCCGGAAGCAACCTATCTTTCTTCTAAATTAAAGTATCAGCTTTATTTTAATGCCTTAAAAGAGGTTTTTAGCTATGTTAAAAGTTATAGCTTAAGTAAGGGCAAACGCGTTAAATGTTATGTGCCTACGCATTCGCTGCTCAATTATTCGTCCTGGCATATTGTAAGTCCGGAAGCCAGTTTGGCCAATCTTGATGGTATGGATGGTTATATTGCCCAGGTATGGACAGGTACTTCCCGTGAGCCTGTTTTCTATAATGGAAAAAGTAAAGAACGGGTATTTGAAAATGCCTTTCTCGAATATGGATCGATGGTTTCGATGACGGCGCCTACTGGAAGGAAAATATTCTTTTTAACTGATCCGATAGAGGATAGGGCAAGATCATGGGACGATTATAAAGTAAACTATCAGGCAACCTTTACCGCAGAATTATTGTATCCTATGGTTGATAATTATGAGGTAATGCCCTGGCCAAACCGCATTTATAAAGGCAAGTTTGTGGTTGAAGGCATGAAAGAAAAACAACCAATTTCGCCGGATTATGCCACACAGATGCAGGTAATGGTGAATTCGCTTAATCAGATGCCTTTGTCGAAAAATAAATTGAATGGTAGTCAGGGGATAGGGGTTTTGCTATCAAACTCTTTAATGTTCCAGAATTTTCCAACACATCAGGGCTATAGCGATCCCTATCTTTCCAATACTTACGGCATGGCTGTTCCATTACTGAAACATGGCATTCCGGTAGAAACCGTGCACATCGAAAACCTCGCCAATAAGAATACATTAAAAGACATCAGGGTTTTAATCATGAGTTATTCGAACATGAAACCTTTAAATGCCGAATATCATGAATTGTTGACAAAATGGATTAAAAATGGGGGAGTGCTTTTATATTTCGGAAGAGATGATGATCCATTCCAGAACATTAAAGAGTGGTGGAATACAAACGGAAATACTTTCAAGGCTCCATCCGAACATCTTTTTGGTTTGCTGGGTATAAACCCAAAATCCACCGATTCGGCCTATAAAGTGGGTAACGGTAAAGTATATGTGGTGAGGAAAGATCCGAAAGAACTGATTATGAAAGCCAATGGTGATGCAGATTTTATCTCAACGCTCAAAACCGCTTACGAAGCTGATGCAAAAGCCGGGGAACTGATCATCAAAAACAATTTTGTATTAAACCGCGGGCCTTTTGTTATCGCTGCTGTGGTTGATGAAAGTCCAAGCAAAGAACCATTAACACTCTCCGGAAGTTATATCGATCTTTTCAATCCCGAATTGCCAATATTAAATCAGAAAGTAGTTGAGCCAAAAACACAGGCTTATCTTTTCGATCTCAATAAAATTGAAAATAAAAATAAACCGCAGGTTTTAGCCGCGGCCTCGAGGGTAACGAATGAGGTTACGGATAAAAATGGATATCGTTTTATCGCGAAAAGTCCAGCCAACACCAATAACGTCATGCGGATTCTATTGCCCGCAAAACCGGTAAGCATTACCGCAAAAACCAATGGGAAAGATTTAGTGCTCACCAAAAATGAGTGGGATGATCAATCGAAAACATTGCTTTTGGGATTCGAAAATTATAGCGAAGGTGTATCCGTAAACATCAGCTTAAAATAATAAACACACACACACAAAATGAAACTTAAATTAATCACATCAATTTTATTCTGCATTGCCGCCAAAGGGTTATTGGCGCAGCAGAAGGATTGGGTTCACTATGTTAACACCCTCCAGGGAACCAATTCCAAACACGAACTTACACGGGGGAATACCTATCCCACAACAGCATTACCTTTTGGTATGCATACCTGGACTCCACAAACAGGTAGAAACGGTGATGGCTGGAAATATCAATATTTTAAAGATAAAATCAGAGGCTTTCAGCAGGCACATCAATGCAGTTCATGGACAAGGGATTACGCCGTATTTTCTTTAATGCCTATGGTTGATGAACTGATCGTAGATGAAAATCAGCGTGAAGCAAAATTTAGCCATAAAGATGAAATTGCGAAGCCAAATTATTACAAGGTAACATTCGAAAACGAAATTACCACAGAAATTTCGCCGTCAGAACGAGGTGCGCACCTCCGGTTTAGTTATCCAAAAGGTAAAAGAAGCTTTCTGATATTAGATGGTTATACCCGGTTGAGCGGCATTCAGATCTATCCAAAGGATAATAAAATAACCGGCTGGGTAAACAATGGTGAAGGCTTTAAAAGAGGCTGGAAAAGTTATTTCGTCATTCAGTTCGATCAGCCCATCAAATCTTATGGTACCTGGGAAAATAAGCGCAATACGGTAAATAAAGATTCGATAGCAGCCGAAGGATTGGGAAAAGGTGCATTTGTACAGTTTGAATCAGGATCAAAAGTTCAGGTTAAAACGGCTTCCTCTTACATCAGTTTGAAACAGGCTGAACTGAATTTAAAAAGAGAACTGGGCAATGATAAAACTTTAGAAGATACCAAAGCCAATGCAGCTGCAGTATGGAATAAATCGTTGGGTAAGGTAGAAGTAGAAGGCGGTTCTAAAGCCGATATGGAAACTTTTTATTCGTGCTTTTTCAGGGCAAGTTTGTTCTCCAGGAAGTTTTATGAAATTAACGAAGCCGGAAAACCCTATTATTTTAGCCCTTATGATGGTAAGGTTCATGAAGGATACATGTTTACCGATACTGGTTTTTGGGATACTTTTCGTGCACAGTTTCCATTAAATACATTGGTACAGCCCGAAATGCATGGCCGTTATATGCAGGCTATGCTTGATGCTTACGAACAATGTGGGTGGTTGCCTTCCTGGTCGTTTCCGAGCGAAGCCGGAAGTATGATCGGTAACCATGCCATTTCTTTATTGACAGATGCCTGGGCAAAAGGAATTAAAACCTTCGATCCGAAAAAGGCATTGGATGCTTATTACCATGAAGCCATGAACAAAGGGCCGTGGGGCCCTGCAAACGGCAGGGATGGGGTAAATGAATATAACCAATTGGGCTACGTTCCCTATCCAAAATATAGAGAAGCTACCGCTAAAACGTTGGAATATGCTTATGATGATTATTGTGCCTACCACTTGGCCAAAATGATCGGCGACAAACATTATATGGAGGTTTTCGAAAAACCGATGTACAATTATAGGAATGTTTACGATCCGGGTACGCGGTTTATGAGGGGCAAAAATGTTGAGGGCAAATGGTCAGCAAATTTCGACCCAACCGAATGGGGGGGACCTTTTACCGAAGGCAATGCCTGGCACTGGCAGTGGTCGGTTTTTCAGGATACCAAAGGGCTGATTAACCTAATGGGTGGAAACAACAATTTTACCGCAAAGCTTGATTCTGTTTTTACCCAACCCAATAAAGTAAATGTAGGTTCGTACGGTGGGATGATCCATGAAATGACAGAAATGGTAATGGCCAATATGGGGCAATATGCACACGGAAACCAACCCATACAACACATGGTGTATTTATATAATTATGCCAACCAGCCATGGAAAGCACAGTTTCATGCCCGTGAAGTGATGCATAAATTGTATGATGCCACTGAAAATGGTTATCCCGGTGATGAAGATCAGGGACAGACCTCTTCCTGGTATGTATTGAGTGCATTAGGATTTTATAGTGTTACACCAGGTACCGGAGAGTATGTTATAGGCAGTCCGGTTTTTAAAAAAACCACTATCAATTTAGAAAACGGTAAAAAATTCGTGATCGAGGCACCAGCAAATGATCAGAACCACGTTTATATTAAATCGGCTACTTTAAACGGAAAAATTTTTACTAAAAACTTTATAAACCATAGCGATTTGCTAAATGGTGGCACATTAAAATTAGAAATGAGTGTTAAACCTTCGTTAAATAGGGGGATTTTGGAAGATGATAAACCGTTTTCACTCAGTAAATAGATATTGAATCGCTACTTTTGGCGGATTAATTCAAATGAATAAAGAAATAGATAACAGAAATATAGATATAGAATGGAAAAGCCTGTTGCATTAGGTGTAGATATTGGCGGCTCGCACATTACAGCCGCATTGGTGGATTTAGAAACAAGAACTTTGGTGAAGGATTCTATCAAGCGTAGCCCTGTGAATTCACAGGAGAATAAAGAAGTGATTTTATCGGCCTGGTGCGATATTATTAATAAAGCTTTCCAAAACATAAAAAACGGTTCTAGAAATGTTGGCATTGCTATGCCTGGCCCGTTTAATTATGACGCAGGGATTTCTTTGATTAAAGACCAGGATAAGTTTAAATCGCTATATCAGGTGAATGTTAAGGAGGAATTATCGAAACGTTTAGATATTCCTGCAGAAAATATTCATTTTATAAATGATGCCGCTGGATTTTTACAGGGAGAGGTTTTTGCCGGAGCTGCAAAGGGAAATACAAACGTATTGGGTTTAACCCTTGGTACAGGACTTGGATCTTCATTGTGCTTAAATTATAAAGCCTTCGACGCAGACCTTTGGAGTTCAGAATTTTTAGGCGGAATTGCCGAAGATTACTTATCTACGCGCTGGTTCGTAAAACGTTTTAAGCAACTTAGCGGTAAAGATGTTGATGGCGTTAAAGAGCTGGTGGCAATTGTAGAAACAGATCATTTTGCAACTATGGTTTTTATGGAATTCGGTTATAACCTTGCGCAATTTTTAATCCCCATTATTAAAAAACATAAAATTGATACCGTAATTGTGGGTGGCAATATTGCACAGTCTTTTAGTGCATTCGCCCCCGAATTAATTGCAACCCTTAAAGGCAATGGAATAGCTACTGAAATTAAAATTTCTGAATTAAAAGAACATGCTGCATTAATTGGTGCTGCCAGCTGTTGTGATTTAAGTTTAACCTGATTTAATGATGGGCTGCAGGAAATGATTTAAGCAAATTATTCTCTGCAGTCCATCCCTTCTTTATCTTTCTCCATAATATAGCTCGTTTTTTCAGGGCAATTTTCTTTATCACAGGTTTATTTTTAATTATTTCTCTTTTTTGCATTGGTTTATCAAAAAAATGGAATTAATTTTTCATTTGCGATATTATGCTTATTATTGCTTAATAAAACGTTTTAGTTAAGCATTAAAATCACTTTGGAAGTTTAACAATAAAATATCAAAATAAATACACACCAACAAACCATGATCAAGAAGTTTTTAATAATCGCGTTACTGGCAAGTTCTATAAGTACTTTTGCGCAGAACAAAGGTTATGAATTAACCATCAGTGATGAAAGCAATATTGCCGATGCCATAACCAAAGCCAAATTAGATACCGCTTTTAACCACGCTTACCCAAAATTTGCCATTGCCGATGGGTATCGTACCAAGAGAAAGGCAACGCTAACATTTGCCAATAGCGAAACCGAGACCATTAAAGCTAAAGCGGGAGAAATTAAGGTAAACAGCGATTGGGTAAAAGGTAAGTCACAATCCAGGCTCGATAAAGAACTATTTACGGCACTTTCGAAAAACTGGGTTTCTTACAGCAAAGAAAAGCATAAAGGTTACGAGTTGACCTTTATCAGTAAGGATCCCGGTTTAGATCCAGCCGTTAGAAAGAACCTGATCGCCACTTATTTTGAAATTTACCCAACACTGGTAAAAACATTTAATGATAAATCAACACACGATGTTTTATTTGTTGTGGATACCGCCTATAAAGCGGTGGCCGAAGCCAGTGGAAACAGAATTCTTTTTAGTGCCGGTTACATGAAAGCACATCCAACGGACATTGATGTGGTAACACACGAAACCATGCACATTGTTCAGGGTTATGGCTATAGCGCTGGTCCGGTATGGCTAACTGAAGGCATTGCCGATTATGTTCGGTATAGGTATGGCGTAGATAATGTAGGATCTAAATGGAGTTTGCCAGCGTATAATGAAAAACAGAGTTACAAAAATAGCTATCGCATTACGGCAAGGTTTTTTGCCTGGTTAGAGCAAAATGTTAAACCGGGCTTAATTGCTACATTAGATCAGCAACTAAGGGCACATCAGTATACCGAACAATCGTGGAGCAATTTAACCGGAAAAACATTAGATCAGCTTTGGGAAGATTATGGTAAAGAGCCATTAAAAGTAACTTTAAAATACAGCAGTAAAAAATAACAGAAAAGGGGCCAGGTTTTATCAGCAGATAGCAAGGTAAACTCGACTTCTCCTTGCGCTTTTGTAAAAATAATCACCATTAAAGTAAAAATTTTGGTCAATTACTAAAACGTTTTACATATTATATTTATTTTGCAGAACTAAACACGCTAACCAAAGTACTAATAACACAGATAAATGAAAAAAATATCTATTCTTTCGATTTTCGTCATGCTTGTTTCCGCTTTTTCAGTGCAGTTAAAAGCACAGGAAATCAGTAAAAAGAACGGTTATACCTTATCGTTCGAGAGTAATTTTGCAGCACTGGATCCGCAATTGAAAAAGCGTTTAATTAAAACCTTTTTCGAGGTTTATCCAAAACTGGCAAAAGAATACAATCCATCAACCATAAAAGAGGTGAAGTTTTTTGTTGATACCGCTTATGATGGCGTTGCTGCAACTGCCGATGGAAAAGTAACCTTCAGTTCCATGTGGATGATTAAACATCCTGAAGATATTGATGTGGTTACCCACGAAGTAATGCACATTGTGCAGGATTATGGCCGGAGCGTTGGTCCGGGCTGGTTAACAGAGGGTATTGCAGATTATGCCCGCTATAAATTTGGCGTAGATAATGAAGGCGCTAAATGGTCGCTACCAGCGCTAAAACCAGATCACAGTTATAAAAATAGCTATCGCATTACGGCAGCATTTTTTGCCTGGATGGAGAAAAGTGTAAAACCGGGGACGATTAAAGCCGTGGATGCCTCTTTAAGAGACCATACCTACACCAAAAATATCTGGGAAAAATTAACAGGTAAAGATTTGGATGCACTTTGGGCAGATTACGTGAAAAATTCGCAAGTTTAGAAAACAATTACAAGCATATAAAAAAACACAAACACAACAAATGAAAAAATTATTTATCGCTTTATTGAGTGTTGCGGCATCAACCAGCTTCGCGCAAACAATAGGCAAAATCACAGATCCTGTAGATTGGATAAACCCTTTAATGGGAACAGCCTCCAAACCTGATCTATCAAATGGGAATACCTACCCGGCAATCGGACTGCCTTGGGGAATGAATATGTGGTCGCCACAAACAGGCAAAAATGGCGATGGATGGGCTTATGTATACAACGCCGATAAAATCCGTGGTTTTAAGCAAACCCACCAACCATCACCCTGGATGAACGATTACGGTGCTTTCTCTATTATGCCTGTTACTGGCAAGTTAAGGTTTACGGATGATGACCGCGCAAGCTGGTTCAGTCATAAAGCAGAAGTATCTAAACCTTATTATTATAGCGTTTATTTAGCCGATGCTGATGTAACTACCGAAATTACCCCAACGGAGCGTGCTGCCCAATTCAGGTTTACTTTCCCTAAAACAGATAGTTCTTATGTGGTAGTAGATGCTCAAAATAAAGGATCGTACATCAAGATCATTCCGGCAGAAAGAAAAATAATCGGTTATACCACTAAGTATGCCCGTGGTCCGTTGCCTAAAAACTTTAGAAATTATTTTGTAATTTATTTCAATAAGGATTTTAAACTGGCTAAAACCTGGGACGATAAAAAGCTTAACGATAAAGATTTAGAGTTAACGGTAGATCATGCAGGAGCGGTGATCGGTTTCGCCACACAAAAAGGTGAGCAGGTAATTGCAAAAGTGGCTTCTTCGTTTATCAGTTTTGAACAAGCAGATTTAAACTTGAAAAAAGAATTGGCTAATGATGGTTTCGATGCAACGAAAGCAAAAGGTAGGGCAATATGGAATAAAACATTAAGTAAAATTGCTGTAGAAGGCGGTACGATAGATCAAACCCGTACTTTTTACTCTGCAATGTACCGTACTTTGTTCTTTCCAAACAAATTATACGAAATTGATGCACAAAACCAGATTGTACACTGGAGTCCGTATAACGGACAGGTGCTGCCTGGTTATATGTTTGCGGGAACCGGTTTCTGGGATACTTTCAGGGCTTTATATCCTTTCTTAAACCTGGTTTATCCATCGATCAACAAGGAGATGCAGCAAGGCCTGATCAATGATTATAAAGAAGGTGGTTGGTTGCCAGAATGGAGCAGCCCGGGTTATGCCAACATTATGGTGGGTAACAACTCTGCATCTGTAGTTTCTGATGCTTACATTAAAGGTATGCGTGGCTACGACATCGAAACCTTGTGGCAAGCGGTAAAACATGGCGCTAACAATGAAGGCCCAATGGAAGCTGTTGGCCGCGATGGAGTTAAATATTACAACGATTTAGGTTATGTACCTTTCGATGTGAAAAAGAACGAAAATGCCGCTAAAACCCTGGAGTATTCTTATGATGACTTCACCATTTATCAATTGGGAAGAGCTTTGGGTAAACCTGCATCAGAAATCGATATTTACAAGAAAAGAGCCATGAACTACAAGAATCTTTTCGATCCTTCTTCTGGTTTAATGCGTGGTAAAAATCAGGATGGAACTTTCCAAAGCCCATTCAGTCCATTTAAATGGGGTGGCGCATTTACCGAAGGCAACAGCTGGCACTATACCTGGTCGGTCTTTCAAGATGTTGATGGTTTAGCCAAATTAATGGGTGGCCATAGTAAATTTGTAACCAAATTGGATTCGGTTTTCTCTATGCCTCCGGTATTTGATGAGAGTGCTTATGGCGGTGTGATCCACGAAATCCGCGAAATGCAGATTGCAAATATGGGTCAATATGCACATGGTAACCAACCCATCCAGCACATGATTTATCTGTACAACTATGGTGGTGCTCCTTATAAAACACAATATTGGGTAAGAGAAACCATGAACAGAATGTACAAAGCCACTCCGGATGGTTATTGTGGTGATGAAGATAATGGCCAAACTTCTGCCTGGTATGTTTTCTCTGCAATGGGTTTCTATCCGGTAACTCCAGCTGTAGATCAGTATGTGCTGGGTGCTCCTTTGTTTAAAAAGGTAACGGTTACTTTAGAAAATGGTAAAACAGTTGTGATCAATGCAGCAGCGAATAGCGATAATAACCGTTATGTTCAATCATTGCAGATCAATGGTAAACCGTATTCTAAAAACTGGATCAGCCACAGCGGTTTACAAAAAGGTGCGGTGTTAAATTTTAACATGACGGCAACACCAAACAAGACCAGAGGTTCAAATCCGGCTGATTTCCCTTATTCGTTATCAACAGAAAAATAGATAAACAATATCCATCGGAGGGAGCAGTTTCTCCGATGGATTTTTATAGTAATAATTGATCCTTAAGTTGGACCAAAACTAACAAACCAAATATATGAACATCAACGTCTCGAAGACGGGCTTTACGGCCATAGTCTGGCTTTGCGGAACCCTGCTGGCATTTGGCCAGCGAATTGATCTCAAAGATCTTTCTGCCTTCAAAAATCCTTCAAATTCATGGTCATTGGCACAAAATGTAGTAGCCGATTTAAACGCCGAAAATGTTTTAAAAGTAACTAAGGGCGAAGGAATATTAGTGAACCAATCTACAGCAAAAAAGGCTGGTACCGATTTGTACACTGCCAACGAATATGGCGACGTATCGGTTGAATTAGATTATCTTACCGCAAAAGGTTCAAATTCTGGTATTTATCTTCAGGGTAATTACGAAATTCAGATTGATGATGCCTGGGGATTAAAAAATCCAAGTTCATCAAACAATGGTGGGATTTACCAGCGTTGGGATGATAGCAAACCAGAAGCCGAAAAAGGCTTTGGTGGTGTTGCACCCCGTCAAAACGCTAGTAAAGCCCCGGGTTTATGGCAACACATTAAAATTATCTTTCAGGCGCCAAAATTTGATGCCTCTGGAACGAAAACCCAAAATGCTAAAATCATCAGTATCGAATTAAATGGTGTATTAATCCATGAAAATGTGGAACTTTTTGGTGCTACAAGAGGAGCTGCTGGTGATGAAAGAGCAAAGGGACCTTTACGTTTACAGGGCGATCATGGTTCGGTAGCTTTTAGAAATATCGAAATTAAAGAATTATCAGAAATCCCACGATCAAACCAGAACGGTGATGCAGATCCAATTTATATCGAAGCAGCAAGTAACAACATGATCAGAAGTTTTGTTGATGTGGCACCAAGGGTGCGTTCGGTACACGCCATTTCGGTAGGTGGTCCAGAAAAAGTGGCTTATAGCTACGATTTAGATAATGGAACCTTATTGCAAGGTTGGCATGGTGATTTTATCGATGCTACGCCAATGTGGGATGGCCGCGGAAACGGAACTTCGCGTGCATTGGGCAGTGTTACCCGTTTCACCCAAAAACCAATCCTGGCCATTGCAAAATTGGCGAACGATCAGGCTAAATGGGTTGCTGATACTATTGGTACTGGTTTTAGAACCAAAGGTTATGTAATGGATAAACAGGACCGTCCGGAATTTAAGTATATCATCAATGGAACAAATGTGACTGATGCTGTTAAAATCATGGAAAATGGACAAGGTTTAACCAGAGAGATTGCTGTTGATAAACCATCAAAAGATTTGTATTTCCTGTTGGCAACTGCTTCTAATATTGAGGAAGTAGCTAAAGGTTTGTACCTGATTGATGATAAAGCTTACTATATCCAGCTGGCTGAGGGATCTGCGAAACCAGTGATCAGGGATGTTGATGGTAAGAAAGAAATTATTGTAGCTATAGGAACTAAGTTAAATTATACCATTTTGTTTTAATTGAAATGACAATGAGAAATACATTTAAAAAATTAGCAATACTGGCATTAAGTTTTAGCTTTACTACAGTTTTTGCACAGGAAACCCCGAAAGAAGAAGATTTTTTCAGAATAAATAAAGTACGCGTGCCCGAAGGCCCGATTTTAGAGGTTGGTGGTTTAATTACTTTGCCAAATGGTGATTTAGGTGTTTCTACCCGTAGAGGAGAAGTGTTTATTGTAGAAAACCCAACCAGTGCCAAGCCTTACTGGCGTCGGTTTGCTTACGGTTTACATGAAATTTTGGGCATCGCTTATAAAAACGGAGCAATATATGTTGCACAACGTGGCGAACTAACCAAACTGGTAGATAAAGACCAGGATGGCAAAGCCGATGTGTACGAAACCATATACGCCTGGCCTTTAAGCGGTCACTACCACGAATACAGTTTTGGCCCGAAATTAATGGCTGATGGTACCTTTATGGTTACCGGAAATGTGGCCTTTGGTGATGAAGAATGGTGGCGCGCCGAAAGCCGCGTACCAATGCGTGGTTGGGCAATGAACATTACCGAAGACGGTAAAATGAGTCCATATGCAGCAGGTTTCCGCTCGCCGGCAGGGATCGGAAGCATTGATGGCAAGTTTTATTATACCGAAAACCAGGGCGACTGGGTAGGTTCAGGTGGTTTATGGAAAGTAAACAAAGGCGATTTTATGGGGCATCCGGCTAGTTTAAGGTGGACTAACCTGCCTAATTCTCCGGTTAAACTACAATCCGATTTCTTCTATTCGCAAATGGACGAACGCCGTATTAAAAACGAACAAGGCAGATACATTAAACCAGAAAACAGGGTAAACGAAAAATTT
>Ga0163161_10000402_pt1 | contig 36217 bp, 23 predicted proteins | sample S45metaG_FD_129847 | JGI IMG/M metagenome (GOLD analysis project Ga0163161, IMG submission 129847) | Switchgrass rhizosphere microbial communities from Kellogg Biological Station, Michigan, USA - S4-5 metaG | ecosystem: Host-associated > Plants > Roots > Rhizosphere > Soil | place: USA... | reverse complement strand
GTTTCAGTATCTATCCCGCTATTTTCGTTGTCAAGACACTGAGTTAAACTCAGGGTGACGATCGAGAGAGGGGGTCCGTCATACTGAACTTGTTTCAGTATCTATCATGCTATTTTCGTTGTCAAGACACTGAGTTAAACTCAGGGTGACGATCGAGAGAGGGGGTCCGTCATACTGAACTTGTTTCAGTATCTATCATGCTATTTTCGTTGTCAAGACACTGAAAATGAATTTACTGCGTAGATTTTCGCTGCGCTACAGGTCAGGGTGACGGATTGAAGGGATTGAATTTCAACTTTATTCGAAGGTTTCAAAGAAATCCTCCCAATTTGGGTTATTTTGATTAATCAAATTTATCTTCCAAGCCCGTTTCCAGTTTTTTAACCGCTTTTCTTTTGCGATAGCTTCCTCAATAGAATCAAACTGTTCATAATAAACGAGTTTATTACAGTTATACTTGGCTGTAAATGAATCGGGATATTTCTTCTCCTTATGTTCGACTATTCTGAAATATAAATCAGATGTTACACCGACGTATAAAACCGTATGTGTATGATTCGTTAATATGTAAACGCATCCACCTCGTTCCATAAATTTTAATTCATTTAGTTTTCTTACAATAAAGATGCTGACCCCGAATGTCTGAAACAGTAAAGCGATCGTGAAAGATAAGGAACCTTAATTTATTTCCATATTCCATCATACTGAACTTGTTTCAGTATCTATCCTCCTACTTTCGTTATCAAGACCCTGAGCTAAACTCAGGGTGACGATCGAGTGGGCGGGTCCCATCATACTGAACTTGTTTCAGTATCTATCCCGCTATTTTCGTTATCAAGACCCTGAGCTAAACTCAGGGTGACGATCGAGTGGGCCGGTCCGTCATACTGAACTTGTTTCAGTATCTATCATGCTATTTCGCACATTAATAATCTCCCTATTACTGCCCACCTAAACCTGATTGACGCGGATGCCGATTTTTCATCGGCAGAAGCAAAAAGCAGGACTGAACAAACCTAAACACCACTGCCCCTGCTTTCCAAAAAAACCAATGAGTTGCCATACGGTAGACTTACGAAGTTCTGCCAACGCTAGCGCTCCTTTGAAACTTCGTAAGTTATCCCTGGCTGTTATCGCCCATCATCATGCATGCTGTCACCGTAGGGATTGGCATGTGCATAATCTACCGCCGAAACCTTATAATCGGTTGGGGCAAAACTGGCCGAGGTGCTCAGCGCCATACCCAGCTCGTAACGCGTTGGGTAAGGTGTTTTTAACAAACTTCCTGCCGGGATATATGGAAAACTCTCTAAATAACTCTGCATTACACTCGGACTCACCCTCCTATTGATATACGCCCTGCTTAATTGATTCGTTTCTCTTAAACCTGCTGCGCCCAATAATTCTACCGCACTGGCTACGGTTAAGTTATGGAAGTTTTTAACCCGAACGGTTTTATCTTCTACCACAAGGCCTTTCATTAAACTCTGATCTTGTGTGGCTACGCCTGTTGGGCAGGTATTGCTGTTACATTCCAAAGCCTGAATACAGCCTAAAGCGAACATCATTCCGCGGGCAGCATTACACATATCGGCACCCAATGCTATATTTTTAACCAGATCGAAACCTGTTGCCACTTTACCCGAGGCGATAATTTTAATGTGTTTTTTCAGATCAAAACCATTCAATACATCGTATACAAAAGCCACACCTTCGCGCAAAGGCATACCTACCGAATTCGAAAATTCCTGTGGAGCAGCACCTGTACCGCCCTCGCCACCATCAACAGTAATAAAATCAGGATAAATACCGGTTTCTACCATGGCTTTACAAATGGCATAAAACTCGCTTTTACGACCGATACACAATTTAAATCCCACGGGTTTACCGCCCGATAAATCGCGGAGTTTCTTTACAAATTCCAATAAACCGATCGGGGTATTAAATGCCGAGTGTGCAGGTGGCGACAATACATCTTTACCTTCGGGCACTAAACGGATCCTGGCGACTTCTGGTGTTACCTTTTTAGCGGGCAGCATACCACCATGTCCAGGTTTAGCCCCCTGAGAAAGTTTAATCTCGATCATTTTTACCTGATCGGTTTGTGCCCTTTCGGCATAAGCATCGTAATTAAAGGTACCATCGGCATTACGGCAACCGAAATAACCGGTACCAATCTGCCAGATCAAATCGCCACCTGGCTGACGGTGATAATCGCTGATTCCACCTTCGCCGGTATTGTGCGCAAAGTTGCCCATTTTAGCACCGCCGTTTAAAGCCAGAATGGCATTCTGACTTAATGAGCCAAAGCTCATGGCCGATATATTATAAATACTCGCAGAGTAAGGTTTTTTGCAATCCGGACCACCAACCATAACACGCGGATCTAAATTTAATTCGTGGTGAGAAATGGCCGCAATACTATGGCTTAACCATTCGTAGCCATTATCGTAAACATTTAACTGCGTTCCGAATGGAATGGTATCGTTATCTTTTTTAGCACGTTGATAGATTAATGAGCGGTTTAACCTGCTGTAAGGCGTACCGTTCGTATCACTTTCTACAAAATACTGGTAAACTTTCGGCCTCAGTTCTTCCATAAAATACCTTAAACGGCCAAAAACCGGATAATTTCTTACAATACTATGCTTGGGCTGATATAAATCGTAAACACCAAGAATTACAAAAGGACCAGTGAAAATGAATGTCCACCATAAAAAGGGGTGATACAAGCCCAGCATAATGGTTAGGGCAATTAAAAATGCGGCAATTGCGACGAAAGCTTTTCTCATAATAATAGATTAGCGTATGTTTTGTTGTTACAAAGATTAGGATTATTAAACAACTGACACCATTAATTTGTTATTTTTACGCTATGCTTATTAAGATCTACCCAGAAAACCCGAACGAAAGAGCCATTGAACAAGTTGTTGAAGTGTTAAAGAAAGGTGGTTTGATCATCTATCCAACCGATACCATTTATGGTTTGGGCTGCGACATTACCAATCCAAAAGCGATTGAAAAAATTTGCAGAATACGTGGCATCAAACCCGAAAAGGCCAATTTTTCTTTCATCTGCCACGATTTAAAGCATATTTCGGATTATATTAAACCGATTGATAATACCACGTTCAGGGTGTTAAAGAAAGCTTTACCAGGACCATTTACCTTTATTTTTAATGCGAACAACAACGTACCTAAGCTATTAAGTTCCAATAAAAAAACGGTGGGTATCCGTGTGCCCGATAACAACATTGCCCGCTGTATTGTAAAAGAATTGGGTAACCCTATCCTATCTACTTCGATAAAGGATGATGATGATGTAATCGAATATTCTACCGACCCGGAATTGATCCACGAAAAATACGAAGACCTTGTCGACCTGGTCATTGATGGTGGTTTTGGCGACAATGAAGCCTCTACCGTAATCGACTGTACAACAGGCGAGTTTGAAGTGATCCGTGAGGGTAAAGGAAATATAGAAGAGTATTTGTAGCGACCGGTCAAAACCTCCCCCAACCCCTCCTGAAGGAGGGGAATTTCCCTCACAGTTTCAAAAGGATCAATCTACGGATGCCTAGAACATGCCCCATAAACCCCTATCCGCCTATCGGCACCTTTCCTCTGAAAGGGAAAGGGCTAAAAAACAAATTACTGCACCCTGCAATACGCTCCATGCGATCTGCATCCTGCTATCCGGCCTAGGAAATGATGGAAGGAGAAAACGTTAAAGCTTTTGCACCTCCTTTCAACCTACCACTATCCAGAGGCAGCACGCCCTCCCCGATTCTTCATCGGGGGCTTGTGCTGGCGACTAAAAAAGCTTTAACGAATTTATCCGACATCAGTTCCAAGCCTTGGGTTTTTGTTTCTTTTGGGCCAAGCCAAAAGAAAGAGCCCCTTCGGCGGCGGCGAGCCGAGGCAAGCCCGAGCCTAAGGCAAAGAATAGCGACCGCTTTAAGGTTCCCGCCTGCGCGGGATCCGATAGCTATCGGATGACGATCATATTATAGCGAGCGCCTTAAACCCCTATCCGCCTATCGGCACCTTTCCCCTGAAAGGGAAAGGACTAAAAAACAAATTACCGCATCCTGCAGTGTGCACAATGCTATCGGCATAGGAAATGATGGAAGGAGAAAACGTTAAAGCTTTTGCACCTCCTTTCAACTTACCACTACCACGAGGCAGCACGCCCTCCCCGATACTTCATCGGGGGCTTGTGCTGGCGACCAAAAAAGCTTTGACGAATTTATCCGACATCAGTTCCAAGCCTTGATTTTTTGTTACTTTTTCATCAAGGAAAAAGTAAAAGCCCTTCGGTGGCTAACCGAGGCAAGACCGAGCCTGGGGCAAAAGTCAAAACCACGCGTCAACTCAATTTATAAGATTGCTTCGGCTCGCTAAAGTCCAGCCTCGCAATGACGGATCGGTCGTAGAGGGAAATAACGCGAAGATATCTCTGCACCCTGCTATCCGGCCTGGCAGATTTTCGTAGGAAAAAGCACGGAAATCTGTGCAATTCCCCTCATGCACCCACAACCCAAGGCAGGATCAAGCAAGTGCGTTGGGGTAAGCCAGGGCAAGAGCCTCGATACTGCTGAAATTAAGATTTCCGTAGGTTTTTACAAGAAAAGATGCAAGCCTTTCAGTTATGCCTTTGCGTTTGTTGTTTAATGGCAGGCATGCTTTCGCTACGCTCAGGTTTGTTACTTTTTCATCAAGGAAAAAGTAAAAGCCCTTCGGTGGCTAACCGAGGCAAGCCCGAGCCTAAGGCAAAGAATAGCGACCGCTTTAAGGTTCCCGCCTGTGCGGAATAATCAACCAATATCATCATCTCGACCGCAGTGTTCCAAAGGAACTCCTTTGGAATCCAAAACACCAAAAAAATCGCATTAACGTCTGAGATATCAAAAAATTACCCCATATTATATTTATTTTTCCACATTTCACCGAATTAACACTAAGTTAATCTGATCGTAAGGCAATTGCATATACATTTGTTGTAAACAAAACTTATTATATGAAAAGACCTTTACTTCTCATTTTATTTTTTCTGGTTTTCTCGAATTATTTATCTGCCCAGGTTTCATTAACGGCAATAAATACCGCTAAAACAGAAAATTTTGACGGCATGACGGCAACCGGGACTGCAACAGTTGCCGGATGGAGCGCCGTTAAAGCCGGTGGTACAAGCGGCGCAGCCGTTGGTTCGGCCTTATCATTAACGGTTTACACCGCTTCGTCAAATGCTGGCGCTGCTTACAACGCAGGAACAGCCGGAGCGGCCGACCGTTCTTTAGGAAGCCTGGCTTCTGGTTCATTGGTACCAAGATTTGGTGCCGGATTCCAGAATAACACCGGAACAACTGTAACTTCAATCGATTTATCGGGTGTGATGGAACAGTGGAGAAGTGGTTCAGCAGCTACGGTTAACGAAAAACTAAATTTCGAATACAGTTTCAATGCCACAGGCATAGCCGATGCATCGGCCACCTGGCTACCACTTACCGGCATGGACCTTAACGAAAAGTTAACAACAACTACCGCAGCGGCTGGTGTTGATGGAAACCTACCTGCAAATCAAACGGCTATTTCTGGAAGTATCACCGCCGTTACCTGGGCAAATGGTGCTACATTTTACATCCGCTGGACAGATACCGATGATTCAGGAAGCGACGGTATTTATGCGGTCGACAATTTTAGCATCACACCAAAAAGCGGCGGACCTGCTACACCGGTTTTATCAACATCGCCAACTGGTTTGGCATTTGGAAACCAAACGATAGCAACAAATTCTACTGCGCAGAGTTTTACTTTAAGCGGCAGCAATACCACAGCAAACACCAATGTTACCACAACTTTACCTTTTACGGTATCGAAAGACAACAGCACTTTTAGCACAGCGATAACCTATAGTATTTCTGAAGTTTCAGCTTCGCCAACGGTTTATGTGAGATATAGTCCAACTGTTGTTGGTTCCTCTTCAGGCAACGTACAGATTTCGAGTACCGGAGCAACTTCCATCAGTGTTACCCTTACAGGTACCGGTGTTGGAGGCGACCTTACCCCACCGGTAACGGCAGCAACTTATCCCAAAACAACAACGGTTACCACTACCTCAGTCGATTTTGTGAACAACATTAACGAAGCAGGTACCACTTATTATGTTTTGGCCCTTTCGGGAGGGACTGCGCCAACACCTGCACAGGTGAAAGCCGCACAGGATGGAACCGGATCTGCAGCTTTAAAATCAGGATCACTTGCCAACACGGCCAACACCGATGCCAGTGCATCCATCACCGGTTTAACAATCGGCACTGGTTATACCTTATATGTAGTGGCACAGGATGCCGCCGGCAATTTACAAACCACAGTTGCCACGGTTAATGCCTCAACTGCTAATCCTCCTCTGGTAAGCGCGCCTATAATCATCAGCCAATATTACGAAGGCACCTCTGTAAACAAATGGATCGAATTAACCAACCTGAGTAATGCACCGATCAATACCGCATCACCACAGTTAAAATTAGCTTTATACAATATTTCGGGCGATGCAGGTAACATCAACATCACGGGTACACCTTCGCAAACGGTAAATTTAAACTTTACCATTCCGGCTCATGGCTCCGTACTTTTGGGCAATACGGGCAACAGCAATACCGAAGTACCTTACCTGAGTACTTCAAGTGCCATATTAAACAGCAATACCGTAATCAACTTTAATGGTAACGATGGTGTGGCCCTTTTAGATGCCAATAACAACATTATCGATGCTTTCGGTCAGGGTGTTAATGCCAAAGATGTTTCTTATGTAAGAAGTTTGAATGTAACCGCGCCCAGTCCTACTTATGTAGACGACGATTGGACCAGAACACCACTGGCTACCGTTCAAAATGCCATTGATGATGACGATGCCAATAGATTGGGTGTACATTTCCCGCCTAACTTACCTGCCTGCGCCGCGCCAAGCAGCCCTGCAACCGCACTGGTTTTTAGCGCTGTAACCACAGGCAGCATCACTGCTACTTTCACTAAATCGGCCGATGCCAACGAATACCTGATCATCAGAAGTTTAAACGCCACCTTAAGCGCACTTCCTGTTGATGGTACCGCTTATGCCATTGGTTCTGCTTTTGGTGGGGGCACAGTAATCAATAAAATTGTAAACAATACCTTTACCGATAACAATTTAAACAGTTCTACTACTTACAACTATTTTATTGTTCCGTTAAACAACCTTTCTTGTACAGGCGGACCAAAATATTTAACCACCAATATTTTAACCGCAGCACAAAGCACTAAAACCTTATTGCCTTGCGCCACTCCAACCGCACAGCCTACAGGTTTTACCATTACTTCTGCCAACTATAACTTTATCCAGGCTTCTTTCACCGCCGCCAGCGCAGCTGATGAATACCTGGTGGTAATGAGTACCAGTAACACCTTAACCGCGGCGCCGGTAAACCAAACGGTTTATAATGTAGGCGATGCTTTAGGTGGTGGTATCGTGGTGAAAAGAGGAACGGGCACTTCATTTATCAGAAATGGTTTAACCCAGAACACCAATTACTACTTTTTCACCTATGCGGTAAACAGTGCCTGCAGCGGTGGCCCTTTATATTTAACCGCACAGCCCCTTTTAGGAAACTTTAAAACCGGTATCCTCGATGTAAACAAACTCAATTTCTACTATGGTAACCTGCACAGTCACAGCAGTTATTCTGACGGAAACAAAGACGATTTAACCAAAAAACCGGAAGATGATTATGCTTTTGCCAAAACGGCGATGAACCTCGATTTCCTTGGGATATCAGAGCATAACCATACACAGGCCGGCATGTCTTTAGCCAACTGGCAACCCGGTATAATCGCAGCCAAAAATGCAACCACTTCTACTTTCGTCGCTTTGCACGGTATGGAATGGGGCGTAATCAGTGGCGGCGGACACGTAATTGTGTACGGTATCGATTCACTGATCGGCTGGGAGCCTGGTGAAAACCAGATTTATGTACCTAAAAGTACTTATACCGGGCCGGCAGGTTTATTCAGGATCATTAACCGCCATGGTTTAAATGCCGTAGCTACTTTGGCTCACCCTAATACTACCGATTTTAACAACATCTCGGCCACTTACGATTTAAGTGCCGATAGCGCCATTGTAGGTGCGGCCTTAGAAAGTGGTCCTGCGTTTTCAACCAATGTTACCTATTCCGATCCCGCCAGCTCAATGAGCTACTTAAGCTATTATAACCGCATGCTGGCTAAGGGTTATCACCTTGGTGCAAGTATTGATCATGATAACCATAATTTAACCTTTGGTAAGCACACCCGTGCCAGGTTAGTGGTATTGGCTCCTGCCCTTACCGAGAACGATTTATTGGATGCCATTAAAAAGATGCGTTTTTATGCTTCACAAGATTCGGCAGCCAAAGTGGTTTTCACCATTAACAAGCAACCGGTAGGCAGTGTATTTAAAACCGCTGGTGCGCCACAGATCTCGGTGAGTTCGATTACCACAAGTCCGGTAACCAGCATCCGGATTTTATACGGAACACCTGGCAGCGGTACCAACCCGGTAGAATTAACCACCAGCCCAAGCGCAAGTTTAACCTATACCGATAATGCACTGGCCAACCTGGCCACAGGCTATTATTATGCTGATATTGTGGAAGCCGACGGAAGCCGGATCATTACCTCGCCCATCTGGTACACCAGGGATGATGCTACCGTTAAGAAAGACCAGAATATTACCTTTGCGCCTACAAGAACTGCTACTTACGGCGATCCTGATTTAGTTACAGGAGCCACGAGCGATAATACCGCCATCAACATTACTTATACCAGTAGCGATACCAATATTGCCACCATCAGCAATAACGATATCCACATTGTAAAAGCAGGAACGGTAACCATTACGGCCAATCAACCGGGCGATACTTTCTTTAACCCGGCAATTGCCAAACAACAGGTATTAACCATTGCGCCTAAAACCATTACGGTAACTGCAGATGCCAAAACGAAGCTAGAAGGAACAGCTGATCCCGCATTTACCTATGTTTCCAGCCCTGCATTAATCGGTACCGATGCTTTTGCAGGCGCATTGAGCCGTGTGGCGGGCGAAACCGCAGGCGATTATGCCATTCAACAAGGAACGCTGGCTTTGAGTAGTAATTACAGCATCAACTACAACTCTGCCAATCTTCATATTAACGCCAAACCGGTTGCCGCACTAAGTGCCAGTGTTGCTGTTCCACAAAATGCCACTGCTCCGGTAATTACCTTTAGGGCAACCGCGGGTACAGCACCGTTTACATTTACTTATAACATTAATGGAGGCAGCAGCCAAACATTGAAGGCAACAAGCAATACCGCAACAGTAACGGCACCAACCAATGTGGTGGGCACATTCGTTTACACCATCACCAACATTGCCGATGCTTTTAGTGCACAGGCGCAAAATGTTTCAACCACGGTAACGGTTCGTCCTTTACCGGTAGCCACCATTGCAGGTAATACATCCGTGTGTAACTTCGGTTCATCACCAAACATTACTTTCACAGGCTCGGTTGGCACAGCACCTTATACCTTTACCTACAGCATTAATGGAGGTAGCAACCGTACGGTAACCACAAGCTCAATCACGGCAACGGTTAGCGTACCAACCAATTTAACAGGTACATTTACCTACAATTTAGTAAGCGTAACCGATGCTTATGCCACCCAAACGCAAAGCGGAACAGCTACGGTAACGGTAAATGCCCTGCCAGTGGTTTCCATCAGCAGCAACAAAGGTTTATCGATTTCCAAAGGCGATGCCATCATTTTAACGGCTACCGGCGGTACACAATACAGCTGGACAGGCTCGGATATCGTTAGCGGACAAAGTACTGCTGCCTTAACCATCCGACCGAAACAGAGCGGTACTTACCGTGTTACTGTAAGCAATGCAAGTGGTTGTGTGAGCGATCAAAGCATTGCCATTACCGTAATAGACGATTATAAACTCGAAGCCAGTACTGTAGTTACGCCTAATGGTGATGGTTATAACGATAAATTCATCGTAAAAAACATCGATTATTATCCAAACAACACCTTGAAGATATTTGATAAGGCCGGGCGGATTTTATACACCAAACATACCTATGCCAACGATTGGGACGGAACCATAAACGGTAGTCCGCTGAGTGAAGGAACCTACTACTACATCATCGATTTAGGTAGCGGCATCGGTACATTTAAAGGTTTTATCAACATCCTTAGAAACTAATTACAGACATGAGAGCAATTACAAAAAACATAAAGCAAATGCGTCGCGTAACGTTTCTATTTGCTGCAGGCATATTATTTTCAGGTTCGGTTAAAGCACAGATTCTTCCACTCAATGCGCAATATTTCCAGAACCGTTACCTCGTTAACCCCTCAATGGCGGGTATAAACGAAGGTTTTAACATCAACGGAAGTTTCCGCAAACAATGGTCGAACATTCCTGGCGCCCCCATTACACAAAGCGTAACCTTAGATCAGCAGGTGAACAAAGTAGGCTGGGGCGTGAATGTGTACAACGAGAAATCGGGCGGTATCCAACGCACCAAAGCCGTTGGAACCTTTGCTTACCACCTTCCGCTAAACAGCGATGATCAGAAATTAAACTTCGGGATCTCTTTTGGCGCAAGTCAGGATAAGCTGGATTTAAGCAGTGTAAGAAACAGCGACATTAACGATCCATCCATCGCCCGTTTTAACGACAGGGGTTATTATGTAGACGGCGATTTCGGGATCTCTTATACCTCGAAAGGATTAACCGTTGAAGGTGCCGTACCCAACATGCGTTCCGTTTTCAGAAAAGACGATTTAAACTTTGCCGACAAACCCACATTTTATTCGGCGGTGAGTTATAAGTTCTTACTGGGATCGGGCATTAACGGAATTAGCCTGGAGCCTAAAGGTGTTTTCAGGGGCATTAAAAATTACGATAACCTATGGGATGCCGGTTTAAATGCAAATTTCGCCAACGATAAATTATATGTAATGGCGATGTACCACAATACCCAGAATGCTACGTTTGGTTTCGGCATGAACTACAAATCGACCTTATATTTTATGGCTTATTACAACACGGCAACTTCGGCAATCAGTGGTTATACTGATGGCGATTTTGAAGTAAATATCAGGGTAAATATTGGTAAGAAACCTTAATTTTTATTTTAAAAAAAGGATCGTCATCCGATAGCTATCGGATCCTGCACATGCGGGGATCTTAATGCAACAAGACGAAAAGCCGCAGGCCGAAAGATCTGCGGCTTTTTATTTTAGAAGAATTATCGTCATTTCGACTGGAGCGAAGCAGAATGGAGAAATCTTTACAATATGTTTAAGCGGCAAAGTCCAAAGATCTCTCCACTACGGTCGAGATGACGACCCAGCGTACCCCTCATAGTTTCAGCGTAATCAATCTACGGATGCCTTTCTCTGCCCCTTGCTTCTGCGCCATGCTATCCGGCCTAGGAAATGATGGAAGGAGAAAACGTTAAAGCTTTTGCACCTCCTTTCAACCTACCACTGCCCCGAGGCAGCACGCCCTCCCCGATTCTTCATCGGGGGCTTGTGCTGACGACCAAAATAGCTTTAACGAATTTATCCGACATCAGTTCCAAGCCTTGGGTTTTTGTTACTTTTGGGCCAAGCCAAAAGTAAGAGCCCCTTCGGCGGCGGTAGACCTGTACCGATTTTTCATCGGTAGCCGAGGCAAGACTGCGCAAGAGGCAAAACCTCCCCCAACCCCTCCTGAAGGAGGGGAGTTCCCACCCATAGTTTTAAAACCCAAAGATACAAAGTCCTCAAAGACAACAATACCGCTTCCCCCTTGCCGGGATCCGATAGCTATCGGATGAAGACCGTATTATACCGAGCGCCTTAACCCCCTATCCGCCTATCGGCACCTTCCCCTGAAAGGGAAAGGACTAAAAAACAAATTACCGCACCCTACAATATGCGCCATGCTATCGGCCTAGCAGATTTTCGCAGGAAAAAGCACGGAAATCTGTGCACTTCCCCTCATTACCCCACAACCCAAGGCAGGATCAAGCGGGTGCGATGGGATAAGCAAGGGGTAAAAGCCTCGATACTGCCGCGATTAAGATTTCCGTAGGTTTTTACAAGAATTGCGCAGCAATCTTTTATACCTATAAAAAACCAATATGATCACATAAAAAACGGTGCAAGCCTTTCAGTTATGCCTTTGCGTTTGTTGTTTTTAACGGCAGGCATGCTTTCGCTGCGCTCAGGTTTGTTACTTTTGGGCCAAGCCAACCTGCGAAGCAAGCTTGAAGGCCAATAAAAGCATAAACAAAAACTGAAAAAAGTAAGAGCCCCTTCGGCGGCGGCGAGCCGAGGCAAGCCCAAACCTGGGGCAAAACCTCCCCCAACCCCTCCTGAAGGAGGGGAGTTCCCACCCATAGTTTTAAAACCCAGCGATACAAAGTCCTCGAAGACAACAATACCGCTTCCCGCCTGCGCGGGATCCGATAGCTATCGGATGACGACCACGTTAATAACAGATTTCCTCACAAAAACCTCCCCCTTTCCCCTTATTTCACTATTTTTACCACTATGGCTAAACTCATCAATCTAGAAGTATTTCAGCGTTTCTTCCGCTCCGGGCAAGTAGGCGGTTTTTTATTGCTGATCTGCGTGGCAATCTCCTTACTCATCGCCAATACCGCTTCAAAAGAAAGTTTCGAAACCTTTTTAGCAATCAAATTAGGCTTTGGTGAAGTGAACTACAGCATTTTAGCCTGGATAAACGATGCCTTAATGGCCATATTCTTCCTGCTCGTAGGACTCGAAATCAAACGCGAACTCGTAGAAGGCGAATTATCTTCTTTGAAAAGTGCAGCCTTACCCGTAATTGCAGCGCTTGGTGGCATGCTTGTACCGGCTTTAATTTATAGCCTGTTCAATAAAGGTGAAAGTTCGGCAGCTGGCTGGGGCATCCCCATGGCAACCGACATTGCCTTTGCCCTTGCCATTATTGCAATGCTCGGTAAAAGCGTACCCACCAGTTTAAAAATATTCCTGGCTGCTTTAGCCATAGTAGATGATCTTGGTGCCATCCTCGTCATTGCGATTTTTTATACCCACCAGATCCATTTCGAATACCTGGCTATGGCCGGGGGCATCCTTATTCTTTTAAGCCTGATGAATTATTTCGGCGTAAAGAAACTGGTATTTTACCTCATCCCGGGCGTATTCCTTTGGTATTTCATCCACCATTCGGGCATCCATGCCACCATTGCAGGGGTACTGCTGGCTTTCACCATCCCTACTAACGAAACGGATGAAGAATCGCCACTAGAAAAACTGGAACATTTTTTAACCACCCCAGTCAACTATATCATTATGCCCATTTTCGCTTTGGCGAATACCAATATCACTTTCCAGAAAGAAATGCTGGCCGGACTGGTTTCTCCTCTAGGCCTCGGCATTATAGTAGGTTTATTCGTGGGTAAAACCATTGGCGTAACCTTTTTCAGCTGGTTAGCCGTGAAATTAAAATGGGCCGATTTACCCACCGGAGCAGGCTGGAAACACATCTTAGGTTTGGGCATGCTCGCCGGAATCGGTTTTACCATGTCGATCTTCATTGCCTTACTCTCTTTTAGCGATGCACTGCACGTTTCAGAAGCAAAGTTTGCGATTTTAACGGCTTCGATCCTATCGGGTGTGATGGGTTTTGTATTTTTGAAATCGGTTAAAGCTCAAGAATTAACCACAGAGGACACAAAGTAAAAACACAGAGCGGCATAGAGTCCTTATCCGCCTATCGGCACCTTTCCCGTGAAAGGGAGAGGGCTAAAAAACAACTTTCTGTGCCTGCAGTATGCCCCATGCTATCTGCACCATGTTATCCGGCCTCGGAACTGATGGAAGGAGAAGCAGTTGAAACTTGTGCACAATCTTTCCCTAACCCAAAGAACCAAAACAGAGGCAAGAACGATTTTTCTTCGTTCCTAGCCGCTGTTGCAAATAAAGTTTCGACTAGCTTATCCGACATCAGTTCCAAGCCTTTCAGTTATGCCTTTGTGTTTGTTGTTTTAATGGCAGGCATGCTTTCGCTGCGCTCAGGTTTGTTTCTTTTGGGCCAAGCCAAAAGAAAGAGCCCCTTCGGCGGCGGTGAGCCGAGGCAAGCCTGAGCAGGTGGGCAAAACCTCCCCCAACCCCTCCTGAAGGAGGGGAGTTCCCACCCATAGCTTTAAAACCCAACGATGCAAAGTCCCCAAAGACAACAATACCGCTTCCCGCCTTCACGGGATCCGATAGCTATCGGATGACGACCGTATTATAGCGAGCGACTAAATCAACCAGGTAAACTACTCCCTTAACAGACTTTTATGTTTTACGCCCCACCTTTCAAGTTCATTAATAATCGGCCTCAATTCGAGGCCAATTTCGGTTAGTTCATATTCCACCCGTAGCGGAACCTCTGCGTAGATGGTCCGCTTAACAATTTTATCTGCTTCTAATTTGCGTAGCTGTAAGGTTAACATTCGTTCGGTAATATTTGGCAAACGTTGTTTTAACTCTCCGAATCTGAGTTTACCGTTCATTAACCACGAACAGATCACTAAAGCCCATTGCCCGCCGATAATGTTTGCAGAATAAACTTCTAAACACTCATCAGCTAAAGCTTGTTTATTAGCATAGTTGGTTGAGGTTTCCTTGATCTTAGACATACTTACATTTTTTATAGTACCTTACAATTGGGCGCTAATTTACAAAATAAGCGGTTATGCATCTATTTTTGCGCTTTATAATCATCAAAATCCGTAAAAATGAAAACATTAATCGTTGTCACCCATCCTGATATTAAAAATTCCGTAATCAACAAGCGGTGGATTGAAGAATTAACTCAATACCCTGATAAATATATAGTGCATCAACTGTATGAGGCCTATCCAGATGAAAAAATTGATGTATTGGCAGAACAAAAGCTGGTTGAACAATATGATAAAATTGTATTCCAATTTCCCTATTATTGGTTCAATTGCCCCTCACTTTTAAAAAAATGGATGGATGAAGTACTTACTCATGGATGGGCCTATGGCAGCAAAAGCGGTTATAAATTGTCTGGCAAGAAAATCGCCCTGGCCATTTCATTGGGCGTTGAAGAACACGAACTGCGTCCATCAGAAAAGTATAAATATACATTAGCAGAATTAACCCGTCCGTTCGAACTTTCTTTTGAATATGTAAAAGCCGATTACCGCCCCCTGTTTGCTTATTATGGAATGGAGTATAACACGTCGGAAAAATGGGTAGAAAAGAGCGTTCCTTTGTATTTAGATTTTTTAGATTCGTTGTAAAGATTAAGCTAATATTTAACCGCAAAGAACGCAAAGTTTTTCGCAAAGAACGCGAAGTACGGCGTTGCTTTTTAGCGCCCTAAACCCCTATCCGCCTATTGGCACCTTTCCCCTGAAAGGGAAAGGACTAAAAAACAAATTACTGCACCCTGCAATAGACACCCTGCAATACGCCCCTCGCTATCTGCACCCTGCTATCCGGCCTAGGAAATGATGGAAGGAGATCCTTCGACTACGCTCAGGATGACAAAAAACCGGAGAAAAATACAAGGAGGATGAATTGGTCGCGATAAATCCGCTCCAATATGCTATCTGCACCCTGCTATCCGGCCTGGCAGATTTTCGCCGGAAAAAGCACGGAAATCTTTGCAGTTCCCTTCATACCCCACAGCCTAAGACAGGATCAAAGCGAGAGCGGTGGAATAACAGCTGCAGCAATACAAATCCAAAGACCTTAAACATATTTTAGGCACTTTGCTAACTGCCTTTCATAATCCCACAACCTTACCGAAGCACGCCCGTCAATCCCAAGGGCCAGCTGAATCAAAAAAACAGGTGCAGGATCAGCAAAACCAGCACTACCAAACCTCAAACGCAGTGAGTTTTGTGTCTCGAAGTTCCCACAAACACTCATTAACCACATCCCGACACAAAACAAAGTGCCGCTGTTTTTTTGATGCGCATCGGCTTGCGCAAAAGGCCCATTGCCGGATTGACGAAGCATTTTTGCATACTTTTGATGCCTCAAAAGTTTGATGCCCCGCGGCATAGAGCGGAAAAAACTTTACCCCCTTCTCACCTCATACCACCGCTCCATCCCCTCAACATACTTTTCAAAAAACTCCCTATAATACCCTTTCGGTACCTGCACCCTAAAATTCACCTTGCTAAAAAACCAAACCAGTTTATAATCCATTTCAGCCTCAAGCAAATACCATAAATACGGTTTAACCCTATCGCAAACCAAAAAAAGGCTAAGCTGATCGGTACTCAAATGCAGCAGTTTCCCTTTCACCTTAATCTTCAGTTCCAGTTCATAATAATCGCCCTCATCCCTTAACACGAAACTTAAAACAGGTACCTCAATCGAAAATTCAACCAGTTTCATATCCCGCATTATAGGTTTGCCCGTAACATTGCGCATGCCATAAGTGTAGCAGTAGTGTGTAAAACGCTGTTGCATCAATAGCGGTAAAGCCTTGTTCCATAACTTTAAAAGCGCCAGCTGGTTAGCGTTGTTAAGTGTATTGGTTTCTGCTACCTTTTCGGGCAGGTGGCCGTTTGCGTTAAAGCGTACAGGAGCAATCTCTTTCATGGCGAAGCAAATGCTGTTCAGTTCCTCCTGTTGAGGCGAGAGGCTTACGCCATCCACATCGTGCGGATTAAACACGAAACGTTTAAAAGATTTTACCGTTTTAAGATAAGCCGTGGCGGCAAAAACATAGGGAACTAAAAAAGGATAATGGTTGCTGTGGAAATGCTGCAGATCGGTATTGGCGAAACAATAACCAATGCTAACTGGTGCCAGCCGTGCTATCAAATTTTTATCCGATAACCTTTCACGCGGTACTACCGTTCGCTCCGTAACATCCGGCAAATCATCACCAGGCCTAAGCAAACCGCTAAACTTTTTCTTCAATGCAATAGTAAAACCGCCCGGTTTCTTCACCACATCTACATAGCCCGACCGCTTGTTGCCCAAAGCAAAACATTCGGGCCAGTAATATTCCTGAAAATCGCAGTAACCACTCCGCATCATGGCCCGCAAAGTAAGGTAAGCATAACGCCCAAGGTAGCTTTCATCCGTATCAACACTACAGCTCACCAGCAGGCAATCGTATTCTACCGCGATGTAAACCCTAACAGCCTCTTCCCCTTCCAATTTAACATGAACAGTTAACAAACCCTGATCAAAAGAAAGCGATGTTATGACCAACGGCTCAGGCTTTTTACCTACGCTAAATGTGCTATGCCATCCAATAACTATCGGATCGCCAGCAACCTGCTCCAGCACCGCTAGCCTTAACACCCTGCTCCCCTTTTCTAAAGGCAGTTTGTAAAACTGCGAAAGCGGTTTCCCTGAAATTGTAATGGATTTAGTCATCATACTCGTATGGTTTTACGAGTCTTGTGGTATAAAGATACACTATAGCTGGGCTCTAAATACCATCTACCGGGCTTCTCACGGCCTTGCCAACGGAATTACAATAGAGCCCATGATGCTATAGTGCGCACTAAAAGTACGCAAAATATCACCATAGGCATTAATCTATTGTCTCGTTGGCTGTTTATTGTGAGAATTTGGTAGCCGAGACTCTTTATTAATACCTAATTTATATACGAATATAAAAATAAAAATTTAGATATTCTAAAGTATTCTTTAAATAATCTAATTAAAAATGCAAAAATTATTAAGTAAAGCTTTCACTTGGTATGTTTATCAAAAAACGATTAGCGTGAAAAAGAAGTCGGAGCTTACAGAACTTGGCAAATATTTAATTTTGAAATCTGCTAACAAAGCAGAAATTTATAGGAAGACTAGTATTACTGAGTCGCGCTTAAGCCTGCTAAGTAATGACGCGAGCACCAAGCTTTCTGGAGAAGAACTATACTTGATAGCGCTTGCACTAGATGTTGAGCCTGGCGATATGGCCAAGACGATTTATAAAGGAGTTAAGCTAAACACTATTGCAGAGCAAGAAGCATTAGCAGATAAAAGTAGGAAACCAAAAAGATAGTTCTTTCCAAAGAAGAACGATCACGGCTTTGGATAAATAAGCGAAAGTGCTACTATTACCAGTAGCGACAATTCAACACTAATTGCCAGCTCGTTAAACTATCCGGGTACATTTAATACGATTGAAAAAATTGTAGACTTGTACGAAAGATTATTGGCTAGCGAAAGAGAGAAAGTGGAGATATTGAAGAATAAATAGAAAAAATAATTACAAAAGTAAAAGCCCGATCAGAGATGATTGGGCTTTTTAAATTTTCACCAATGTTAATAAAAATAATATAAGATGATGATATAGAAAGTAAAGTTATTCAGCTTTATTAAAAGCTAACATAATTAGTTACCGATCCTATGCAAAATTAAATCTCAATTACTTTTGTGTCGCCAAACCATTCTTTAGCTTTAGCTATTACCTGCGCATCTGGATTGTGGAAGAAAACTACTAAATTCTCTTTCGTTCGCGTACAACAAACATAAAATATCTTTTGGGTTCTATTTAATACAGATGCTGTGCCAGTTTCCAAGAATAAATTTCCGAAATTGTAATTGTTCCAACCTCCATTATCAAGGATAACTAATACATTATCAAATTCCGCCCCTTTAGTTTTATGCTGAGTTGAAAACGGCGTTTGCCCCTCCAAATATTCATACAACTTTTGAAATTCACTAAATTTAACATCCTTTACACGATTGTATAGATACTCTTTTTCCTCTTTAAATTCAATAAGCTTATCATCAATCAGAGAAATGCCTTTTTCGTTGGCATCTATAATTACGTCCTCTATTGTTTTATCGCCAACATTTATGAGATTATCAATATTTTCTTTCAAAGCTCTTTTACTTGCAATGCTTGTGATTTTATAGCGATAGTCTGTAGCTCTTAGAAATTCATTAAACCTTTTATTTTGATACAAAGAAATACTAGTCTGGATTTTAAAGAGATGTTTTACAAGATTATCTCTCTTCGAACCCTTTTTATTTACGTCCTTTTCATCTTGTTTTTTATCATCAATCAGTGCATCTTTGTTTAAGTAGATTTTTTTTACTTCAGAGAATGGTTTATCTTTTAGCTGGCTGTACAAGTCAGCCATTATCGGGTCTGCCAATAAAATCTCTTTCTTTAGCTCTCTTTGTCTATTTTTCAATTGAAACCTGTCTACAACGATATCAAAAGTATCGGCTTCGTCGATTTCAATTTCTGGTCTATTGTTTTTCTTATTATTCTTTATCTTGTCAAGAATCTCTGATTTTAACCCAATAACTGGGTCATTATCATAAATATCCATCAACATTCTAAACCCTGCTTTGCCTGCTATTAAATTATGAGTGAGGTTTAATTCCTTAGTCTCTTTTGAATTATCAAAATTCCAATCATAATTTTCTTTTAAGTATTTTTCAACGTTACTAATTCCACCATCAGTAGAATAAAGAAACAGCACATTACCTTGCTTTACAATACCTTCAAGCATATTAGGTGCATTTGGATCATTAGATGGTTCTTGTATAATACCATCTGTACGCAGTTTATTAGCTAAATTAATTACTAGTTGGGGGTTTCTTCGGTTCTGTTTCTTTGGAATTTCATTTACAGTATCTGCATCATCTCCTTTGTAATCATCTAAATCTCCAATCCCAGTTTCGTAAATTGATTGCATCGCATCGCCAAAAAAGCCAATAACATTTTTCCTTTCGCTTTTCTTGAAATGAGTAAGGAATATATCTACAACCTCTTTACTTGTATCTTGATACTCATCAATAAAAATGAACTTATATTTATCCTTTACAATACTGCTAAGTTTAGGATATTTCTCAAAAAGATAGTTGGCAACAATAAGCAGTTCATCGTGAGAAATTATTCCTTCACGTAACCGCACAAACTCTTTATATTGTATGCCGTCTGGTAAGATGTCAAAGAAGTTATTAGGAACAGGATTTATATCATCAATTAAAATTCTAGTAACGTCTTCATTATTTGCTAATGAAATAATTGTTTCTTTAAGCTCTTTTTGAAAGTGTTTTATATTATCCCATAAAAAGTCGTGAATTGTAGATACATTTAGATTATTATGATTTACTCTTTCTTCGATTTCTTTTACTGCTGAATTGGTGTAAGTCATACAAGCGACTTTTGCTGTCGGATTTTCAGCTAGCACTTGACGAATAACGCTTACTAGAGAATAGGTTTTACCACTTCCTGCACCACCACTTAAAAGGAAGTTTCTTCCTTCATCAATAGATTGCAAGATTTCTTGAACCTCGGGTTCTAAACTTAATCTTCCTTCAGCCATAACAAACCGTTCTTGATGTATGCAGGAATATTCCAATTACTAAAGTTTTTATCACTATGATATAAAATATCTAAAGCGAAATGAGTTTTCTTTTTTATACACGAATCTGCCAATACATAAGCATTACTAACACCATCATCAAATAACTTTCTGTTTTGTAATCCTTGAAATTCATCTTTATTGTCATTTACGAATGCTCGATTTATGTGTATAAAAGCATCCTCGAAACTCCTTGCGTGATAAGTATTTTCTTCTTGTTGATAGCATATACAGACAACTGAACTACCAACAGTAATTGTTCTATTAGCAATTATTAATGTCTTTAAATCATTCCAAACAACTTTGCTCAAAAAATGGTTGATTGCTGAATTGCTTGTTTTTGTACCTTCATTTACAGGACAGGCATTACCATCATCATCTATAGCATCAATATCAGTTAAAATCAAAGATTTAATACCCAAAAACTCCATAAACTTTTCGAAGATTTGAGAATATGCTCCAACTTCTATTATAGATATATTTTGGGATAATAGGGGAAGAAAAGTATCTTCTTTACCTTCACTTTTTAAACGAGTCACCTCTTCCAGATCAACTTTCCTCATAAAGGTTGGTATCAATATTCTTTCGGTATCACCCTCGATAAGCACCGCTTTATCCGCAAAGAATATTTCAGCTCTACTAATGGTTAGATATTGCTTTAGAAATTGATATTGCTTTGGGTCTGCATCATATTGCTTTCTTAAATCTGAAAGATTTTTTGCAACAACATTATTTTTGTTTTCCGCTTTTAAATATTTGATATCATCGAAATCACTATCGGCAACGATGTGAGATGAATGTGTTGTAATTATGTATTGAAGGGGTCGATTTATTCCATCCTCTCTCCTTACACCTTCGGCAAGTAATCTCTTTATATTTTTTATAAAAATATATTGCATTTGTGGATGAGTATGCGCTTCGGGCTCTTCTATAATGAGCAAGTTTATATCTGCTGGCTTTTTGTCTTTATCTCTTTTGAAATCTTGTACGAGAATTTCAATTTCAAAAATCATACTTATGAGGTTCATATAGCCTAAACCATTATAATGCTCTGGTAGCTTATGGTCATCGTGGGTATATACTACTGTTGTATTACCTTCCAGTAATTCTCTATGTTGTAATGTTGAGATGATTGCTATATCAGTATCATTTAGTTTTATCCCTCCAAAATTCTGAACTTTCTTAATTACATCACTGAACAGGTCTTTGTATATATTGCTTAATGTACTGTCGGTTTCTGAAAGTTGATCTTTAAAATTTTCGGTAGCTTGATTTTTTTCAGCATTATCTTCTTGTTTTTTGTAAAGGTTGGACGTATGCTTAGATAATGTATTTTCCTTTTCTTTATTAGTTACATCTCGCCTTGCGCTAATGTATTTGAAACCTATGATATCTTTAATGCTAATCCCCTCACTTTCAAGGTCAATATAGTTTGCGCCATTAGCTTTATTAGTAATCATATCGTACTCAATGGACAATTTATGAGTATGAAAATAGTTACCTAACTCTTTTTTCAAAAACTCATTCAAATCATCAGGTTTGCTTTTCTTTTTTTCATCAACCTTAATCTTTTCTTTTGCTTTGTATATGGCAAAGTCAGCTCTCAATTTTAGAAAATCAGTATAGCTAACTGTATATTCAAATCCTAATACAATTTTATTGTTATCAGTGTCTAAATCCATCAATACCCTGCTAACGTTTGACAAATCATCTTTTTCGTTATATTCAACAAAGATTTTTAGTTTGATACCTTTAGGTGTAAATTCTTCAGGAAGAACCTCTGATTTTATAAGACTTTCCAGTTCGTTTCTAAAATCTATATTCAAATCATCATACGAAAATTTACTTTTCTCGTTTAAGAATTTGTCAAGAACAGAAAGAATAGATGTTTTTCCGGTGTTATTTTTTCCAATTACGAGAGAAAGTTCTTCTTCTAAATCCATAGAGAAATTCTTTAACAATCTAAAATTGGTAATTGTGAGTTGCGTTATTTTCATAATTTAGTTTATCTTATATTGGCCTTATCAGGATTTACTAAATAAATTTAAGAGCATTTAAGGTCTATTGTCTTAATGAATTGTATGTGGATTAGCTGTTCTCAACAATAAGTATCTCCTCTTCAGTTAAATCGTAAAGTTTATAAACCAAAGCATCTATTTCTTTATCTATTTTATTAATTTCTGTTTTTAATGTTAATATTTTTTTAGCTTCTGAATTAAAATAATCCTCCCATTCAGCCTCTTGTGAAAGTGTAAGTTTTATCTTTTGTTTGCTTAATTCATTTATAAAATCAGCATAAGGTAACAAATACCAATCTTGTAATTTTTTAGGTAAAGCTTCTAAGGCAAATTTTCGTTGCAGAGTTCTTTGGAGTTTTTGTGAATTTTCTTGAAGTTGGCTTTTAAATTTTATTATTTCATTACTCAAGTTCCCAAATAGTATGTCAATTTCATTTAACTTTTTTGAAATTGGAAAAGATTTAAAATGTTGTAATTTAACTTTAGGAAACAAATCATCAAATTCTGAATAATTAAATTTAAAGTAAAAAGCCAATAATTTTGAACCTAAAATTGACATAATTGATATAGGGTTAAATATCGAATTATCATAAAATCTCGCAATGAATACTGATTGGTCTATTACAAAATCTTCTTTTAAAAAGGCTACAATTAATCTAGTTGATGGTATTTGCCTTAAAACAATTCTTTGTCCTGTGAAAAACTTAGGTTCTCTTGGCTCGGCTAACCAATTACCATAACTTATATAACTGTCATTATTCCAATTCAAATACCCTGATTGAACATTTCTTCCTCTTAAGTAAGGTAAAAAAGTATCATCCATTTTTTTATCAGATTGAAAAGGATCTTTTTCAATAAATTCCTTTGTATGCCCAACTCTTTTATGATAAACTCCAACTCCTCTACCAATATCAGCCAACTTGCCTAATTCTATAGAATTCTGGTTTATTTTTTTAAATATATTATCAATTACCTTAGTTATGTGAATATTTATAATTGAGCCTTTTTCTTTGAACCAATCCATTTGGTTGATTTCTCCAATTACATCAAAACGCTCGTTAGAACATTTTGTCAACTTTGTTATTCCCTCTTTCGGATTTTTAAAGGTTACAATTATAGTATCAACATTGGCATCTAAAAAAGTATTTGAAGGCATCGATACAATTTCAACTATTTGTGAATTAGTTAAAAAGAATTTCCTAACATTTTCTAAAAACAGATTGTTCAACCACGAATTAGGAACGATTAAAGATGTTATTCCTGTATCACAAATTAGTTTTAAACTTTTTTCAAGAAATAATATATATAAATCTATTTGATATGCAGAAGTTTTATAATGCATTATAAAAAAATCTTTGACTTCTTTTGCAAACATATCTTCCTTACTATTTACATACGGAGGGTTTCCAATGATTACATCAAAACCCCCATTTTCAAATATTTGCGGAAAACCTTTATGCCAGTCAAAGGCTTTTTCTCCAGCAATTAAAACATCTTCTATTAATGAATTACCACATTTGATGTTATTGTTTAAATCGTTTAGTTTTCGGTTTGGTCTTGCCGTGCGTAACCATAAAGATAATTTAGCTATTTCGACACTTTCTTCATTTAAATCGACGCCAAAAAGATTGTTTTCTAAAATACTTTTTTCAATGTCGCTCAATACCAAAGCCTCTCCTAAAAGTTTAGCCTGTAGTTCGTCAATGTATCTATGTTCGGTAATTAAAAAATCTAACGCTTGGTTAAGAAATGCTCCACTTCCACAAGCTGGGTCGCATATGGTGATTTTTAAGAGCCAATTACGGTAATTGGTTAGTTTCGCTAATAATGGTTTTTTAGTAAGTATATTTCTTTTTTTATCCGTGAAATATTCCTCTTCAATTATTTTAAATTCAGTTTTTTTATCGGCACATAGCTTACCAATAGTATTGTCAACAATGTATTTGGTTATGTATTTAGGCGTATAAAAGACACCATCTTTTTTTCTTTTGGTAGTCGATTTTTCTATTATAGTCCCATCTAACTGCGCTTTTATTTCATCTAATTCATTTAATGAATTTTCAAAAATATGACCGAGTATATTTACATCAACTTCGCTTGCAAAATCGTATTCAGACAGTTTTAATGTGTGCTTATATAGCAGTTCGTCATCTATTTTGATAACGTCTAAAACTTCATCTGGCTTAAATAAGCCGCCATTATATGCAAATACGTCGTAACGCTTGCCCTTATATCCTGTATTCAGGTATTCAAAGTACTTTTTAAATCGGCTGTATAGTGGTACATTTTCATCCCGTTCTTGTAAATCTCGCCAGTCATTTAAAATTAAGCGCACAGAATTTGGCGGTAGCAATTGGCGGTCTTCAGCAAAGAACAGAAACAAAAATCTATCTAATAATTTCTGTGACTTTTTAAATAATTCTAATGCATTAAAACTAGGATTTTGTTTTACTAAATCTTGATGTAATTCTCTTTTAAATTGTGAATAATCAGAATATAATGCTTTGGTGATGTCTTTTTCCTTGCTTAATGACTGCTCTTTTAATTTCTTAGGAACATCATTTGTAATATTATCAAAAGCCAAACACAAATACAGTAATTCAAATTCCTTTTCTGTAAGTTGGAATAAATTAAACTCTAAAAATTCGGTTGCGTTGTCAATGTAAAACCTCAACTTTTCAAAGTTAGAGGTTACTACATAAACACAGTCTGGTTGATTGTTTTTATATCCAAAAGCCTGAACTTCTATTTTTCCTAAATCAGTAATACTAGTTCCTTTTAATTCAATTACTGCTTTAACTTTACTATTTACAAGAATAGCTCCATCAGCCTTTTTACTATCCTTGACATTTTTATATTCTGTTGTCAAGGTAAAGTTCGGCGTTGGATTCTTGACATAGCCTAAAATATTGACGAACAAATCTATTAAGAACTCACCCTGATATTGCTCTTCTTTACTGTTGCGAATATTATCTTGAATTAGTGTATTATGAAAGTGGTTCTTAAATGCAATCCATTGTACATTTAATTTGGACTTATCTTGATTAGCTAATTGTTTATTAACAACTGAATTTTGAAATAACGACATAGAACGATACTATAATATATTTGATATGAATGTTTCCTAAAATAGAAAGATTAAATGAATACAATTAAATTAATTTATGTGATATCATACCCATTTAAGAAATTAATTATTTTATTTAAAGTTAAAAATCACTTAGCATTTCATATTTTCTTATTTCTGTTTCAAAAACCCTAATTGTATTTCGACCTTAATAGATATTATATATTGCATTCAATTTTAAGTATTCTTAGGGGCAGTAAGAAGAAACTCTTTCATCAATCTATGTTTAGCATTAAATAGTTATATCTATTCCTTCAATCATTAATCTACGCCCTTTACCTAGTCTTTTATAATATAGTCGACTTATATAAGATCTCTTAGTTCTCTCCCATTCTAATTTAATAACGTACCTGGAAATCTCAATAAGTTTACCATTGCAAATTGTTATTTCATGGAGTAAAGAACGAAATTCATCGTCAGATATATCGGGGATCTTATTTATTAAATCCATGAAAGATTCTAATAATTTTTCAAAATTTACATGAAGCTTTTCTTTCGGATTAAGATTCAATTTCAGCAGACTATATTTCAGTTCAATAGCTTGTAAATGCTCCATTACGCTATGATTCATTTTGTCATAGTCTAATTGATGCTGCTCCTTATTAGGTTCATTTTGGCATCTTAAATTTATTGCTCTCGCAACGCCCTCTTTCATCAATAGCCCAGTTGCTTCAGAAAAAAAATCTGCTACAGATAACTTCAGGTTATCTAGCCATTTTATTCTAGCGTTAGTAATGTTATTAGATCTTATCTGGTGTAATGCAAAAAAACCTGCAATAAATACAACAAAGATTGGTAACCACTGACTGTACTGTATCATAAAATCTCTATGTCTTTAACTAACTCTAAAAGAAAATTAGTTTTCTCAATAATCATACTCTTCATCCTTCCGTCAATTACTTTTTTCCAGGTGTTGAAATCGTGCCAATTTTTAAAAGACGGCTCAACATCATTAAACCAGCTCCACCAGTCATTATTCTTTTTGCTGTTATACGGTAATGCTTTAAGTATCTTTCTTAATTCCTCTGGAATTGGATGATCTCTTGGATGTTCTTTGCAACAAAAACCATAGATCATATCTTTATCATAACTTTGAAACTGAAAACCAATGTTGATATACCTCCATTCTGGCCTTGAAATCCATATGCCAGTATAGCGTTCCTTAAAATTAATACTGTAATAACAATTCAAATTTCTCTTTTCAAATTCCCGTTCTAAATCCTTTCCAAATTCCATAGAAATTTTGTCAAGAGCCTTATCAATATTGGCGTGTATGGCAATAGATGCTTCTAAATTATTCTTAATGATTTCGGAAAGTTCCTCTTGCATGGTATGATTGAGCGTTTGGTTAGTTAGGTATTTTATTAAATTAATGTATTGGGTTATGGATTCTCGAATAATTGGAAGTACCGCACATTCTTTCCGGCACTCTTCTAGCCATTCAATAATGTTATTTTTATATGAAATGCATCTAAAATGTTCTCCATCTTTCAGTATGCCATAACTATTTTTATTAGGTTCACCACCGCCTAAAGTAAGATATAAAATATTTGCGTGTTCAGAATGTTGATGGTATCGCATGAGTTGATTATACTGATCTCCTGCATAAATTTTATTTTCTATGATAATATGATTGTTTCGTTTATCACTAATAAAAATATCAATCCTACCTCCTTCGGTCCTATCATCATTTATAAATCCTACGTGTTTTTCAATTTCAACATTACAGCTTCCTGTATCAATTTCTACTCCTTTAAAACAGAATGATTTTACAAAAAGCTTTAAAAACACATCTTTTTGCCCATGGCTACCTTTGGGGTTTAACAGCTCAGCAATAAAGGCAGAGTGCATACGCACTTCAGATGATTCTAATTTTAGAATTTTAAAAACATTAAAGTTTTCACCAGTTAGCTCATTAACCTTCTTATATTTTGAAATGAGGGCGTTTACTTGTCCAAATAAATTTTGGAATTCGCGATAATCAATTTCCATTAAATGATATTTTTTTCTGCCCTTCGGTTAAAAACACTTAGTTCCCATTCGGCTAAATTTAAATTCACTTCATTTGCTCGTTCCCTTAAATCAGTAATATAAAGCATATACTCATTCTTACAATCTAATTGTGTCCAACTTTTATATTTATATTGTTTAGAACTTTTCAGTATAATACTATCAACTGGGCAATGTGGTGGGATATGCGCTAATCGATCTGTACACCACATATATTTCAGATACAGATTCAATAATTTTTGTACCGTACCAAAAGTTAGCTTGCCGTCTTTAAGTATCTCATCTTTGTTGTGTGCAATAATTTCTAAAATATTACTTACATGATCTTCATCCGAAATAAACATATCGTATCGTTGTGTTATATCAACGATACTTTCTTGAAGCATTTTCTTAAAAGCCTCCTTTTTCTTCCCGTTTTTATCGTCAATGTTTACTGCGTAAACACTGTTACGTTGAAAAGCTCCGGTAAGACTTAGGTACCAAAGTTCATTTTCTATAAATTTATTTTTCATTGAAATTGAATGAAGGTTAAATGAATGCCTATAAAAATTTTATCATTCAAATTGAAAATAGGCAGCAAAAAACAGGAGTTTGCAGATTCTTGAAAAGAATCAGAGAATTTATGAGATATCATTTATAGCGTTATTTAAATTGAGATACTCCAAAAGTTGTCATAATTATTCAGATTTCAATTTATTTTTTCAGATAAAAAAGCACAGCAACTTCTCAGCCACTGCGCTTTTAAAATTACATCCCGATTAAGTGGTATGGCAAGGTTTCGAACAATGGATACATCCATTAATCCGATTTAAAAGAGGATATTTTCTCTTCGCTTCAGCAACTGCTGGTGCACAAGAACTAAACACCCCTAAGTAATCATAATTTTGTGAAGGATAATATTTGCAGTCATCCTTGTGAACCTCGTAATCGCCATTGGGCTGTTGGTTCAAATTTAATCTGTAACTGGCCATAAGATTTGTTTTTAAATTTATTTAGCCAAACTCACCAATTCCATTCATCATTCCCTACGGTTTCCCGTACCTCCTAAAAAAAATTTAACCTATCTTTTTAGTTGTAAAGAAAATAATACTATCTTACAACTAATTAATTATATCTATTTACTTTTTAATCATTACGCTATGTCTAAAACAAATGACACCGGCCACGCCAAAAACGTAGCCAATTTCGAAACCCTTATTGCCTATTTAACCGGCTACGGTGCGGTTTACAACCCCAGCAATGCAAACATCCAGTTAAGCAGTTTAAATGAGAAAGTGGCCGCTGCCCGAACCATTAGCGAGCAGGTACACGATCTGGCGGCCAAAAACAGCAATGCCATTGCTGCCCGCGATCTGGCCTTTCAGCCTTTAAAAAAGCTGAGTACCCGAATAGTAAATGCGATAAAAGCGAGCGATGTAGCGCAGCAGGTAATTGATAATGCCATTACCCACAACCGCAAAATTCAGGGCCAAAGGGCATCAGTAAAGTTAACAGAAGAAGAAAAGCAGAAACTGGCAACAATCGGCACCGTTGTTAACCAGGTATCGGCCTCGCAACAAAGTTTCGATAGCCAGCTCGATACCTTCGATAAACAGATCAAACTGTTAGCTACCATCCCAAGCTATGCACCCAACGAAGTAGAGCTGCAGCAGGCCACCCTTACCACTCTTTACAACGATTTATTGCAGAAAAACCGCGATGTGGTATCAAAAACATCTGAGTTGAGTACGCTTCGCCTTAACCGCAATAAGATTCTATACGATGCTAACACGGGTATAGTAGCGCTGGCTTTAGATGCCAAGAACTACAGCAAATCGGTGTTTGGCGTAAGTACCCCGCAGTACAAACAAATTTCAGGCATTCCGTTTAAAACGATAAAAATTTAGCCTATCATGAAAAAAATCATCCCATCCCAATGTACATTTTAAAACAGCAACCCGGTTGCTGTTTTTATTTAAAAGACATCCTGCAAACTGTTAAAGCATTTATAATGTGCTTAACTGCAAACTAAAAGCTACCTACTGCGCTCATAAAGTTACTTCCCTCTCCGATAAAGTTGTTAACTGCGTTGGTAAAACCATCAATTGCAAGTATAAACCTGCCAACTGCTAGTATAAAGTTGTTAACTGCACTGATAGAACTGTTAACTGCAGGCATAAACCTATCCACTGCAAGTATAATGTTGTTAACTGAAAGTTTAGAACTAGCGGCTGCAAGTTCAGAACTATTAATTGCGCTAACAATTCTGCCATCGGCAAGCATAAACCTACCAACTGCAAACATAAGGTTGTTAAATGCAAACATAGAGCCGTCAACTACTAGCCCCCATTGCCATAATATATAACCACAAAGACACCAAGCACACAAAGCTTTGCAAGGTTATCTTAGTGTTTTTGTGACTTGGGGGTTAACTAAAGCACCTACAAAGGCAAAGAGTAGCGACCGCTTTAAGATTAGCTTCGCTGAGCACTTCGTGGTTCCCGCCTGCGCGGGAATGACGAACTATGTTTGTGAAAAGTTCAAAGATCTCTCCACTGCGGTCGAGATGACGACCCAGCGTACCCCTCACCGTTTCAGAGGAATAAATCTATGGATGCCTGCTATTCTCCCTGCTATCTGCACCCTGCTATACGGCCTGGCAGATTTTCGCAGGAAAAAGCACGGAAATCTGTACACTCCCCATCATTACCCCACAGACCAAGGCAGGATCAAGCGGGAGCGCTGGGACAAGTAGGGATGAGAGCCTAGATACTGCTGCAATTAAGATTTCCGTAGGTTTTTACAAGGAAGGATGCAAGCCTTGATTTTTTGTTACTTTTTCATCAAGGAAAAAGTAAAAGCCCTTCGGTGGCCAACCGAGGCAAGACCAAGCCATGGACAAAGATCTCTCCTCCAAAGGAGTTCCTTCGGAACGCTACGGTCGAGATGACGATGCACCTCCCCAAGTAAACTAAACCCGATGGTAGTGGGCATCCTGATCCTTCATCAGGATAAAACGGACAGCGGGACTATCGGAACCGACTAGCACAAAACCTGCTTTCCAAAAAAAATAACCATATAAGAAATTTAAGGATCATATAAGCTCTGCGCCTAAAATGTTCTTACATTTCTTATATGGTTAAAAAATCAGCTCCTCCCCCTGCCACAACACTACCATCGCTCCCCCCTCCAAAGGGGGAAATAGCGAGCGCCATAAAAAACCTTATTAACCACAAAAAAGCACCAAGAACATCGCGCTCTTAGTGCCTAAATTTATACACAAGCCTATAAAACCTTAAAGATGTTATAGGCTCAGCTATAGTATTTTACAAATTAATTCCAGCCGCCACCTAACGAGCGATACAAACCAACAACTGCATTTAACTGCTCGGTTTTAATGGTCGTTAACTCCAGTTCGCTTTGCAATAAATTGCCCTGTGCGGTAATAACCTCTAAATAGTTCGCCATACCACTTTTAAACAACAAACTTGCATTTCTTGATGCCTGTTGTAAAGTCTGCGCCCTTTTTTCGGCAATGCTGTATTGTGTTTTTAACTTCTCTACTTTCGTTAATTCATCAGAAACTTCGCCAACAGCATTTAATACCGACTGACGGAACTGGATCACCGATTTCTCACGGTCGATTTTAGCCAGCTCTAAATTGCTTTTTAACTGGCCGCGTTGAAAAATAGGCTGGGTGATGCCTGCTCCAACCAAACCGAATAACGATGCCGGTACATTAAACCAGTTGCTGGCTTTAAAAGAGTTAATGCCTCCGCTTGCGGTAATCACCAGCGATGGATATAAACTGGCTTTCGCCACCCCAACCCTTGCATTGGCAACGGTTAAAGCCAGCTCTGCACTTTTAATATCAGGCCTGCGGCTTAACATCGATGAAGGGAAACCTGCATTCAGGTCTTGCGGGATAGTCATATTATCCAAACGGCTCTCGCGCTTAATGGCTTTAGGCAAAGTTCCGATCAGTACACTTAAAGCATTTTCCTGTAAGGTTACACTCTGCTCTAAACGGGGGATCAATTGTGCCGCATTTAACTGCTGTCCCTGCGCTTGCTGAATCGCCAACGAAGTTACCTGACCAGCATCAAACTGTAAGGTGATAATCCTTAATGTGCTGTCGTTCAGTTTTAAGTTCTTTTTAGCGATTTCCAACTGCGCATCGAGCATTAACAGGTTATAATAACCTTGTGCAACATTGGCCACCAAACGTGTCTGTACTGCTTTACGTGCCTCTTCTGTCTGCAAAAAACTGGCTAAAGCGCCAGCTTTTTGATTACGGATTTTGCCCCAGATATCGGCTTCCCAAACCACACCCAGATTAGCATTGTAATCTTCGATGTGTGTTGAGCCTGTAAACTGGTTAAGGCTTAAACCATTTAAACTGTTATCAGACGGACGGCTCGAACTTGCCGCCACCTGCAATTTCAGTTCAGGCAGATAACCCAGTTTCGATTGTTTGAACAATACTTCGGCTGCATCGATATTTTTCAATGCAATCTGCATATCGTAATTTTTAACCAAAGCTGTATCAATTAAATTTTGAACAGTAAGGTCGTTGATAAAACTCTTCAATGGCATACTGCCAACACTCGAAGAATCTTTAGGCAATGAATTCCTGAACAAGCCTGGCGCAATATTGGGCAGGGCTGTATCTTTCGAAACCGAACATCCGCTCCAGATTAAAGCAAGGAGCAGAATGGTAATGATATTAAACCGTTTCATAAACTACATGATTATTATTTACAGGTTCTCCATGGTGGTGAACAACCTCATTTCTTGATTTTTTTGATATTTTTTCCTGTAAAGCCTGGAAGATGACAAAGAGTACCGGAATGATGAACAAACCTAATATTACACCCGATACCATACCACCTGCTGCACCGATACTGATGGAGTGGTTACCCTGTGCCGATGGACCTGTTGCAATACTCATCGGGAACAAACCAAACACAAAGGCAAGTGATGTCATAATAATCGGTCTGATCCTCAATCGCGCGGCTTCTATAGCCGAATCAACCAAACTGAGTCCTGCCTTTCGTCGCTGCACGGCAAACTCCACAATCAGGATGGCGTTTTTAGCCAGCAACCCGATGAGCATAATCAGCGCTACCTGTACATAAATGTTATTTTCGATACCGGTTAAGCCTAATACCACAAACACACCGAATACACCTGTAGGGATAGATAAGATTACCGCCAATGGCAGGATGTAACTCTCGTACTGTGCTGATAATAAGAAGTAAACAAACACTAAACAAAGCAGGAATATCACTGTCGACTGTCCGCCTGAAGAAATCTCCTCACGTGTTTGTCCCGAGAATTCGTAAGCATAACCGGTTGGCAATTGTTCTCTGGCGGTTTCTTCTATCGCTTTAATCGCATCACCAGAACTGAAGCCTGGTTTAGGGATTGCATTTACCTCGATAGAGTTAAACAGGTTATAACGCGAAGCCGTTTCCGAACCATATACACGGGTTAACTTAACCAGGGTACTGATGGGCACACTTTCTCCGTTTTTGTTTTTCACAAACACACGGTCGATACTTGCAGGATCGGTTCTGTCGGCCACATCAGCCTGAACCACCACACGATAGTATTTACCAAAGCGGTTAAAATCTGATGCCTGCGCAGTACCAAAATAAGTCTGCATGGTTTGCAGGATGTCTTTTTTGCTTACGCCCAACTGATCGGCTTTTTCGTCGTTAACATCCAGTTGTAACTGCGGATAATCTGCTTTATAAGAAGTAAAAGCATAAGCAATAGCCGGTTTGGTCATTAACTTGCCGATAAAGTTATTCGCTACCCCACTAAATTTATCGAGCCTGCCGTTCGTTTTATCCTGTAACATCACGTTCATGGCCTCTACATTACTAAAGCCCGGAACGGTTGGGAAACTGAATACAAAGAAGGTACCGGCAGATATGGCTGCCATTTTAGCCCTTACGATATTTTGGATCTCATCGATATTTTTTACCGCTCCCCTTTCTTCGTTTGGTTTTAACAATAAGAAAATCTGACCAGCTGAAGGACTGTTTGATGCAGTTAAGAAGTTATAACCCGCCAACGACATTACAAATCTTGCTGATGGCATCGCCCTCAACTCTGCTTCTGCCTGTTTTAATATTTTATTGGTATTGGCTAACGATGTTCCTGATGGACTGGCAACCGCGATTGCCACGAAACCCTGATCCTCTGTAGGAATAAAACCTGTTTTTGTTCTGCCTACCAGGAAAATAGTAACCAAAACAATTAAGGCCAGTCCGCCCATACTGATCCATTTATTGCGGATCAGCACTTTCAACCCGCCAACGTAACGGTTGGTCATATAATTGAACCCGCCGTTAAAACCTGCATAAAACTTTTCTACAAAACCTTTTTTAGGCGCGTTATGACCACCTTCGGCATGTTTGTTCTTTAAAAATAAGGCCGCCAATGCAGGACTTAAAGTTAAGGCGTTAACAGCCGAAATAATGATGGCAATAGCCATGGTTAAGGCGAACTGTTTGTAGAAAATACCTGTTGAGCCGGTCATAAAGCCAACCGGTAAAAATACCGCTGCCATAACCAGGGTAATCGATATAATGGCCCCTGTAATTTCATTCATGGCCTCGGTAGTAGCCGCCTTCGGACTAAGCGAAGGATTTTCTTCCATTTTGGCGTGCACCGCTTCTACCACCACGATCGCATCATCTACCACAATACCAATGGCCAGCACCAGTGCAAACAGGGTTAACAGGTTAACCGAGAAGCCGAATAACTGCATGAAAAAGAACGTACCGATAATCGCCACCGGAACGGCAATAGCCGGAATTAAGGTAGACCTGAAATCCTGAAGGAAGATAAACACCACGATAAATACCAGTAAAAAAGCTTCTATCAAAGTGTGCTCCACCTGGTTGATGGATTCATCAAGATCGGTTTTAGTACGGTAAAACTGATTGTATTTAATACCTGCCGGGAAATCTTTTGAGAGTTTCGCCAACAGTTTATCAATGGCAATCTGGATTTCGTTGGCATTAGAGCCTGATAACTGGATTACTCCAATGGTAATACCATCATGTCCGTTTAAACGGTTTACACTACCATAACTATAAGCACCCAATTCTACACGGGCTACATCTTTTAAACGTAATATAGAACCATCAGAATTTGAACGGATCGCTATATTCTGATACTCCTCTGGTTTGGTCAGTTTTCCTTTATATTTAATGATATATTCAAAGGCCTCACTACTTCTCTCACCAAAGCGACCAGGGGCCGCTTCCAGGTTTTTGTCCTGAATGGCGGTGATCACTTCATTGGGTGTAATTTTGTAAGTGGCCAATTGACTTGGGTTTAACCAGATACGCATCGAATAATCTTTAATACCGCCAAATACACTGGCCGAACCTACACCCGGGATACGTTTAAGTTCGGGGATAATATTGATCTGCGCATAGTTGTTTACAAAAACGGCATCGTATTTTTTCGGATCTTCTGAGTACACCCCGATAGCCCCGATAAAACTGTTTTGCTGTTTGGTTGTGGTGATACCATATTGTACCACCTCTGCAGGTAATTGACTGGTGGCCTGCGAAACCCTGTTTTGTACGTTAACCGCTGCCTGATCGGGGTTGGTACCCTGTTGAAAGTAAACGGTAATGGCTAAGGTACCGTCGTTACTGGCGCTGGAGGTCATGTAGGTCATGTTCTCCACACCATTAATTGCTTCCTCCAATGATGGAGTTACCGAACGTAAAATCGTTTCGGCATTGGCCCCTGGGTACACTGCGGTTACCAATACCGACGGAGGTGCGATATTTGGAAAGCGCTCTAAGGGCAACTTGGTTAAGCCCAGTATACCAACTATTACCAATAAGATGGAAATAACAGTCGAAAGTACAGGCCTGTCTATAAATTTCTGAAACATGACTTTTTAGATTTTAGGTCTTATTAATTTTTTGTTTTTGCAACAGCTACTTTATCTGCTGCTTTTTGTGGCTGGATCACCATGCCCTCCTGTAATTTATCAACGCCGCTCAATACGATCTGGTCGCCAACTTTTACGCCGTCTTTAACCAGGTAATTTTCGCCGGCTTTACCAACAATGGTAATGGATTGTTTTTTCACCTTACTGCTGTCGCCTACGGTAAATACAAATACTTTATCCTGCATTTCTACTGTCGATGACTGCGGTACCAGGATGGCATTATCGTGCTGTAAACCTAAACGGATCTTACCGGTATTACCCGAGCGAAGAACGCCACTCGCATTAGGAAAACTTGCCCTAAGCGTAATGGCACCTGTGTTTTTATCAAACTGACCATCGATCATATCGATCTTACCTTTAATCGGGTAAGCAGAATTATCAGCCAGCAAAAGTTCTACTGCCGGTAAGTGTTTAATCCTGTCGGCAGGTGTTTTACCTGGATAATTTGCATTAAAGTTGTTGAAGTCGTTTTCTGCAAGGGAGAAATAAACATGTACTTCGTGGATATCTGATAACTGTGTTAAAGCAACCTGATCTGTCGGAGAAACCAAACTTCCCTGTTTCTTAGGGATACGGCCGATGTAACCGCTTACGGTAGCCTTAACATTGGTGTAACCTAAGTTAATCTGTGCCGAAGCTACGCTGGCTCTGGCTTGCTCGGCATTGGCCTGCG